>Ga0307513_10011282_pt1 | contig 11118 bp, 4 predicted proteins | sample 15_EM_MG_FD_202174 | JGI IMG/M metagenome (GOLD analysis project Ga0307513, IMG submission 202174) | Populus trichocarpa ectomycorrhiza microbial communities from riparian zone in the Pacific Northwest, United States - 15_EM | ecosystem: Host-associated > Plants > Roots > Unclassified | place... | reverse complement strand
GCGCATGATTAGGTCAGACCTCCTCTCTATCATTCGCGAGCTCCTACGTCAAGACTTGTGCTCCCTCGCCCTTCAAGTCCTCTCAACCCTCCGATCAGAATACCCCGGCCAGATTGACCTTAATTTATACGCTGACGTCATCTTTGCGCTGTCCAGGAATAAATGTTTCGACGACATTGACCGTTTGATTGATGATTTGGAGGAAGGGGAGAGTTGGGTCAAGTGGGGAAGTGATCGGGGGCTGTTGAGGGTAGTCAGAGGGTTGGTTGAGGCCAGGAGGAAGGAATCAACGGTTAGAATTTGTGGGATGCTGCGGAGGAGTGGTTGTGGAGACACGTGGACGACTGATGAGTATGTGGTTAAGGTGTTGCGCAGAGGGTTAAAGGAAATGGGTGAGATAGAGATGGCTAGTGAGGTTGATAGGGAATTTGGAAATGCTTGTAGGGGTAATTTGGAGAAATTTGTTATCTGAGAATGTTTCCTTGTTTTTTTTTTTTTCTCATTATTTCCTTGGGGAAATTTAGTGTAGAATTAAATGATTTATAATTGCGTCAAAGCTATATGGAAAAACAAGGGGAAAAGAGTTGTATACAAAGCGGGTTAATGCTTTCTTTTTTTACATGTTTTTAGTTTTTATTTTGTGTTTAAAAGGTGTGTTTATTATCTTTTGTTTTAATATCTACAATTTTTTAAATGGGTATATTTTGACAATTAATAATTAGTTTTATCATTATAAGTTGGCAAGAAAAACAAAACCATTAGTAGTCTAAATGGCAAGATATTATTTGATATTGAAGTAGATTTGAATCCATAAAGAAAAAATATCTTTATATAAAAAATTATATAAAAAATAAGTTATATAATGAAAATTGTGTTAATAGGGCTAGTATTATAATTATTTGGAAGTTGATTCTGAACACTACAAAGCATTATAGATTTTATAGACTATAGACTTGTTAAATGAATATAGTGAAGTTAAAATTAATAAACAGGTTTTAGTTTTATTTTTCATGGAAAATGTAGTGACGAGGTTTTGTGTGATGTGATTTCTATATATGTGTAACACTTGTTATTTGGAAGGCCTAATAACTTTGGGAACGGCTTTGGTCAAGTCATCTTTTGCTTCCATCGTCGGCTGAGAAAGCCTTTGGAGGGAACAGTGTTTGCTGGGAGGATCCTTCCCCATTGTAGCCATTACACCTTCGTATTTGGCAGTGACCCACATCGATATATAGAGTCTCCACCCTTTCTTACAAGAAAATTCATTCTACCTGAAGATGCAGAGTACCAAGGGCTAGACAGAAGGAAATAGTAAGGTCGGAAAGACCAGTAAGTGGTTTTGGCATATCTTATGTAATCGATTGATTCTTTCAGGCGCTTAAAATTCAAGCCATGAAAGTGAATTTTTGGATTAGAAAGCATGGCTTCAGAGACCTTTCCTAGGTGGATCGAAGAGCTACTAACAAAAGGGTGAAGTCGAGATGGATTCACACATAAAATAGACGTGGACGGATGGAAAGCCCGGAGACCAGAGACCGGAAGAAAATATCCATTTTTGGGTGACAGTTTGATAGGAAAGTAATACATGATAGGTTTAGAAATATATATATATATATATATTTGTAAAAAATAGAAAATTCATTACTCTTGTATCCTTATTATTGAAATAGGTCTATGAATACCAATTGAAATTGGAAATAAAAAGTGAGGTTGAGAAGAGTGTAAATACAAATCAGGTCATGAGTTTTAAGGAGAGAAGAAAATCAGATTCGATTGAGAGAGAAAAGAATAGTGAGTTGGCAAAAGATGGATAGAAAAATATAGAGAAAAAAGCAAATAAAATAAAAGAGATCTTTGAGGGAAAAACAAAGAAGCATGTGAGCTTTATGCAAGAAAGAATGTTGTTAAGAATGTTCTTTATACAATCAATCCTTTGCAAAATAGTATTGTTGTTTCTTTGTTGTGGGATTATAAGGATGTAATGCCTATTAATAGTGTTTCTAGTGGTAAAGTATATGGTTTGGTTAGTTTTTATGGAAATTTGCTAGAAATTTTAGTGCATTAATTGCATCACTAACTGAAATTATTAAGAAAACTTTTGGTTTTTATAACTATGCATCTAAAGATAACAAAGGCCATAGGTGTGTTATATTTGAATAAGGTGATTTGGTCTAGGTGCATATAAGGAATGAAAGATTTTTAGCCTATAAGAGATGTAAGTTGTATCATAGAGGAGATGGTCCATTCTAAGTTCTTGAACGAATCAATGACAATTCATATAAAGTGAATCTTCCATATGAATATTAGTGTTATTTTTAATGCTTTATGTTTTTTCTTTGTTTGATGTCGGAAATGATTTAAGGTCGAATATTTTTTAAAAGAGTATGAATTATAAAAATTAATATGCATTACCAAATGATCCATTAGAGGTGCCAATTAGACCAATTATAAGTCAAGGAGTAAGTAGATTAAAGAGGTATTCATTGGGCCTATTTAGGATATTTGAGATAAGTTAAGCTTTCATACTTCAACAATGACTAATAAGGCTTTAATTAATGTGATCCATGCAAGAGTTTGACAAGTTTAAGTTGATTTTGGGCTTTATTTTTTCTAATACATACTTTTACGATAATAAACATAACTTTTTACCTAACCGTTGGATCAAGATGAAATGTTGCAAAAAAAATTCTAAAGGTTTTGTTTTCTACAACATTAAAGTTTTATAGAAATCAGACATCAGGAAAATCTTGCGATAAAGTCTAAAAGTTGTTGTGTAAGATTTACATTATTTTCCTAGTTGGTCTAATATTCTTTTTTCTATTTAGATTAGTACTAATATTATTTTTCTAGACATGTTTAAGATGTTTTACCTAGTATAATATGATTATTTAACTTTTATTTAGTTTTTTTTATACTTGGTTTATTTTTTAATAATATTGTGTATACAAGGTTGCTTATACTTTTGATTTTTCATTGAACTCTTTTAGACTTATCAAAGATTAATTATTTTTGTGGTGTTCTTTCTTATGCCTTAAGTTTTTTATTTGTTATAATTAAAGGGTTGAGATCTTTTTCATCTAATAACTTTGATGTCTTGGTTCAGATAATTATTGTGTCAAGTTTTATCTTCAATATGATATTAACTTTCATGAATTATTTTTATCTTATTTGTGGATTCAAGGGTTCTTACCCTCTAAGTTCGTATCACCTGGTTGGTAAGTTGTCTCTTTGTTTTCCCTTCTATTCTTCTCTCCTCGTTTAAAAATTATTTGGGTCGGGTGGAATGACATTAGGGATTAAATCAAAGAGTTATTAGATAATAAAGACTAAACTAAAAAAGGGTTTGGATTGTGTGGATTCAATGACGGGACTCAATTGAAGACCTTTTATAAAAGCAGGGACTAAATTGAACAAAAAGAACAAAAAGGGCTAGAGCATGTAATACACGTGCTAGCGTGTGAGAAGTGCCATCGAGTTTAGGGCAACACATGATACATCATCCAACCTCTAAAAGTGGTCGTCTTTGATGTCCTTAAAACTATCACGTTGTTGCCCTTTTTTCAAAGTGAAGCATGTGTATAATGGAGCTTTAAAGTGGCTTCGATAACTTTTTTTTCTTCTATTTCTTTACCTCATTTCCTTTCTCTCTCCTTCATTTGTTTCTCGCATATGAAACTTCTTCTTCTTTCTTTTATAGATGAAAAAGCTTGGATTTTTTTACTAATTTTCAATTTAGTCTCTTTAGTTTTGATTATTTGGAAAACAAAAAATTGGAATAAGTTTTTGCAAAATTAAGTGTCAACTTAATGACAAGAATTTTTTTGAATCCACAAAAATCTCAAATCGAGTTTGTTGGAATAAATCATCAAGATCAATCTCGAATAAAATCAATGTGAAATGATTAAATTAATAAACAAAAAAAATACATGAATGAAAAAAAAAGCAAAAGAAAATTGGCACCGTGCGAATCCATAATGCCAATGAGTCTGCTGTTACAGGAGAAGGAATAGGGAATCACCCATCTTCTTTTGTTTTTGTCAATGATTATTTCATCATCTCATCATTGTTGACAACTAATATAACTATTATTATTATTCATCTCTTACTACTATTGTTATTGTTCTTTCCAACTTGATCATTACTGAATTTTTTTTATATAAAAAAACTAAAAGGTACAATGAAATTATTATGGGTTGTGTCTTAAATCATTATGAATTGCAATAATGATTCCTTTTTTGTCTTTTTTTTGCCATATCATCTAGTTTTTTTTCTTCAATTTCATCCTTCCTTGTTGTGGTGATTACAGATTGAACTTGATTTCTTTCTATCCGGTTCTCATGTTAAAGAAAACATCTTTGATATTGGGTCGATACTCAATTTTGCAAAAAAAAAAAAAAATTGGTTTTTTTATTACAAAAAATAAAAATAAAAGGACTAAAATTGAAAGTGAGGAAAAAATTGGAACCTTTTTTTTTTTACTTGGCACTGTTCATTCAACATATTTTAGGAAAAATGCCTTGATATTTTTCTCAAATTCTATTTTTCTCTTTTTAGTTTGGAATTTATGCATTTTGATCCAAAACTTTATTTTGTTCACGTTTAAGTCTCTAGTTTTAGAAATGAGAGAGAAATCATTAGTTGTCCACATTCCAATAATAATAAAAAACTTATTCTTAGTATTAATAAGTTCTATTCAATTAGTGGAGTTCAATTTATATATTTTTACCCTTCATTTTGTTGTAAAAAAATAGATTGGGATTGAGAAATAATTTTTTTTTAACTTTTCAACCAAGTAAGGGTGTTTTAGGTTGAGATATTAGTTTGTTGGCGTTTTAAGGGGTTTTGTTTAGGTGTTTTCGTACGAGAATATGTTGAAAAATGAGTTTTTTAGGGTTTCAAAACTTAGACTCAATTTTTTGATTACTAGAGGTTATAAAAAATATTGCTAATGACAACACTCTTATACTACAACAAACAACATGTCATCCAATAAAAAAAAAAGCCTAGTGGCACTTGACCTTTTGGCTAGCTGGCCTCGTGTGTGGGCCTAGCTTGTTAGGCCTAGAGGCGTATAACATAAAATAAAGCAAGAGACGAGAGATTTATTTTATTTTAACTTTTTTTTTCTTTTTCTAATTTAGATTAATTAATTTTAATTTTAATTTAAAACTTTTTATATATATTTTTTTTACTTTGCATTTAAATTAATACTCTCTCTTTTCGTTTTTTAAATTAGCAATTTTTTTGTTTTTAATTATGTTGTATTTTTATAATGTTTCAAAAAGGTTATTGTAATTTATCTTTATTTTGTTTTTATATTTGATATAAATAAATAGTATTTGCATTATGTATTTATAAAAATAAAAATAATTTGTTCCTGGTAAGAAAAATAACCTCAAAGATATAAACAAAAACATATAAATTTAACAAAAAATTCAGGGCCATGTATTTTTATATTTATCTGTCTTTTGTTTTTATGGAAAAAAAAAACTAGTCTCTTTTTTAGTATATAATTAAAACTAACAACTTTTTCCCAGTTTATTGGTTCATATAATTAAACATAAATGGTATCTTTAAGTTTCTCAATTGGAAAAAAAAATCATGATATAATAAAACACATCCACAATATTGACATATTCTTCTACTATATTAAAAATTAACTTGAGATTTTATCCACAATGTAGCATTAACAAATTGTTTTTTTTTTTTTTTTGCATTTATTGGCGTATATGATTCTCAATTTATTTTATTAAATGTATTTATATGCTTTTTCATTCATAATGAAAATTTCTTATATAAAAAAATATGTTGACAATTTTCGCAAATTCAATTTTTTTACATTATAAAAAATTGATTTGTTGCATCTATCCAACATAATTACCGTTAAAACATCATATGACTACAATTGCATTTATCATAATCACTAGTAATATTATCTTACCATTAACCATTTATTTATCGTATTTTAAAAAATATAAATTAAAAACTATATAATTGTAAAAACATTCCAATACAATTAATGTAATATGATAAAATTTCCAATAAGAAAATTTATGATAGGTTGGTGGTATGATCAAAGTTGCATGTGTTACATTACCTTGCCATTAACCCTTTATTTATTATATTTTTGCAAAAGAATGAATTAATTGAGAACTATAATTAATTGAGAACTAGAAAAGATGTTATCCACCCCTTAAAAGGATTTAAGAAATAGGTTTAGGTGCGCATACCTGAACTTTTTTTTTTAATGTCTAGGTGTGTTGGGCCATCAAGACTGTCGTTTGCCCCTTAAAAAGATTAAAAAAAAAAGCCTAAAAGCCCAAGCCTGGGCTCTTTTTTGAATGCTCATCCATGTGTTGGGCCATCAGGTGCACATCCCTTGCTTTTTTTAGGCTTTTTTAAGTGAAAATAAATATAAGAAAAAGATGTATTAAACTTGGTTGATTCCATGACCTAGATCCAAGATTTGACAGGTTAATCCACAACACGTGAGTTGTTATTATTATTTTTGTTTAATGCATTTTTGGTCCTTGAATTGAAAAAAAAAATAGTTTCATCCTTTTGTTATCAATGCTTTATTTTTTTATACTTTAAATAAAAAAGACCTCCTTTTGTTATTTAACTTAAAAAAAAAATAGGCATGCTTTTGCTATCTCAATCCCACATGCATGTCTTGGTTATATTTTTCTCTAAAAAATGTATTTCAAACAAAAAACAATTCTCATGTGCTTTATTGTCATATAACTACATGAAAAATAACATCTGGGATAAAAAAAAAAACTTCTTAAGTCCAATGACATGCATGACTTGAATCATGAGTTTGGTTGGTTAACTTAAGTTCACTTAGGTCTTTTTTATATTGAGTATTGTTTTTTTTTTTTTTAAAAGTTTAATATTTTGGTATTGAGTTCATTGGAAGTTGAACTTTCAAATTTTTTTGCAAGATTGTCCCTACAAGTTTCATACGTCAACCTGGGTTGACCTAGATGAATCTAATATGTTGTCGTTTCAATAATAAATAAAATATCGTTCAATATTTCATCATCTCAATATTTTTTTTAAAAAAAATACATCCAACATGCAGCAAATTTTGAATTCACGGTTAATTGTTTTAAAGAAACATGTTGATGATAACTAGACATTTGTTTTGTGTTTGAAATTTTTTTTTTCTTCGACTTGTGGCGTAGTGCAGGCCAATAGTGTAATTATGATTTAGAGCTTGTAAAATAATTTTTCATTTTATTTAACAAAAATAATTAACAAGAAATATATGACAAGAAAGTTTAACTTAAAGGTTTTAGCCAAATAAATCCATTAATTTAATTCTCTTCTAAGTACTAGAACCACATCAATGCACCTTCTTCATCTAACACACAAGTAAAAATAAACAAATGCATTTACATTATTGAATATTGAAATATTGTATACACAACAACAATCAATGGTTGATTTTGCATCTACTATTTGACTAAATAAATAAATAAATATGAGCATGTGGTTTCTAAAACAACCATAGTCATTGATTTTATTTTACATTATCATTGTCAAAGGAAAAATAAACCTTGAATACTACCATAGAATTGGTGGTTATAGAATCTTCTATTTAATATCATTTAGGTAATATTTAATTATTATCTTGGGATAAAAAAATTGAAGAAAGTTAAGACAAGTACATCCCTATGGTTTTTATTTTTATTTTAAAAGGATAAAAATTCATTTTAAAACTATCATAAAAACAACTTTATTTCATGTATTTGTTTGTCTGCTAACCATTAAGTACTTGACTTTAGGCATTATTGATAAGGGAGAGAGGACTCATTTTCGTTCTCCCAACAATATGACTAAATTCATCTTCGTTTGCTATTAATTTAATTGGCTTTGATGAAATTATTTCAAAATTTATAACCGAAGATGATGATAAATAGATAAATAGATATTAGAACGGTAAAAATAAAAAAAAATATAAGTTTTAAAATGGAGAAAGGATATTTTCGCTTGTATTATAAATGAGAGCATTACATATTAGAAAGTATTATACGTGGGCTCGGGTTATACTGTGGGGCCGAACCATATTTCTTGGAACATCCAATCTTTCAAAACATTGTTATATCGAAATATCATACCTTAATGAAAGATTAGGATCCATTTTTTTTTTTAACTTAAATTTCTCTTTAGAAATGGCCATGTAAGTTTTTTATCTTGTTAGAAATTCTACCGAAATTTCAGCAGAATTTTCCTCGTATTAGAACCATACCAAGTTATCAACATCTTCAAATCCAATATAATCATCATCACATCACACGATCCAACCATCCTGGACCATATCCCACCTTAACACTACTCAAATCTCTCATACTTTCAATTTCCACAATTTATCAATCAATATAGACAAAGATTCACAATGACAGAAACCAGGTAATATATATATATAACATAAAAGATTCTATTAATTATATATGGACAACAAGATTATAAAATATACCTAAGATAACAAAATAACCTCTAAGAAATAAATCAACCATGTCCTGCGATATATGATAAACCTGTATATATACAACAATAAAATGACAATTAATTCATCACTTCCCTTCATAAGTAATATCAATATAATACAAAATTATGACTCACAATTATAGCTAGTTATCCTTAAACTTTTTATTTGCAGACTCTTTTACTTTTATTTGATAATCTTCATTTAATTACCATTTTAGTTGTAACACCATTCCATATTAGTAAATAAATCGTTTCATTATTTTCCTTTTTAACTATGAAAATAATTGTTCTCGACTTTCACCCTACCATGGCAACCACAAAATCCTTGGAATCCTTTTTATTTTAGAAACAACATACATTGACTTCCTTTTTCCTAATAAAGCATCAAATATTAGTTTTCATTCACTCATGAATGCAAAAATAATCATTGGCTTCTTTTCCATAATGAAAGCAACATACATTGGCTTTCTTTATTAAAAAAGTAACAAACATTGGCTTTCTTTCATCATGAAAGCAACATTATCATTGGCTTCCTTTCCATAATAGAAGTAAATACATTGGCTTTCTTTATTAAAAAAACAACGAACATTGGTTTTCATTCATCATGAAAACAACATAATCATTAGCTTTCTTTCCACAATGGAAGCAATATAATCCTTGATTTTCTTTATATATCTCTTCCTTGAGCATAATTATCACATTAACTCCATATATCTTTTACATTTCCTATTCAGAAGAGGATTTTTCAATTAAAGTGAAATGGAAGGAATAAATTATCTAATAAAAAAAACTAAGGTGCATGAATACCTACTTGGTGTTTAAACTCTAGATGCGACACCTTGTTGTTGTCCTACTATCGCAACCTCTTTTGGACCAATAAAGATTCATATGTCATCAACAATTCCACTAACACTGAAAACTTCATTCCAATTCTCATTATATCCAAATTTTAACTTACTAAGTGGAATAAATTTCTTAATCCTTCACACATGTACATTATTTTTCATTTTTTTATATAATTTAAATAATTTCAAATTCTATATCAATGGTACTTCCAAGCAAAGATTAGAGATTGGTCATTTTTTTGTTAATTCAATTTAATCCCCTCATAGCATTGTTCAATGTTTCAATTATAACTAGAGTTTTAGAGCTCAGTTTTAAGTGTGGTTGGCCTTTTTAGAAAGGTAAGACAACATGATACAACTTTATGAAGGGTGATGAACCTAGTTTTGCCATTTATACATCAAAATGCACCCATTTCAGTAGCATATAAAAATTATCCAGGAGCATCTAGTTAGACATTTTGTTCAGTTTTAACCCCATACCTGGAGTTTTATAACTCTAATTTAAGTAAAACCAGTTGCATTTGAAAGGTGGCATCCACATCTACAACTTTTATGAATGAATATATTTTAAATTCTGTCATTCTCAAGCCTAGTTTTCTGATGAAAGTTCAGTGATGAAACTACCATAATTTTGGCTTAACAACTTAACAAACAAGTGTTTTCATGTGTTTCCCCATCATTCATGATAACCAATTCCATTCACTATGCCTTATAACACTTTCAAGTGTGTGTGTGTGTGTGTGTATCTCTTACATCAATCAACTCACCAATTCTATCTTTTTTCAATCATTCCTTATTATAAGCAACATCATTTCATCAATAACAATATCAAAAGAGACAACCAAAGCTCATAATCACAATTTCACATAACACTAACATATTCAATATATCTCATAACATATACAATCTAATCCTTTTAGATACATTACTTACCTTTAATAGATGATGAATCAAGAGAAAGAAGTACAAGTTTTCTTCACTTTTCCCTTCCACACCTCATTTCCTCTAAAATCCCGCACTTCCAAGCTCACTCTCTCCTTAACACCTTGATTCTTTTGTTCTTTGTCTCTAAAAATCTCGTAAGTCTATGTTTTTCTTAGTAATTGAACAAAAAACTTAGAAGAATTTCATGGATTCTCCTCCTCTCTTAATCTCTCTAGAATTTTCTGCCAACTTGGCTTCCTTTAAAAGCCAAGTATTCTATTTTTTTAATTACAATTTTTCTTTTTTACTTAAACCATTTATTTCTAGGTAAATTTCCTTTTCCTGATTCTATCATTTGTTTATTCTAAGTCCAAGTTGAGTTATTTTGACTTTCATTGAATTATATGACATATTTATTTTTATTCCAACCTCTCCAATTTGTCATCTTCCCAACAAAATAAATAGTTATTCCACTCATTTAGTATAATATTGTTCTTACTACCTGCGTGAATTCTGTCCAAGGGTTTATATTTCTCCCGTCTTTATAAAAATCTCATCCTTGGAATTGGTGTTCATACCTCTTTGTGAAAATAGTTTTGAATGTTTTTTCATTATTTTTTACTCCTTTTCCTAGGTTTCTTCTTTAATTTTGGAACTTTGCTATAATATAACCTTCTTATTCCTCAATTCCTTTACACTTCGGTCCAAGATTCTCACTAGCTATACCTCCATAGTTAAATCTTTGCGGATCTCTATAGGAACTTGTGGCAAAACTCTTGTGAGATCCAACTCTACTTTCTGAAGTAGTGATACATTGAATACGTCATGTATCCTTGCCAAATATGAAGGCAATGCT
>Ga0307513_10011281_pt1 | contig 11119 bp, 9 predicted proteins | sample 15_EM_MG_FD_202174 | JGI IMG/M metagenome (GOLD analysis project Ga0307513, IMG submission 202174) | Populus trichocarpa ectomycorrhiza microbial communities from riparian zone in the Pacific Northwest, United States - 15_EM | ecosystem: Host-associated > Plants > Roots > Unclassified | place... | reverse complement strand
GTCCGCCTGAAGCTCAAGCGGCTGGTCGAACGCGGGATCCTGATCGAGCCCGAGCAGGGGTTGTTCACCCAGCCACGGCCATACCCCCCCCGGAGAGGCCACCACCAGCCCGACAGCCCCAATTGCAAGCGCGAAACGGGCAGCACGTCACCTACCGCCCTCTGGCAGCCGGGTCAGCCGGCTGTCTAGGAGAAGTTGCGGAAAACTCGCTCCGAGTCCTCGTGAGCGCTCGACAAGAACTCCTCGAAGTCCATGTTGACGAGTTCAAGGTTGATATGGATCGAGTGGACACCGCTCGGCACCGTACGGAATTCACGTCCGATCTCGACCATGGCTTCGTAATCCTCGTCGTCGTCAAAGTCCTCCCGGGTCATGGTGGTGACCGCGAGCAGGGCGTGGTGGGCGGTACGCATCGTCGTGCTGTCGGCGACGAACACCACACTGAGCTGGTCCCACAGTTCCTCGTGGGCCGATATCGCCGCCAGGATCGCGTCTGTGTCCGCGCCGTCCAACTCCGGTGCGTCGACCACGTCATAGGACTCCCCAGGGTCGCCGTCGGGGGAAGACCTCTCCAGCTCTGCCGTCATCTCCCGCCACGCAGCCTCGTCCGTAAAGTCGGTCCTGATGACCACGGCTGAGAAATCGTCGCGCTCTGACAGTCCGGACAGCGCCACCATCGTCACTCCTCCAAGAATTCTGTACTTCTGATCCGGGCCAGAAGATAGCGAACGGCACTGACATCGCCTCCGGCAGACACAATCGTCCGGGGGGCCGGAAAGCTGTGAGGGAAGATGACACAGCGACGCATGATGCCGCCGAGTGTAGGTACCCCGTCTTCCTGCATCCGCCCCGGTCGGCGAGAACTGCCTTGATGGGCACAAACGGCAGATCTGAAGGGCAAGAACTACAAGATCCTCCCCGACCGCCGACAACTCGGCGACGGCCTCCACCACACAGTCCAAACCGTCACCCACACGCACAACCTCGCCCTCACGACATGACCAGACAGCCCCGCGCCCAGGCCCTGCCCCGCGCGAGCCCGGCCTTGTGCACCACCCTCCAGCCTGGAGCGACATACGGGAGGGGCACCGGACGGACAGCCGGCCGGCCAACGGTGGCGAGGACGAGGCAGGCCCGAACTGTGTGACCTGTGCGGGGCCATGGTCTCGGACAGCACGGAGTGGTGTGCGCTCGCCGAGTCGGTCGAACAGACAGTCATGGTGGTGGGCGGCGTTGTGGTCCTTCTCGCCGGGGAGCAGAGCCGGCCCGGGGCGTTTTCGGTGCGGTACCGCCATGCCGTAGTTGAGGTGCAAGGGCGGCCGGCCAAGCGCGGTCCGGAGTTCCGTTTCGCCAGCCGGAGACGTGGCCCGAACCGGAGATCACCACTCGTACGGCGACGGCGAACCACGGCAAGGTCGTCGCACAGGCGTGGGACCGGGGGCACCCGAGGCTGACCCGTCGGGCCGCCTGACGGACCATGAAAGGCCAACTCCCCCTGATCGGGGGTACGTTGATCGGGCTGGCGGTCGAGCATCCGTTGGAGGACCAGGCGGCGCCCGCGGTGTGGTGGTCCTCGAAGACCGGTGCCGCCGACGCGGATGTCGACCGGGCCCGGCATGCGTTTCTCCGCCGGTTCGACCTGGAACACACCTCTCGGCTGTTCAAGCAGACCTTGGGACAACCCGGCCGCACCACACCGACTCACACCCGCCCGGTCCGGCGGACGGTTCGGAACCTTCGCCGACACATGCCCGAACAGGCACCCGGCAGCCCGCTACGACAGGGGCAGAACCGTCCGACGCGAGGAGACAGTCATCGCCCTGTGTCGGTTGAAAGGGTGGGAATAATCGTACGGGCAAAAACGAGTCCCCAACGGGCACCATCCCGCGAGCTGGCTGGGAACGGTACGCGGGAGCCCCGCAGACTGGCCGCGAAGACAGCAATGTCTGCCCCCTGCTGCACGCCCAAGCGGAGACTCTGTTGAGTGACGAAGCACCCCTCGAACTCGCCATGTACTGGACGAGCGCCCCGCCCTGTATCCCGCGCTCAGCCGGTGGCGGCAGTTCCCACATCACCGTTGACCACCTGAACAGCACGACCCTCCGCGCGGACACGCACACCGGGCCGTTCGGTATTCACGTCACCGAGAGCGCCATGGCCGAGGCCCCGACGACGATCGTGAACCAGTACGCGAAGACCACGCCCTCGCCGCCAAGGACCGGGCCCACGGTCAGCAATCCGAGACGCTCACCGCGATGCCGTCCGTAAGCAGTACCGGCGCCTCGTTCCCGGGCAAGAGGACGAGCGTCTCTGCCGACCCGATCCAGACGCAGGCCAAGGCCTTCGCCGACGGTTCGGACGGTGATCCGGACATCAACGAGATCCAGGCCGAGGTCCTTCGCGGCATCGCCAACTCGCCAGCGCTGCTTGGCGAGTTCATCGTCCGCCTCCACAATGCCGGGCAGGCCCATGCCAGTACGCCTTCGCCTCCGATTTCCCCGGCAGGGACATCACCGTGCTCGGGTGGACCAACACCGGCACGGCCTAGCACGACGAGCCGGTCCCGGACCGCACAGTCGGCGGCTGCGCAACCCGGCGGACATTCGCGGTCACCGCCCTGACAGGGCAACGCACACAGCGGCGCCGAAAAGGTGCTTTCCCTTTGCGCTGCCCACGTACATCGGAGAAAAGAACAGTGTTCAGCAAGATATCCGCCGTCCTGAGCAGAACCATCGAGTTCCTGATCATCGCTCTGGGCGTCGACATCATCATCGCCGAGCACCATGTCCTGACGCGTATCGGGATCTGGGATGCGCTCGCGGTTGTCTACCTGCTCATTCGCGTGTCCCGCTTCCGCCGCAGCAAGAAGGCCGGCGGCGAGGAGAGCGGCGACTGGCTCAAGGGCATGCTGAGCCCCCGCATCGGCACGGCCTTCACACTGCTCACCAGCGTCATCGGCATCACCTCGGGCGTTGAGATCGTCCTCAACAAGGGCAACGCCGACGCCGGCCTCGACGCCAACCTCGTCGGCGTGCCGGCCGTACTGCTCGCCTGGGCCATCCTTCACTTCGGCTACGCCGAGCGTTATGCCCAGGCGTACTACGCGGCGCTGCCCGACACGGAGATCCTCGTCTTCCCGAATGCCGTGCGCCCGAACTTCGTGGACTTCGCCTACTTCTCCTTCACGATGGGCACGACCTTTGCCGTCTCGGACGTCGAATCACAGAACTCCTCGATCCGAGCCAGGATTCTGTCGCACGGAATTCTGTCGTTCATCTACAACACCGCGACCCTCGGCATCGCAGTCGGCGTCATGACCGGCTGACGGCGGATCAACGACCCAAGATCATCAGACTTGCCATTGCCATTGCCCTGCCGGGCACCGTATGCGGCGCTCCTGGTCGGCGAGACCGGAGTAGAGGATCTCTGAGGTGACCTGGGCCGACAGGCCGGTCCGTCGACCCCGACCGTGTGGAAGCCGCGGTCTTGGCCTGCGCTGTGCGGCCCTCGGAGTACCTCATCCATCCGGCGAGCCCCGTCCCCCCTCCTGAACCAACCATGAAGAGAGGCCACCCCTATGTCCTTCCATTTCAAGCCTGTGCACGTCCCGCCGGACGGCGGCATATCGGTCTTCCTCGTCGGGGACACCTACACCGTGCTGCTCAACGCGGCTGAGACGGGCGGGAATCTCTCCATGGTCGAGGCCATCGTCCCGGCCAAGGCTGGTCCTCCGATGCACACGCACCATCAGGAAGCCGAGTCCTTCATCGTCATGGACGGCGAGCTGGTGATCACCGCCGAGAACGAGGAGTACGAGGTTTCCGCCGGCGGTGTGGTGTACGTACCCAAGGGGACGTCGCACAAGTTCCGGAACCGGAGCGACACCAAGCCCGCCAAGATGATCCTGCTGTTCACCCCCGGCGGCATGGACGGCATGTTCACGGACATCGGCACGCCTGGGGTGCGCGGTCAGCTGGCCCCGCCGCTCAACGACGCGGATATCGCCGCGATGGGGGCCGCCGGCAGCAAGTACCACTACACCTTCGACCAGTAGGGTCCGGGACTGGTGCGGTGGCTGCCGTTCCGTTTCCCATCCCCGCCGTTTCACGTGGCAGACGAGGTCCGGAAGCGTCCTGGGGCGTCACACGCAAGGAGAACGATGGTGGATTCCGGTGCGGGCGTTGCCGCGTTGATACAGCGACTGACAGCGGGCGTAGACGCCGAACGTCTGCGACGGGACGTTGAGACTCTCGCCTCGGCACCGCGCAGCAGTCTGCGCGCGCCGAAGGCCATGCGGCGGGCCCAGGAGTATGTGGTGGGCGAGTTGCGGCGCGCCGGATGGCAGGTCGACAGCCTGCCGTTCGACGTGCGGTGGCAGGTCGGTTCCACCGACCGGCACGGAAGCCGGGCGCTGCCACTGAAGCTTCGGCTGCATCGGCGGTTGCGAGGCACCAACATCATCGCCGGTCTTCCCGGTGCCGATGCGTCCGACCGCCCGACCGTGGTGATCGGTGCCCATCTCGACACCGTCGACGGCAGTCCGGGCGCCGACGACAACGCTTCCGGGGTTGCCGTGGTGCTGGAGACGGCACGGTTGTTGGGGCGGCTGCCCGACCCGCCGGCGGTCACCGTGGCGTTGTTCGACATGGAAGAACTGGGCCTGATCGGCTCCAGAGTCGCGGCTCGGGAACTGAGCCGCACCCGTCAGGTTGCGGGCATGATCTGCCTGGAGTCGGTAGGCGTCTTCTCCGACCGGCCCGGCAGCCAGCAACTCCCGCCCGGCTTCGCCACCGTCTTTCGCGACGCGACCAACACCGTCCGCAGCGCCGAATACCGGGGCGACTTCACTCTCGTGGTGCACCGCCGTTCCTCGGCCACGGCGGCCGAGTTGTGGCAGCGCGCCGCCGCGCAGGCGTCACCCGCTCTCGCCAGTATCACGCTGCGTGATCCGCGCCCGGACGGACCACTGGGCATGCTCATCGGCGTGGCGGTACCTCCGGCCAACCACTTGGGGCGCAGCGACCACGCCTCGTTCTGGAACCAGCGGATCCCCGCGCTGATGCTCACGAGTACCGCGAACTTCCGCAACCCTCACTACCACCAGTCCACCGACACCCCCGAAACGCTGGACTACCAACGGCTGGCCGCGGTCACTCTGGCGACGGCGGCCACCGCTGTGCAGTGGCCCAGCAGGTGAGCGCGGCCCCACTCGATGTTCGAGGCCGAGCAGGAGTTCGCCGACTGAGGGGCGGCGATGACGAAGCTCAGCGTGGCGCCGGTGATCACCCCGTCGACCTGCTCTGAAGCCGACACGTCGGAACGGCAGTTGAACAGCGCCGCACCAACCCACTTCCGGTTCAAAGGGCCATGGAGACCGGCACGAACCAACCGTGCCCCCAGCCATGACTGGTGTCACCCAACGGGAGGCCCCGCAGTTACGTGATGTGACGGCGGCGCCATGCCGTCGCCTTGTAGACCTTGCAGAGGAGACTGATGTGACCAGCGTACGAACGTCGGCTGAGGCTCAGGACTATGAGCGCATGATGGGCATGGTCACGGGCTTCTGGGTCACCCAGACGGTCCGGGCCGCCGCGCTGTACAACGTCGCGGACCACCTCGCGGCCGGCACCGACACCGCCGAAGCGATCGCCGAGGCGGAGTCCACCGACCTTGACGCGACCCGCCGCCTGCTGCGCACCTGCGCATCCCTGGGCCTGATGACCTCCGGCGATGGGCATCACTTCACCGGCACCTCCCTGCTGAGCACACTGCGGCAGGACGACCCCCACTCGCTACGGCACTTCGCCATCTCCCAGTCCGCACCGGGCCATTGGCTGCCGTGGGGCAGGTTTCCCGAGGCCGTCCGGACGGGTCGGCACCAGGTCACCGCAGCGCACGGCGAAGCGACCATCTTCGACTACTTCGCCAAGCACCTTGACGAGGCGTCCTCGTTCACCGAGTCCATGAGCAACCTGTCACGTGCCGCTGCCCTCGACATCGCCGCCGTGCTGGACACCAAGGGCGTCACCCTCGCCCTGGACATCGGCGGAGCTGGCGGCGACGTCGTCCGGGCGATGATGCGGGCCAACCCCGAACTCGACGGCGGGGTGTTCGACCTGCCCCACATCGTCCCCGCCGCGGCCGAAGCCGCCAAGGCCGAGGGACTCGACGGGCGTTTCACCACGGTCGGCGGGGACTTCTTCGACTCGGTTCCGCCGGCGGATCTCTACGTGCTCAAGTACATCCTGCACGACTGGGACGACGCCAACTGCGTCCGGATCCTGAGCAATTGCCGGGTGCAACTGGCGGAGGGCGGCCGCATCGCCGTCGTCGAACATCTCGTCGGCGAACCCGGTGAACCCGGACTCGCCCCGCTGATGGATATGAACATGCTCGGCATGACAGGCGGCAGGGAACGCCAACTCGCCGAATTCGACGCCCTGTTCACCGCGTCCGGCCTGCGCCGCGTCGACGTGACTCCCGCCGGAGCGTTCGCCGTCATCGAGGCACAACCCACCACCTGACCCCACGTGCCGTGACACCCGTCAGATGTTGCCGGACACGCTGTATGGGTACGGCGGTGTCACTGTCACCAGAGACGTGCGCGAGTGAAAACACCCCGGGATGCTACGGCCGCAGGGGTGTTGGGGGTGGATTCGCGGGTCGGTCGTCGGCATATGAGGTCGACTGTCGCGATGTCGTTCCTGGCTTCGGAGATCGCGGTTCTTGTTCCCGGAGCTGCCCCGCCGACGACTCCTACGCAGCCTGTTCGCCCCTCACTCACGGTCCGCCCGCACGCCGACAGCGACACCATCTCTTTCCACGTCACCCTGCCGGAGCACCAGCACGGCGCCCCACTTTCGAATATCTAGGGGATGAACGAGAATTATGCGCGCAGTAGTTGTGCGGAAGGCCGGTGGGCCCGAGGCCGTCGAGGTCCTGGAGGTTCCTCTCCCGGAACCGGGCCCCTTCGAGATCCGCGTCAAGGTCGCGGCCGCCGCGCTGAATCCCGCCGACGCCGCCGTATGGTCCGGGCGCTTCGCGCCGCGGGAAGAGGTCGAATACACGGGTCTCGGTCTAGAGGCCGCAGGTACGGTCGACGCGGTCGGCCCGGGTGTCCTCCTCAAGGTAGGAACGCCGGTCATCGTGTTCGACGCCCCCGTGCTGCGCCCGACGAAGGCCCAGGCCGAGTACCTGGTGACCGACCTCAACTCCATCGCCCCCGCCCCCGAGGGCATGGACCTGACGCTCGCGGCGACGATCCCCCTCAACGCGATGACTGCCTCGATGGCCCTGGACCACCTCCCGCTCCGCCCTCGCGACACCTTGCTCATCACGGGCGCCGCCGGTGCCGTGGGCGGCTACGCCGTCGAGTTGGCACGGACGCGGGGCGTCCGGATCGTCGCCCAAGGGCGGCCCGAGGACGAGCAGTTCCTCCGCGACCGCGGTGCCACCTGGTTCGTGTCGCGCGACGAGGAACTGAGCGACGCGGTACGCCGGTTCGTGCCGGAAGGCGTGGACGGCGTCCTCGACGCGGCGGCCCTGGGCGCACCCGTGCTGGCGGCCGTCCGCGACGGCGGCGTCTTCGTGAGCGTGCGGGTCGACGTGCTGCCGACGCCGGAGCGGGGCGTGGTCGTACGCAACACCACCGCCGGCCCCGAACCCACCCGTCTCGCCTACCTCTCCGCCCTCGCCGAGGTCGGCGTCCTGACGCCACGCGTAGCGCAGACCTACCCCCTGTCCCAGGCATCCGACGCCCACGCCCAGCTCACCCGGGGCGGCCGGCGCGGCCGGCGCGGCCGGCGCGGCCGGATCGTACTGGTCCCCAGAATACCGAATCCAGACACGGCACCAGAATGAAACGACATCGTCGACGTGGAGGCTCCCCACCGGCTGGTCTGGGAAAGGCGGATCGCTCGACATGATGCTCGGCAGGTTCTCGTTCGTGTTTCCCCCCAGCCCGACGGCGCCACCGAATTCATCCCCATACTCGACCAACTCACGCCGGAATACGCCCGATACGGTGCTGCCCTGTAAGCACATGTGCAGAGTTTGTCCGAATGGCGACGACGATGGGTACGGATTGTCTCCCGTGCAGGCGGGCGGCGTGACGTTGTCAACGACAGCGCATGGCCCATACCCATGAGCCATGCCGTTGTGCAACGTTAGGGAAACAGGCTTCATGTCATTCACCGAAACTTCTCTCCTCGAACATGACCTGTCGGGAAAGACTGCAATGGTGACAACGCCGGCGGCGGCATCGTCTCGGTTCATGGATCTCTTCGAATGAACCGGATCGGCGAACCGGAGGAGGTCGCGGCCGCCGTCCTGTTCCTCGGTTCTCCGCAGAGCGCCTGCATCACCGCTCAGCAACCCGCTCTCCCAGGGGACCCACACCATCGAGGTGGGGGGCGTTGTCCAGCGCTGTCACGTCCACGGGACGGGACCGCTGTGCGTCGCACACTCCGCCGTCCTTGGCGTCATCAAGGCGCTCAAGCGGCTCGGTGGCCCAGTCCGCATGAAGCGGGTGGTGTCAGTTCTCGTTGCCCGGGATGGTGCGGGTACGCGGGGGACGGGTTCCGGGCTGTGCGTCCTTGCGGTGTTCGGCAAGGGCGGTCTCCGCGAGGTGGCGGGTGGCGATGCGGGCCAAGGTCTGTAGGGCCGCTTGCGCCTCCAGATGGTCGAGGTTGTCGGCACCCTCGACGACGAGGGGGCTGTCGCTCGTCAGGCGGGTCCAGCCGGTCTCGTCGCGTCCCACCTGGAGCGTGATGGCCCCGCCCGTCGGCAGAGTGAGGGTGACGCTCGCTCCGTCGGCCACCGCGTGTCGGCCGGTGTGCAGGACGGCTTGTCGGTAGCTGTCGGAGCGTGCCGTGAGTTCGGTTGGTTCGGCGAGGGCGGCCAAGGCCCGGCGGCTGTGGTGCGCGAGCTTCTCGCCCTCGTCCGCCAGGCTGGGCAGCGTCTCTTGGGGTGTCCAGCCGGGCCCCTGGTCCGACGGTGGTTCCAGCACGTCGGCCACGGTCTCCAGGGCGCGCGTCGCGGCGAGGGTCGCGCGCACGAGCGGATCGTCGGGGTCGTGGGTGAACGCGGGCAGGGCGACAGCGTCGGCGATCCTGGCGACGGTGCGCACCGAGTCACCTCGCAGGGGAATTCCGCGGCCCTTCTGGGGGCCTGGGACCACTTGCTCGCGGGAGCCGATGTCGATGGCCCGGGCGGCCAGATCGGCGTAGACGGTGTCGCGGCTGACACGGGCGAGGCGGGCCAGCTCGGCAACGTTGCGGGTGCCGGTGCGCCAAGCGGCGGCCACGGCGTCGGCGCGGTCCTCGCTGAGCCGTTCCCGGCGCTCGGCCCAGGCGATGAGCTCGGACAGGGCGGCGATGCGTACTGCTTCGTTCGGTTCGGTCACACCAACGATGCTATGTCGACTGGCTCGACATGTCGAGCCAGTCGACATAATGCTTCGGATCACGTCCAAGGACGATGGCGTACGGTCAACGGTGCAGATACGGAGCGGGCGTGCCGCAGGAGTTCGGCGCTCGGCCGGCCGTGCACCGCCGTTTACGGCAGCAGCGGGACGCCGGGGCCTTCGCAACGGAAAGACCCCGCCCGCACTGCGACAGAGGCGGCTCGCTGACCCCCCGGTCGGGCGCCCGCGGCGTCGCCGGGCCCGGCCTCATGGGGCACGCGCCGCCCAGGGGCGGTGGCCGAGGCCGCTTGAGGAACCGTCGGTCGACATGGCGGCGCGTGTGTCGTCCCGGCGAACTCGGGCTGGAGAACTCAACGGTCCTCCGGCCCGAGGACTGCGGCGTCTCCAGCACGACAGCCGACGCGCGGGTCTGCCCGACGCCGCACTCGCGAACCGGCGAGAGCGACGTCACCTGCACGTACTCAGCGGACTCTCGTGGTGAAACAGCCAGGGCCGGCCCTACTCGGCCTCCGCGAGTCGGGCAGCCTCGGCGGGCCAGGTGTCCAGGAGCTTCCGGGTCTGGTCGGCCTCGGTCGTGAAGTCATTGGCCAGGAAGACGCGGCGGGCCCGGTCGAGTGCCTCGCGGGCCTCGGTGGTGCGCCCCTGGTCGTGCAGAACCTCGGCGAGCGCGCTCAGCATTCCGCCTTGTCTCTGCGGGAAGTCGACGGCTACGTCGAGCTCGACGGCGGTTCGGTACGCGCTGATGGCCTCGTCCCACCGGCCGGCTCCGGCGTGCATCCGGGCGATCCAGCCCTGGGTGACGAAGCGCGTCCAATCGGCGATGTGGGCGGCCGGTGCCGTGGCCGGGTCGTCGAGCAGCGGGAAGATACGTTCGAGTGCGTGCATGCCGTCGTCGAAGTGCCCGAGCAGGGAATAGGCATGGGCCAGGGCGATGAGGGCCTGGGGGAGGCCTTCCTTGTCACCGCTGCCGGGGAAGAGCGCGATGGATTTCTTGAGGTGATCGAGCGATTCCTGCGACCGGTCAAGCACGGCGGCGGCGTAGCCGGCGTAGTTGTAGGCCCAGGCCTGTTGTCGCTGGTCGTCGCACTGACGGGCCAGCTCGGCGGCCCGGAGTGCGGTGGCGAGGGCCTCGGCGGGTTGGCCGAGGCACACGCTCTGGGCCCAGGACAGATAGTTGAGATGAGTGGCCTCGGCCGCGGCGTCCCCCAGAGCGAGCGCGGCCTCGCAGGCGAGCGCGAAGACGGTGTGCCAGTGGCCCCAGTACGTCCAGCGGTCCGAGAACCAGTGCATCGAGTCGGCGGTGGCCAGCACCGACTCGTACGCGCCGTCGGCGACCGCCTGCCGCAGCGCGGCGAGCCAGTTGACGTTCTCGGTCCGGATCCACGCGTCGGCCGCGTCCTTGCTGCCCAGCCGGACCGCCGCGGCCGGATCGGCGGGCGCCGGGACGTGACTGGGCTCGAACCACTGCCCGGCCTCCCTGGCGGTGGCCAGCAGCCAGTCGTTCATCCGGGTCCGCGCCCGGCCGCGGCTGTCCGGGGTGTCCTCGTCGTGCAGACGCCTGTCGGCGAACAGGCGCAGCAGGTCGTGGAAGGACGCCCGGTCGGCGGTGGTGGGGACGAGCAGGCTCAGTTCGATGAGCTCGTCCATGGTCTGCTCGACCGCGGCCCAGGGCTGCTCGGTCAGTGCCGCCCCCAG
>Ga0307513_10011280_pt1 | contig 11119 bp, 12 predicted proteins | sample 15_EM_MG_FD_202174 | JGI IMG/M metagenome (GOLD analysis project Ga0307513, IMG submission 202174) | Populus trichocarpa ectomycorrhiza microbial communities from riparian zone in the Pacific Northwest, United States - 15_EM | ecosystem: Host-associated > Plants > Roots > Unclassified | place... | reverse complement strand
GAAAATTTGAACTCTGATAATATACTGGTTCTCTATTTTGCACATGAATAAACAAGGATTATGTGACCAAAAAATGGACATATTTATTAAATATTCTTTCAAAAGATAGGCATCTGTGCATGTAGTGCATGTTGATTGCTGTTGAAGCGTCAGGTGACCGTATGAGACGAATCCAATTGGGTAGGTAATTCACAGGAGGGGTATAACTTACTCACTATACGAATATCCTTCCGAATATATCCATCATACCAGAGAGGCTGGGTCGAGACTAGTATTCTGGACTGTTGTCGTTTATTTACATAACTTCTTGTTTAGGCATGCCCACCAGGGAGAAGACGCAACGGACTCCGGAGATTGCACGCTTCAAGGATGTCATGATGACACAATCCCGAAAAAAACTCCCATGCGAAATTCTCTGCCTCTGGTCCCTGTTCTACTTCCCGTCCCCTACAGCCGTTGTGGTTCAAGTGGCCATTTCCCCCACCACAGTACCGCGCCCACTTCCGATTTGAGCGGCAAAAATAGAGCAAACTGATTGCAATCTGGCCCTCGCCTCCCATGACTCCCTTCGATGTATTAAAGGTCACCCAAATCAACCGTGAGGAGCCTATCCTCTCTGGCCTCTACAGTACACAAAATCGAAAATAACTGTCCACTGGATTCGGTCTTATCTCGGCAAAACCTTACCTAATCTACAATCTTAACCCTCATGGAAAACGCAACTTGGCGGCCACGTCACGGTAGCGCCCATTATCCTCCCTAAGGTGTCCTCCGGAAAAAAAAGTCAGTGTCTATATATGAGCTCTCCTAGTTCAGGAACTGTGAAGGACGAGTTGAAAGCGCTCCTGGTGAGTGGATATCAATCACCCAACGGCGTATGTCCCTCAATGTTCCAACGTGGGGTTCAACATGCTTGATTGACTGACCCACGAGAGATCTTGTTGGGGATTAGTGAATTATTTTCCAAGACTACCCTCGCTTGGAGCCACAAGATATATCAGCAGCGTGTCAGAAGCATAGTTTCGATTCCAATTCCACAGAGGAGTTGAAGGGACCACGGACGGGTATGTTTCTTCCATAATTAACATTCCTAAGCCATCATTGTAATCCAGTGATCAATCCAAGTCCATGACTGATTTGGCCTGTGTTTGGCACTTCCCAGGAGGTCGTCCAATAATAAGGCTATGCGGAGTGTTATCAATAAGGACGACGAGTGCCACTTTCACGCTCTTCTTCCCACCTTGTTTGCGTAGCTCCAGCGAAACATGGATTGCGTCGAATTCGTGTTGCAATGTTCTCCGATCCCTTATCTCGGCCTTTCGTATGGTATCTTCAAGACGATCTGGGTTGCCGTAGAGGAGGTGCAGGCTAGCAAAGGGCAGTTCAGAGTCCTCGCCGAAGGTGTTGCCGCTCTGCTTCAAACATTGGATAGGCAACATCGTGCTGGAAAGATATCGGAGGCTTCTACCGTTGGTGCTGTTAACGAACTAGAAACGTGGGTACATTCTTTTTCCTGAATATTGACGTGTGTTTTCATGAACTCCATATTCCCAGCCTGTTAAAGGAGATCGCAAGCTTCATGCAGAGGCAAAGTTCATATTCCTTCATCCGGTTACTCTTGGTGAAAGCTGATCGGTTGGCTCTCATCAACGAATTCCATCAAAGATTGTCGTTCAGCGTCAATGCATTTCAAGTTAGAGAGCCGGTTTCTATTTCTGAAGAGGCTACTCATTTGACCTCAAGATAACAGCATTACTCGATATTCGACGGTGGCAGACGAAGATCGACGAAGAAAGGCTCAGAGATCAAGACCAACTTCACGCTCAGCTTCGAGAGCTAGAGGCTGATCAAAGGCTTTTGATAGCGGCCCTCGGTATGTGCCAGGCCTACGTTCACCCTGCCACGATTAACCAGATATGCCAGACATATCTCAGAAGATGCCGATGGCGATGATCGCTACGCTTCAGAGATGTGTTAATGAACGAAGAGGAAACCCGGAGGAACTTCGATTCCTGACACACAGTCTCCAATATCTCAAGACGGCAAGCGGTCAGCACGTGGACCTGAAACCATGGACAATAACATCGTTTGACGTTGAATTTGGGTCTTTGATTGGCGTTGGAGGGTTGTGAGTAACCCAGTTCCAAGCTTAATTTCCGGATAATGACAACGGTCTTCACTAGTGCGAAGGTGTTTCGAGGGAAATGGAACCACACGGATGTGGCGCTGAAAGTTATGAAGAACACCGAAGACGTCGCGCCTCGAGCTGCGGTAAGAATATGTGTTCCCATCGACGAGACCATCCTGACGACCGTTCAACACAGGCCGTTCGCCGTGAGGTTGAGGTTAGTTTTCGTTCATTCGTTCATTTACCAGACTCCTAATGATATTCCAGACGTGGTCCAAACTTCTGCACCCAAACATCCTTCGTAAGCGGTATTTGGCGCGGTCGATAATTATTGCTGAAACTTAGTTAATAGAGTTCTTGGGAGCTAATATCCTCGATGACCGACCGTTCCTTGTAATGCCCTTGATTGAAGGAGGAAATGCAAGGGATTACATGGATCACCACCCAGATTGTAATCGCCTCAAGATCGTAAGACGATCTCCGAATTCACTCTTTACTTGCTGATCATATGTATCTCGACCATTAGATTCAACAAATCGCACTGGGAATTACTTACCTTCACTCGCAGAATGTAGTGCACGGCGACCTCAAAGCCGTCAATGTGCTTATAGACGAAGGCGAAAAGGCTCTCCTCTGCGACTTTGGCCTCGCACGCCTCAAGGCCGATGTAAACAGTCGTCTTACCACCGCCGAAACGAACACATTACTGGGAAGTCAGAATTGGATGGCCCCGGAATTGTTCGAGGGACATATGTTGAGGTCCCCGTGCGACATATATTCTTTTGCGATGACAGTGTACGAGGTGGGTTTGTTGAGCATTCCTCAGTTTTCGACCTCGCACCCTGATCGTTTTGGTAGATATATACGCACGAAATACCATTTGGAAGTGTGGCTCCTGCACAACTCCACAAACTCGTCGTGAAGAGACAAGCTCGTCCTGATCGCCCCAGTGACCTTGAGTCTCCTCAGCTGACAGAACCCATCTGGCAGATCGTTGAACAATGCTGGGTACAGCAACCTAAGGACCGTCCCACAGCCAAAGTTGTCTGCGAAAAGCTTTCTGCACTTCTGAAATCTCAAAGGCGTGAATATCTCGGCTCTTCGATAGCGTCGAGTTCGACCGCGGTCTCTTTACCTGGCTCTTTACCGCCTTATTCCCCTGTAGAAGGTCAAACTTCCACCTATTCTCAAACTTCTTCCCATTCAAGCATGACGAAACCTCCACCTGTTCCCAGCAAGCTCTTGTCAATCGATACCTCGCCTCGTCATTTGGAATGGACGAGATCTACAACCTCACTGGTTGAGCATAGCCTTGCCTCCGGGTCGTCTGGGACCTTCTACTTACCTCGATCCGTTGGCTTTCCTCCCTCTGGGCCGTCTCGCCCTATGACACCACGGCGCAGCAACCACGAGACGTGAGAAAATCCCAACTTTTATTTCCTCACTTAACGCCAGTTTCTGTATTGTCCAGGATCATGAAATCCCGCCTTGTACTTTCGATTGATATTGGGACAACGTCGTCTGGGATATCATACAGGTGAACTCTCTGCATTGGATATGAAGCGCTCCCTAAACTGAGGGTGAAATTTCGCAGTATTGTTCGACCAGGACAAATGCCGGAGATTAAAGGAATAAATCGGTGCACGGCGGTAACGCGATATTCCCCGTCTCTTATCTCTAATCCCCGTTTTTGGCAGGTTCCAGGATGGAAGGCAGTTTAGCGACATGGCCAGAGTATCGACAAACATCATTTACGACCGGGCTGGTAACGTTCGTGCAATCGGAGCTGAGACGGCGAGCAAGGAAATTGAACGGATAGCCGAACATCGTGAGTGGGTCAAGGTCAAGTGGTAGATATGAATTATTCTTAATTGGTCTACATGCATTCGACTCCACTGATATCATTCATTGCTAGGTTCAAACTACACTTCTGGCCAAAGTTTCTTCCATCCGAAGGAAGCAGCCGCTCTCTTCCAGCGAATAAGCAAGCAGTGGACGTCTTGGCCGACTACTTGAGGTACCTATATACCTGTTCGCTCCTCTACCTCGAGAAGACGCACGTCCATGGTTGGGACTCAGTGGATGTTAAGGAGGCGCAACTTATATTTTCGTATCCCAATGGTTGGGACGGCATGCAGGATCAAATCCGAAAAGCTGCAGTTATGTCAAACATCATTGCAAATAACAACTCGGACCACTCTCGAATTTCATTTGTGACGGAAGCGGAGGCAAACCTTCATTTCGTCCTCAAGCATGGTCCCCCACAACAACTCGTAGAGGTGGGTTTGATCCCGCTTTATACTAATATTATTTGCTAACCTTCTCGCATGCGGCAGAATGAAGGAGTAGTCGTGATTGTTGATGCAGGGGAATATATGATTAATATCAGCGCGTATTCTCGCGTTTCCAGTCGAGAGGGCGCGTCGTATCAAGAAATCACCCAGCCCCATTGTACGCGGTTTCTCTAAGTAACCCAAGAGACTGACGACATATTCTTCTAGGTCATTTGTGTGGATCCCTTTTTGTTACCTCCCATGCTCGGGCCCATATTCAACGTAACATTAATTGCGTTCCACCCGGGGTACATCATCACTCACAATGTCCTAGAACAACTCAAGAATTCAAAATATAAAGGTCACATTGACGCTATGGTCCAGGCTTTCGAGAAAACTGTGAAATATAGATTTCGAAATGAAGGGCAAGCCGAATTGCTTACCTTTGGATCCCCAAGTGATAACGAGAGGAAGTCCGGTATCCGAAAAGGGCAATTGAAACTGGAGGGGTGCGTTCGTTCATCGTCATGCGGAGGGCTGATACTTATACTCAAAGTAATGTGCGTTCACAGCGATGATATCTCCTCCTTCTTCAACGCCCCAGTTCAATGTATAATTGACTCTGTTAAGGAGATTCGTGGAACGTCCCGCAAGACATTTACTGTGCGTCATCATCTTTCTCGTAAAGGTGTCGAGATTCATTCAATCGCTTCTAGCACGTCATTCTTCTCGGAGAGCTCAGTGGCAGCGAATGGATCTACAAGAAAGTCTCAGAGACGTTCCGCCCTCTGGGGTACTCTATAACACGACCTGACTATTACATGTAAGCTCCATTTGTCGCGACTTCCCTTTTTTACAGGCTCCAACATTTTGCTTCTCAGAAACAAGGCCATTTCTGACGGCGCCATTTTCCACTATATTGATAATGCTGTACGAACTTGAGTTTCCTTGCGTTTTTTGGTAGAACCACCTATCGCAGGAATGATGTACACATGATATGATGTATGTGGAGACGAATTCCACAGACTTCTTTCAGTCTACATGCTGTGACCGATGGCGATGTTGTTGATAACTCTCGTGCGCCCCTTGGGAGCTTCGACATTTCCTGGTGCCATTATCATTGAAAGTTGCACTGTGCTGTGCGCAACTACCTTACTATCAATGGCTCAGAATTCGGATGCGGTTCATCGGACATCCCCTCTCGTCGAAAGCACTGAGGCACCCTGAGTGAATGTTTTCCTATATATAAAGCAGACCACAATGAGCTGAGCTCGGTCGCTTTTCTGTCGACGTTGTCGTGAAAGGCTGATGAGGTCTTCTGTGTTCGCAAGGTTAAATGAAATCTGTTCATTCTGGAGGTCTAATGACACCAGTTGAGGGCAAACTACGAAGATACATTGGCTTCTATACTCCAGGCAGACGCAGGAGATCTCGAGAGATAGTTGTCGTACGAAAGTAGAGGGTTCCGCGATTAGTGATGTGAAATTCTGAAATGGTGGAAAATGTCTGTGCATTCCAAATTTGGTCTTACCGCCAAGTAGATTCCAACCCCGATTGTGACAATGTGAAGGATGAAAATGAAAGGGGATTTACCGACGTAGGTGATCTGCGCTCCTTACAGTCGAATAGGAGACCCAACCACCGCCGCGGTACTCAGCCACACCCAATTACCGAGCTACCCCTGCGACACCTATGCAGTCCGAAGGCCCTACCACCACAACCGAATGCATACTCCCATTGCCGCCGATGTGGCGACAAAGCCTACCGGTCGATCACCCATCGATGCAGCCCCTCAGCGTCAATGAAATTCACTGGAAGCCTTGCATAGATCATTTTTACAAAAATTTCCCTTCAAATTAGTGGTCCAGCCTCCAGGCGAAATCATGAATTTGAAGCGTAAGACGAGATACAGCCTTAACTGGATAGTATGCAAAGAAGCTGACCAAAGAAGATGAAACTGAGTACTCAAGTCCGTGCAGAGGCATTATCAATATGATGGAAAATTGCGCCGTCAGAAATGGCCTTGTTTCTGAGAAGCAAAATATTGGATACTGAAAAATGAAACTTGCGAGAATAGAGCTTACACGTAATAGTCAGGTCGCGTCACGGAGTACCCCAGGGGTCGGAATGTCTCTGAGACTTTCTTGTATATCCATTCGCTGCCGCTGAGTTCACCTAGGAGAATGATGTGCTAGTAGAGAGTGAATTTCGACGCTTCTAGAAAGAGAGATGACGCACAGTGGATCTCCTGCGGAAAGTTCCACGCATCTCGCTGACAGAGTCAATTATGCGCTGAACCGGAGCATCGAAGAAGGAGGAGATATCAGTCCTGGTAAAAGCATGTTGCTTGAACAGATTGGCCCGCCGCATGATGATGGAGAAACACACCCCTCCAACTTTATCTGCCCCTTCCGAATACCATACTTCTTGTCGTTATCATCCAGGGATCCGAAGGTCAGACATTCGGGTTGCGCCTCGTTTCGAAAACTAAATTTGAGAGTCCTTTCGAAAGCCTCAACCATTGTATCAACGTGGCTTTTGTATTTCGAATTCCGAAGTTGGTCTAGGACTTTGTGAGCAATGATGAATCAAGGGTAAAAACTACAATACTTTGAATATGGGTACGAGCACAGGAGTTAACAAAAAGGGATCCACACAAATGACCTAGAAGAATATGCCGTCAATCTCAAATGGGTCATCTAGAAAAAGGACGTACAATGAGGCTGGGTAATTTGTTGATACGACGCGCCATATTGATTAGAGATACGAGAATACGCGCTAATATTGATCATATATTCTCCTGCATCAACAATTACGATGACTCCTTCGTTCTTCCGCATGCGAAAAGGTCAGTGAATTAAATGCATGAAGTGGTGTCAGATTCACCTCTACGAGCTCTTGTGGGGGACCATGCTTGAGTACGAAATAGAGATTTGCCTCCGCTTCCGTCACAAATGAAATTCGGGAATGGTCGGAGTCGTTGTTCTCAACGATTTTTGATATGACCGCAGCTTTTCGGATTTGATCTCGCATGCCGTCCCAACCGTTTGGATAAGAAAATATAAGTTGTGCTTTTTTAACGGTCCCAACCATGGACGTGGGCCTTCCCGAGGTAGAGGAGAGTACAGGTATATAAATACCTCAAGTAGTCGGCCAAGACCTCCACTGCTTGCTTGTTCGGCGGAAGAGAGCGGCTCGTGTGCGCGCTTGCTTGCGTTGGAACAAATTTCGGCCAGAAGTTCAGTTTAAACCTAGCAATGAGTATTGAGTTGATTAGATTATGTGTAGACCAAGTAAGAACGATTCATATCTACCACTTGACCTTGACCCACTCACGATGTTCGGCTATCCGTTTGATTTCCTTACTCATCGTCTCGGCACCGATTGCACGAACGTTACCAGCCCGGTCATAAATGATGTTCGTGGACACTCTAGCTGTGTCGGTGAATTGCTTTCCATCCGGGAACCTGCAATGCCCGGGGATTATATGACGGGCCAGAGATCACGCTCCCAGCACGCACCGATCTATCCCTTTAATCTCGGCCATTTGTCCAGGTTGCATTATACTGGAAGGTTTACCCTCAGTTCAGGAAGTGCTTCTAAAGAAATAAAGAGAGTTCACCTATATGATATGCCAGACGACACGGTTCCGATATCGAATGCGAGTACAAGACGTGGTCCCTTGGTCCTGGAAAATACAAGGAATGAGGCCTGTAATTGAGAAAAGAGGTGGGAGTTTCTCACATCGTGGGGTAGCCCTAAGCCGACCACCGCTGGCGGAGGCTTGGGTGTAAAATGTGCGGACGAACCAGAAGCAACGCTCTGCTCACTCAACGGGGACGTCGATGTAGTCTGTTCCAGATGGCGAAGCGGTGGCTGCCTAGGCACAGGGGGAGGCCTCGTGCTGTTCACAGGGAAGGAAGTTGAACCTTCTATGGGGGATTCAAAATCGAACTTATAAAATGTTTCAAAAGTCGACGGAAGCCGTTCCAAATGACGAGGCGACGTATCAAGTATCAAGGACTTGCTGGGCACAGGGGGTGGCTTCGTGCTTAAAGGGAAGTAAGTTGAACTTTCGGTAGATGGGGAATAAAGGGTCGATGAATTCGCGGTCGACTCCATCGAATAGCCTATATAGTTACGCCTTTGGAACTTCAGAAGTGCAGAAAGCGTTTCGCATACAGCCTTGGCCCTAGGACGATCTTCCGGTTGCTGCGCCCAGCACTGTTCGACGATCTGCCAGATAGGTTCTGTCAGCTGAGGAGCTTCAAGATCATCAGGGCGATCAGGACGAGTGTGCTTCTCGACAACGAGTCTGTGGAGATGTGCAGGGGCCACCCTTCCGAGGGGGATTTCGCGCGTAAATATCTACCACAACCATCAGGCGACAAGATCATAATCTAAAGATGATCGTAGTAACCCACCTCGTACACTGTCATCGCGAAAGAATATATATCACACGGAGACCTCAACATCTGTCCTCCAAACAATTCCGGCGCCATCCAGTTCGGACTTCCCAGTAGTATATTCGTGTCAGCGGTTGTCATACGACTGTTCACATCGGCTTTGAGGCGTGCGAGCCCAAAGTCACAAAGGAGAGCCTTTTCGCCTTCGTCGATAAGCACATTGACGGCTTTGAGGTCACCGTGCACTACATTCTGAGAGTGGAGGTACGCAATTCCCAGAGCGATTTGTTGAATCTAATGATTGATGTGCTTAGGTTCAGTAGGTAAAAGCTAAATTCGGGAGTATCTTACGATCTTAAGACGATTGCAATCTGGGTATTGACTCACGTAATCTCTAGCGTTTCCTCCTTCAATGAGGGGCATCACCAAAAAAGGTTGGTCATCGAGGATATTGGCTCCCAAAAACTCTGTCATAGCTCAAGGTCAGTAGCATCCATCAGGGGTGACATGAACTCTTTACGAAGGATATTTGGATGAAGAAGCTTAGACCACGTCTGGGATGACATGAGAGTCAGCGGGAGATGAAAAAATGATGCAGCACCAACCCCAACTTCATGGAGAATGGCCTGTGTTGGGCTATCGTAAGAACGGTGTCAATAGGAAAAGCTCACTCTTACCGTAGCTCGGGGCGTGATGTCTTCTGTGTTCCTCATCACCTTCAATGCCACGTCTGTGTGGTTCCACTTCCCTCGAAACACCTTCGAACTGGTAAATGCGCCCCTTCATTACGATTTGTAGATTGTACTTGACACAGGCTTACTCACAATCCTCCAACGCCAATCAATGGACCAAATTCAACGTCAAACAACGTTATTGTCCATGGTTTAAGGTCTACGCGCTGTCCGCTTGCCGTCTTGAGATAGTGGAGGCTATGCGTCAGAAATTGAAGTTCCTCCTTGTTTCCTCTTCGTTCATCCACACATCTCTGAAGCGTAGCGATCAGTGGAACTGAGGTCTTCCAAGAGATGTCTGGTGTATGTGGTTAATGATGGTGGGGTGATCATTGCCCTGGACACGTACCGAGGGCTTCTATCAAAAGCCTTTGATTAGAACCAAGCTCGCAAAGGTGAGCGTGAAGTCGATCTTGATCTTTGAGCCGCGCTTCGTCATTTTTCGTCTGCCACCTTCGAATATCGAGCAACGCCGCTACCTAAAGCCCCAGTGAGCAATCTATCAGGAATAGAAACCGGCTCTCTAACTTGAAATGCATTAACGCTGAACGTCAATCTTTGATGGAACTCGTTGATGAGAGCCAACCGATCAGCATTCACCAGGAGTAACCGGATAAAAGAGTACGAGCTTTGCCTCTGGATGAAGCTCGCGATCTCCTTTAACAGACTGGTAATGCGGAGCTCATGGGAACTCAGGTGAATATTCCAAAAAAGGGACACACCTTTCTAATTCATCAACAGCACCAACGATAGAGGCCTCCGATATCCTTCTGGCACGATGCTGCCTATCCAATGCTTGAAGTAGAGCAGCAACAGCTTCGGCGAGAACTCTGAACTGCCCTCTGCTGGCCCGCACCTCTTGTACAGCAACCCAGATCGTCTTGAAGATGGTATAGCAAAGACCGAGACAAGGGATTGGAGTGCAATTCAATACGAATTCAATGCAATCCATGTCTAGTTACGCAAACTAGGTGGAAAGAAGAGCGTGGAAGTTTGGTGAAAGTGTGACTGTCGTGCTTGTTGGTGACACTCTACATAGCCTTATCAATGGCTTCCCAATGGCTTCCTGGGAAGCGCCAAATCACCTCAGCCTGGACTCGGATTGGTCACTGGAATGACTCTTCTAGTAGGTTACATAATTGTAAGGGCAACATACCGACTGTACCCCTCAAGTCATTTGCGGGACTCGAGCAAGTTATTCTCACAGATGTGTATAAAATTAGATCCTTGTTCGTGTATTGTCGTATTAAGCACAAGGAACCATGCACTATACATAGAAGCGCCGTGCAGAATTGGTCCCACCCCCAGGGAGAAGAGCCAAGGGAATGCGGGCGGATGGACCCCATCCTGGTGAATGATTGAATCGTGATGGGTGTGTCGGTCGGAAAGGTGTAAGGTAGGTGACACGGCGGCCAGGAACCAGCACCTTTATGTAAGCTGCTTATATAAGCGCCAAGAGCGGCAAAATGTTGCATTCGAAAATTTTCAAAAAAATTTGGTAAGGGAATGGGCTCAAAAACATTGTATTAAACTTGTAAAATATTATGACGTAGGTTTAGCAGCAACACTAAATACACCCAG
>Ga0307513_10011279_pt1 | contig 11120 bp, 10 predicted proteins | sample 15_EM_MG_FD_202174 | JGI IMG/M metagenome (GOLD analysis project Ga0307513, IMG submission 202174) | Populus trichocarpa ectomycorrhiza microbial communities from riparian zone in the Pacific Northwest, United States - 15_EM | ecosystem: Host-associated > Plants > Roots > Unclassified | place... | reverse complement strand
GGGGGAGGATTTGGAGCATTTACGTTTAAATCTTGCCGACCAGGTCCAGCGACGGCGCCAGGGTCTTCTCGCCTTCCTTCCACTTGGCCGGGCACACTTCGCCCGGATGGCTGGCGACGTAGCGCGCGGCCTTGAGCTTGCGCAGGGTTTCGCTAATGTCGCGAGCGATCGCGTTGTCGTGGATTTCCGCGGTCTTGATCACGCCTTCCGGATTGATGATGAAGGTGCCGCGCAAGGCTAGGCCTTCTTCGTCGATATGCACGTCGAACGCACGGGTCAGCTGGTGAGTCGGGTCCCCGATCAGCGGGAACTGCGCCTTGCCGACCGCAGGTGAGGTTTCATGCCAGACCTTGTGCGAAAAATGGGTGTCGGTAGTGACGATGTAGACTTCGGCGCCAGCCTTCTGGAACTCGGCGTAGTGCGTGGCGGCATCTTCGACTTCGGTGGGGCAATTGAAGGTGAAGGCGGCCGGCATGAAGATCAGCACGGACCAGTTGCCTTTCAGGTCCGCGTCGGACACCTGGACGAACTTGCCATTGTGGAAGGCGTTGGCGGTGAAGGGCTTCACTTGGGTATTGATTAGGGACATCTATGCTTCCTTCAGTGGTGGGGTGATTGATAGGAACGGTGAATACTAAGGTCGATCGATTGATATCTCTAATCGATTGATGGCATCATAGCGATAGTCAATGACTATCATATGACTTGTCTCTGCTGCTTCCTAGGCCGGGGACCACCACCCTAGCTACGATGTCGCCGATGAATACGACTCCACAGCTCCGCCTGGACGCCGTTTTGCGGCAGGCGAGTGAGCGCATCGACCTGACCGACGCCAGGTTGCTACTCGCCCATGCCCTGGGCAAACCGGTGTCCTGGCTATTCGCGCATGGCGACGAAATCATCGGGATGTCCGTCTTGCAGCGTTTTCGCTTGCTGCTCGAGGCCCGCGAGTCAGGCCGACCGGTCGCTTATCTCACCGGGTGGCGCGGCTTCTGGACGCTGGACTTAGCGGTCTCCGCCGATACGCTGATCCCCCGGCCGGAAACCGAATTGCTGGTGGAGCTTGCGATCGCACGGCTTCCGGTTTCGTCTCCGTTGCGGGTCGCCGATCTGGGCACGGGCAGCGGTGCCATTGCGCTGGCCATCGCGAAAGAGCGGCCGGAATGCAGGGTGATCGCCACGGATGCAAGCGACGGCGCGCTGGACATCGCCGCGCACAACGCCGAGGGCAACAGCCTCCGGAATATCGAGTTCCGCATGGGCAACTGGTTCTCGCCGCTCACGGGCGAGCGCTTCGATCTGATCGCCAGCAATCCGCCGTACGTCGCCGAGGGCGATCCGCACCTCGAACAAGGGGATTTGCGGTTCGAGCCTGCTGCAGCCTTGTCGTCCGGTGTCGATGGGCTGGATGCGATCCGGGAAATTGTTTCCGAAGCGGGTGCTCATCTCGTAGCCGGCGGCTGGTTGCTGTTGGAGCATGGTCTGGACCAAGGCGCAGCGATTCGGGAGCTGTTTGAAGCTGCAGGATTCGTCGATGTCGCCACCGAACGCGATCTGGAATCGCGCGACAGGGTGACGCTGGGACGCAGGCCTGGTTAGTTCCGGCTCTCTTTAAGTCGTCATCCCAATCGTCGTCATCCCAGCGAAAGCTGGGATCCATTTTGACTTTCGCCTGGAACTTCGCGATCAAGATCAAGATGGATCCCAGCTTTCGCTGGGATGACGACGTGTGCAGCGAGGACATTCGTGCGCTGCGTTAAACTTCTCGCCCCGAACCGCGGGCCGTAACCATGCGCCAGCTTTACCCCGAAATAGAACCCTTCGACACCGGCACCCTCAAGGTCGACGATCGCCACACCCTGTATTACGAGCAGTGCGGCAACCCGAACGGCAAGCCGGTGGTCCTGCTCCACGGAGGCCCCGGCGCTGGGTGCAGTCCGAAGATGCGGCGGTTTCATGACCCGGCCAAATACCGCATCGTGCTGTTCGACCAGCGCGGCTCCGGCCGCTCCAAGCCGCACGCCGACCTGGTGGATAACACCACCTGGGACCTGGTTGCGGATATCGAGCAACTGCGCGAAAAGCTGGGTGTGGAGCAGTGGCAGGTATTCGGTGGCAGCTGGGGTTCCACCCTGGCGCTGGCCTATGCGCAGAAACACCCGCAGCGCGTGACCGAACTGGTTCTGCGCGGCATCTTCATGCTGCGCCGCTGGGAATTGGAGTGGTTCTATCAGGAAGGCTGCTCGCGCCTGTTCCCGGACGCATGGGAGCATTTCCTCGAACCCATCCCGGTGGTCGAACGCCACGATCTGATTTCCTCCTTCCATCGCCGGCTGACCAGCGACGATGAAGCCACGCGCCTGGCCGCGGCGCGCGCGTGGAGCGTGTGGGAAGGCGCCACCAGTTTCCTGCGCGTGGACCACGACTTCGTCAGCGGCCATGAAGACGCGGCTTTCGCGCTGGCCTTTGCTCGGATCGAGAACCACTACTTCGTCAACGGCGGTTTCTTCGAGGTCGAAGACCAACTGTTGCGCGACGCGCACAAGATCGCCCACCTCCCCGGCGTCATCGTGCACGGCCGCTACGATGTGGTCTGCCCGATGGCCAACGCCTGGGACTTGCACAAGGCCTGGCCGAAGGCCGAGCTGTTGATTTCTCCGGTATCCGGGCACTCGGCGTTCGAGGCCGAGCACGTGGATGCGCTGGTGAGCGCGACGGACAGGTTCGCATCATGATGACGTTGTAGAGCCGAGCTTGCCCGGCTGCTCTTCGCGCAGAGTCAAAAGCAGCCGAGCAAGCTCGGCTCTACACAGAGCGGAGAAGTAGGCGTAGGGCGGGTCTTGACCCGCCATTGCCATCCCGTGAACTCGCGTTGCCTCACGGCGGAGTGAATCACGAACCGAAAGCCGTTTCGTTGATTGCCATCGCGGGTTGTGCGGCGACAACGGCGGGTCAAGACCCGCCCTACCTGGGAATCAACGCTTCCACGAATGTCTCCTCCGACCACACTTCGAATCTCTCCAGCGTGTTCGGACCGAAGGTGTTGCTGATCGCCACGTCCGCCGCGTCGCGTCCGCGCGCGATCAGTACGCGGCCGATGCGCGGGAAATTGTGGCGCGCATCGAAGGTATACCACTGCCCATCCAGGAAGGCTTCGAACCAGGCCGAGAAATCCATCGGCGCGGTGCTGGGCGGCACACCGAAGTCGCCGATGTAGCCGGTGCAGTAACGCGCCGGGATATTCAAGCAGCGGCATAGCGCGATTGCCGAATGGGCGAAATCGCGGCACACGCCACGACCTTCCTCCAACGCTTGCGCCGCGCCCTTGGTGGCGTTCGCGAACTCGTAGCCGAACTGGATGCGGTCGTGCACGTAGTCGCAGATGGCTTGCACCCGCGCCCAGCCGGCCGCGGTATGGCCGAACAGATCCCAGGCCTTCTCCGCAAGTTTGTCCGTCTCGCAGTAGCGGCTGCCCAGCAGATAGACCAGGGTTTCATCTGGCAATTGGTAGACCGGTATCTGCTGTGCCGTCCGTACCACGGCATCGGTCCAGCCGGTGTCGCGTACCACCATATCCGAGGATACGGTGAAGGATCCGGCGGGCGAAACCAGCCGCGTGCAGACGTTGCCGAAGCCGTCGTGATACTGCTGCAGGGGAACGGCGGGCGAGGTTCGCAGTTCCTTGGCGATGGCGATATCCGCGCGCCGCGAATCGTGCAGATTCAATGTCAGCAGCATCGGAGTGGGTTCCGGGAAGCTGTGGGTGATTTCGAAGCCTAGGCGTATCAGCACGTGGAACTCCGGACAGGGAGCCGCCAGCACTGGGTCGCACCGTGCGGGTGCATCCGGGCGAAAGGCGGTGCTGGAAGCGTGGGGTAGCACCGTTGTAGCAGAAGCGGATCAGTCGTGCGTCAAATCCGGCAATAGTCCGGGCAGGAGCCCAGGCAAAAGCCGAGCGAGCCGCTCCGCCCATTCTTCCTGGCCCACCGCATCGGCGATCAGGTCCTGGCGGATTTCCAGCTCCACATGCAGCAGTCCGCGCTGTTCGCCATGGACCGGAATGGCGAAATCGGTGGCGTCGCTGACCGCGTACGGTTCATTGTCGCCGACTTCCAATCCCGGTTCCGCGCATAGCGCGGCGAGCAGGGCGTGCGCCAACCGCGTATCGCGGTGATAAAGGATTCCGGCGTGCCACGGCCGCGCGAATTCCGCGAATACCGGGGTGAAGCTGTGCAGCGAGATCAGCACCGGCGCGGGGGACCGTTCGCCGCGGCGATCCAATTCCTGGGTGATGCGCGCGTGGTAGGGCGCGAAGATCTCCAGCGCGCGTGCGGTCTTCGCATCGTCGTCCAGGCTTTCGTTGCCGGGAATCGGAGTTCCATCGCTGACCGCGACAATGGAGCCGGGCGCTTCCAGCGGGCGGTTGCAGTCGATCACCAACCGCGAGTAGGTCTGCAGGATCGCGAAGGCGTCGAGCTTCTCGGACAGGCGTTCGGCCAGACCGGCGATGCCGATGTCCCAGCCGATATGGCGATCGAGTTCCGCCTGCGACAGACCCAGATCGCCGAGGCGCGCGGGAATCCTTTGTCCGGCATGGTCGGCGATCAGCACGAAGGGCGAATCGCCGTGCGCACGATGGACCGTGAAGGGCGCCGGATCGTCCGCACCCAATAGCGTCACCGGCCTATCCACGCGGCGTGCCATCCAGGTGGTGATCGATCATCCACAAGCCGGCCCACAGTTTGGCGTCCAGTTCGTAGCCTTCGGTCATTTTCTGCACCAGCCACGCGGCGGCACGGGTGCGCGGAATCTCGTGGACGGTGATGTCCTCGTCGCCATCGCCGTCCCCTGCGCCGACCCGGCTCAGGCCGGTGGCTCTAACGAAGGCGATCTTCTCGCTGGCCATGCCGGAGGAGGTCGGACCGATCATCAGCACGTCGGCGTGAGTGGCGGTCCAGCCGGTTTCCTCTTCCAGCTCGCGGATCGCGGAGATCTCGATGGATTCATCCGCATCGATGTCGCCCACCAATCCTGCCGGCATCTCGATGGTCGCCGCCTGCAGCGGCACGCGGAACTGTTCGACGAAAAGCACCTTATCTTCCGGCGTCACCGCGATGATGATCGCGGCCAGGCCGCTGGCGTGGGTGCGTTCCACATATTCCCAGGTGCCGCGCTCGATCATGCGCAGGTATTTGCCTTCGTAGACGGTCTTGGGTGGTGCGGTCTTGTCGTTCATGCGGACATGCTAATGGATGAAAGGTCGAATGTAGGAGCGGGCCCTGCCCGCGACGAGCGCAATGGTGAAGCCCGGTCGCGGGCAGGGCCCGCTCCTACATCGAGCGATCTATGATTCCGGCGGCTTCCTGTAGGCGCCGCCTTGTCATCGGACCGAAACGCAATGATTCGGACAGGGCGGTGAGCATGCCGGCGTCGGCACCTGCGCGGATGAAGTCGGGTTCTGCGCTGTCGACAGGGGCATCCAGCGCGATAGTCGAGAGTTGCCGCCACAGCAGCGCGTGTTCGCGTTGCTCGCGCAGGCGCACGGCCATCTGCGCGGCGCCGCGCATGCGCAGGAAAGCTACTTCGTCGATGCGCGTAAGCAAAATATCCAGGCTGCCGAAGTGCGCCAGCAGGATCGCCGCCGACTTCGCGCCGATCCCGGTGACGCCGGGAATGTTGTCGACCGCGTCGCCGGTGAGCGCCAGGTAGTCTGCGATCTGCGTGGCTTCCACGCCGTGCCGGGCCTTGACCCCGGCCATGCCCCAGCGTTGCCCGCGCGCGAAGTCCCACTGTTCGTCCGCCTCCCACAGCAGTTGCGACATGTCCTTGTCGGCCGACACGATCACACCGCGGAAGCCGTGCGGCCGAGCGGAATGCAGGGCGCTGCCGATCAGGTCGTCCGCCTCGTATTCGCTGTGCGCCAGCACATTGAGGCCAAGCGCGGCGCACAGCGCCTTGCAGTGGGTGAACTGACGCTTGAGCTCCTCCGGCGCGGGATCGCGATTGGCTTTGTAGGCCGGATACAGTTTGTTGCGGAAGCAGCTGTCCAAGGCCTCGTCGAAAGCGATGGCGATGTGCTGCGGGCGTTCCTGCTCCAGCAGTTCCAACACGAAGCGCGCGAAGCCGTGTACCGCATTGGTCGGCCAGCCGTCGGCGTCGTGGAACTGATCGGGCATGGAATGCCAGGCTCGGAACACGTACAGGCTGGCGTCCACCAGGTACAGCGGCGACTTCAACGCGGGAGCGGCCGTCGCTTCAAGCATGGTTCGGCGGACTCGCCACCGGCGGATTCCAGTCGCTCAGCAATGCGGCGGCGTCGGGACGCTCGCGTTCGGGTACATCCAGCCTGGGTGTGCCGATATGGATGAAGCCGACCACTTTCTCGTGCGCCTGCAAGCCTAGCGTGTTCCCGATCGCTTCGTCATAGGCCGCCCAGCCGGTAAGCCATTGTGCGCCGAAACCCAGCGCCTGCGCCGATTGCAACAGAGCGAAGCAAACGCAGCCGGCGCTGAGTAGTTGCTCCTGCTCCGGCACTTTGTGGTCCGGAGTCAGTCGCGCGATTACGGCGATAATCAGCGGCGCGTGCGAAAAACGCATGCGTTCCTTTTCGATCGCCGCCCCTGGCGCATCAGGATCGCGCTGCAAAGTACGGGCGACCAGGGTTCGACCCAGCGCATGGCGCGCTTCGCCTTCGATGCGGAGGAAGCGGAACGGAACCAGTTTGCCGTGGTCGGGAACACGCACCGCCGCTGTCAACATACGCAACAAGGTGGAAGCGTCGGGGCCGGGAGCGTCGAGCTGCTTGGAAGGAACGGACCGGCGTAAGTCGAGGAATTGCAGGGGGTCGGATGCGCGCATGGGCACAGTTTAAACATGGACAGGATGTTGCACAGCATCAAACTGCCTAACGGGTCACGGTTGCAGCCGGTTCAGATTCCCTAAGCTGTCAGGGCGGAACTGGGGCCGCTTTCTTCCTCTTGCTTTTTCGCCTGCCAAGGCGGGGAACCTTGCGCATGTCCAGCAGCTATCAAAACGCCGAACGCTACGGTCGCGACCCGCGACTGCTTAGCCAGGCACGGGAAACGGCGGTGCCGCCTCTGGTGGATACCTTTGCCGTGGCGCTGGGCCGTTTCGACGACGCCTTATTCGACCGCGCCGAGCGCGCCGGCAATTCGCAGATGGCTTTCCTGGACGCGATGCGCGAATTGCGCCGCCGCCGCGAAGAAGTCATCCGCCGTTTCCGCGCCCATCTGGACAAGGCCTGGCAATCGCTGGAGGCCGGCGAGCCGCAGTCCGCGGAAAGCGCACTGGCCGAGCCCACCAGCGCGCTCACTTTGATCTCCGATCAGGAATTGGAATCCCGTCTGGCCGCGCGCAACCTGGCCAGCGTCATTCTGCGCGAGTGCAAGACCGTCCTCGTGCGGCTGGATCGCCGGCTGGGCTGGATCGCCGGGAATCTGGTGCTGGACGTCGACCACAACCCCATCGGCCCCGAACATATCGGCGTCGCCATCCATGAGGCCTTCTCGACTTGCGAGCTGACCCTGGAAGTGCGGCTGGTAGTGATCAAGCTGTGCGAGCGCGATCTGGTACCCGGCATCGGCCGCATCTACGAAGCGCTGGACCAGAGGCTGGCGCAAGCGGGCGTATTGCCCGAGATGCCCGCTACCCGCACGCCCGCACGCCCGACGCAGCGCGCGCCGGAGCCGATGGCCGACCACCCGATGGCCGACGAAGACGAGGCCAGCGCACCGGCTTGGGCGGCACGTTTCACGCACCGCATGGCCGGAATGAAGGGCGGCATGCAAGCGTCGATGGGGCAGAACAATTTCGGCGACGGTCCCGCGGAATATGCTGGTGGCGCGCAGGGCGTGCTGCTGGAAGCATTGCACCACCTGCTGCAGGAATCGCGAAGCAATCGCGAAAGCCCGGAACCTTCGCGCTCTTCCTCCGGCGAGCATCGCCCGTTGTCGCAGCGCGAAATGCTCTCGGTGCTTTCCCTGTTGCAGAGTACGCCCAGTGCGACACTGCGCGCGGCCATCGGCGATACCGGCGAATCGCTGGCCCAGCGCCTGAAGAGCGAAGTGCTCAGCGGCGCCACGCAATTGGGCGTGGACCCTTCGACCGCGCGTCTGGCGCCGGTAGACGAGGATGCCATCGATCTGGTCGGCATGCTTTTCGACGTCATGCTGGACGAACGCGACCTGGAAGGCCGCCCGCGCGAGCTGATCGGTCGGCTGGTGGTTCCCTTCGTCAAGGTCGCGTTGCTGGACCGACGCATGTTCGTGCAGAAGACCCACCCGGCGAGGCGCCTGCTCAACGTGCTGGCCGAGGCTTGCGAGGGCAACAACGGTGAGAGCGCGGCAGAGCGCACGCTGATGACCAAGGTGGAGGAGGTCGTGGGCCGCCTGACCGCCGAATTCAACGAGAACCTCGCCATCTTCCTGACCCTGGAAGAGGAATTCCGGGACTTCCTGGGCCAGCACAAGCGCCGCATCGAGATCGCCGAACGCCGCGCTGCGGAAATACAGAGCGGCCAGGAGCGTCTGGAAACCGCGCGCGTACGCATGGCGCTGGAGCTGTCCACCCGTCTGGATGGCCGCCATGTACCGCAGGCCATCGACGATTTCATGCGCCAGCCCTGGGCCCACCACGTCACCATGACCGTGTTGCGGGAAGGCGAGGACGGCGATGGCTTGCGCGATGCGCTGGCTCTGGCCGATGGGCTGATGGAAGAACTTACCGAAGCCCAGCGCCAGATCATCGGCAAGCCGTGGCTGCAGGCCTGGCGGCCCTCGCTGCAGAAGGTATTCGCCAGCGTCGGCATGAATTCCGACGCCGCCAGTTCCGCGGTCGATGCGCTCCACGACACCTTGCAGGCGGTGGCGGCCTCGCGTCCGGATCTGGAAAGGCAGCTTCCAGAGTTGCCGCAGGTCGTGCTGCCGAAGGTGGCGGAGGACGATTCGGTTTCCATCCAGTTGGTCGGCGGCACCGACACGCTGGATTTCGACAGCACCGATGCCGACCATTTCCGCTCGCTGCCGATTGGCACGTGGTTGGACTTCGTGGACAAGGACAACAAGGTGCAGGCGGGTAAGTTGTCGTGGGTCAGTCCGATTTCCTCGCGTCTGTTGTTCGTCAATCGCCGTGGCGTGCGTTTCTGCGTAGCCTCGCCTGAAGAGCTGGCGATGATGGTGCGCATGGGCCGTTTGCGCACGCATGAGGAAGAGGATGCGTTCGACAGTGCGATGCAGGGCGTGATCGAGCGGCTGGACCCGGAAAAGTCGGCGGTCGGCGCCTGATTTCCTGCAAGCGTCGTATTAGTCGGGCTCCTCATCCAGCGAACTGATTTAACTCGTCATCCCAGCGAACGCTGGGATCCATCTTGATCTTGCTCCTGCTCTTGCTCTTTCTCTTGCCTCCTCCCTTGCGCGCAGCGCAGGGGAGGATTGAGGAGGGGTGCTCTTGATCCTGCTTTTGCCGTTATCCCCGCGAAGGCGGAACCCAGCGACTTTTGCTCTTCGGCTTTCATCTCCAAGCAACAGCGTTTCGCGCTTTGCGCGAGTCACTTTTCTTTGAACGGCAAAGAAAAGTAACCAAAAGAGAGCCGCCCCCGTATCAAGTACGGGGCAGGCTCTACGGCGCGCCCCACGATGAAGCCGTGGGGTTCGCAAGCGTGCCGGGAATTTCCGTAAGACACATCCTGTGTCTACGGAAACGGCGCACACCTTGTGCGCCGCCCCTTCGGGGTTTACCCGGCCCGCTTGCCGCGCCTCACGGGGTTAGCCGAGCAGGAGCAGAGCCTGAAGCCAAGGCCAAGATCTCTAATCTCCAGTGGAATCCGCCTTCCTCCCCACGCTTTGCTAGCATCGGCAGTCTGGAATCCGATGGGTGAGGGAAACATGGCGATTGAAGTGCTGGTGTTGAAGGAGTCGGCGCCCGGTGAGCGTCGCGTGGCCGCCACACCGGAAACGGTGAAGAAACTCGTGGCCGCCGGTGCCAGCATCAAGGTCGAGCCCGGCGCCGGGCTGGGTGCGGGGTTCGTCGATCAAGCCTATATCGACGCGGGTGCGCAAATGGCGACGCACGACACGCCGGCCCAGGCCGATCTGGTGCTTTGCGTGCAGTCGCCCGATCCCGCTGCCATCGGACAATTGAAGCAGGGCGCGACGTTGGTCGGCATGTTGCAGCCACAAGCCGATGCGACGCGCGGCGACGCGCTCAAGGCGCGCGGCATCCTCTCGTTTCCGCTGGAAAAGCTGCCGCGCACTACCCGCGCGCAGGCGATGGACGTGCTCAGTTCGCAGGCCGGCATGGCCGGCTACAAAGCCGTGTTGATCGCCGCGCAGTTGGCGCCTCGCTTCTTCCCCATGCTGACCACCGCTGCCGGCACCATTCGCCCATCAAAGGTGCTGATCGTCGGCGCCGGCGTGGCCGGATTGCAGGCCATCGCCACCACCAAGCGCCTGGGTGCGCAGGTGGAAGGCTTCGATGTGCGCCCGGAAACGCGCGAACAGATCGAATCGCTGGGCGGCAAGTTCCTGGATCTTGGCGTCAGTGCGGCGGGCGAAGGCGGGTACGCGCGCCAGCTCACCGACGAGGAACGCGCCGAACAGCAGCGGCGGCTGGCCGAGCACCTGAGGGGCATCGATGTAGTGGTCTGCACGGCGGCGGTCCCGGGCCGTCCCGCGCCCAAGATCATCACCATGCCCATGGTGGAAGCCATGAAACCCGGCAGCGTGATCGTGGACCTAGCCGCCGAAACCGGTGGCAATTGCGAGGCGACCAAGCCGGGCGAAACCATCGAACTCAACGGCGTGACCGTGGCCGGCCCCTTGAACCTGGCCAGCATGGGCGCAGTGCACGCCAGCGAGATGTATTCGCGCAACGTGTTCAATTTCGTTTCCCTGTTCGTCAAGGAAGGCGCGATCAATTTCGACTGGAACGACGAGTTGTTGGCGAAGACGCGGTGGCCGGAAGTGATTGCGGCGGAGTAAAAAATTACCGGGGAACAGACGGAGCACGCAGAGAGCAGCCAGTCGAGTACGTGCCTTTACAGTTCGCCCTGAGAAATAAAGGTCGTCATCCCGGCATTCGCCGGGATGACGAACCTTTTGTGT
>Ga0307513_10011278_pt1 | contig 11122 bp, 12 predicted proteins | sample 15_EM_MG_FD_202174 | JGI IMG/M metagenome (GOLD analysis project Ga0307513, IMG submission 202174) | Populus trichocarpa ectomycorrhiza microbial communities from riparian zone in the Pacific Northwest, United States - 15_EM | ecosystem: Host-associated > Plants > Roots > Unclassified | place... | reverse complement strand
GCTGCCGATCCAGCCGCAGCAGCAGGTGCGCATCGCCACGGCGGCGATGCGCCCACGCCCGCCGCACGGCGAGCTGATCGACGCCGACGAGAGCAGCCACGGCGCACGGCAGACAAAGCAGCACCAACAGTGCCGCCCCGAGCACTGCAATGTGCGTGATGGCCACCCAACGACGCTAAGGCTTCGTTCAGCCGAAGGCCATCAAATAGACCCGTTCGGCCGATCAGATACCGGTCAGTCGTGTTTCGGCGCCGATCTGGCGACTCCGCCCGGCCGGTGATCTTCGCCACCGATGTCGGGGGCCTACGCTCAACCAGATGCAGGTCGATCTGGTTGCCATCGTCGTCGAGGACTACGACCCGGCCATCGAGTTCTTTGTCGGCGCCCTCGGATTCGACCTGGTCGAGGACTCGCCCTCGCTGACGAACGACGGCCACCCGAAGCGATGGGTGGTCGTCCGGCCGCCCGGCGGGCAGACCGGCATCCTGCTGGCCCGCGCCGACGGGGAGCGACAAACCGCCGTCATCGGCGATCAGGCCGCCGGCCGCGTCGGCTTCTTCCTGCGAGTGGACGACTTCGACGTGGCCTACGAACGGATGACGGCTGCCGGCGCGAAGTTCGCGACCGCACCGCGCACGGAGCCCTACGGACGCGTAGCGGTCTTCCTCGACATCGCCGGCAACCGATGGGACCTGCTCGGTCCCGCCTGACGCGGCCCACATGGCAACCCGGCAGCCCAGCTCGGCCGTTACTTCAGGTCGCCGTCTTTCCTCCGTGGATCTCGAGCGCTCAGGCGGCCGCCGTGGCGGGAGCGCTCGGGACCGTTTCGGTGTCGGGCTCGGGCATGGGGTGGACCAGCGTCAAGCGGGGGCGGGGGCGCACCGTCAGGCTCAGCCGTTCGCCGCTCGAGCGCAACTGCCACACCAGCGCCGTGACCGAGGCGACGAAGCACACCGCGCCCGCCGCCCAGATGCTGGAGGGCACCCCGAAGTGCTCGCCCCACCAGCCGGCCAGGGACGCGCCGATCGGGGTGGTGCCGAGGAAGACCAGCACGTACAACGCCATGACCCGGCCTCGGTACTGGCCGTGCACGCTCATCTGGACCCGCTGGTTGGCGGCCTGGGCCAGGTAAATCGAGAAGAAGCCGGTCGGCACCAGCAGGATCATCGCCACGATGAAGGACGGCGCGAAGCCCACCGCGAATTCCAGGACACTGAACGCGATGGCGGCGCCCAGCACTACGTACACGCCCGGCCTTGATCGTCTGGCACTGCCGGCGAGCGCCCCAGCCAGCGCGCCCACCGCCAGCCCCGTGGTCAGCAAGCCGAAGGACGACGGCCCGGCGTGGAAGTTGATTTTGGCCAGCGCGGCCAGGGTGACCGGGAAGTTGAAGCCGATCATGCCGACGATGGACATCAGCGCGATCGGCAGCACCAGGTCGGATCGGCGCAGCACGTACCGAAGGCCGTCAATGATTTTGGTGTCGGAGGCCGCCGACGGGCCGGCCGAAATGTCGCGGTAGAGGTCGAGGGGGCGCATCCGGGTGTAGCTGAAGATCGGCGCGATCGCCAGCACCGTGGCGATCAGGAAGACCGGTCCGGTGTGGAACAGCGCCAGCGCGACACCCGCGAGGGCCGGCCCGGCGATCCGCGCCGTGTTGAAGGTCGCCGCCGACAGCGACAGAGCGTTCGGCAGCAGCGGCCGCTCCACCAGCTCCGAGACGAATGCCTGGCGGACCGGGGTTTCGACGGCGTTGGTGATGCCGAGCAGGCTGGCGAAGAGGAAGACGTACCAGAGCATCACCACGCCGCTGGCGACCAGGATCGCGAAGACGATCGCGGTGACGGCGAACGCGGCGTTCGCGGCGATCAGCAGCTTGCGCTTGTCGAAGCGGTCGGCGAGCTTGCCGCTCCACAGCGTGAGCAAGAGCACGGGCAGGAACTGCAGGGCCGCGACTATGCCGAGCGCACCGGGGGAATTGTGGGAAAGGTCGAGTACCAACCAGTCCTGGGCGGTGAACATCATCCACACGCCGACCAGCTTGACCAGCTGACCGATCGCGAAGAGTCGGTAGTTTCGAACCTGCAAGGACCGGAATGTCGTGCTCAGCACTGCCCGCACTCGGGTGCGCCTCCTCATTGGTCGTACGCGTCATCGTCACGTGACGAAGCGGACTACCAACGGCAAGCCGTCAGGCTCGGGCCACCTGCTGCAGAATCTCGGCGGCTCGCGCCAACGTGTCGCATTCCTCGGGACTGAGCTTGGCCAGCTGCACTGCCAGCCATTCGTTGCGCGCCTTTTCAAACTGGGCGAAAACCGCCCGGCCCTGCTCGGTCGCGGCCAGGATGACCTGCCGGCGATCGGTCGGGTGGGGGGTGCGCGCGACGAGCCCAAGGTCCTCCAGCTTGCCCACGATCTTGGTCATCGTGGGCGGCTGCACCCGCTCCATGTCGGCCAGCTCACGAGGAGTCAGCGCGCCGGCCAGCTGAAGGCTGGTCAGCGCCGAAAGCTGACTGAACGTGAGGTCGCCGACCGGGCGGGCCTGGCGGACCCGTCGGTTGAGCCGGTGGATGGCCTCGCGCAGCGTCTTGGCCAGCTCATCCGCTGTCGCCCGCTCCGCCACCATCGGCTGCTCCATCACGATACTTAGCCTAGCTAATGAGCTAGGCTAACGACATTGAAAACGCCTATGACCACCGTCACCAGGCCCCACAGAAATGCTTGATGCAGCGTACGGCGCATCTCGATCGACGGGCGGGCCGCCCGCCGGGAAGATCAGCTGTGTTACAAAGTGGAAGTGACCAGCGAGAAGCCCCGGATCGAGCCGCTCGACCCGCCGATGGTGCCGTTCGCCGTCGGCGGCATGGCCGCGTTCGCCGTGGCGTGGGTGATCGTGCTGCTCGCGGACGGGCCCACCGACTGGCTGCGGATCTGCGTGGCCGGCTTCCTGTGCGGCATCCCGGGCCTGCTCACGATGCTGCGCCACGACCGGAACAGGCGCCGCCGCCGAGCGCTCTCGCACCCCGACTTCCGGGTGAACGAGACGCCCTAGCTGTGCCCGTACGGCTCCGCGGGCTCGGCCTCCTCGACCGACCCGTGGCCCCGGCTCACCGCGACCGCCTCGACCTCGGAGTCGTCGTACACCGTCGGCAGCTCCTCGACCGGCGGCTCCGCCGAGCCGAGCAGCGTCTCGGAGTGCGCGCCGCAGCCGTGGTCGGCGCTGACCGCCTTGGCGTCGTCGGGGGCGTAGAGATTGCCGCAGACCCCGAACATCGAGCGCATCGAACCGGCGAGCGGTAGGTAGAAGCCGCAGGTGCCGCAGCGGGCGTTGCGCGGGGCGGCCGCGGAGATCGGCGCCTCGGGGCCGGACTCGCCGTCGTACCAGCGCTGGGCGGTCTCCATCCGGCCCTCCTGGGACATCACCCGGGACCGGCCCAGGCCCAGCTCCCAGGAGACCTCCTCGACCGCCGGGTCGTCGCTGAGCACGTAGCCCGGCGCCAGTCGGTCGTCGTCGGGCGCGGTCGGCATCAGGTCACCGACACCGAGATCGCCGGCCTGCACCCGCTCGTTCCAGGGCAGCCAGGCCGGCGCCAGCAGCGCGTCCGGGCCGGGCAGCAGGACGGTCTCGCAGATGGTGACGTGCCGGCTGCGCGGCACCCGGGTCACGGTGACGGCCCAGCGCCAGCCCTTGTAGCCGGCCAGGTGGCTCTCGAAGAAGTGCGTCACGACCCGGTCGCCCTCGGCCACCGCCTCGAGATGCTCGCCGATGTCGGCGGCGTCGACCTCGGTGATGGCGCCACGAGCCACACCGACAGCATCGGCACAGACCTGGTCGAGTCGGGCGGCACGGGCGGCGGTCCTGGTCGTCACGTCTCCATTGTTCCTCACCGCGGGACGGCTCCCGCAGCCACACCCCCAGATCGTTGCGCTTCGGACGGGACGAAGCTCGCACCGATCAGTCAGGATGGTGCAATGGCGCTGCTTCCTACGATCGGGCGCACCGTCGGCACCGGCATCAAAGCCGTCCGGATGCTGGTGCGCGGCTCGCTGCGCGGGAGCCTCTGGGCGACCCGCCGGGTCGGCAGCGCGCGGGCCCGGGGCGCGGCCAACGAGATCGGCATGGTCCGGCTCTTCGACCTGCACGCCGTCTCCTGCGCGGGAGACACGCTGATCGCCATCGGCCTGGCCGGGACGATCTTCTTCACGGTGCCGCTGGACGAGGCCCGCAGCAAGGTCGCGCTCTACCTGCTGGTGACGATGGTCCCGTTCGCCCTGCTCGCGCCCGTGATCGGCCCGGTGCTCGACCACTTCCGGCACGGCCGCCGGTACGCGCTGGCCACCACGATGCTCGGCCGGGCGTTCCTGGCCTGGCTGATCTCCGACAACCTGCACGGCATCGGGCTTTATCCGGCCGTCTTCGGCGTGCTCGCCCTCTCCCGCGCGTACGGGGTGGCGAGATCGGCCGCCGTGCCCCGGCTGCTGCCCGAGGGCATCGGCCTGTCCCAGGTGGGCGCCCGGGCCAGCGTGTACGGCACGTTCGCCGGCGCGCTGGTCGCCCCGATCGGGCTGGCCGCGTTCTGGTTCGGTCCGCAGTGGTCGCTGCGGGTGGCGGCGGTCATCTTCGTGGTCGGCATGGTGATCTCGTTGCGGCTGCCGCCCCGTGCCGACTCCGACCCGCCCGAGCAGGTCCCGCGCCCGTTCCGGACCATGCTGAGGCTGCGCCGCGGCTCCGATCGCCCGCTGTCCGGCCGGCTGGTCATCGCCACCCTGATCGGCAGCGCCACCCTGCGCTGCATGTACGGCTTCCTGCTGCTCTACTTCGCGTTCGCGGTGAAGGCGGGCGAGCTGGACACCACGTTCTTCGGCCGCGACCTGGGCAACCAGGCGGCGGTGGCCCTGGTCGGCGGCTCGCTGGCGGCCGGCACCTTCCTCTCCACCGCGATCGGCACGCGGCTGCGCATCAGCGGCCTGACGATCACCGCCGGCGTGGCCGTCCTGGCGACGATCTTCTACAACCTGCCGATGGTCGCGCTGCTGGCCCTGGTCACCTCGATCTTCAGCGGCATCTCGAAGCTGGCGGTGGACGCGAGCATCCAGGAGCGCGTCCCGGAACGCATGCGGGCCAGCGCGTTCGCGCACTCCGAAACGGTCCTGATGATCGCCTGGGTGGTCGGCGGGGCGGTCGGCATCATCCCGCTCTCGGGCCGCCTCGGCGTGGCCCTGGCCGCCGCGTTCGCGGTCGTGGCCGCGACCCGGGCGGCATTCGTGGCGGCCCGGCTGCACGCCGAGCGCCTGCACGGCCGCCCCGACGTCACGGTGGAGGACGACAACGCGCCGACCTCTCCGGCTCCGGCCGGATCGTCGGCCAAGCCGCCCTCTGCGGCGACGCCCGCACCCCCTGCGCCACAAAAGCCGGCGGCGAACAAGCCGAGCAAACCAGCGACGGACAAAGCGGGCAAAGAGGGCAAGGAGGGCGCAACCCGCGGATGGCGGCGAACGAAGCAGCGCACCGCAACCGAGTCGAAGCCGGCGCCGGCGCCCACGACCGCCCCGCCGCCCGACCCGACACCCCCCGACCCGGACAAGGCGCTGGCGCCGCCCGGATTCCACATCTACCGCCCGTCATCGGCCGCGAACGGCAACGGCGCCGGCAACGACCGAGCCGACTCGTGACGCGCCTGCTCATCGTCACCGCCGTGGCCGCCGAGCCCGATGCCATCCGAGCCGACTCGTGACGCGCCTGCTCATCGTCACCGCTGTGGCCGCCGAGGCCGATGCGATCCGCGCCGGCGCGCGCCCCGGCCGGGTTGTCGTCGAGCCCGTGGGCGTGGGCCCGGCCGCGGCCGCCGCCGGAGCCGCCCGTCTGCTCGCCCTCGCCGAGGCCGCCGGCACGCCGTACCGTGGCGTGCTCTGCGCCGGCATCGCGGGTGGCTTCGCCGGCCGGGCGGAGGTCGGCGCGACCGTGCTCGGCACCCGCAGCATCGCCGCCGATCTGGGCGCCGAGACCCCGGACGGCTTCCTGCCGATCGAGGAGCTCGGCTTCGGCACCAGCCTGCTGGACGCCGACCCCGCCCTGCTCAAGACCCTCACCGAAGCGCTGCCCGGCGCGCTCCTCGGCGACATCCTCACGCTGGCCACCGTGACCGGCACGACGGATACAGCGGCCCGGCTCGCGGCCCGCTTCCCCGCCGCCGCCGCGGAGGCGATGGAGGGCTACGGGGTGGGCTCGGCCGCCGCCCAGGCGGGCATCCCGTTCGCCGAAGTCCGCACGATCTCCAACCCGATCGGCCCCCGCGACCGCGCGTCCTGGCGCCTCGGCGAGGCGTTGGCCGCGCTCACCAAGGTCGCCGCGGCACTACCCTGAAGCCCTGTGGATAACCCTGTGGACAGACATTCGGGTGTGGGATGACAGACAGCGTCGCGTGGGGGTCCCCGCGTCCCTCGGTGGCTACGGTGAGGTACGTGGCACTTTCCCTCGCGGTCTCCCCCTGCCCGAACGACACGTTCGTCTTCCACGCCCTCGTGCACGGCCTGATCCCCGGCGCCCCGGAGGTCAACCTCACGTTCGCGGACGTCGACGTCACCAACACCGCGGCGGAACGCGGCGAGTTCGACCTCGTCAAAGTCAGCTACGCGGCGCTGCCCTGGCTGCTCGACGACTACCAACTGTTGCCGTGCGGCGGCGCGCTGGGTCGAGGCTGCGGCCCGCTGGTGTTGACCAGAGACGACGCCGGCACGCCAGACCTGAGCGGGGCCACAGTCGCGGTCCCCGGTGACCGCACGACGGCCTATCTGCTCTTCCGGCTCTGGGCCGCCGACCGGCCGCCGGCCCGGATCGAGGTCGTCCCGTTCCACCAGATCATGCCGGGCGTGGCCGCGGGCAAGTACGACGCCGGCCTGGTCATCCACGAGGCCCGGTTCACCTACCCGCGGTACGGCCTGACCGCCCTGGTCGACCTCGGCGAGTGGTGGGAGCAGGACACCGGCCTGCCGATCCCGCTGGGCGCGATCCTGGCCAAGAAGGGCGCTGTCGACCCGCAGGCGGCTGCCGAGTGGATCCGGACCAGTGTGAGCATGGCCTGGGCCAATCCCGCGGCGAGCCGGGCCTTCGTGCTCGAGAACGCGCAGGAGATGGAGGCCGACGTGGTCCAGCAACACATCGACCTCTACGTGAACGAGTTCACCCTCGATCTGGGCCAGGACGGATACGCCGCCGCCGACGCCCTGCTCGGACGATCGGCGGCGGCGGGTATCACGCCGGTGGTCAAGCCACTCCTGGGATAAAACTCAGACTCAGACTTCCAACTCCCGCGCCACGGCGTGGACCAACTGCGCCACCTTTTGCGCCGAACGCTTGTCCGGATAGCGGCCCCGGCGCAGATCGGGCTGCACCTTGGCCTCCAGCACCTTGATCATGTCTTCGATGAGGCCGTGCAACTCGTCGGCGGGGCGGCGGCGCAGCTCGGCCACCGACGGCGGCGCGTCCAGCACCTTCACCCCCAGCGCCTGGGCACCCTTGCGACTGTCGACAACGCCGAACTCAATACGCTGGCCGGCCCGCAGATCGGCCACTCCGGCCGGGAGCGACCCCTTGGGCAGGAACACGTCGCCGCCCTCGTCGCTGGTGACGAAACCGAATCCCTTCGCCGCGTCGTACCACTTCACTCGACCCGTGGGCACCGCTGACCTCAACTTCACTTAACTCAATGGACACATGCGCTCACAGCAAGGCTATCCAGCCGCCGGTCTGTTCCCAACCGCAATCTTTTCCAGCAACGCCGGGAGACCGGTGAGGTCGGACAGTACGTACGTGGCGCCGGCGGCGCGTAACTCGTCGGCGCTGCACGGGCCCGTGGCAACGCCGATGCCCGGAACGCCGGCGGTGGTCGCGGCCACCATGTCGCCGACGTGGTCACCCACGTACCACCGCACCCCGTGCTCGACCAGCGCGGCCGCCTTGCCCTCCGCGAAGAGGTCGCCGGCGAGCTCGTCCGCCGTCATGCCGAGGTGCTCGAGGTGCCGGGCCGCCAGCCGGCCGAGCTTCGACGTGACAATCACCACCCGGAAACCCCGGGCGCGTACCGCTTCGAGCGCCTCGACCGCGCCGGGAGTCGGCTTGGTCGGCTCGATGGCATGCTCCGGATAGAGCGCCCGGTACGTCCGCACCGCCTGCTCGACCTGCTCGGCCGGAAACCACTCGCGCAACTCGGTGCGCAGCGGGGGCCCGAGCCGAGTGACCGCCAGATCGGCGTCGACGAACACCCCGGTCTCGGCGGTCAGCGCCTGGTAGGCCGCGTGGATACCGGGCCGGGAGTCGATCAGGGTCATGTCCAGATCGAAGCCGACCGCCGGCGTCACGAGGCGAGAGTGGGCTTGTAGTTCAGCTCCTCAACCGGCAAGGGAAAGGTCTGGTCGTCGCCGAACGGGGACGGCGCGGCGGCCCGGTCGGACACCAGCTCGGCCACCGCGAGGTGGCCTTCCTTCGGCGAGCGCGCCCGGGTGGATTTCGCCGACCCGTCGTCGGTGATCGCCGTGCCCGGCACCTTCGCTTCTGCCACGTCCGTCCTCCTGAAGTCCCACGGTCTGATTCGCCCGGTCTAATTTCACCCGGGTCTAATTTCACCCGGCCGGGGCAGCGCCCCGGATCCGCCATCATCGTCCCATGGCGGCTAGCGTTGAACGCGATGGCCACCAACTTCGTCGACCAGCTCCGGTCGCTCTCCGACGAGGCGCTGGGCGCGCTGATTCAGCTGCGCCCGGACCTCGTCGTGCCCGTGCCCTCCGACGTCTCCGCGTTGGCCGTGCGCGCCCAGTCCCGCGGGTCGGTCGCCCGCTGCCTCGACGCGCTGGACGAGTTCGCCCTGCACATCCTCGACGCGGCCCGGCTGAGCCGGTCCCCCGAGACCGCGTTGACCTCGCTTTCTGCGATCCTCGCGCTGGCCGCGGAGGCAAATCCCGAGGACGTACGGGTAGCCGTGGACCGCTTGCGGGCCCGGTTCCTGCTGCACGGCTCCCTGGAGGCGCTGGCCGTGGTCGGCGCGGTCGACGAGGTGACCTCGCCCTATCCGGCCGGGCTCGGCCGGCCCGCCGACTACCTGGACGCGCAGGCGGCGGCCCTGTGCGCGGACAAGGCGAGGCTCCGCCGGACGGTGCTGGCCGCGCCGCCGGGCGCCCGGGCGGTGCTGGACCGGCTCGCCGCCGGGCCGCCGATCGGCGCGCTGAACACGGCGAACATGGCCGAGCCGATCCGCTGGCTGGTCGACGAGCACATCCTCGTCCCGGTCTCCGAGGCCGGCCGCGCGCCCCGCGCCGACGGCGAGTTGGTCGAGCTGCCCCGCGAGATCGGGGTGCTGCTGCGCCGCGAGACCGGCCCGCTCGGCCCGCTGCGGCCGTTCCCGCCGACCCCGCAGTCGCCGATCCGGGACGTGAAGTCGGTGGACTCGGCCGGTGCCGGCCAGGTGATGGAGTCGGTGCGCAACACCGAGACGCTGCTCGAGGCGCTCGCGACCGAGCCGGCCCAGGTGCTCAAGACCGGCGGTCTGGGCGTACGCGACCTGAAACGGCTGGCCCGCGCGGTCTCCTTGGACGAGCCGTCGACCGCCCTGCTGCTCGAGGTCGCGTACGCGACGGGCCTGCTCGGCGAGGCGGACGCGTCCGGCGCGTCCCGGGCGGTGGCGGTGAGCCGGGCCATGGGCAACGTGGACGAGATCTTCCTGCCGACAAGCTCGTACGACTTGTGGCGGGCGCTCAGCATCGCCCAGCGCTGGGAGGCGCTGACCCGTTCCTGGCTCGCGATGACCCGGCAGAGCGGCCTGGTCGGGCAGCGCGACGACCGGGACCGCCCGATCAACGCGCTCGCCCCGGACGCCGAGCGGGCCGGGGCGCCGCAGGCCCGCCGCGAGGCGCTGACCGCCCTGACCGAGCTGGCCCCGGGCACCGCCCCGCCGGTGGACGAGGTGCTGGGCCTGCTGTCCTGGCAGTCGCCCCGGCGCGCCCGCGGTCGGGAAGCGGCCTACCGGGACACGCTGTCGGGCGCGGCCACCTTGGGCGTCACCGCGCTCGGGGCAGTCACCTCGTACGCACACCTGCTGCTCGCCGAGGGCGGCCCGGCCGACACCGACCCGCTCGGGGTGCGCCCGGCCAGCGAGCGGATCGGCGGCCTGTCGGACGCCGTACGCGCGCTTGATGCTCTGTTGCCCGCGCCGGTCGACCACGTCCTGGTGCAGGCGGATCTCTCCGTCGTCGTGCCCGGGCCGCCCGAGCCCGAGCTGGCCGCCGAGTTGGAGGTGGTCGCCGAGCAGGAGTCGGCGGGCGGCGCGAGCGTGCACCGGGTCACCGCCGCCAGCGTGCGGCGCGCGCTCGACGTCGGCTACACGGCCGGCGACCTGCACTCGCTGTTCCAGCGCCGATCGAGAACGCCCGTTCCGCAGGCGCTGACCTACCTGATCGACGACTCGGCCCGCAAGCACGGCGGGTTGCGGGTCGGCTCGGCCGGGGCCTATCTGCGCAGCGACGACGAGGCGCTGCTCGCCGAGGTGTTGGCCGACCGGCGGCTGACCACCCTGGCGCTGCGCCGGATAGCGCCGACCGTGCTGGTCACGCCGCTGCAGGTGGCGCGGCTGCTGGGCGCGTTGCGGGACGCCGGTTTCGCCCCGGTCGCCGAGGACGCGGGCGGCGCGGCCGTGCTGACCCGGGCGAAGGTGCGGCGCGCTTCCCCACGTACGTCGATGGCTGCCCGATCGGCCGACCAGGCCGGGCCCCCGCTGCTGGCCGGACCACGACTGGCCGGGGTGGTCGAGCAGATCCGGCGGGGCGACGTCGCCACCCGTGCGGCCCGGCGCGCGCCCGTCACGGTCCGCGCGGCCAACGGCCAGTCGGTGCCCGGCCTGACCTCGGTCCAGCAGCACGGCCAGGCCATGGCGGTGCTGCAGCAGGCGGTCCGGGACAAGGTCCGGGTCTGGGTCGGGTACGTCGACTCGCACGGTTCGACCCTGTCCCGGCTGGTCCGCCCGGTCTCGCTGAGCGCGGGCTACCTGCGCGCCGAGGACGACCGGACGGAGACGCTGCACACATTCGCGCTGCACCGGATCACCGCGGCGGTGCCGGAGGAGTAATTGGCCGC
>Ga0307513_10011277_pt1 | contig 11122 bp, 8 predicted proteins | sample 15_EM_MG_FD_202174 | JGI IMG/M metagenome (GOLD analysis project Ga0307513, IMG submission 202174) | Populus trichocarpa ectomycorrhiza microbial communities from riparian zone in the Pacific Northwest, United States - 15_EM | ecosystem: Host-associated > Plants > Roots > Unclassified | place... | reverse complement strand
TCGCGGCTCATCACCGCCGCGCCGGAGTCCAGGCCGGTCAGGATGTGCGCCTGCACCTCGTCGAACAGGGTTGTCACCAGTCGGCTCATCTGCTCCGGCGACTCGGCCTGCTCCCCCACCGCGACGGCCGCGCCGGCCGACGGGCCGCCGCGTTGGAAGGTGATGCTCTCCTGGCCGGCGCCGTAGTGCTTCTCGATGATCCCGTTGACGACCTGCGTCGTGCGGACCTCCAGCAGGCCCTGCTGCTCCAGCAGGCCGAGGTGGTAGTAGATCTTCTTGGGCGGCATCGTGATGGCGCCGGCGAGTTCCTTCGCCGTCCAGGTCCGCGCGTAGTCGCCCATCAGCAACTCGAGGATCGCCAGTCTGGCCGGATCGGCAAGCGCTTTGAGCGTCTCGACGTCGTGCACGATGCGGCGAGCGTCGGTCATGGGACGAAATCCTCTGCAACGGAGCTTTCGCACCAAGGATAGGTGGTGTCGCGACAACTTGCGACGACTGGGCTCTCTCGAATGTCTTGACTCATGTGAATCGTCTCGTAAAATTTGGACGTTCCACGCGACCGCGAACGGGAGTGCACATGTTAATCGAGCCGTGGTTGCTCCTGCACGCAGCCGAGCTGGCCGGGCACGCGACGGATCACCTCGTCGCCTTGGCCAACGGGTTGGAGCACGACACGCATCTGTTCCTGGAGGAGATCACCGCCGGGTTCGGGGGCCCAAGCTCGGACCCGCCGTGGATCGACGGCGGCTGCGGAGAGGTCGGCCCCTGAGCCCGTGCCGCTACGACCCAGCCGGTACGCCGTAGTCGGCGGTACCGTCTTCCGCCATCCGGCCGGGCACCTGGTGCGCCCGGTGCTGCACACCGCGACCGCCCGGGTGCACCTGGTCGACCTGGTCACCGCGGCCCGCCTGGACACCACCAACACCGGCCACGACGCAGCTGCGGCGAGGCCAACCGATGCCGGCCACGACGGCCGGCTAGCCGAGGTCGGCCTGCTGGTCGACGACACCCGCGACGAGGCGGCCGAGGTGCTTGATGCCAGCCGCCGCGCCGCCCGCGACCAGCGCGTACGCGACTTCGTGGTGATGCCCAGCGGATACTGCAACATGGGGTGCGGCTATTGCGGGCAGCGCCACGAACGAGTCACCGTGACCCGCGATCACCGGTCCGCGCTGGCCGAGCGGGTCGACCGGGCGGCGGCGTCGGGCCGCTACGACCGGATCGGCGTACGGTGGTTCGGCGGCGAGCCGCTGATGGCCTTCGCCGTCCTGCGCGACTTGTCCCAGCGCTTCGTGGCCAGCACCGACGCGGCCGGGATCGGCTATACCGCCAAGCTCGTCACCAACGGGGCGCTTCTGGATGCTCGCAAGCTTCAGGCACTGCACCGGCAGTGCCGAGTCGGCACGATCGAGGTCACCCTCGACGGTCCCGCCGAGACGCACGACGTCACCCGGCCACTGAAGAACGGTCATGGGTCGTTTCGGCACATCACCGCCGTCATCGCCGCGGCGCTGGCCGTCGAGGAACTGGCGGGCCTGCGGTTCGTCATCCGGTCGAACGTGGGCGTCGGAAACGCGGGGCTGGCCGAGCCGTTCGCGGCGGCGCTGGCCGACGCCGGCCTGGCCCACGATCGGGTCAGCTGCTATCCGGCACCGGTCCACCCGTGGGGCAACGACGTCACCGCGGTGGCCTTGTCGCCGGCGGAGTCGGCCGCGGTGGAGCTCGAGTGGTTCGCCGCCTATCAGCGCCATGGCCTGCGATTCCCGCTGCTGCCGACCCGGCCGCGCCCGGTCGTCTGCGCTGCCGTGACCCGGCACAGCGAGGTCGTCGCGCCCGACGGACGGATCTACAGCTGCACCGAGCAACCCCTGGTGCCCATTCACAGCGACGCACCGGTGGGCCACGTCGGGTTGCTGGACGCCGCCGCGCTGCGCCCGGCCGGCGCGTTCGATGACTGGTACGACGCGGTGGCCACCGGCGAGACCGGCTGTCGCGACTGCGCGATCCTGCCGGTGTGCGGTGGCGCCTGCCCCAAGCTCTGGCGCGAGGGCACGCCGCCGTGTCCGCCGCTGCGCACCAACGTGCGCCAGCGGCTCGACCTGTTCGCACTCGCCGCCGGCTACACCCCGTTGCCTCCCAGCCACCTGTCCATCAGCTGCGCGTAGGCGTCGGATTCGGCGAGCAACCGCCGGTGCGGGCCGAGCCGCGTGCCGTCCGCCTGCACCAGCAGCACGCGGTCCGCGCGGGCGGCCGACGCGAGGCGGTGGGCGATCACGATCAGCGTGCCGGGCCGGGCCGCGAACGCCGCCTCGGCCACGGCTTCGGCCGCCGGATCCAGGTAGCACGCGGCCTCGTCGAGGATCACCAGCCGGGCCGGGGAGAGATAGACCCGGACCAGGACCAGCAGCTGCCGTTCGCCGCTCGACAGCTGGGTGGCCGGATCCGTGATCTCGCCCTCGAGGCCGCCGAGCCGGTCGACAAGCGCGGACGCCCCGAGCAGCCGGATGGTCTCGTCGAGGGCCGATCGCCCGGCATTGGGACTCAGGTAGCAGAGATTGGCCCGCACGGTGCCGGCGAAGACGTACGCCTCCTGCGGCACCAGGGCGACCCACCGCGACCGCGAGTGGTCGTCGAGGCCGGCGACCAGGACGCCGTCGAGGCGGACCTGCCCGGCCCGCGGACGCTCCAGCCCGGCGAGAAGGTTGGCCAGGGTGGATTTCCCGATCCCGCTGGCGCCGACGACGGCGAGATGCTCGCCCGCGGCGATCTCGAGGCTGAGGCCGGCCAGCACCGGTTCGGCCGTCGCCGAATAGGCGAAGGTGAGGCCGTCGACCGTCACGGCGACCCCGTCGGCGGCCGGCATTGCGGGGTACCCGGCAGCCGGCTGTGCCGGGCCGGTGTCGGACGCCTCGGCTAGCCGCGTCAGCGCCGTACCGAGCTGGGTGTAATAGGCAGAAACGGTGCCGGTGAGGGCCTGCACCGCCGGCAACAGGTAACCGGTCAGGTAGAGCGCGGCACCGACGAGCTCGCCCGTGCTTACCCGGCCGTCGGCGACCAGTCGCGGGCCGGCCACCAGCAGGGCGAACAGCGGCAGGTACCCGCCCACGGTCACCATCGCGACCCTGATTCCGGCGGTTGTGGCCGCGGCGGTGCTGGTCCGCCGCAACTCACGGCCGGCCTCGTCGATCGCCGCGACACAATGCTCGGCCGCGTTGAGAGCGGCCACGTCCCGGGCGGCCAACAGCGACTCGCCGATCCGCGCGGTGATCCGCTCGTCGGCGAGGACCAGCATCCGCCGGCGGTGCGACAACGCGCGCAGCGACAGCGGGAAGACGGCCAGGACCAGCGCCAGCGGCGCTACGAACGCCAGCAGGGAGAGCTGCAGCGTGGCCAGGCCCGCCGCGGCGGCCAATAGCGACACCGCCAGCGGCCGGGCGGTCCGCAGCAGCGCGGCCACGAGCGAGCGTACGGACTCCACCTGGCGGGTCAGCCGGGTGACCGCAGCCGCGTCGACACCTTCGGGCCGTGCGTAACGGTCGGTCGCGCGGCCCAGGGTGGCCGACACCAGCCGGCGCACCAGGTGGTCGCGGAGCGGCTCCACCACGGCCGCGAGGTGCGGAAACACGGCGCGTTCCGCGGTCGCGCGCACCAGGTGCAGCACCGCCAGCAGGCTCAGCCAGGCCAGGCCGATCCCGGGCCGGCCGGCGAGGAAACCGTGGTCGATCGCGGTGGCGGCCACCGCGCCGGCGGCCAGCGCCGGCGCCGCCTCCAGCACCGTGAGACCCGCGATCCGCAGCACCGGGGTCCGGGCCCCGGCGAACCCGGATCGGAGCAGCAGAACGCCGGGGCTAGCCATGGGCCACCTCCGGCACCGTGTCGAGCGTCAGCTGGCCCGCCGCGTCCGCGAACAGGGCCCGGTATCCCGGGTCGAGCCACAGCTCGGCGTGCCGACCGGCCGCCCGGACCCGCCCCTGGTCGAACCAGACCACGCGGTCGCAGGCCGCCGCGGTGGCCGCCCGGTGGGCCACCACCACCCGGGTACGCCCGGCGAGCAGCGTGGTGATCGCCCGGCTGACCTCCGCCTCGGTGACCGTGTCCAGCCCGGAGGTCGCGTCGTCGAGGACGTAGACCCGGGCCGAGCGGACCAGCGCCCGGGCGAGCCCCAGCCGTTGGCGTTCCCCGCCGGACAGCGGGGCCCGCGCAAGGAGCGTGTCGTAGCCCTGCGGTAGGCGCCGGATGAAGGTATCGGCGCGCGCCGCCCGGGCGGCGGCGACCACCTCGACCGCGGTCAGCTCCGCCCGGCCGAACCGGATCGCGTCGCGTACCGTCACCCCGATCAGCGCGGGCCGGTCGAAGGCATACGTGACGGCGCGGCGCAGGTCCGCCAGCGGCACCTCGTCGACCGGGACACCGTCGAGCAGGACCCGACCGGCATCCGGGTCGATCAGCCGGCCGATCAGCGCCGCGGCCAGGCTCTTACCCGCTCCGCTGGGCCCGACGAACGCGGTCGCCACGCCGGGGCGCAGCTCCAGGTCGAGTCCGTCCAGGACCGAGTCCGCTCCGGGCCGGGTGACCGTGACCGCCTGCCAGGACACCACTCCGGGCCCGGCGGGCAGCGCGCCGGCACCGTCGACCGGAGCCGGCTGGCTCAGCATTTCGGCCAGCCGGGCGGTGCCGGCCCGCACGTAGGCGATCTCGGCGAGCGTGTCGATCTGGCTCAGAGCCCCGCTGGCCAGCGCCAGGTAGCCCCAGACCGCGATCAGGTCGGTTGGGGCGATCCGCCCGGCCGTGACCCCGAGTCCGGCCACGGCGAGGGTCAGTACTTGAACCAGCGGCACCAGCAGGGCCAGTTGCCACACCACCCGCCGTTGGCGCCGCCACAGCGCGGTCCCGGCCGAATGCAGCTCGGGCAGCGGGGTCAGGACCCGGTCGATCTCGGTGCGCACCGTGCCCGAGGCGCGAATGGTCCGGGCGCCGGCGAGGGCGCCGAGCAGGGTGCCGGCGATGCCGGACTGGATGTTCAGGTACGCCGACTGGGCCGAGGTCATGCCGCGCATGAAGCGCCGAGCGGTGATCGCCCCGAGCGGAAGCGCCAGGGAAAAGACCAGTCCGGCGTAGATGTCGATCGTCCACAGGATGACCAGGGCGATGGCTGAGCCGAGCAGTGCGGTGCCGACAGCGAGCATCGTGTACGGCAGGTTGGCGGTCGTCGTACCCTGGGCGACCCGGGCCGTGGCCTCGCCCGGCGCCAACGGCGCCCGGTCGCCAAGGCGCAGCAGGTGGCCCACGACGCGGGTTTGCAGCCAGACCGCGTTGCTCGCGTTCATCGTGGCGGAGATCAGGCCCATGATCAGCTCGGTGGCGCCGAGGATCAGTACGGTCCACGCCAACGCCGCGACCGGGCCGCCGAGCCAGTCGAGGTGATCCGGATCGCCGGGTCCGGGGCCGGCGGTCAGATCATGCAGGGCGGCAGCCAACAAGGCCGGTGCGGCCAGTCCCAGGGCCAGCCGCAGCAGCAACATCAGCCCTAGCAGGCTGAGCCGCCCCGGCGAACGGGCGGCGACGGCCCGGATGAGTTTCGGACGGGTCGGGTCAGCGGGCACGGATGCTCCTCGGGGTGCGATGGGTGGGAGATGGTCACCGGGGCCGAGCGGGATGTTCGCCCGGCCCCGGTGGCCGAGGCCCGTCCTAGAACACGGTGGACGTGACGTCGCAGGTGATGTCGCAGCTGTAACCGCAGGACAGCCCGCAACTGTTCGTGCAGCCCTTGTCCAGCTCGATGATCAGCTGAGCCTGTTCGCCGGCGAGCAGCTGCAAGGCGTCGAGATCAAGATCGAGATCCATGTATTCACCTCCCGTCGGGCATCGCACGGTCAGCGGTCGCGGTGCTACCTCAGCCGGTGTTCAGGCAACTCGCCGTGCACGTCGACTCGCAGGAGTTCGTGCAGGTCACGGTGCATCCCTTGTCCAGTTCGATGAGCAGTTGCGCCGTCTCACCAGCGAGCAGTTGCAACGCGTCGAGATCCAGATCAAGATCCATTTCTTTCACCTCCTTCCGTACGCGGATGGGCGGCGCGGTCGGCTGACGGTCGCGCCGGGCTCGGGGCGGTCAGACCCGGGTCGGCTCCAGCGCGGCCGGGTCCTGCCGGACGGGGTCGGCCAGGAAGGCCAGCAGCGCGGCCGTGACCGGGTCGGCCGGGGTCGCCCGCAAGACGGAGTGACCGCGGCCAGGTGCTTCCAGGTAGCGCACGCGCCGGCCGGCGGCGCTCAGCCGGCCGGCCAGCTCACGGCTCTGCGAAACCGGAATCGTCTCGTCGAGCAGCCCGTGGGCGAGCAGCACCGGGACGGTGATTCGGTCGATCACGGCAGCGAGATCCGCGGACCGCTCGCCGCGGCCGCCGAGCCGGTCGATGAGATTGCGGACCGCCGGCCCGGCTTGCGGGTACAGCGACGCGGCGGAGCGGAACGGCGCGATCGCGGCACAACCCGACCACGCCTGCGGATCCTTCGCCACCGCGAGCAGAGCCAGGAACGCCCCATAACTGGTGCCGTACGCGACGGGACGCGCGGCGTGCGGGCCGCGCCCGGCGCGCAGGCCGCGGACGACGGCCAGGACATCGGCGACGTCCGGACCGCCCCAGGCGCCGTTGATCGCGTCGGCGTGGGCCCGTCCGTAGCCGGTGCTGCCGCGCTGGTTCGGCGCCACCACGGTGAGCCCGGACCGGGCCAGAAGCTGGAAGAACGGGTCGAAGGCGAGGTCCCAGTGGGCATCCGGTCCGCCGTGCAGCGCGAGCACCACGCCGGGGCTGTTACGCCAGTCGGGCCCGTAGACCACGGCTTCGACGGGCCCGAGCGCTCCGGGCAGCTGTTCGACCCGGGCATCCGCCCAGCCCGCCACGTCGCCCGGTTCGCGGGCCATTCGTAGCGCGTCGGCCCGCGCCGGCAGCCAGCCGAACAGGTGCGGCCGGTCGGGCGCCGAGTACGGCAGCCACCAGCCGTCCGGCGAGCACCCGCCGATCGCGGTGAGCACCCCGGGCGGGACCGCCACCGCGCTGGTGGCACCGGTCGCCAGGTCGATCCGGTGCAGCTCGGAGCGGACCCCGCGGACCACGGTGAGCAGTGCCGTCCCGCCGGTGGAATCCATCGCGATCGGCGTTGCCACGCCGGGCAGCCCGGCCCCGCCCGGCACCAGCCGAGCGGTCCCCGCGGCCGTAGTTGCCACTGCCAGCCGGTGCCCCGGCCCTTCGGGCGAGACCGCCTCGGAGCGCGCGACGGACAGACCGAGCAGGGCGTACCCGCCCCCGGTGGTCAGCAGATGCGCGGGGGTCCCGCTGAGCGGGTCGTCGGCGGGGAGCAACGGCGCGCACCGGCCGTCCACTGTGGCCAGCCGGACGACGGTCGGCACGCCGGCCACCAGCACCGTCACTACCAGGTGCTCGCCGCTGACCCCGGCCCCGCCCACTCGGCCGGGCAGCCGGGTCACCGCTCGCCGGTCGCCGTCCGCCAGGACCGCGCTCACCAGAGTGTCGTCGCCGGCCGGCGACAGCGCGGTGGCGAGCCAACCCGAACCGGTCGGTGCCGGCAGGAAACGCAGCGGCCCGCTGGCGCCGGCGAGGGGCGTGCTGCGTCCGTCCGGGTGGACCACGGCGACGGTCTGCTCGCCGGACCGGTAGCCGCAGTGCAGGGTCCGCCCGTCCGCGAGCACCACGAGCTGAGCCTGGCTGGCCTCGCCGGACGCTGCGACCGAGGTGGTGCGTCGCGGCCCGGCCGGGGTCAACTGCCACAGCTCGAGCGTCTGCGCCCCGGTGTGGTCAACGGCCCGGCAGGCCGCGCGGCCACCGTCGGGAGAGAAACGGGTGGCGCCCCGGGAAACGATCATGCCGACACCGTCCACGGGCGCGGGCCGCCGTGGCCGAGCCGCAACAGGAACGCCAGGGCCCCCGCGAGGCCGACCTGATAGTCGGTGCTGAACCGCTGGCCGGTCTCGTCCGGCAGCACCATCCGTCCGCCGCGGACCGCGTGCCGGGCGTACATGGCGGCACCGAGATCGCCGGCCCGATCCCGAAACGGCGCGCCCTGCGCACCGAGCAGATCGGCCACATCCAACAGGAACTCGCCGTTGCCCGCCAGGCCATGGCACACCGCGGGGCTGGCCGACCACCGGGTCCGGTGCACCGCGTCGGCGGCCGCCGTGACCAGATCCCATACCTGCTGATCCTTGGTATGCGCCCAAAGCCGCACCAGGAAGGTGCCGACCCCGGAGGATCCGCTGCACAGGTGGTATCGCATGCCCGTGCCGGGTGGGCTGGACCGGTCGGATCGCCAGCGCGCCCCCCACGGTCCGAGCTCCGCCGCGCGGATCAGCGTCGCCCCGGCGCGTTCGGCGGCGGTGAGGTAGCTGGTCCGGCCGGCCACCAGGCCGGCAGCGAGCAGGAACGTGCCGACTCCGGCGACGCCGTGGGCGTACCCGAAGTGGCGCAGACCCGCCAGGCTTGAGTCGAAGTCGTCCGGCACCGGCCAGAACACGTCGTCGTCGAGATATTCGGCGGCCGCCAGCAGGCCGTCGGCGCAATCGACGGCCCGGCGCAGAAACTCCGGCCGGCCGGTGGCCCGCCAGAAGTGCAACTGGGTGAGGCCGGCGCCGGCCGCGCCGTGGAAGAGATCCGGGTTCGGCCACCGAACGGGTACCGCCAGCGCCAGTTCGACGGCGGTCCGTTCGAGCGCGTCATCGCCCAGATGCCGGCCGGCGTCGAGCAGGGCCCAGGCGGTGCCGGAGCGGCCGAAGGCCAGCCCGGGCAACGGGTCCGGCGTGCGGCCGAGTCGCGCGGCGGTCCAGGCCGCGACCCGGGTGACGGCGTCGCGCAACGCCGGCTCGTCGAGAATCCGGCTGGCCAGGGTGAGCGTGCTGAGCAGCCCGGCCGCGCCGTGCTGCACGTTGCCGGCCTCGGTGCCGGTGCCGAACGGCGTCGAGCGGCCCAGTCGTTTGTCGTTGCCCGTGTCGATCTCGACCAGCAGCTGAGCCAGGCCGTCCCGCACGAGCCGGTCGCGGGTCGCCTCGTCCCACGGCGCCGAGGGCACCGCTGCTGTCGGCGGCGCCCCGGCCGACTCGCGCCGGACCCGGGCCGTGTCCCACCGCGTGGCCGGATCGGGCGCGCACAGCCCGGCGATGATCGGGGCCAGCCGCCGGGCGGCGGCATTGCGGTTGGCCTGCAGGCCCAGCACGGTCGACATCCGCTCCGCGGCCGCGCGGACGACCGGGTCGTCGGCGGCGAATCCCGCGTTGACCCCGGTCACCAGATAGAACAGCACCGCACCGAGGGCGAAGTGGTCCGCTTCGGGCGAGGGTGCGGGGGCGTAACCCCGCGCCGCGAGGTACTCCGGGGCGGCGTATCCCGGGGTGTGGCTCAGGAAGACCCACTCGCCGGGCCGGGCCGCGAGCTCGGGATCGATCAGGCGCACCGTCAGATCGAGGTCGACCAGCACGTTGTTCGGGCTGAAGTCGCGGTAGACCAGGCCACGCCCGTGCACCTCGTCGAGCAGGTCGCAGAGCCGCTCGACGAGGGTGACCACCTGCGCCACCGGGGGCCCGTCCGTGCCGTACGCATGGTTGCGCTCCTGCACCCACGCGGCGAGGCTGACGCCGGGGACGAGGGTCTCCACCAGGAAGGTGTGCCCGTCCTGATCGAAGATCTCGATGAGATCGGGGCCCAGCCCGGCAAGCTGGGTCAGCGTCGCCGCCTCGGCCCGCAACGTATCGCGTGCGTCCTGGCCGGTATGTCCGCCACCGACGTGCGCGCGGGCCTGTTTGATCACGACTTCGGCGTCGGTGTGCCGATCCGACGCCCGGTAGACGCCGCCGCCGGAGGAGTGCTGAATCGCCTCCCGCACGACGTACCGGTCGCGGATCAGGACCGGTCGGGGCGCCGTTCCGGTGGGCTCCGGGCCGGGCAGCGGCAGGTCGGCCCAGGGCGGCGGGGTGAACGCCGGCCGGCGAGCGTCCTCCATAGTGGAGCCGTCGGGCCGGCGCAGGCGTACCTGGTAGGAGCCGTCGTTGGTGAGCACGCTGACCCCGTCGAACGCGCCGAATCGGTAGTGCACCAGGCCGCCGCGGCGAACCGGGCGATCGGAGAGGATGGCCGGGCCGGGCAGCCCCGCGGTGGCCCGGTCGAGCTCCTCGGCAAGCGCGCGGAAATGCTCGTCGTCGTGCGGGTACGCGGTGATGAACTTGCCGCACTGCGCCCGGTCGTACCGGGTCCCGGTCAGCTCCAGCACATGCTCGACCCGCGCGGCGAACTTGAAGGCGCAGCGGTTGCGGACGAGCACCTGCGCGGCCCGGTGCAGCACCTCCGGGGCGGACAGCGGCGTGGCCGACAGGTGCAGCTTCCATCCCTGCACCCGCGACAGCGCGGCCTCCGGGCGTACCCGGCACCAGAAGTCGTCCTCGGTGACGGTCCACTGGCCGTGCTGCGGGTGCTCGGCCAGCACCAGCCCGACAAGGCCCTGCAGCGGAAAGCTCGTCGGCATGACCTGGTCCGCCATCTTTCCCCCATCAGACATCGTGCTTGAAAAGGACGTCTGAATAATCTTGGACGTACGAGAGCTTGTCAAGAGTTCGGCGTCTGGTCGATTTCGGATGGTCATGAACCGATGCCGTCGCCGTCAGGGACAGTCCTATTGAGATGAGATGAGGTGGCGGCCGTGGCGGGCTCGCAAGTCACCGGCTCTGGGCGGACCGAGCTGAGCGACGCCGCGCTGCTCGCCGCGGTTGCTGGCCGGGACCGTGATGCCTTCGCTGAGCTGTATGCACGGCACGCCCCTTGGTTGCAGGTGCGGCTGCGGCGTCGGTGCGGTGATCGTGACGTCGTAGCGGAGGCGTTGCAGGACACGTTCGTCGCGGTGTGGCGTGGCGCCGGCCGCTGGGGTGGGCGCGGTGAGGTGCCGGCGTGGTTGTGGGGCATCGCGGTCCGCCGGTTCCTGGACCTGGTGGCCAGCCGGTCCCGCCATGACGTGCTGGTGCCGGTTACGGATCCCGTGGTCACGTCGGCCGAGGATCAGGTTTTGCTGGGTCTGGAGTACGGCGATGCCGCAACGGCCCTGAACCGGCTGTCCCCGGAGTTGCAGG
>Ga0307513_10011276_pt1 | contig 11122 bp, 12 predicted proteins | sample 15_EM_MG_FD_202174 | JGI IMG/M metagenome (GOLD analysis project Ga0307513, IMG submission 202174) | Populus trichocarpa ectomycorrhiza microbial communities from riparian zone in the Pacific Northwest, United States - 15_EM | ecosystem: Host-associated > Plants > Roots > Unclassified | place... | reverse complement strand
GCGCTGTTGTTCCGGCTAGGGGAGAAACGCCTCGTCGCCATCGATCCGGCCTGGTTCCCGCTCCGTCTTGTACTCCGTTTCAACAAGATCGGCAGGACCCGAGTCGCGAGCAACCTGTTTTCCTATTTATTGCGACGGCTGAGAGCCCGTTGGCACCAATCTGAAACTTTTCGACGTCTTGTGGGTTTCCGCTGCGCAAACCTTGGGAGATCATCATGTCGAAGCGCGAACTCATCGATACTGGAACCGACAAACGCTACGTCCGTCGCGACGAAGACGGTAAGTTCAAGGAATCGGTCGACGTCGGTCGATCCCTCTCCGCTGACAAGCGCCACCAGGCGAAGAGCGATGCCAAGCCCGGGGAGGGCGACAAGGGCGACCACAAGTCCAAGTGAAAATCGCCACCTATAACGTCAATGGCGTAAACGGTCGTCTCGATGTACTGCTCCGGTGGCTGGACGAGGCGCAGCCGGACGTTGTCGTCCTCCAGGAGTTGAAGGCGCCGGATGCAAAGTTTCCTGCGAAAGCTATCGAAGCTGCGGGCTATGGCGCGGTCTGGCACGGCCAGAAATCCTGGAATGGCGTCGCCATCCTTTCCCGTGGGCAACAGCCGCATCTGACCCGTAAAGGTCTCCCCGGAGAGCCGGAGGATGAGCAGAGCAGATTTATCGAGGCTATCGTGGACGGTGTGGTGATTGGCGGCCTCTATCTTCCCAATGGCAACCCCTATCCGGGCCCAAAGTTCGACTACAAGCTCCGCTGGTTTCAGCGTCTGTACGACTATGCCGCCGAATTGCTACAGCTGGACGTACCCGTCGTCCTGGTCGGTGACTATAACGTCATGCCGACGGAGTTGGACGTTTACAAACCCGAGCGTTGGCTAGACGACGCCCTTTTCCGCACGGAGGTGCGCGGAGCCTTCCGAAACCTTGTCGCTCAAGGCTGGATGGATGCGCTGCGCGAAATGCATCCCGGAGAGCGCATCTACACGTTCTGGGACTATTTTCGAAATGCCTATGGGCGCGACGCGGGCTTGAGGCTCGACCATTTCCTCCTCAGTCCCGACCTTGCCAAGCGACTGAACAAGGCAGAGGTCGACAAACATGTGCGCGGCTGGGAGCACACCAGCGATCACGCTCCGGTGTGGATTGAGCTATCCGACAAACAGGTCAAACGGAGGAAACGAAATGAGTAATGACTGGCGCGACGAATTTAGAAGCGGTCTGGCGAACCTGGACCAGGCGGTCGTTTCCGGAGCGAAGCAGGCTGATGTCTTCAAAGCCCGATAGAAGAAATCGAGCGTTTGCGGGTTGCGAATGAACGTGATCCCGACCCTGCAGACGATGTGTCGGATGGTGCTATCGAAGAGCCGGCAAATGACTGGCCTGCCGCAACTCCCTAAGTCCCTGCGAAACGTCTTCAAATAAGCGGGTCGCGGGTTCAATTTGGTTCAAGGCGAGAAAAAGCTTGTCCGACACGGTGGAACGCTGATCTAGGGCGTGCCGGGGCATCCTGCCTGTTTCGCCCGCAATCTCTCCTGCATACCGGCCAGCAGATAACTTAACCCGCTCTCGAACACTGCTTCAGTGTTGACCGTTCCCACTCTGTGGAAGGTCTCAAGGGCTTTTGCGAGCAGGGGGAACGGCGCCAGTTCCGCCATGAAGTCGGTCTTGGGCGAGGTTTTGTCCATCTGTTCCCGCTCGCGCTCTCCTTGTTCTTCGAGCACATAACCGACCACATAGCGCGTAACGCAAATGGCGATCCCAAACGCCTCCTCGGCGGAAAACCCCGTATCGACATAGAGCTGCAAGACCTTCTCCGCATCGGCAAATTCGGCGACGGAAGGCCGTGTGCCTGCGGTCAGCCGCGCGCCATCGCGCACGGTGAGCAGCGTCTTGCGAATGCTGCGGGCATTGGCCAGCGTGAATGCCACCCAATCTTCGCCGGGTTTGGGCAGGCGATCGCTGTGATAGCGCAGCAGCATCTCGGAATTGATGGCGTCAAGCAATTCCGACTTGTTGCGGAAGTGCCAGTAGAGCGCCGGCTGCTGAACGCCCAGCCGCTCTGCAAGCTTTCGGGTTGACAGCTTGTCTATACCCACCTCGTCCAGCAGCGTCAGGGCCTCATCGACAATACGATCACGTCCGATAGCCATGGATAGAACACCTGTTGACTTATCATCGATAAGGGAGCTTATCACCGATAAATTTATCAATGATAAAGTTACAGGGACGCGCCGGTATGAACAAGGCCCTCATCGTTGTTCTTTCAACCGTTGCCCTCGATGCCATCGGCGCAGGGTTGATCTTTCCCATTCTTCCGGACCTGCTGGTGGAGGTCACGGGCGGCGGCGACATCGGACTGCTCTATGGGATCATGCTGGCGGTCTATGCCGCCATGCAATTTGTCTTCTCGCCGGTCCTTGGTGCGCTCAGCGATCGGTTTGGCCGGCGCCCGGTTTTGCTGCTGTCATTGGCCGGCACCCTGCTCGATTACCTCGTCATGGCACTCTCCCCACTCGGCTGGGTGCTCGTGGTGGGGCGGGCCATGGCCGGGATAACCAGCGCCAATATGGCGGTGGCAAGCGCCTACATCACCGATATCACTCCGCCTGAGCAGCGTGCGCAGCGGTTTGGGACGGTTGGTGCCGTGATGAGCCTGGGCTTTATCATAGGTCCGGCCATCGGCGGTGTCATGGGTGCTTGGTGGCTCCGCTCGCCGTTTCTTGTGGCAGCCCTGTTCAATGGCCTCAATTTGCTCGTCGCGCTGTTCGTCCTGCCGGAAAGCCTGAAGGCAAGTCCGGGCAAGTTCAAGCTCAAGGAACTCAACCCGCTCAGGCCCCTGGTGTGGCTCTGGAATTTCAAACCGCTCCTGCCAATGGTAACCGTCTTTGTCGTATTCGGTCTGGTAGCAGCGATACCGGGAACGATCTGGGTGCTCTACGGCGCTGAGCGGTTCGGGTGGGATAAGGTGCATATGGGCCTTTCATTGTCGGCTTTCGGCATCAGCGGCGCCCTGGCGCAGGCCTTTCTCGTCGGACCACTGTCGCGACGCTTTGGTGACCTCGGCACGTTGATGATTGGCATAGGCTTCGACATGCTCGCCTACGTGCTGATGGCCTTCGCCAACCAGAGCTGGATGGGCTACGCGGTCGCGCCTCTGTTTGCATTGGGCGGCCTTGCCATGCCGGCGCTGCAATCGCTGGTGACCAGCCGCGTCAACGATGAGCAGCAGGGCCAGTTGCAGGGTGTGCTGGCCAGCGTGATGAGCCTGGCGGGCATAGTGGGGCCGGTGCTGACCACTGCCGTGTTCTTTTCGACCAAAAGCATCTGGATCGGTGCGATATGGCTGGTGGGTGCAGCACTTTATCTTCTCGCCTCGCCGCTGTTCGCAACGGTAAGGGCTCCGAAGGCCGTGTCAGCGTAGTTGCAGGCCGAAGACACTAGATTTCCCATCCTGGCTCTTCAACCGGGAAGCTTATATTTTCCATCAGGCAGATACGACCTCCGGAGGCTCCTCGTGATGTGATCATCAGCAAAGCTGTGAACATAATAACCGGGTTGTCGCTCCAATGCCTTCAAGACCCGTGGTCATGGGGCCATTCACGGTCTCGACTTCTTCAACTTCGTGACGCACCATATGTAAATTGCCGGAAATTGTACAATCTAGGATTTCAAATTAAGTTGCAGAGCACGCGTATTTGATGGTCATCGCACGACATCAAACTCGCATCTCCCCAAGAGCACAGGGCAGTAGTGCCGCCCTATGCCACGCACCGGCGGACGAATCAGCGTTAACTCACTGGAGGCGGCGCTGACGGTTCGGATATCATCACAAAATGGCATCGTGTCATCATATTCTTTCATTTATCGATACATTCAATCGCTTGACCGCTGGCAAATTTCGCTTCTACATGATGTTGTCTGACATCTTACAAAACGGGAACGTTGGCAGAAGCCGACAAACGGAGGATTGCATGAGACGGTTTTTAGCACATCTGGCACTCGGCGCAGCCACACTCGCATTCATCACAACGGCGCATGCTGGCGAAACGCTCGATCGCGTGATGGAGAAGAAGGCAATGGTCGTTGCGACAAACAGTGGTTGGCCGCCCCAGAGCTACCTGGATGACAACAATGAAATGGTCGGCTTCGATATCGATGTCTCGCGGGAAATCGCTAAGCGGCTCGGCGTCGAGGTAAGTTTTGACACGCCGGACTGGGCGACGCTTACCGGCGGCCGCTGGCAGGGACGGTATGATTTGGGCGTTGGTTCCGTCACACCCACAAAGCCGCGTGCCCAGGTCATCGATTTCGTCGGCGTCTACTACTACAGCCCCTACGTCTATGTTGTTCACAAGGATAGCCCTGCAAAGAACGTTGCCGACCTCAACGGCAAGATCATCGGTGTTGAAACCGCAACGACATCGGAGGATTTCATCCGCCGCCAGCTGGAAATCGACGCGCCCGGCCTGCCGCCAATCGAATACAAGGTCGAACCCGGCGAAATCCGGACATTCGCAGATTCCATGCTGCCTTTCGACGACTTGCGCCTTGGCGCCGGCGTTCGTCTGGATTCCGTCATCGCGCCGGAACAGACTGCGCAAAATGCAATCAAGAACGGTTATCCGCTTCGCGTTCTCGATGGTGAATATGCCTTCAAGGAGCCGCTGGTTGTCATCGCCGAGAAGGTCGATCCGGAATGGACCGCAAAAGTCGGTGCGATCATCGCGGAGATGAAGACGGACGGCACCCTCAAGACACTGACGACCAAGTGGTATGGCAAGGACTATGCAGCCGACTGAGTTCGACTTTTAGCACGGACGAATTTTCGTCCGTGCTTCCTCAAAGCAACACTGCATGAGCGTCCGATGTCCTATCCCGATACGTATTACAGCCGAACAATAAGCGACAAGAAAGTCAGACCTGTGCTTAAAGGTCGGGCAGATTGCGATACTATTGTCATCGGCGCAGGGCTTGCTGGTCTGACAACTGCAGTCCAGCTTGCACGTGCCGGTCGTTCCGTCGTCGTGCTTGAAGCGGAAAGCATCGGTTTTGGCGCTTCCGGGCGAAACGGCGGCTTCGTCAGTCCCGGATTTTCGACCGGAGGTGATGATGTTGCTCGCGTGGTCGGCGCTGAGAACGCGCGCAAACTGCATCTTCTGTCGGTCGAAGGCGTCGATTTCATTCGAGATACCATCCGCGATCTTGGCATTGAGACAGCGCATCCTCAACCGGGCATCCTGAGTGTGTTGCGTCACGACGGCGGCCCCGAACTGAAGGCCCATGCCGAGCATATGGAGCGGACATTCGGCTACAAGCTCGAATATCTTGAGCGCGAGCAGGTCCGGTCAGTTCTGAAATCAGACCGCTACTATCAGGGACTACGGGATGCGAAAGCCTTTCACATGCATCCGCTGAACTATCTGCGTGCCATTGCTGCTGAATTCGAGCGGTTGGGCGGACGAATTTACGAAAACTCGCCGGCAACCGCGACTGCCCTGGACGCGCCGGAAAAAGTCGTGCAGACCGCGACCGGCAGGGTTCAGGCACGCCGTGTCGTGTTCACGACCGGGGGCTACACCGGTTCGCTCGATGGCCGCCTGAAGCGCGCCTTTCTGCCCATCGCCACCTATGTGATGTTGAGCGAGGAAGCGCCGGATTTGATACGCGAAGCAATAGCGACGACCGATGCGATCGGCGACAACCGACGTGCGGGCGACTATTATCGTCTCGTTGACGGTGGCAAGCGCATCCTTTGGGGCGGGCGCATCACAACACGGGCGGCCTCAACCGCGGCACTGGCCGGTGAACTGCGTCGCGAGATGACAGGAACATACCCGCAGCTTTCCGGGCTGAAAACGGAACTCGCCTGGTCCGGCCTCATGTCCTATGCGCGCCATCTCATGCCCCAGATCGGCGAGATGCAGCCAGGTGTCTGGCATTGCACTGCCTTTGGCGGGCATGGGCTGAATACGACTGCGATCGGCGGCAAGCTCGTGGCTGAAGGCATCTTGGGGGAGGGTAATCGGCATACTCTGTTCAAGCCGTTCGGGCTGAGCTGGGCCGGTGGCATTGCGGGCCTTGCCGTGGCGCAACTCACCTATTGGAAACTGCAGGCGCAGGATCGGTGGCGCGAACGCGCGGCCTGACTGGAGAGAATGAACATGATTGGCCGTTTGATACTCAGCTACCCAGATGCCGCAAGGCGCACGGGCATCGCCTTCATCCTTTTCGCGATCACAACCGGCCTCTATGCGATGGGCATAAGCTCTGCATGGATCGGCTATCTGATCCCCGCAAGTTCGGGGTGGCTTGCCGATAACAACGGCCTCGGACGCCTTCTTGCAGCCGGCATGATCGCCCTCATCCTCGCTGGCAACTGGATTGCGCTTCGGCAGTTGACACGCCGTCAGCAGATCATCGGCGTCTGGCTCGAACTTTTCCTGGTGTTGATGCTTTTCTTCTATTCCTTCAATCTCTCTCTGCCCTTTATCGCCAAAAAGATCGGATACATGATCTCGCAAGGGGTCGTAACCACGCTTTACATCTCTGCCATTGCCATCGTGCTTGCCACGGGGATCGCATTGGCGGGGGCGATCGCGAAACTGTCGAAGAACGGCGTGATTTACGGGCTCGCCACGTTCTACACATCGCTGTTTCGCGGGCTGCCGCTTCTGATGCAGATCTATATCATCTATCTCGGACTTCCGCAGGTCGGCTACGTCATCGGCGCGGTTCCGGCCGGCATCCTGGCACTTTCCCTTTGCTACGGCGCCTATATGACCGAGATTTTCCGGGCGGGTATACAAAGCATTTCGCGCGGGCAGTCCGAAGGTGCGACCGCACTTGGATTGAGTTCCAGCCAAACCATGGGGCTCGTCATTCTGCCCCAGGCAATGCGGGTCATCATTCCCCCGACCGGCAACCAGTTCATTGCCATGCTCAAGGATTCGTCGCTCGTATCCGTCGTCGGCGTATGGGAGATCATGTATCTGGCACGCACGCAGGGTCAGACGGAATTCCGGCATATTGAGATGCTGATCACGGCATCGATGATCTACTGGATCCTGTCGATCGGGCTGGAATTCCTGCAGTCGCGCATCGAAGAGCGTTTTGGACGATTCAATGTCCGTTGAGGTGACGGCCGGGCGCACACAAAGTCTTCCAGGTGCCCGGTCCAATCTGCGCGCCGTCCTGCTGGTCCTTATAGCATTCTGTGCATTCTCCGCCACAGACGCCTTGGTCAAACTCCTGGCACAGCGCTTTGCTGTGCCGCAAGTCACCTTCATGGTGACCGCCGCGGCGCTGGCTTTGACCGTGGCGCAGGCCGGGCTTACCCGCAATGCCAGCTTGCTTCGGCCGCGCTACCCTGGCCTTGCTCTGCTGCGGGCGCTTCTCCTTACGGGAGATACGCTTCTCATTCACTACGCTTTTGCCACTCTGCCGTTGGCCGAGGCTTATCTTCTCGCTTTTCTGACACCCGTCATGGTGGCCGTTCTTGCCTTTGCCCTGCTGGGAGAACGTCTGTCGACGCTCGCCTGGTCCGGCGTGCTGATCGGTTTCCTGGGCGTGGCGGTAGCATTGAGGCCGGGCGTTGCGCCCTTGAACCTTGGTCATGCGGCAGCCGTCGGATCGGCACTTCTCTTCGCACTTTCGCTTGTTCTTCTAAGACGCGCGAGGGCGGACGAGTCCGACAGCGCGCTCGTAGCGACGCTGCTCGCAATGTTGACAATGATCGCGCTCGCCATTGCGCTCATCAATGGAGGCCTTGCGCCAGTAAGTGGCAGGGACGTGGCGTTGGCATGCCTCGCCGGTGCATTGATGTTTGTAGGGCATATGCTGCTCGTCCGGGCTTTTCGTATCGGCGACGCCTCGATCGTCGCCCCGTTCCAATACAGCCAGATCATCTGGGGCATGGTGTATGGAGCCGTGCTGTTTGCGGCACCGGTGGAGCTTCACACGCTGGCTGGCGCCACGATCATTATTCTGTCCGGCTGGCTTGTCCTGAAATAATCTTTGGAGGAATACCATGAACTCTCAGCTTCCCATGGATAAAGCCGAAATCGTGCTGCGTGGCGTCCATAAATGGTTTGGCCAGTTTCATGCGCTCGACGACATCAATCTCTCGATCGCGCACCGTGAAAAGGTCGTAATCTGCGGACCGTCCGGATCCGGGAAATCGACGCTGATCCGGTGCGTCAATCGGCTGGAAGTCCATCAGGAAGGACAAATCCTTGTTGGTGGCGTCGAAGTCGATGATGACGAACGAAAGGCTGACATCATACGCCGCGGCATCGGCATGGTGTTCCAGCAGTTCAACCTCTTTCCGCATCTGACGATTCTGGAGAACTGCATTCTGGCGCCGCTGTGGGTCAAGAAGCTACCGCGTCAGCACGCAATCGATATCGCGATGACCTTCCTGGAACGAGTCCGCATTCCCGAGCAGGTTCATAAATATCCGGGGCAGCTGTCCGGCGGTCAGCAGCAGCGTGTCGCCATTGCGCGTGCGCTCTGCATGAACCCGAAGGTCATGCTGTTCGACGAGCCGACCTCGGCGCTTGATCCTGAGATGGTAAAGGAAGTGCTTGATACGATGGTGGAACTGGCCGGCGAAGGCATGACGATGGTCTGCGTGACGCATGAGATGGGTTTTGCCCGCCAGGTTGCCGACCGGGTGATCTTCATGGATCGGGGCCGCATCATCGAGGAAGGCAAGCCGGATGATTTCTTCGCCCGGCCGAAGACCGACCGCGCCAGCCTCTTCCTCAGCCAGCTTCTGCATTAGACGCAAAAACCAACGGCAGGCGTATGCGTGCCGTTGGTTTTAAGGTCAACGTTGACGCCGTCAGAGTGGCGCGGGGACCTGGGGAAAGCCGCCGACGTGACCGCAGGTTATCGCAGCGTGATCCCTTCCAGCCGCAAGGCAGGCCTCAAGCGCCATTCCACTTATTCGAGCCGAGAGGAAGCCGGCGATGAAGCTATCGCCGGCACCAGTGGTATCGACGATCTCGACAGGCTTGATACCCGTTGAGGCGCGCTCGTGACCATCGCTTGCGATGGACCCTTCTGCGCCTCTCGTAATCACGGCAAGGCCTGCGCCCTGTTCAAGGAAGTCGCTGACCATGCGTTCGGCAAGTCCATCGTCTTCGCCGGCCGAACCGAATGCGATGCTCAGGCCATCGACGCTGCGATTGGCAGGTTCGGCATTGACGGAGATGTCCTGGGAGACGCTCACCCCGGCGAAAGACAAGGCGCGCTTCAGCGCTCCGCCATCGTCCAGCCATCCGATATGGACGTGATCCATCGATTTCAGAACGCCGACTTCCAGAGTAGAGGGCGCATAGCCGGCGCAGACGCCGAAATCCTCATAGGCAAAGACACGTTCGCCTGATTCCAGAACGTCGATATTGGTATAGGCCGTGACGCCCCGTCGCTCCTGCAGATAATCGGTCAGCACTCCGTTTGCCTGCAGGATATGTCTTGTTCTCTGCCCGTCCGGATCTTTTCCAACAGCACCGAAATAGAAGCATACGTGTCCGAGCCGCGCGAGCTGCACCGCAACGTTGACCGCATTTCCCCCGATCAGCGATTGGCCGACAGGCGGCTTGAAACGGTCGATGCAATTGTCGCCGACGGCCGCGAATCGGAGTTGTTTCATGCAGGCTCCTGGTAGGGCTGGAGAGGGCAAAGCCGCGAGTGCCATTTGGGCCTTCGCGGCTCTACGACGTGATTTCAGAGGCTGCTCAGTAGGCGACCCGCTTGTAATAGCGGCGCGTCGTGAGCGGATGATCGCGCAGCACTTCGAGATGGGCGCTGATGCGCTCCAGCACTGTGGCGAGAAGGACCGGCGAAATCATGGCGCGAACTTCGGAAGAAATGCCCGGCAGGCCAAACTCTGCCGTGTCCAGCACTGTCAGCTTGTCGGTATAGTCAGGGGCAAAATTCTCGATGCGCTCGGCCAGTGGACGCAGGGCGTCCTCGCCCTTGAACAGGACAACGCTGACGTCCTTTTCGACGAGTTCCAGCGTTCCGTGGAAAAAGTCCGAGGCATGAACGGGGCGGGTGCGGATCCACTGCATTTCTTCCAGGATGCACATGCCGTAGTAGAAAGCCTGTGGCCAGACGTTTCCGGCACCGGTGACGATATGATAGTCGGATGCCGCCAGCGTCTGTGCGAAGGCTTCCGCCTTCGGCTCATAGGCGCGCTTGACCTCCAGGAGTAGTTCCGGGAGCTGCGAAAGCTCGGTCGCCAGTTGCTCGTAGTTTCCGATTTCTCCGCGGTGTTTCATGATCGAAAGAGCGATGAAGAGTGCCTGCAGATAAAAGGATTCGCAGGATGTATCGTCCTCCGCAAAGTTCACAAAAACATGGTCTCCACCCTTACCGAGCGGTGTTTCCGCGTGGCCGACAAGTGTCAACACGGTAGCGCCGATCTCCTTGAGCTTGGCGAGAAGGGCGACGCTTTCCTTCGTGGTGCCCGACAGTGACGGCATGACGACGATCGACTTTGCGGTGAGGTTGGCGGAACCGGTGATCACGAGTTCGGCCGGCAGGCCGACGAACGTTGGAAAGCGGGACTTGGCCTGCAAAAGCTGGGCTGCCGGCTGCATCAGGATTGCCGCCCCGCCAGTTCCAAGAAAAAATACATTCTCCGCACCGGCCGAAAGGCAGGACGCGATCACCTGATCCAGGCGCGTCCGCAGTGAAACGGCTCCGGTCTGGATGCGCAGGAACCTTTGTTCGTCAAAATTCAGCATGGCCGTGTCTCGCTCGATTTGGGGAACCGATGCCCCGTTGCGTTTGAAAGGTTGTTGTAAGACAACTGACATCTTGCATTTTTGTTGTCAACGATCGGATTGTGCTGATTTTTCATGGCATCATGCCTGGCCGCCATCTGAAGCAGACCAAGGCATCAAACGCCGATGGTTGACCTTCGTAAATTTGTCAGACAAGAACAATTCATGCCACTCAAGTTTTAGACGAGGTCACCGTTGGACGAGCCTATCCGCGATACACGCACATTGGTCATTCAGTTGCGCGATCGTATCGCCAACCTGATCAAGGACGACGGTTTGAAGCCGGGGGACAAGCTTCCTACAGAAGCGCAATTGACGCAGCGG
>Ga0307513_10011275_pt1 | contig 11122 bp, 12 predicted proteins | sample 15_EM_MG_FD_202174 | JGI IMG/M metagenome (GOLD analysis project Ga0307513, IMG submission 202174) | Populus trichocarpa ectomycorrhiza microbial communities from riparian zone in the Pacific Northwest, United States - 15_EM | ecosystem: Host-associated > Plants > Roots > Unclassified | place... | reverse complement strand
TCTTTGAATGTCAGTAGTTAACGAGATCATGTCCCAAGCAACACCAGTGGTTAACAACATCATGTTTCAAACACAACGATATAGATACAAAAGAGAAAATGATAAATAGAGAAATGTGGTGGGAATTTCGAATGTAAGAAAGAGCGCCGGGGGATTTTTGGGCAACAGTGCGAAGCACTGCTCGGCCCCAGCCACGGCCCGGACTCATGCAAGATATCCGAAGCAAGCTGCAATACCCAGAGTCATAGGAGTCCAACGACGCATCAAGCGAGCGAGGATACCCAAAATATAGGAGGTGGATGGACTAAATGAGATATACTGGCACTCACTAGTTTCGTATAATCTTCTAGCGGTTGCGTAGAAAAGAAGAGAGGGGGAGGGGGCCCGTCGTACATTGAGCACTCTGGATATGGAATATAATTAGATGGAACAGCCGATGGGCAGATTGAGTGGGAGGGATGAATGAGGATATGAAGTGTTACCAGGTATTGCATAGAATGGATGAGGTGTAGTCATGGCATTATGTATGATGGACACGGTGGTTGTCATTGGTGGCGGTATGGGTGAGGTATCAATAGCCGCTGCGACGTCGAGTGGGGGTAATGTCGATATATTGCTTGAAGCATGTGGTTTGTGGTGAGATGAATGAGACTGTATGAAGAAGCCGGAGCTTGACCCGGTCGAAGGTTGAGGTGGAGATGAAGATAATTCATAGCCTGTAATCATCATGTCCGGGTCACCGCTGTCGGAGGGGGTTATTGGACCACGACGTGGATGCGGGTATGGATGGTCGTCAGATCGCGATGTAGGGTGGATAGAGGCGGCGAACATCAGGCTTTCTGAGGGTAGTGATTAGGCGGAAGGAGGGAGGAGGGAGCCTAGATGGACGACCAATGTTGGGACGTGGAGACGATCATTGGGGTGTGATGCTAGAAAGAACAGGGCCTTTCGGCCACTCGTTAGTTGCAGGTATTCATTGCGATGTGATGGGGTATGCATGAGCGATAGGCATTGGGGTGCGAGCGGAGACAAGGGGTGGGCGCGATGTCGAATGGGCGAGATGGTCTGTTCGCCAGTTGTTGGGTGCATTATTGGGTGCAGATAATCACTGGGAAGCGATAGGGTATGTGCGGGCAGTTGACATTGGGACATGGATGGAGACAATCGCTAGGACGCAATGTCGAGAGGACAAGGGGGAGCTAATCAGCTGCTCGTTAGGTTCCAGCGTTTGCTCTGACGTGGCAGTGCCTGTGTGGGGTGATAGTCATTGGGTTGTGGGTGGGGACGACCTCTAGGGCACGATGTCGAATGGATGAGAGGGCCTGTCGGTCATTCGCTAGCGCAGGCTGTGCAGTGACAAGGGCACGTCTAGGTGATAGTTGCTGGGACGTGACGTTGAGATGCAGATACCGACGATCGCTAGGAAGCGATGTCGAATGTGCGAGATGGCCCATTGTCCACTCGTTGGGTGGTCGGAAGGCCGCAGGGCGATGTGTAGGCATTGGTCGTTGCTTGGATCAGCGAGTGTTGGGGCTCGATGTTGGATGGACGAGACGGCCCTTTGGTCATTCCTTGGGTGCGGGCAGCCACTGGGATGTGAGAGGGGGATGTGTAGGCAATGGTTGCTGGGATGCAACGCTAGAATGCAGGTGGAGGCGGTCGCTGGGAAGCCGGATGGATGAGATAGACCGTTGTCCATTTTTGGGTGTGGACTATAATTCGGACACGGCGAAGAGATGTGTGGGAGGCGATAGTCCATAGGACACGATGCGGAATAGACGAGAGGGCCCATGGGTGGGCCATTGGGCGTCGGTAGTTGCATGGATGGGACAGGAGATGCGCAGGTGTTGATGTGTGATGCATGATGGTCGTGGGACGCGATGTCGAAACTCACCCAATCTCTATAGGACGAGACCATCCGTCAGCCCGTAGGCTACTATTTGGGGGGTAGTCGCTGGGGCGCAACGTTTGGGTGCAGGGGAAATGATCGCGAGGACGCATTTTAAAGGGACGAGAAGGCCCGTCGGCCGCTCTCTGGAAGCAGGTTTGGTGCGTCAACGACCCGTCGGTCGCTATTTCGGGTGCAGGTAGTCGCTGGGGCGCAACGTTTGGGTGCAGGGGAAATGATCGCGAGGACGCATTTTAAAGGGACGAGAGGGCCCGTCGGCCGCTCTCTGGAAGCAGGTTTGGTGCGTGAACAACCCGTCGGTCGCTCTTTCGGGTGCAGGTAGTCGCTGGGGCGCAACATTTTTGGATGCAGGGAAAATGATCGCAGCAAGGATGCATTTTAAAAGGGGGTGAGAGGGCCCGTCGGGCGCTCTCTGGGTGCAGGTTGGGTGCATAAAGGACCCGTCGGTCGCTTCTGGATGCCAATGGCCACTGGGATGTGACGTGGGTACAAACGTATCATGGGTGCAGGTGAGAGGGCCCGTCGGCCGCTCTCTCAGCCTCTCTGGGTGCAGGTTGGATGCATGAACGACCCGTTGGAGTAGGCCGAGGTGCCCCGAGCTGGTCGCTGGCTCTGGGAAGCACGTAGAAGTGGTAGTGTGGTCTATCGACGTACAGGAAGTGTCTACCATAGGTCACGTGGTCGTGGTAGGATCACCCTATCACATGTACCCCCCTCCAAAATGGCGACGTCCTCGTCGCCTTGCAAAAAAGAAAAACACAAAACACAAAGAAAAAGAAAACCAACTAAGAGGAAAATGAGTAGAGTATGGAGAGTGCGAAAAAAAAGAAAAAGGAAACAAAGCTGAGAACACAAAAACAAGAGCAAAGACCTAATCCGAATGAGGAGGACCCAAGCCAGGTCCATCCCTCCCCCTCCCATATAGAAACGACGTCCTCGTCGTCATGGACGAATCCAACCCAATGCCTTGAGGGCCCGACTGAGGTCTGATAGGCGAGGATCTTGATCCCAATCAAGCACTGAGGGTGAGTGAACGAGAGGCACGCTTTTCGAAGCTTGAGGGAAAATCCAAGGTTTGAGAAATAAAGGCGGGGGACACATTGGTGGTGGTTGATAACAGGAATGTGAAGATCGTGAAACAGGGATGTTCCGGCGAAGGCGAGAGGCAACCTGGGCACGAGATTGTTTGGAACGACGTTGGAGAGAACCGAATGGGTTTGGCTGAGATGAACGAAGGCCAGAAAAATCACGAGGTACACGTTGACGAGGAACTGAGGAAATGGGAATCAGTGGTAAAATAGGCAGCGACGTCGCATCTTCAGCCCAGTCGAGACGTGAAACTGGTGGTGATGGCTCCATGGTAACGGACATTTGCATATCAACATTGACGAGGGGTGGTGGGAACGTCTGGGTACTAGAGGTTTGAATATCAGCGCTGACGGTCTGAACTGAGGTATTGGTACATGGGGGTAGCGGGGCGACAAGGTCGACTTGGGTTCCAGCGTCAGCAGTTGCAGTCAAGGAGCTGGAGGTGGTGAAGCAGGTTTGGCTATGACCAGCCATTTCCCATAGTTCGCGCTCTTGAATAATCCCGTGAACCTGACCTTTTTCGAATCCAATCTTCAGCACGTCAGATACCTGCATCCCATCAACCATCTGCGATGCGTTGTCCTGTCCTGCTTTGAATGCATGCTTCCAGACGGCTCCGAGAGTGGTGTTAGACGAGGCAGTGGCAGCACGAGAACAAAGGCTGTCGACCGAAATGGGATCCATCGGTGAGTCATAATCAACAGCCATTGACGTTTGGATTGAGGCGGTAGCGACTGGTGGGCAGGCATGAACACTAGTGTCACAGGTCGTTCGGGTGGATAATTCCGAGTCAGTTTGTGTCGTTGCGTCGGAGAGAACGGAAATGGGCGCGAAACAGTGGGGTCCATGACCAGAGGAGGTCCATTCCAATCGCTCCTCGGTTCTTCCTTTCTCAGCTCCATGAGAATAGAGGTCAATTTCGGCACTTCTGGCAGCTGCTTCCGCTTCCTCGATACCCTTGGCCTTTCCTTTGAAATACATTTCCTTCCTTTCCTCATCCCTACTTCCCCACTTCATCCGTCCTTGGTCAAGACCTGCTTCAAAAGCACGATCCCAGAAAAGCTTCAGATTTCGTCCTTCTCGTGTAGACGCTGCGGCATCGCAAAACCGAATAATGTTGTCGATGTCGGCAAGGGTAATGAACACTTCAAAATCGATAGAATTGTTTAGTGGCGGTGGTGCGGTTTCCGTACTTGGTAATGGTGGTTGTTGGTGCTGTTGTTGTTGTTTTTTGGCCGCGGTTCGTTTTTTCGTCGATGACGGCATGTTGCGAGACTCAGCGAGAGGCGGCGGATTTAAAAATAGCTGGGTGCGCGTGGTGGGTTCCAAAAACGCAGTGGATGCGACACGAAAATTCGGGGTGGACTCGAGGTAGCTGGGGGCAGAAACGCAGACGCAGAAATAACACGAGGAGCCGACGGGGCTCCTAAAGCGGCTCGAGAAGTTGAGCAGGACCAAAATAGCCCCACAGGCTGATGATGTGGCAGAGAAACGCTGACAGTGGTGAGATAGAAGACGCGTGTTAAAGTATGAAGCACACTCTCATCACCAAGATGGAGTAGGCCGAGGTGCCCCGAGCTGGTCGCTGGCTCTGGGAAGCACGTAGAAGTGGTAGTGTGGTCTATCGACGTACAGGAAGTGTCTACCATAGGTCACGTGGTCGTGGTAGGATCACCCTATCACACCGTCGGTCGCTCTCTGGGTGCCAGCATAACATGGGTGCAGGTGAGAGGGCCCGTCGGCCACTCTCTGGGTGCAGGTTGGGTGTCTAAACGACCCGTCGGTTGCTCTCGCCACTGGGACGTGACATGGGTGCGAACAGAACAAAAGTGTTGGACTGGAGAACAGTTGCTCAGAGACTCGGAATTGACAGCATGGGATGAGTCAGTTGGAACTACTCATCTTTGGGTGCTATACGTTGTGAATGTTGAAAAGAAAAAACGGCTGGTTCGCAGCACGTTTTGTACTTGACTCGAGGCCACCAGCGGCGTCGAGGTCAAGGGAGGATGAGAGAGGCAATGTGTGACATGTCACGTTGCCTTTCTTAATACAAAGACAGGACCCTTTCTCAACGCTCGTGCCTCGCTATATTCTAGGCTAGTAAAATCTGCGATTTCTTGAGGACTACTTTTATTAAATCCTAAGTTGACCGTCGATTTGATATCCAATAAGAGTAGAGTCTCTGGATATCATTCGAAAGGCCCACGTGGTGGACATGTCCATACGCGAGCTGATATAGTGCCCATCCTGCGTATTTCGTTGGTCACTTCAGGTTAACGGAACAGGTGGGCTCATTCATTTCCCCCATAAGTGGCAAGAGTGTATCGATCAAGGTCTATTGATATCCCACTGTTCGACTTGTTGGTGGAATTGTGCCTGGTGTCATTCCGAATTCGAACCGCTGAGACATTCGCTCTAGATCTAGGTTTACGGCAAGTATTTTCTAAACGTTCTTAGGCAGGTCAACCAACTATCAGGTATAATCGTATGATTCTTCCGGAGCACGAAAGGAAATTTCAATTAAATAAACGAGGACACAAACGATGCGAAATGGCCAAGAGATTACAGGAAGGGAACGAACACAGGGAGAGGAGAGCCTGAGTTTACGTCATCAACAAGCGAGGGCATTCACAAATGCCGTAAGATGCGAACACAACAAAATGCGGACAAAGTGGTATGCAATAAGGCTCGTCCGTTTGGAAAGTTCTTGGGTAAAACGATGAAATATCACCAATCGAAATCATCTTCATTGCTCGAAGATAAGTAACTCCAAGAAGAATCAGTCGAGGACGAAGCTCGAAGAGGAAGCCGACTACCCGCCGTCCCAGGCGTGATCTGACCGTGGTCCAAAGTCCGCGCTTCAGTACCTACATCAAGACTCGACAAGAAACATACATCTGTCGCATCGCATAAAACCCCTGTTAGGGATATGAATACTGACAGCTGAGTGTAACTATACTTGATAGCAAGATCCGTCGTACCATGCTCGACAATGTCATATCATCCTTCTTCGCCACCTTCCAACAGAGGGTTCAGGTGGTCCGGGGTTATCTTCGAAGCCGCGGAAGATTTGGGCCAATTGGGAAGCCCTCAAGAACGAACGAGTTCAGCTTGTGGTCAGTATTGTCAAATTCTCTAAATTGGTATCCTTTCGCAGGGTCTACGGAGAATCAAAGAACTTTATTCAGGATAAGATCCGACGTAGGTAGTGGAATCGAGACAGGCGAACCTTTCACGACGTTTGCCCGTTCATCTTCATAGGTACGACGGAGGTCGAAGCCGACGTCGATGGGGTCCCTCGTCGAATATTGTTCGCAGCAGCAACGGCCCTCAGCAATAACCCGCTACTCCCTCGCCTCTTCACCTTAGACGACAGCGATAACGACGACGATCCTCGTCCTGATCCACCATGAGCCGACTGTGGCTCCTTGAAACTTGAGCTGGGCCCAGGGGTCACGAGCATGTTCGAAGGGTCCAAACTCGACGACGACGATGCAGCAGCAGCAGCATCTTTCGCCGCCGCCACCTTATCCGCCTTCTTCAAAAATGGACTGGGCAAATTTTCCTCGTCCGAGAAATCATACTCCGGTGAAGGATGGCTCCTCGGTACCGGAATCGGTAGTGACTTGGCGACAACAGCAGCGGCTGCGAGGTTGGAGCTACTCCCCGATGGTCTTAAATGCGGATGTGGGAGTGGTTTTGCCTGACCATGCCCATTGAAAGTCGACGTGCCGTTGTCGTCGATGTTATTGAACCCAGCGGGGTCTGAGATGGATGTAGTTAATGTCGCAGATTGACAACGCGAAGCATGTTGGGAAGAGCGTATTGAGGGTCGACGGATCCTCGTCGGTGGAGGTACCGCTACAGCATTTGGCTGCTTTCTGGTGTTCGGCGCACTCGTACCCGACGAAGAAGTCGAATTCCCCGACAACGTGTCGTCCTTGTCTTTTACCCTCGCCTTCCTCGAGCTCGGGCTGGGGGGTGGACTGATACCGTCGTCCTCGTGTCGGTCTTGAACCTCATTCTCTCCACTATCACCCTCCTCAAAGTCAAAGATCTTGCCGAAATTTAGCCCCACCTTGGGAGAGCATTTAAACAAATTGACGAGTTCGGCGGGTGTGGGTGTGGCGAGTATTTCACCCGTCGAGGTGAGAACGACGCCCTTCATCGCGGAGGGCATATAATCCATTGGAATGGGGCGTGAAATGGGTGTTTCCACCGAAGTAGTATGACACATGGAAGGGGTGGGTTTGGATGTGGTTTGGGGCTCAAGTTTTCGTCCGCCTTGTTGTTGAACTAGAGTAACCTGTGTCGTCCTGGTTGTCGGTTCAAAGACGTTCTTTACCTCTTCAAGGGGGCGTTTCTCCTTCCGGCCTACAAGATAATTTCGAACCAATGAGCACAGTCGAAAACCCGAACAAGACAGCCTAACGAACCTTTCGCCGTTGCTATGGCCGCTGCACTTTGCTGTTGTACCTTCTTCGCACTCTCCTCCAACTCCCTTTTCACCTCCTCTAGCCTCATCTCCTCCGTCTTCAACTCATTCTCCTTTGCGAGGACCCACTGAATCCGTGCATCGACCTCCTTCTTGATCAGCTCCTCGCGCTGGAGACACGCAGCATCCACCTCCGCCTCGCGGTTGCGTACAGCCTCCATGATTTCCTCCTCACGCTTCGCGATAGCAGCGGCGACCTCTTCCTCCCGTTTCATCACCAACACACGTAGCTCCTCTTCCCGTCGGACAACAGCCTGCTTGACTGCAACCTCGGACAATTGTTGCTGTTGTTGGAGCTGCGATATGAGCTGTTGGAGGCGCATTGTCTCCTGGTCCTTCTCGTTGAGGAGTGACGTGAATCGCTGTTCGTTCTGGAGGAGCGTCTGTTCCCGCGCAAGAATTTCGCGTTCTTTGGCTGCTAAGGTGTCGCGATGAGCTTTGATGACCGAGAACCTGAGCCAGAAAATGGGTTAAGACTAAGCTTCGATGGGATTTGATTGGCCTTACATTTTCTCAGCGTCAGCGAGTCGGTTGAATAACTCGAGGCGTTCATGTTGGAGAAGTTGAGCAGCGGATGGGCGCATGGCCGGCTAGATGCGGCGTTGGTAACTAGAATCCGTAAGAAACTGGGGAAAACTCACGTTGAGGTTCAGCATGGATTTGATAACCGACGTAAGTGCTTGTGAATATCCTCGAGGGAGCGGTGGTATTCGGCCATTCCTATTGAACAAATAAGCAACACGAAAGAAAGAAAGAAAGACGCGAACGCACCGAATTAAAATGCTCAATTCGGAGTGTGTCTTAGCTTCGTGGAATGGAGGTTTGAGCGCGCAGAGCTCGTATATGAGACAGCCCAACGACCAGATGTCCGACTTGGAGTCGTACGACTTTTCTTGCATCATCTCAGGTGACATGTAGTATGGAGTCTGTCAAAACTAGATAAGAAAATGAGGGAAATAGACCCTAGCAGTTACATACCCCAACATAGGTGCTCGCAAAACTCGCCTGTACGAGTGCTTTTGAGAGGCCAAAATCCCCTAGTTTGACCGCATTGTTCTCGTCGAGAAACACTGAAGTAAAACAATTAGAAAAACGGCAGGCCGCAATGTATGAGGACGAACCATTGTCTGGTTTAAGATCGCGATGCAGAACTTGAACTCGTCGGGAGCCTCCTTCTGCGTCGATGGGGCCGCCATTAATCGCAGGCCCACTTGCAGGTCTGATATGATCATTGGGGTGGTGGCAATGGTGCAACGCTTGGAGAATTTGGAGGAGATAGTGCCAGATGGTGTCTTCGGGTATTGGCCGGTTCTGTTTCATCGCTTGATTGATAATGGTGGAAAGGTCGCCACCGCCGCAGTATTCCATGAGAATGTAGAGAATTCCAGAATCTCTATCGACGTATCTGTCGTGGTATCGTACGATGTGGTCATGATGAAGGTCCTTGAGAATGTTTCTGTACGTTGTTGTTGCCAGTCAGTGGTGAAATTACAGGAATTGGTCAAGACGCACACTTCTGCTACAATCTGCTTTCTATCTCGCTCGGTCATCTTCTCAAAGTTGAGTTCCTTGCGCGCGAATATCTGCGAGAAGGACCGTAAGCCTGGGAACGGGAAAGTGCCACAAATAGCACACACCAAACCATCCGTTTTCCGTAGTACTTTGCGGATAATACCAAAGGAGCCATTACCAATGACGTCCAGGGGTTCGTAGTTGTCGAGGAAAGCAGAAGTCATGGATCAGAACAATAATGAAACGAGAAAGGGCAGAAAACCGAACACGGCTTTTTGATTCAACTACCACGTGACCGCGACGCGACTTTGATTCGGATTACGACACACGAGATTCTTTCCAGTTCCAACCATCATCAAACCATCATGGCACTTAGGCACCTTCTTCAACCTCTGAAATTCCCTCAGCCAAGTACATGGCACTTGGTAATTACACCTGATCCACGTAGATATAAGGGTTTTCAAGTACGTCGCCTTCCTTCACTGCCCAATTCTTTGCATTGACTCGGATACTGCCTGGTACCAAAGAATTTTGCATGTCCTTGCAGACCAACCTCGACGGTACCAAATATGCATTTGACAACCCGATATACGGGTGATTATGACACGCTTTATCCTTTCCAACACTAATATTCGTCTCTCCGGAGTGGGGTCTCAGAGTGTCCTCCAACTTTCCATTAGCCACACCGAAGATGTGCCTGTTTCAACGACCATCAGGTGAAGTCTTTCCTCTTCGCATGCCTTTCGTTCTTCAATATGTTTTCCCTCCAGAATCTCAGTGGATCCGGATTGTCGCAATGGATCAAAAGACCCCAGACAGCACTTTTCCCCGCGCTGCCCTTGGACAGCTCCTCGACAAGTTCCCCACTTACAAGTCGCAATCTCAAGAGGAGGAAGTGATAGTTATTAGGGACATAGAGAGAAAATTTTGAGTTGTGTTGCCATATCCGAAGACATGGACGGGGATGTGCCAGTTATATAGTTTGACGCGTCCCTAGCAGAAGCATTTTTACCAATTTTTTCAAACATATTATGTTCATTTATATCCTAATATCTGGAGGTATATGATGACATAGTCGCTATGTACCTCTACGCTAGCTTCTCTGGAGGCATTCTGTATGCATCTTGCCTGATCATTTGATTCTTCAAGTTTGGATGACTTCGGACTTACCTCGCTCTTCGGCGATTCGGACGAAGACCCGGAGGGGCGAGGATGGACATACAAGAACTAGTTGTCTTACCTGCAGCCCAACAAAATGCCGTACAGGTCAAGGACCCGGCGCGAATCGTACCTAACCCGACACAGTTGTTGTAAAAATTGTACCAGGCAATCAAGGAGGATCTTCAATTTTAGGTCATTAACTTATTAAGTTATGACTTGATCCCCGTAAGGCTGTGTGAGGGAGCCATATCGTGTGAGAATGAAATACAGGACTTACAATCGGCCTCGATCTACGCGTACCCTTTCATGGCAGGACCGTTTAATCCGAAACTGGTAGTCCCGACGCTCTCGCGTTCTTTCACAATTTCACCATTTCACATTATCACACGACGATCTCCTCTCTTTGGTAAACTCAATGACTCACAGTATGTTTTCCTCTTTCTCTGCCTCATCTAAGATCTACTCTGTACAGTATAAATACATGTGTATTTTCGTAGTTTTTCCTCTGTTGAATACAGCCCATTCACCTCACCAAGCTAAAGAACTAAGTCGGGCTTTAATTGGGTCCAAAGCAGACCCTTTCTCGCCTATTAAATCGTTACTTGTGATGGCAATCAAAGCGTCTGATTACATCACTACTGCCTACATCCACCGAACGTACCTTTCGGGATTAGCGGAGCTAATCTCATTTTTTATCACACAGTTATCTTATCTAAGATAACATATTTTCGAACTCATAAGACTTATGCCGACGAATTTACGGGATTTACCCCCCGATAAGGCAATTAAGCTTATATAATGGCTGACTAATACGATCGGATTTACAACCCCTCCTCCCCTCCTTCCGCGGGGGGTGCAGCGCGCGCTTGACGCTCTGGCATGGCTGCAGCAACCGCAACGGGACAAATTGATGGCTCCGGAGATTGCTTGATCCAAAAATAGCTTTAGCGTTGTGC
>Ga0307513_10011274_pt1 | contig 11123 bp, 5 predicted proteins | sample 15_EM_MG_FD_202174 | JGI IMG/M metagenome (GOLD analysis project Ga0307513, IMG submission 202174) | Populus trichocarpa ectomycorrhiza microbial communities from riparian zone in the Pacific Northwest, United States - 15_EM | ecosystem: Host-associated > Plants > Roots > Unclassified | place... | reverse complement strand
AGTGAAGCTTTCAGGCTTAACGATATTAAGTTTTACCGCTTGATTCTACTTTGAATTATCTTTATCTTTATTTTTATCCTTACTTCTACTTTGAGTCTTGGGTGCGGTCGCAATCTTAGGATCCGTCTTCCTACAGAGTGCCCCCGTTACAATGACTTAGGCAGGGGCTCTTCACATTCGGTTATTGGGTCACATGTATAGTATCAACTTAAAGCGAGAGACTTTGCGCAGGTACGTGATTGATATACCGAGAGGGAGGAGGCAGATGTTGTAAGAAAATGGAGGAGGAAACAATCAAAGTAGGATGAGAGAGCCTTTCCAGAAATTGTCAGTGGTCAAATAATCTGAAGGCTGTCAGTGGGGGAATAGATTGAAATAATAAGATGTGGAAGGAGAGGGGTTTGCTCAAGAGGTATACGGATAGTGGGAAGGTACTGTGTAAAGCAGCATACAACTGGTTCAGGTCAAAAGATTGGTTAGCGAATGTTATAGTCTAGACGAATCAGAAGCAATGTTGATTGCTGGGTTTCTACTACTGTGCAAATTAAAGATCCTGAATGAATAATCTCATTATCTGTGTTGCAATACTATATTTTGCTTGTTACCTGTTCTCGAGCTTTAATTTGTGCCTGAGTATTAGGAAAAGAACGATGGTTGCCACAGTTATCTCAGATTATCTAATTCACGTAAGAAAAACAGCTTAATGTTTCTTATAAGAATCTAGCTGTTTGGTGCACTGTGGTGCTCTCTATACCAAATTCCAAGAGGCATGATACCAAGTTCTTGATAGAGTTGGGCTTGTTGACAATGTGTGAAGGTTAACTTGACCTGTTGTACCCCCGTCCTAGCCTTAGTTCTGAACTAGTGCAAACACTATATCTGGTTCAGGAGGTCTGAACCGTGCACCTTATAATTTGGAACGGGAACACCTTGGCCCTTAGGCACATATTCAAATAGTGTAAATAAGTTCAATTCCTGGGCCTATCAAAGTTATTTTTATACATTCAAGCCACAAAGCTTTAACTATGATATCATAGTAGAATAGTAGACATTAAGTGTGTCAAACTCGTCTGTGTGATTTGTGCTTTGTATATACCATAGATTTATACCTATCATCCTGATATATAGCTCCTGTCTCATAGCCATTTACAATTCTCTTAGTACGATTTGCATACTTCCAAATCAAGTGATTTGGAATTTCGGCTATTGCCTGTAGAACTAATCTCTGAAGAGCAGGAAATGACTACTCACAATGCTCACGGGTATACTGCTTAGCAGCACCCCAGAAGTACTCAATGAAGTTCAACTCGCAGTGAAAAGGAGGATAGAAAAGTACAAGATGTCCTGCTGCTTTAATTGCCTCCTGCAGCTTTCTGTTTTGAGCTTGAAAGTCACTCTGAGTGGCTAAGAGTACTCTAGCACAACAGTTTCCACCTTGAAGACATTTTGAGTTTGGTTTCAACTTACCGGAAGTAGACCGGATCGTATATTGTCTTAGGAATCGCCGGTCATCTATTGGCCACAGACCACATTCTGTCAGAACAGCTTTTAGTCCTTTAAGTACTCCATTTTGAGTAACCATCCTTTGATACCAACCCCCCTCTGGATGTTCTTTATCCTGAACAAATGTCCTCTGCATTGGTTTCACATTCTTTCCTCTATCCTCCAAGTTCATCTTTGAAACTCTTAAAAGGTCCTCCGCAAACGTGACATGATCTTTGGCATTATCGAACATGAATAAGGCCTGGCAGCCTGGGTACTCGGCTTCAAAGGTCAGAATTGCTTTTGTCTTAATTTGTGCTAAAGGTTTTACACCATCCCACCAGATGTCGCCTCTACATTTTAGTATTTCACATACACTGCCACCACCAAGCCTTCCTACCATGGTAAGCAGTTTAGAAACATGTAGTCCTTGTCCAAGGCCTTTCTTGCGAATGGGGTTATGATTATCATGGCTCTCAATAAATTGGCTGCCATCGTTGGCATTAAAGGTGCACTTATCATGTGTGACCATAATAACTGGCTGTTCCTCTCCCATAAGAACTTGGATGGATGGTTGTGGATCTAGGTTCTCATCCCATACCATGAGACGCGATTGAAGTGAGTGCAAAGCTGGCAAAAACACCTCATTCCGATAGGCAATAACATCCAGCCTTTCATGGCCCTCTTTCTGTTCCCCTTTTCGTACTTCCTTCTATTTATAACCTAGTCTTGCAAGCGATCGATGACGAGTTCGACTTGTTATTGACTTTTATATTCTTTGAATATAAGGATCTCTCTCTTGTCCAACAACAAGGTCCTCAGCCTCTGTCGAGGCCTGGTTTATTATTTCTGCCATTTTATAAGCGTAAATATCTATAAATGTTAGTCTCTGTTCAGTTCTTATAAGTTTTGAACATTTTATTTCGATGAAGACAAAATTGAAGGCTAGAACACTAGTGGAGATTTAAACTTACTCTATCCTGCTTGGAGGATATATTCACTTACAGCTAACAAGCTACGTTTATCATTCAACATGCACGTAATCTTTGCATGTTGTCCTTGTCTGACATTCGTAATCTTCCTGTATTGCACCCAAGACACCTCATCTCGCATAAACCGTTGCATAACCCAACCCCCAGACTGACTACCCTTTGCAACCTGTTTTGTAAGCATTTTTCTTGTGCATAAGAGATAGATCTCGGTTTAAAAAGTGCTTGTTTCTCTTGAGCTGCCTGGAATTTTAACATACAGAAAACATGATGGTATTGTTGATAAGAGGGGCCACTCATTGCTGGGTGTTCTGATCAGGGGCGAGGAAATAAGACTCTCTTGATATCCTGAATTGATTTTGGCAAGATCTCTAAACGTATAGAGGACAGAGCATTAATGGGTGCTTCACAATGGGGCCACTGTTGCAAAGTTAGCAACAACAGTCCAGCAGGGTCTTCGTAAGCTGGTGGTTCTAAGGGCGGAGGAATGATCGAAGGGATAGGATAAATATCAAGTGGCGGTGGAATAACTGGCTCCTGGAGGGATATTGCAGGTGGGATATCGAGGCTGAACTGGGCACGTTTGCGCGCTCGCCATATTCATGATTGTTGGGTACCAGGATTTACATCCACTGGTGGACCAACTGGGTCAAGCATTACTATCCCACCTATATGATTGGCCTGCTAGTGTAAGATGTGAGTAACATCTTCTATGCAGGGGGGATATCTTGGTAAAGAAAGTGGAGGAAGTATACCTGACGCTGTCTTTCACGATAGGCGCTTGTGCGAAGTGTTCTTGCTGATGGATTATCTAATACATGTGGCCTTCCACGTTTCCGTTGAGCGGGCATAACTGTATAAAGTGTTTTTTGAATGTGAAAATAAAGATAGAATATAAAGTATGGTTGATAAGAAGTAGGATGAGGATGGATTGCTTGGATGTATATATACACTTTCTTTCAATATGTCCTCAGATTACTTGCATTAGATTACCCTTCCGCAAACTCCTGTGGCTTAACAATTACAGAAATATTATAACAGTGATGTGAATTGAACATAGGTACACATCTGTCATTGCCAAGCCGTCCCCCGTTTTAAATTATTAGGTGCACGGGTAAGACATCCAGAACCATATTTTCAGTAAACAGAACCTTGCAAACCTTATAATATTATTACCAAATAAGGAACCTAAAGTCTTGGCTCCGAGTCGGTGGCCAAGTATAAAACTATCTTCCCAAATTGCATTCCTCATCCCACTTTCTCACTTGAATCTTATTTTCACAATCAGAAACATCACCAACTAACTTCCGTATTACCCTAGCAAAAAACTCTCTACTCAGGCTACGAAACAAATCTAACTATTCTATCCTGTTTCTACATGACTCATAATGAAGAATAGCTATAACACACTCCATATACTTGGTCATCCCCATGCAGACAAGCAGGGTAAAAACACATTGGATTCTGTTTCGAGGTGTTTTATCACTCGATTAAAACTTGAACTTGAAATGCTGGTTCGTACTCTCATAGCTGAACACCAACAACTAGTGTTGAAATGGTTGACCTGATTCAAAATAATTAAATAGGCATTGAACAATTAGCCTACGCTTAGAGGGTTTGGGATGTTATCACAAGCTGGCTTCTTAAGTGCCCATAGGTCTACTGCTAATTCTGCTTCCACCCCCATGGCTTTAGAAACTGATACTATGGCCACTGGGGTTTGACAAGAAGTTCAACAGCAACTGCAAACTGCTGTAACGTGTTAGTAACTATTCTTGTAGTATAGTAGCTATACTTATGGTATAGTAACTATACTTGTATTATAACCGAATATAGGTTGAGTGATGGATTCGCCCTAAAGGTCACCCATATCATTCAATCTGTACTCACATTCAGTCCAGATTGCGACTCTGTCGACTTTTTGCATATATTGAAACTTTTCTTCAGAGCAGAATATATGAACAGCTTGTTTGATACAATATGCAATATTATAATGATCCAAGTAATTTGATTCTGCTTGACAACTCTATCTATACCATTTTCGACAATTGCAGTCTGCTGTTACAGCCCCTTGAAGTTACTCATCAAGGACATACAATTAATGCTGTAATAAGCTTTCCCCTTAACTATAATCTTGAAATTGTCTATCCAAAAGGCAATGTGACTGTACAGGAATTGATTCAATCGACGAAATTGTGAAAACAGACTGGAACTGCTGAATATAATAGTCAAGTGAAGGAAAAAATGGTAAAGGGGGAGTTAAGCCTGTTTTGTCCTAATCCCAAGTTCAGATTAAGCACTAGGATCCTGACCCTCACACTCTACTAAGTACCCACTACCTTCTCCTGTCTATTTTGCCCTTCGGAGGTTTATTCTTTTTCTCTGGTTCACATCCTGACAGAAGCGTTAAAAACTGTATCATTGCTAAGAACAGTCTCTATATCTTAATCTCACATTCTTTTTCAGCGCAACTCACTATGAATTGAATAGGGAGGAGGCAACTCGGGACATAAGTGTATAAATCTGATTTGAATTAAGGACAAAAAGAGGACTCTACCGCACCCCTCTCCAACTATGAGTTTATGCCGTACAGCAGCCCAATAATCAGAGATACTGACCTAACGTAATTTACCGTGCAATGGCTCATCACATAGATGAGGCTCAGCAAGGTAACAACTGGAACACCAAATCTATATTTTATTATCTGCACAACTAGTAGTGATACCATATTGAAAATATGTTAGAAAGTACTTTCAGAGATGGAGAATCTGAATCTGAAGTTTATATTTAATAATAAAAAATAATGCTTCATGTATACTCACTTTATTCCAAACTGGTTCAAATAGCATGTTACTTACAATAGTAGTGAAGAAAATTGAAACCAACCACAAAAATCATAGTTTAAACAAATAATATTATCACCTAGGTTGTGTATTTGATGTATAAACTGCTTTGGTATTTGTTTGTAGCTATTTAGAAATGCAGGGTGACTGGAAAAACAAGGATAGTTAAATATCTATCTTAAAATCCAAACAAGATGATAGCTGCTCATAGGGTGTACCTAATGTTCCAATACTTTGTAATCTACTTCCATTTAGTGATTCAACATACTATATAAACCTTCAAGGCAGTTGATGATGCCTTGCAAAATTTATTCACTAGTTATTGGAAAGTAATTTAGAGAGAAATACTACCCTCCTGCATTAACCATGTAAGCTACACTTGCCGAATAAGGCTGAAAGCTGTGTTATATGGTCTATTCATATAGCTAAAGCTATGGAAGACGTTTTAGTATGTTTGGGGCTTGGGATTTAGAGAATTTGCACCACCACTCTACCAACACCGAATATTACAAGCAAAATGCTGTGTTTTTAGAGTAGAGGTGTTAGATCTCTCAATCCCAATGTCCAAGTGCACTAAAACTTATTCCATAGCTTTAGCTCTATGAATAGACCATATAACAAAGCTTTTAGCTTTATCCTGCATGTGTAGCTTCCATGGTTGTGGCGGAAGGGTGTTATTTCTCTGTAAATTACTTTCCAATAACTAGGGAATAAATTTTGTAAGGCATCATCAACTGCCTTGGAGGTTTATATAGTATCTTGAATCACTAAATTGAAGTAGATTACTAAGTATTGGAACATTATGTAAACCCTATGAGCAGCTGTCACCCTGTCTGGATTTTAAGATAGATATTTAACTATCCTTGTTTTTCCAGTCACACTGCCTTCCTAAATAGCTACAACCAAATACCAAAGCAGTTTATACATCAAATACACAACCTAGTTGATTATATTATTTGCTTAAACTATGATTTTTGTGGTTGGTTTCAACTTTCTTTACTATTATTGGAGGTAAGATACTATTTGAACCAGTTTGGAATAAAGTGAGTATACAAGAAGCATTATTTTTTATTATTAAATATAAACTTCAGATTCAGATTCTCCATCTCTAAAAGTACTTTCTAACATATTTTCAATATGGTGTCACTACTAGTTGTGCAAATAATAAAATATAGATTGGGTGTTCCAGTGGTTGCCATGGAGAGCCGCATCAGGGTACAGAGCCGGAACCCCGTAAAATACGTTACCGCAATAAAAAAAGTTTTACCTTTTTTTAAAATTCTTTTTTGGGGAGGGTCACTGAAGATGCTAATCCCCACCCTATTCTGTGTGGTGGCAAAATTGGGAGAGCTCCACTACTAATGACACCCCAAATATGTGGACATGCTTAGGAAATAGTGAAGAGGTCTTTAGAGGTGGTGCATTTCCTTCTATCATACTCTGTTGACTTCTCACCGGTCTGAGCGAAGACACAACCGAGTCGCGAGCGAGGGTCGTCCAGAGGCCAGCATCCTGAAGGAAAATCCTGAAGCTATTTCGGGAATGTACGTAGGGCAGAGCAAAAAACCACTACCCCAGGAAACTAGAAGACTTAAAAAAAACAATATGATCTGAAAGAAGCATCTGGGAGAAAGATGAACCATCACTAACAAGTCCTTGTCAGATACCGGTATTGCGAGTTTCTTACATTCCTTCAGCAATTGGTCTTGATCCCAAAGCTCATGTGCCGGGGGCACACAAGACCCTTCTCCTCCCTCTTCCCAATCCCCCACGCCCTCCACAACCCTACTCTCACCCTTTATTGTATACCCCTGACCGCATTTAAATAATTTAAACACCCCCCCCTCGGCCATCTTCTTAAGCCTCTCAAGCTTCTATGCCCTCCTGGAGGCCTCCTCATCATCCCTAGGGACAACCTCCTTCACCCCCCACTTCTCCAACTTCTTCCTCATCTCCTCACACAGTACTCTGCGAGCCTTCGTCTCGATCTTGCTCTCGTCGATCTCCACCGTGGAGGCTTTGCGCCGATGAACCCGGGGCCCTTTCGTACGGTCGTGGCCAAGTGCGAGGATAGGATTTTGGCATTGTGGTTGAGAAAACTTCAGGATCGTTGCGCTTGCACTGTTTGGTAGGGCACGGAGTGGAGAGGAGGATGTCGGAGAGGTGCCATCAGAGCCAGAGTCATCTCCGGGAATTTTGGAACTAGCGGAGGAGGATCGGCGGCACCCACCGACCCCTGAATCTGATACTTCTATGTTTTTAGGTCCACCCCACCAGCACTGGCGGATGATTCGCAGCTGGATGATGGCTGCGATGATGGTGCGCTGGGACCCACGTGTCCGCGCTTTCTAACAGTGAGGCTTTTTTTCTTGACATCTACGATAGTGCTAGTCTTGCACTTTTTAGTAAAGTGCGACAGCAGAAAGCTTGCTTGTTTTGTCTGTTGGTTAGTTCTGCCGATTTGCTTGTCCGGAATTGATGCTGTGCAGTTCTACGATACCAGTACGATGAGGAAAAAAATCCTAAGTTACACTCCTCCCTCTCTGCCAGACCTCCCAGTACATCTTTAGGGGTACTGGGGTTAGAGAGCCTCATCTACTAAACTCAGGGCCTGTTCAGTTCACTTGGTGCAACCGATCCATGGATTGAGATTCTATGGAATTTTCGTTCTTTTCTATAGATTTTTAATCCATGGGTTTTTTAGCCTTAGTGTGCTTATTGTGGAAATTCGCTCGGCGATGAATCAGTGAGAAATTGGACCTCCCTGAGCTCCGTATTAGCCCAGCACGAACGAACACCCAATGCGGCCCCTGCCGTTTGCAGCCGCAGCACAAGAAGAGGAAGAGCATTTCCAAATTCCAATGCGAAAGAAAAGTTGGAGAGGCCATATTCTTAACGCACACCCATACTTCACACCAATCCCGGTACACATTCCCCCCGCTACCACGGTTTTATGAAGTCCGTTGGCTGAGGCAATATTCCAGGTCCACGTGTCGGGCATTTGTACACCCCGTCCTATCCCAAGTTTTGAAATGCGGGAAACTTGCCCTTGGCCGGAAAGGCTGTTAAGTACGGGGACAGACGAGCACGGCACGAGAATCCCGCAAGCCACCGAAATGACAATATCCTGCCCAGGCAATTCTACGACGCGATTCCTGACACATTCAGTGTCCCTTCGTCCTCCCTTTTCCCATCACAACCTATCACTCACCTTTAATGGGAGGTAGCCACAGAAGCCGATGTCTCCTACCACTTCTTCATCCGCCTCTCCATATGCTACTGTGAGGCGGTTGACAAAATATAGTCTGGGGTGAAGGGGACCTGGGAAATGAATGGGGCTTCCTTCATCACCCCTTTCCCTCCTTTTCCCACCGGAAGACATGCCTTGGGCGAACAGGAGGCTGGATAGGGAATCGTGTAATGGCCAGCATGAGTGTGCGTAGTCGAGCCGAAGCTTGCAAGGCTCAATCAGAATGTGGTCTAATGGCAACCACTCCGCTTTCACATTCATCACAATCCCTGGGGTTCAATGTACATGCTTTGAAATCTCCACCCTACTTATCATGGCCCTCGGCCCAGTGCAGACTCCCCGTTTAGGACCCAAAAGGCCTAGCACACCGCAAAGCGACACCGTTGTATCACAGCAAAATAGCATCAGCCCTTCAGTATTTCCACTCTTTTGGATCAACCAACCCCCCTTCATTGGACTCCCTTTTGTTGAAATTCCGTTATATTTCCTATGTGCATTTCATAACACTACCGTAGATTTTTTTGATACCTAGTTTGTGTTTCGGCTCTGCCTGTACACCGCTTATATTACTACAGCTAAGATATATATTATAGGGTTCTGTTATTTATTTTAGGATAATATATGGCGATTTAATATGTGCTTTTCTATCCGGTTTTCATGATTTATGCACCATTGTTGCTCATGATATTTCTAATATGTGTTGAAACCGTGGATAGGAACCGTTGATTCATCTTTTTCGTTTTACCTTTTATCGTGCATTAGTTTGTGGTTCTCCTCGTCTCATCAACAGTATCTGGAACACTCTTGTTACGAACTAGCTCTTATCTGTATCATGTGGAGGAAAGGCTTTTCTAGTTGCTTTCTTATTGCGCGTTGTTCACGGGATAAAAGCAGGACTTTTTTCCTTTATCTTTTTATTTCGTTCATCAGTCTTTTCTCGTTCACGTCCTCACTCTTTTATCGTGTTTCTATAAGTCAATCAAACTACGTTCACTCCCCCATAACATATTAAGAATATGTACATCACACCCTCATAGTTTCACGCATATTGTTTAGGATCACTTGGCAAGATTTCAGGGTCAAACATATTGCAACTTATGTTTCTCACATAGTTTTCCTTGTATTTCTTTCATACATATGGGTGTACACTTTTGTATAAATATATCGCTACCACCCACCTGTTTTGGAATAATTAAGAACCAAAACTCCTACCCAATCGACTCTATACGCCTCACCCAGCGTGCCTCGCAACTCCCCTTTGCACTTGTGCAGTATTATCCATATAGAATAGATTGTGCCCCTGGCGTTCACATTTTGAACACCTTTAGCCTTGCCCCCTTTATATAGCACTCGTGTAATCCAAGCACTAACCTGGAGTGGATGTAGGGCTACCGGGGTAGTATATTTAGTGCACTGTGGACTACTGGGTGCGTGCGATATATCAAACAGCTGTGGGGCTGAAGTTATCCACATGTTAACCTAAAGTGGGCAAAGGAGCTTTGGGTGAGTGTACAGTACATGGGGGTAGACAAAACTCGGGCGCACTGTACTCCATATGCGGTAACTAGGGTTTTCCCCAATACAAACCCATTTTGTAGCTTTTTATTGTAAGGGAGACAAAGGTCGGGCGCACCCTCATGATAGGAAATAAACTGAGACATTTTGTAGCACCGTTCCTGAAATACCCTTCAAGTTGAGCCCGAGTATGATACTAACCACTAACCTATACTACTCCAGCATACAGACCTCCTGGTATAAATTGTTTATGTAAATTCAAATGTATATTTAGAATTTAAAACACGCCACGTGGAACGGATCAACGGGAAAACTAGCATAAAACTCGTAGCTTCCTACAGCTCGCTGATGATTTCAGCCACTTGTGGTTACTTGAAAAAGATTCGCCATACCACACAAACGGGGCACTTAGTGATAGAGCTCTACCTTCATTACTATACCTTTGAATGAACCCTACATGTGTTAGGATTGTTTCTGTAATGGCTGATTCGAGTTCATAGGGAGAGCCACCATGCCTAGAGAGCCATATGAATGTTTGGGTCAGGAGATGGGTTGAACTTTGGTCAAGATATTTGTATTGGCTAGTGCTTGGGTGGATGGCTTGCTATGAAGCGGGTCATGATCTAGCGTGAGTATGCAGATGATTTGATTCTTCTCTTCCACCTCAAATTTTCCACTCTTTTCAAGATTGTTTTTCATCTTTGCCGTGATCATTCCTCATGTGATGAAAATGCGTATTTCAGATGGGAGAAATTGCCAGGAAAAGGTTGAGAGTTAGTTTATTTTGCCACTAAGATCGCACAGCCATGCCAGAGGTAGCTAAGCTAAACTGTGAACTATCCTTTTCCTTCCTTTACCCGGATATACTGTAACAACCCCAGCCATCCAACAATAGCTACCCTAATGATGAGTACAAGAAAAAAATTAAGAAAGAAAAATCTCTCATTACAAGATATGTTTTGGTTAGCCCATTTAGTTAATACGTGATGCTTGTTTACTTGTAAGATCTCCATTGGGATCCTACCAGGGTTCCGGCAAATAATT
>Ga0307513_10011272_pt1 | contig 11125 bp, 19 predicted proteins | sample 15_EM_MG_FD_202174 | JGI IMG/M metagenome (GOLD analysis project Ga0307513, IMG submission 202174) | Populus trichocarpa ectomycorrhiza microbial communities from riparian zone in the Pacific Northwest, United States - 15_EM | ecosystem: Host-associated > Plants > Roots > Unclassified | place... | reverse complement strand
CCTATCTGACCTAACGCATGTCACTAGGTGACGTGTACATGATATCACCCATTGTTCCCTCGATGCAACCTTGCTTGGTACCAGCCACTCAATCTGAGTGTCCAGATGTAGAAATGCGAGACAGCGATAGCCCGGTCTCAGATACTCTGGAAGGAGAGACAAGCAATGTCAGTGGATCTTAATCAGTGTCTAGCGGATAAACTGACCGATTATAGATGGATTTGGACACTCTCCCTCTAGGACGTCCTCCACCTCCGGCCAATGCTCTACCCCTGAGTCCTATCGTCACTTCCTTGCCCCATTCCGACAACTCTAATACCGCCTCCATCTCTGTGGATTTCCCCTCTGCTGAGGCCGTACTTGGCGAGCTGGAGGACGTTTATATGGCGGACGCCGAAAGTAGTACACACCCACAAACACTCGCACCACTTATGCCCCGGAATAATCAGGGTTTGCCGCTCAGCGGGCATCAGCTTCATCCGCCAAGGATATTACACCCATCCTCCTCTGGTCGTGCCATTCATCAGACCGAAGCCTCGGCCACAGCTAGCGTTACCACCCAGGTCCTTCTCCCCACCTTTGTTTCTGCTCCGGTTGCTCATGCCAATGCTTCCTCTGTGAGTCACAAACCCGACGCGATACAACACTATGCGGACCTCTTCCAAAAGGAAAGAACGAGGATCAAGCACAAGGAAGCTAAAGCCATTGACGATGAAATACTTGCCCTTTCCGAATTCTCCCCCGGAAGTCTGATTGCTGCAGCGGAAGCTAGAGCGAGTTCATTTGCACGAACCCCCAATCAGTCTCATGCTTTTCGACCGCGACAGCGGTTTGGGCGCAGTGGCAAGGACCGGGCACGCTTCCCAAGCGCGGGTTCGATCCGGCCAGTGGTTATGTCACAAGACCCCACTCATAATTTGCACGGATTTGGGGGTGAATTGGAAGATCACGAAATACAACCTGTGCCATCAATATGCGTATCTGGGGTGGCGCATGACTGGAAGAGAGGGATTGCAAGTGAAATCCAGCCGTCGAATTCGCCGACTGTCGTTTCTTCTTCTCAATCTACCCCTTTGATCAATAAGGCACCGCCTTCCAGTCCAGTCGCAAGGCAATCGGGCTTATCCCGCACCCTTCCCGTACCTTCACTGGCTGTAATATCCACAACCTCGCCGCCTACCTCGTCACCTGCGGCCACGACCCAGAAGCCTAACACTAATATAAGCACGACTCAACATGCGGGAAAAGGTTCGGCGCTACATGAATGTTCCGGATATCCACAACAAGTGGAGGCGGTGCTGTCCCTCGACCCCTACTCGAGTGCGATAGCCCAATCTTCGCATTCACAGAGAACCTCTCCTGCTTCCATTGTGGGATCATCACCGGATGTCCCGTCGTCGTTAATCGCCCGTTCACCTGTTCAACCGCTGCTCCCAGCAGCTCCACCGTCAACATCCGTACCCAGTTCTTTCTCTGCCATTTTGCACCCTCCTCCAGCAAATCGACCCGCTGCCCGACCTTCGAGCAACCGGCAACAAGGATCTAGCTCCATGACGCAAAGTGTGAGTATTGCCGTGCCAGTCGGCCGGACATCGAGTGATCTTCGTTCACGACCCAAGTGGATGGATGACGATGAAACGCAAGAGGAGAAGGAAAACGCGGAGAGCGAGGAGTGGAAGAAAACTCACTTCAGTTGGGAGCCCTGCAAAAATGGAAACAGGAGTCGGTGACCTAAGCATCGGGGCATTTACGAATACCAGGTGGTTACCAGTGGCTGGCACCCAAGTCCCTTTCTGTAATGCATCCTTTAGACGAACCTTTCTATCTTCATTTGTTTGTAAATCATGGGTTCCTGCCCAAGTAGAATAAACACAATTATCACGATAGTTTCAAAAGTTACACGCTTTTCAGTGCTTCTCAGTGCTTCTCATGGCTCTGCTTCCTGGTGCTACTTGAACGCGACTGCCTCGTTCTCCGCACTCTGATGCTTTCTGGATTCCGCTCTCAAGCACGTAAGACAGCAATCATTTTGTTTACGACCGCGACGGTGGTCCAAAGTCAAACAAGATGGTGTGGCAAGAATTACAAGGCGGGATCTCCAGTTGTCGACCCGGGCGGCGAATATCCAACGCCAGATATCTCGGGGCCCTACTTCAGCTTCCGTTGCTCGCCTGCTATCAAGCCCTGGATCCACCACGAGGATGGGACGGGCACGATGCTCGTCGACGCAGAAAACACGAACACGGAGATAGCGAGAGCACAGCCTATTCGGGCCGCTTTCGATGACAAGGAAAGGTTCCTCGTTTCCTTCTCCGTCGGCGGCATCCCGGTAGGCGGTGGGATAGTCCGACTGGGACTCAACCAACATGTCGACTTTCCCCTCACGTTACTGCCCCGCAGCGAACCGTATGATGTGACATGCGTGGCCAGGCGTATTCTCCACCGTGATGTGTTCGAGGCGACAACCCAGCTCTTCTACTTGCCCGCCAACCCGTACGGGGGTAATGTTGTGAAAACTGACATGGCTACTGGTGGTCTTCTCGTTAAGAGGGGACGTAGTTGGGAGCCCGTTTTTCCATTTGGCTTCTACTACTCGTTCGACAACTACTTGGTGACAAACTTCTCCATAATCGACGCTGCCAAAGCGAGGGGGTAAATTTCCAGGCTTGAACAAGATCCTGTCCCATTGATACTCTTTCCAGGTTCAATCTTATGCACCCTGTACCGACATTTGGGAATCTGACTGCCTTGGAGGAAGTGCTCGACTACATGGAAGAATCTGGTCTACTGTTGATGTATGACATGAGATGGTAATACGTCTTCTCACCATCCATTTGTCTCAAGTGTTGATTTGGTTTTTAGGTCGTACACAAATCTTACGGCGGTCTCCGAGGAAGTCAATCGAATCAAGTCGAGGAGGAATTTACTGCTGTGGTACACCGCGGACGAGTAAGTCAAGTTTGAGGAACTGTGATTTTCATTCAAATGGTATCGTTAGGCCCGACGGATGGGTAGGTGCGTGAACCGTCCATCAAATCCCGCATACTCCCTTCAACCGTCCTTAGACCCACACGATGCCCCGAGCAAAGCATATAAGCGCATCAATGAACTTGATGGGTATCACCCCGTCTCCTTGGTCCTTAATTGCCAGAATTATTTCTTTACCGAGTATACACACCAATCTGCGGACATAATCCTAGGTGACCCATACACGATTGGCATCAACGCTACCTGGAGCGTAGTATACAATACTTCTTGCACGGAAGACTATGGCGATTGTGGGTACGTGGCAGGTTGGTGTGGCTTGGCTGGAGGTTGTCACACACCCCCAGATGCGACAACTGCGTCGGTACTCCAACTGCCATCGACGTGGGCCGTAGGATGGACGACTATCGCCAGCGGTTATACTGGGAAGGGCGGAAAGGCGTTGCTGTCTGGAACGTGAACCAAGCATTCGGTGGAGAGAGCTTCTGGAGTCGACCTCCCACTGGTAAAGAGTTCATTCTCCAATCGGTTATTGCCATCAATCATGGTGCTATGGGTTGGTAGTCTGTTCACTCTCTTCGATCGTAGTTTGACAACCCTGGAAGGAATCGTTTCATGGGTTGAGCCGACAACACCAGAGATTATGGGTGCTGCTACATTGCTCGCACAGCAACTGCTACCTTCGGTTATGCCATATCTGATCCCATCGTTTTACCTCCGACAAACCGTCACCTTCGCTCGTCCAACGACTAACGCCCCGAGTCTCGATATTGGAGCCTGGACCCTGAAAGATAAAGGTCATTCTACGACACTTGTTCTGGTCGCGAACATGGGTTCAATGCCTGTGACGGCATCTCTTGGCAGCGTCGGAAAATCTATAGTGGACGTATTACTACGATCAGGGGGCGACGTTAGGGAAATGGAAGGCGAAGTGACCGTGTCCCTAGATGGGGAAGGTGCTATCGGCTTTATCGTCGGATAATGAAAGGGCATGATTAGGTGGGAATCGAGGGTATATTGTTCCTTGATACATGATGAGCGTGACCGGCACGATATGCGAGAGCCGTATAGACACCCAAATTTCTTCTGCGCCGTATGGTTCTTTGGGGACAATGTGCCCCTTTGTTTAAGCGTGCCCCCTCCGATAAAGGATATTCCTGTGTATGTCGAAGCTAAATTCTCTCGCGGCCAGGAAACGATCTGGACTGATGACCTCCCCGGTTTGCGGGTGGGTACCTGCGATCCGCAGCCGCCCCTGATTATCAACTCCTTTGATTGTGCACGGGGTCTCTCCACGCTCCGTTCTAAATTTCGCTTGCCCTCCACTGCGTACCATTAAGACTCCAAGGAAGAAAGATAATTTGGGGCGAACTTACTTATGCAACAGCACATTTGAGTATGGAACCGTGAAATCTTCGAAAGAGAAGTGGTTTTGGGAGAATTGCTCCCAGGCAATCGACAGTTGAGCCATAATTCTTGCTGCTACCAATTCCATAGGGAGTTTCCCATCCCTAAGGTATTGACGGTCAGCAAACGTCTCAAGTGCAGGAAGAGGCCGGCTGTTGCAGACGTCGAGTCCACATCCTGGAGCAAGAAGTTAGTTAGTTGCGTTGTAAGGCAGGTTGATCACCTGACCTATGAGAATACGTCTCGTTCCCCCTGAAACCGTTCCTGGAAGTGGCTCAACAAGAACGCCCCCCAGCTTCTCGAGACTGTTTTCAGAGGCGATATATATATCATTGGGCCACTTCAGGCCAAGACGTAGCCTGTATTCCTCACGCAGCAAAGGCCGGCAAGCCTCTACAACAGCCAAGCTAACAATGCGTACTGCGGCGTCAAGACTTTGAACGCTGCGACTGAACTGACTTGGAACCTCGAGCATCAAGGTCCATTGCAGGACACCGTATGGAGACAGCCAAGCCCTTTCGGTGTTATAGCAAATTCCCTTGAGCTGGAATGTTGCGAGGGAGAGCAGCGGAGAAGGAAGGAGGTTCGCAACAAGAGGGTTCCTGTAGACACGTCACACACCCTGTTCGGAGTACCATTGCTTATTTACTCACCCGATAAGCTGGGTGTGTGTGCTTGCCACGGCTTCACCATAAAGGAGGTAACGGCCGAATTCATTGCTGACTTGGTCGGTTCCTCTGGCATGCGCGAGCTCCCTGAAGTAGCGTGCTATATTGAAGAGTCGCGTCACTTCAACCGGGGGGATCCGATAAGGAGACACGACCCAAGTGGTCGACTGAGGAGCAGATTGAGATTGCCTTCGGAGTGTGTCCCATTCCTGGGGCATTGCACATCTAGGTGGCAGGATTCTGAATGTTTCATTTTTGTCATTGTATAGTGGAGGAGAGTCTTGCAAGTCCCACAAATCGACAAACGCATTTTCTGGTCGAGCCGGGTTCGGTTGAGCCGTCAGCTGAGCCACCAAAAGCTGTGGAAAAGGTAATCTTGGCGGCTGGGGAGAGTTTTTGTCTGGGAGTACAAGTCCCAGGGTTTGGAGTGTCCGTTTAAACAGTTTACGGCGGCATAGTTCGAAGTCCTATACAAATTTCAGTATTAAGGCCATTAATTGGAAGAGAATAGATTACCATAATCTCCTCATCGCTAAAATTGGGCATGCCACAAGTGCCACGCACTAATTGTGCTCCGAGAGCACATTCGAGGCGAGCGTGCCAGAGGACGACATTCCCTTCCCCAGAAACATGGTGTATCGCCGCAACCGATTTCTCGTCGTTGTACCGAGCCAAAACATCTGTCCTCGGTGCACGTTCGAATTCTCCCCCGTCTTCCCAAAACAAGTAGCACTGATAGCGGTTGTTATCGATATTGAGAGAGAGGTCATGGAGATGGGGGCCTCCACGCAGGCAAGGGCCAGTTGAGGTGCCGGGCCAAAGCGCTAACGCCGTTGGCCCGACCATGCGTCCAACCCAATTAGCTTGCGCAGATGCAAAGAATGCACCGCCTCCGATACCGAGGAAGGATCCTCCACTTTGAACGAATTCGCGGATCTGCTCGATCGCCTCTGAATCTTGACCAAGGCGGCTGTATACCTCGACGTCGCTACAATGCGGCAGAGCAAGTAACGAACATGTGTGGGTCCACTTGCCGGATCGGAGTTGAGTTTGGTCGACAGCGCCGATCCAGTAGTTGGGACTGAGTATAGAATAGAGGGCACGCAAGAGTCCAGTCCTGGAATCGGGACAGATGCCGAGTCCATCAAAGACCAGTACTTCAAATGGCATCGTACGTTCCTTGGGGCTAACGTTGGAGGCGGGTTAGAATGGTCGTGTAGGTTGCCAGTCTCAGTCCGTTCCGGCGGCTTCCCTTAAGACTGTTCGAACTGTCCTCACGAATATGACCCGTATGCCTGCTGGTATCGATTCCTGAGTTTTAGGGTATTGCGAAGAGTCCGTGCCAGACCAGTTTGAAGGCCGAAGGGGGCATAATCATTGTTAGATTCCTACCCGATGTGGCATCCTCAGTCAATCTGCGGACCTACAACCGGTTAACAAATCGACAGCGTGTGCGACCCTCCGAAGAGGTTAACTCAGATCGTGCCTCTGTCGTGCGGTGTCGTGCGGTGTCGTGCGATGGAAGACGGACCCTGCACACGATCGCGTCTGCAAGGCCATCAGGTGACGAGAACCGATTCTCAATATGCCTATGTGACGCACTTATTGACGGATGGTTCCAGCTGCGAAGGTTCGGCACACCAACCGTGCTGGCTTACATGTGGAGCGCTCAAGGGTCCTCTCCAAGTGTGAGCCCTGTCGCGATAACGTCTTACGTACCACGGATGGAGAGGCTATTGCATGCGGGTGTGGGTGAGCGAATCCTACGCTGCATGTCAAGGAATGGAGGCGGGCTGGCGGGAAACCCATGAGCCCGCCTCCACTGGAGTCAATCAAAGTGGTCGCAAGACTGTCAGCAAATGTAAACTGCAAAGAACGCACGATGCGGGCATTCACTCTGCCAACTCCTCGTAAATACCCCACCAAACCGAAGTAATGGCGCTGGCTTGTAGTGTGATGTAAGGGTTTGTCCCACCTGAACGCTGTGTCGCGGAGGAATGAACATTAACGCTACACGTGCAATATGATTACAAAGAACCTCAAAGTGAGTAAGCCATAAGTCCATAGAAGTAATCAATGGCCATTAGGAGAAAAACGAGCCCGCTAAAGATCATCAGGAAAAGCGGCGAGTCCATCATGGGGCTAATGCTCACCAAAGAGTTTTGGTCGTACACGGCCTTTTCGTCCTTAAAACATTTTCTCTCCGAAGAGTTAGATGCCAATACACGATTTGCTACATCGATCGCATTCTCCCATTTCCCTGTCTCCCAGTATGCCATTACAGTCAATGCAGTACCAATCCTGGAGGGACGTCAGCGGCTTCGGTTAAACTCGCTTGGGCCATACAAGAAGAACTCACATTCCACTATCGTTGTTGCCCTCGCTTTCATAAGTAAATGACGGAAGTGATACACTTGGGTCGGTGGGAGCTCCGCCCAAGGAGACAGGTACGAGTCCTGGAGACGGAGCCCTCGGGAGTACACATATTATCAAACGGTCGCACTTGTAGACTATATCCTCGACTGGAACCCCACCAAACGACACGGTCGAGTTTGGCGTCAACTGAACGCCGGTGACCGCGACCTGAATGCCGCCTTTTGTGGGTCCCTTACTCGGGAACACGCCATCGAGAGAGGCCGCAGCATGTACGAGACTCGGGTGCAGTGAGCTCGGCTGAGTGTACAGAGTTGGTTGCGGTTTGCCGGGTTTGTACGGGTTCGATGGACCGGCACCAGTATCCTCTCGTGAAGTCGGTACATAGTTTGACGTGCGTGGGCGTGTATGCTTGGGCATGATGACATCATCGGAATCCTCCACACAGTCCAAGCTCCGCTTGCGGTCCACCGGAAGTCCGAGGGTGACTCCATTCGCCTCAGCGGCCGCGATACTCCTCTTGACAGCTTTACGGTCATCAGTGATCATGATAGGAGGTGTTTGTACGACGGCTACGACGCCTTGCTGGTTGCGAAGAATAAGGCGAACACTGGAGGAATGGTCAACGACGGATGAGCGTGGAACATTCGATCCACGTACTTGAAGCCCTCTTTCTCGCTGTGATGGCGGGAATAGCAAATGATGCGGAAAGGAACGATGGCAGTCCCTGAACTGAACTCAATATATTCGCTGCAGGCAAAGTCGATGGGGCTGAGACTCGAGGGGAGGCTTTCTGGATATGCCTCGGGCTTGCGCTTTGCTTCTCTAGAATAGCATGTGCGACAGCAGGAGGCCTGGACGGCAGGGTATGACGAAGGAATAGCAAGGGCCTCCAAATGGAGAATGGCATTTGCTGGAGTAGGTTAGGGCATGTTCCGGGCCAGCTAGCTGTCACTCACGAGGGACGTTCTTCGGTGGCATTTTGTACCTTTTTACAGAGGCAGATGGGGGGACGTGAATATAATGATACTGTGTGACGCGCTCTCCGTTGAATTCCAAAGTAAAGAGTTGCTTGATCTGAGTCTCAACGCGCGACTTGCGCTGGGTATCACCGAGAAGGAGACGCATCCTAAACACTGGATCAAAAGGACGTCAGAAGGGTGATGAATGGGCATACCCCGGGTATCCTGTAGGAAGGCTGGGCGCTGGTATGTTGAGTTGCTGGCCTGCGAGGGTGGAACTCGCTGACGGCTGGTCGATGGCCATGTTTTCGGGTTTCCAAGGCTTGAGATGGGGCCCGGAGCTTAGTGGGCCGTTTTGAGCGTGCCGGGTGATAAGGTTTGGATCGTTAACGTTAACGGCGGGAGGTGAACCTCTTCGGATGAGGGACTCGAGGGTATTGAAGGAGGGGAGAGTTACAGGACTCGAGGATCGATGCTCCAAGGGTGGTAGCTGCCCAAGGGGCGAGTTTGTAGCGTGGCGAGGAGTATCCAACGAGTATCGTGGTGGGCCTTGTTCCGGAGCGAGTATGCCTGCATCGATAGAGGGGAGAGATGAGATTACGAGTAGAGGAGGAGTGATAAGAGCAGAGGATATGACGACTCACGACCACAGTGCTCCGAGTGCTCTGAGACTGACGGGGGTGAGGATGATGAATGCGAAGCATCATGCACATGAAGGTCGTTGGGAAGCCAGGTTGTGGACGCTTTTTTTGCGCCCACTCGATCGCACATAACGGCGAGGAAGGATGAGAGACGTCGTCGCCGTGGTGTGGTGGGGGCAACGAGGAGAGGGGGGGAGACCGAGACTGGCCGGCCGAAGCGCGCTATTTAAGAAGGACTCTCGCCCCAATGATCGTGTGACAATGGTGACAATGGTGGGCCCCGACCCGTCAGACCCGTGTCAACCCCGTCAGCCTCAGCCACGCTCACAACTCACTCCGCGTCTTTACCGTTGGGGTTCCGCAACACCACACCACCACACCACACCACATCACACCACCCAGAACGAACTCTAGACCAGCTCGTTCCGTCTAGAACCCCATCGCGCGTTCTCCGTCGCGTTCTCCGTCGCGTCCTCTGTCTTAAGACCGTCGGTTAGATCGCTTCTCTCGTCGCTGATCTTACAGCTACAACGATGTGCCAACAGACAGTTCCATCCTTCCCTTTCAGACACCTCGATCATTCTATCCCGGTCAACTCGGCTTCCCATCGTCGCCCGCCTCTCGGCCATAGCCATTTAGCCATGAGCCACAGCGCTTCCCTTCGCGCTCATATGTATCCCTTTGTCCAGTCCTTGCATGGCAGAATCAACGGCCCTGGTCCTATTCCGGTACTGTCTTAACCTGCATCATCTAAGCGCTTTCCCGGCTTGCACTCAATCACCAGGAGCGCCCCCTGCGTTGTCATCGTGCCCCTCAATCTAGATTCAAACGCATGGCAGAGCGATCTAATGCAACCATCAGCTGTTTTGATGTCTGGGTCCCCCCAATTGCATGCCATCCACCGTCACAGCCACTCGCGGATTTCATTCGGATTGGCCCGCCACGGCGTCACCTCGGAAGCGCAGTCTCCATTTTGGCGGATCGAAGAGTCTATATACGAGGAAAAATCCCGCCTTGCATCGAAACCTGTCGCCGAGGTACTTTTATGGCACGTTTGTCTGCGTCCCTACAAAACGAGCGAAAACGAGCGCCAGGTCAGACAGGTCCAATTATTCACATGCCTGTCTCGCTGCCTGCAAGCTCGAGCCTCGAACCGGGCAGGCCTGGTCCATCAGCAATCGGCCACTCGGGCCTCTATATGGTACGCACACCTTGCCGGCTATACTACTGCAATGTTATGTTGCGCTTCCTTGATGGTCTTCCCGCTTTACAAAGCAAATCCGCTCGATTTGGGACGTTGCCGTAAAAATAGCCGCAAAATCCTGTACCAGCGTGTACTGGAGGAGTGAAGCTGTAGAATGCATATGGTCGAAGGAATAGTGGACACGTATCCCACTGCGGAAGTGATTTACCAATCAATTACTTCTGTGTCCTTGGGTAATGAGGAGCCTGCACAAGATAGGTACCATACCAAGGCTTTGAGAGAAGTTCCCAGCCAATCCAGCGTGTCCGTTCGTCAGCTGAAGCGCCAATCAATGCCCGAGTCACTCAAAAGCCAGGGTCGACCTCTTACCACGGCCACGGAAATGGGGATTTACATCATTAATGTATCCAGAGAAGGTCTTTAGGCGCCCTCATCTCAACGTCAGTCTTCAACGTCAGTCTCTCGGCGAGATTATCTGAGCACAAGGTACGCCTGATTAGCGACCTGGTCTAAATGCTAGTCATGTTTCGTCTCTATGCTAACCATTGCTCCCGCAAGTGCAAGCGCCGTTTCTGCTGTCTCCTTCGCTTCCGATTCGTTTTACGGGTACCGAAGCACCAGGCGGCCTGTCGGCCCGCCTCTCTTCCCCTCTCCAGTCCCCCCAGTATGACTATTATACGGCATCCACCGGGGCTTACGGTTGCACATTTGTATGCCGGGAGAGCATCCTGTTGGAGAAGCGGGCATCGAGCGGTCAGAGCCGCCTCACTCCCCATGCTGTAGAGGGTCAATTGATCCACTACTTTATCGGACTTTTCGAATACACTCAGTCATAGGTCCAACGTGCGCGTTTCTTCCTCTCTCCCTACAGGCGAGGCGGTGTCG
>Ga0307513_10011271_pt1 | contig 11126 bp, 9 predicted proteins | sample 15_EM_MG_FD_202174 | JGI IMG/M metagenome (GOLD analysis project Ga0307513, IMG submission 202174) | Populus trichocarpa ectomycorrhiza microbial communities from riparian zone in the Pacific Northwest, United States - 15_EM | ecosystem: Host-associated > Plants > Roots > Unclassified | place... | reverse complement strand
CCCACGGCCGGCGCCAGCCCCGCCTGCGGATGTGTGTCGACCAGGTGCAGGCAGATGGCCGCCGCTTCGTACAGCACCAGGTCGCCGTCCTGCAGCACGGGGATCAGCCCGTTGGGGTTGAGCCGCAGGTAGTCGGGGCTCTTGTGTGCGTCGGTGCTGCGGTCGACCAGGCGCAGGCTGAACGGCACACCCAGTTCTTCCAGCAACAGGTGCGGCGCCATGCTGGCATTGCTCGGGTAGTAGTGGAGTTCGATCATGGCGGGCCGTTATGGCAATGGTGGGGGCAAGAAGGCATTGTCCGACGATCTACCGCAGCCGGGAAGCCTGCAACAACTCAACCGGCCATCCCGTGGGTTCAATCGTTGCGATGAATCCAGGGCCGGGCGCCATCGGGCCGCGGTCCGTGGCCACCACGGTGGTCGCGGTCCCGGTTCCAATTGCCGCGGTCGATGATGACCGGCCCCGGCCTGTAATACACCGGCGGTGGGCCGTAGAACGGGCCGGGTTCGTAGTAGACGGGCGGCGGGCCGCGGTAGACCTGCTCCTGGTAATAAACACCGCCCGGCCCGACCGGGTACACGGCGCAACCCGAAAGTCCCGCCAGGGTGGCCGCGAAGGCGGCAGTGGTGAGCAACTTCATCGAAGTCTCCAATCATGGGCAGGTCTGCCTCTGAAGACTCAACGCGCCAGGGTCCTGTTTGGAGTGAATGTTTGGCGATGAAGTTCTGTAAGTGGCGGTAAGAACCTAGGGCTCGCCCGGTTCAGCCCACGTGCTTGGCGAAGAAAGCCAGCGTGCGCTCCAGCGCCAGCTTGGCCGCCGGCGCGTCGTACGAGCCGCGCTGGTCGCAGTTGAAGCCGTGGTCGGCGGCGTAGATCTGCACCTCGACCTCGGGATGCGCCTTGGCGAAGGCGTGCACCGAGTCGACCAGGATGTGGCCGTCACGCTCGCCAAAATGCGCGAGCACCGGCACCAGGGGCTTGCGGTCCACTTCAGCGCCAACCGTCATGCCGCCGCCGTAGTAGGGCGCGGCCGCGGCGATGCCCTTGAGCGCACAGGCCGTGCGCCAGGTCAGCAGGCCGCCCCAGCAATAACCGACCACGCCGACCTTGCCGCCGCTGGTCTTGCCCGCGTAGTCGATCGCGGCCTGGATGTCCTGCAGCACGCTGGGCGCGGGCAGGGCCTCGACCGCGGCCTTCAGCCCCATGCCGGCCTGCATGTCGGGGCCGGTGTAGCCCAGCTCCACGCCTTGCTGCACACGGTGGAAGGTGGCCGGCGCCACGGCCAGGTAGCCCTGCGCGGCGTAGCCGTCGGCCACCGCGCGGATGTGCGAGTTCACGCCAAAGATTTCCTGCAGCACGACGATCGCGCCTTTGGCCTGCCCGGCCGGCTGGGCCACGTAGGCGGGAAGGCTGAAGCCATCGGCGGCGCTGAGAGTCACAGTGGAAGATGCCATGGAATTCTTTCAAGAAATGTGGATGGGCTGAAGCGGCGTTGCCGCCTATGATGGGCGGCCTTGCCGCGCGCGAGGGGTGTTGTATCTCAAAAATCCGCATTCTGCAGGAGCCAGGTTTTGGACACAGTCGACAACAAGGGACATGAGGGCGTGGTGGGCGTGGTATTGGTCACCGGCGGCAGCCGGGGCATCGGTGCGGCCACCGCGCTGCTGGCCGCGCAAAAGGGTTATGCGGTGGCGGTGAACTACAGCGCCAACTCGCTCGCCGCCGACGAGGTGGTGCGCCAGATCCGCGCCCTGCCCGGCGGCCGCGCCATCAGCGTGCAGGCCGACGTGGCCGACGAAGCGCAGGTGCTGGCCATGTTCGCCCGCATCGATGCCAAGCTCGGCCCGCTGACCGCGTTGGTCAACAACGCCGGCGTGGTCGACGCCACCTCGACCGTGGCCGAGATGAGTTTCGCCCGGCTCAAGCGCATGTTCGACATCAACGTGATCGGCAGCTTTCTCTGTGCCCGCGAAGCGGTGCGCCGCATGAGCACGCGCTACGGCGGCCAGGGCGGCGCCATCGTCAACGTGTCGAGCGCGGCTTCGCGGCTGGGCTCGCCCGGCCAGTATGTGGACTATGCCGCGGCCAAGGGCGCGATCGATGCCTTCACCGTCGGCCTGGCCAAGGAGGTGGCGGCCGAAGGCATCCGCGTGAATGCCGTGCGGCCGGGCCTGATCGAGACCGAGATCCACGCCTCCGGCGGCCTGCCCGACCGCGTGCGCGACCTGGTCCACCTGGTGCCGATGCAGCGCGGCGGTTCGGCCCAGGAAGTGGCCAACGCCATCGTCTGGCTGCTGTCGGCCGAGGCCAGCTACACCACCATGGCCCTGCTCGACGTTTCAGGAGGGCGCTGACATGGACTACAAACCGCTGCTCACTTTGCTGGCCATCGTCAATCCGCTGGCCATCGTGCCCTTCTTCATCCACTACACGGCGGGCTTCTCGCACCAGGAGCGGCGGCGCACGATCTGGGTGTCGTCCTTCAGCGCCTTCGTGGTGATTGCCACCAGCGCCCTGCTGGGCCTGCAGATCCTCGACTTCTTCAACATCTCTCTGGCCAGCTTCCAGGTCGGCGGCGGCATGCTGCTCTTGACCAGCGCCCTGAGCATGCTGAACGCGCAGCCGGCCGAAGCCAAGTCCACACCCGAGGAAATGCGCCAGGCCGCCGACCGGGCCTCGGTGGGCGACTCCATCGCCGTGGTGCCGCTGACCATCCCACTGCTCACCGGCCCGGCCAGCATGTCCACCGTGGTCATCTACGCCGACAAGGCGAAGAACTTTCTGCAGTTGCTGACATTGGTGGGCTACGGCGTGATCATCGGCCTGGCCACCGCCCTGTGTTTCCTGCTGGCCGAGCCGATCGCGCGCTTCCTCGGCAAGACCGGCATCAACGTGATGACCCGGCTGATGGGCCTGATCCTGGCCGCACTGTCGGTGGAAGTGATGACCGACGGGCTGCACAAGCTGTTTCCGGTGCTGGGCCACAGTTTGTAAAAAACTGTTTGTTCCTTTTCTCCCCATTGGGGTAAGCACCCGCGCCAAGCCCCTTCGATCCGCTTTACTTTTGAACCCGGATGGCGCAATGTTCAGGCGCGATTTCCGGGTTGCCGCGCCCTGCCTTCTGCGGTCAGCCGAGCGGGTGTACAGGCCCGCTCAGGCCATGCGGCAAGAGTCGAGTTTCCTTTTCCGTTCATCGGCAACAGGAGGATGGCCATGGCAAGCAGCACGGGGAGCATGGGGCATGGAGCACATGCGAGGCACAGCACGGCGGCAGGCCTGGCCAAACGCGTCGGGCGCTGGCTGCTGCTGCTCGCGGGCCTGCTGATCGCGGCCTGCTCCAGGACCGCGCCGCCCGGCGACGTGCTCGACGAAGCCCGGCTGGCGGGCCGCACCGCGGCCTCCTTCCCGCATGCCACCGAAGACTACTTCCACGACATGGATGGCGGCATCGCGCTCACCCCGCAGGAGGTGGCCGGGCGCAACATGTGGATCGTCTGGAGCGGTGGCAACGACCGCCTGTGGGACCACATGACCAGCGCCACCTTCGGCGCCATGGACCTGCTCAAGGCCATCAGCTCGCACCCGAGCCAGGGTTATTCACGCAGCAACCGCTGGGACTACCTGGGCCTGGTCAACGAGTCGTGCTTCACCAACGCCACCGCTGCCGATCCGAAGCACCGCGGCCTCTGGCTCGACCAGCGCGCCAGTGGCTGCGCGCCCGACCCGTTCGAGAACGCCGACAAGTACCCCGGCGTGGCCATTGGTGCGCGTGGCAAGCCGCTGGGCGACGGCACGACGCAGCCGGTCGGCTCGTTTTATGGCGAGGCCACCGGCATCATCGGCCTGAGGCTGTTCCCCAACCCGGACTTCGATGAAAAAGCCGCCAAGGCCTGGGACGCCGAGAAGTACTACGCCGACCCGGCCTACTACAACCGCCAGGACCTGGTGCGCCCCTACCGCGTGGGCATGAGCTGCGGCTTCTGCCACGTGGGCCCGAGCCCGGTGAACCCGCCCGACGATCCGGCCAAGCCCAAGTTCGCCAACCTCAGCTCATCGGTGGGCGCGCAGTACATGTGGGTGGACCGGCTGTTCATCCACAACGCCAACAAGCCCGAGGGCCAGAAGAACTACATGTACCAACTGGCGCACACCTTCAGGCCGGGCGCGATGGACACCTCGCTGATCTCCACCGACAACATCAACAACCCGCGCACCATGAACGCGGTCTACGACTTCAACGCCCGCATGGGCCTGGCCAACAAGCTCTGGCATGAAAAGCTCGAAGGCGGCGAGGTCGACAACAAGCAGTTCAACGACTTCATCACCAGCGGACCCTTTTCCGGTTTGACTGATTTCTACGACAAGGCCAGCACCACCGTGCGCACCCCGCATGTGCTGAAGGACGGCGCCGATTCGGTCGGCCTGCTCGGCGCGCTGAACCGCGTGCACCTCAACATCGGCCTGTACAGCGAGGAATGGCTGCGCCACTTCAACCCCATCGTCGGCGGCAAGACCATCACCCCGATCCACATCGCCGTGGCGCAGAAGAACTCGGCCTACTGGCAGGCCACCGAGGCCGGCACACCCAACACCGCCCTGTTCTTCCTCAAGGCCGCCCAGCCCGACCACCTGAAAGACGCCCCCGGCGGCGCGGCCTACCTGAGCGCCGACACCACCACGGTGGAGCGCGGCAAGGCGGTGTTTGCCGACACCTGTGCGCGCTGCCATTCGAGCAAGGCCCCCGCACCACCGGCCGACCTGGGCCTGGTGCCGCAGAAGTGCGCCGGCGCCGGTTACCTCGACTGCTTCAAGCGCTACTGGACCTGGACACAGACCGACGGCTACAAGGCGCAGATGCGCGAGATCGTGCAGGCACCCGACTTCCTGCAGGGCAACTACCTCTCGACCGAGGCGCGCATCCCGTCCACGCTGCTGCGCACCAACCTGTGCAGCCCGCTGGCCACCAACGCGCTGGCCGGCAACATCTGGAACGACTTCTCGTCCACCTCGTACAAGCAACTGCCCTCGGTCGGCACGGTGACCATCAACGACCCGTTCACCGGCGCGCCCGTGCCCTACCAGATGCCCGCCGGCGGGCGCGGCTACACCCGCGTGCCCTCGCTGATCAGCGTCTGGTCCAGCGCGCCGCTGCTGCTCAACAACACCCTTGGGCCCTTCGACCAGAATCCTTCCGTGGCCAGCCGCATGAAGGTCTTCGACGCCTCCATCGAGCAACTGCTCTGGCCCGAGAAACGCGAACGCGACGCGGTGCTGGGCAACAAGCTGCCGGGCACGATCGACCGCACCACCCAGCGCAGTACCGTGACGGTGCCGATCGGCTTCGTGCCCGAGGCGCTGCAGCCGCTGCAGGGCAAGCTGCACCGCTGGCTGCCATGGCTGGTGGGCGAAGGCGGCGACGTGGTGCTCGGGCCGATCCCCAAGGGTGTGCCGGTGAACCTGATCGCCAACCTCAGGCTGCGCGCCGAGAGCAACGACCCGGCCGCCATCGCCACCCATGTGCGCGACGTGGGCGAGCTGCTGATCAAGCTCAAGGGCAACCTCGCCAATGTGCCCGCCGATGCCGACGACGCAGCCCTGCGCACGCAGTTCGCCGAACTCAAGGCGCCGATGATGCGGCTGAGCAAATGCCCCGACTTCGTGGTCAACCGCGGCCACTACTTCGGCACGGCCGAATTCAACCAGCAGGACGGCCTCTCCGCCGACGAGCGCGCCTTCGGCACCGAGCCGGTGCTGAACGACGACGACAAGCGCGCGCTGATCACCTTCATCAAGACGTTCTGAGCCGCAGCGAACACCCATCACCACGCCCATCCACCCATGGCCGATGCCCACACCGATGAAAACGCCAACACCTGGGACTATGTCATCGTCGGCTCCGGCGCGGGCGGCGGCACGCTGGCCGCGCGGCTGGCCGAGGCCGGCATGCGGGTGTGCCTGCTCGAAGCCGGCGACGACGCGCGCAGCGCGGCCAACCCGCGCCTGCCCGACGACTACGACGTGCCCGGCTTCCATGCCTTCGCCTGCGAGAACGACGCCATGCGCTGGAACTTCCATGTGCGCCACTACGGCGACGAAACCCGCCAGGCGCGCGACCCGAAATACGACCCGGCCCAGCGCGGCGTGCTGTACCCGCGCGCGGCCACGCTCGGCGGCTGCACCGCACACAACGCCATGATCTTCATGCGCCCGCACGATGCCGACTGGAACCACATCGCCGAGCTCACCGGCGACGCAAGCTGGCGTGCGTCCCGCATGCAGCCTTATCTCGAACGTGTGGAGGCCTGCCAGCACCGGCCGGTCTGGCGTGCGCTGCGGCGCCTGGGCATCAACCCCACCGGCCACGGCTGGAACGGCTGGCTGCGCAGCGAACGCGCGTTGCAGATCGAAGCCCTGGGCGACGAGCAGATGGTCGGCCTGGTGGCGGAAACCGCCAAGGCCTTCACCCGCACGCTGGCCAACCCGCTGGGCAGTGCACTGCGCTGGCTGCGCGGCGGCGCGGGTGATCCGAATGCAAAGGCCTGGGGGCGCGGCAGCTTTGAAGGCCTGTGTTACCTGCCGCTGTCCACCGCGCACGGCCGCCGCATGGGCGCACGCGAACGCTTGCTCGACGTGGCCGCCCGCCACCCCGAGCGCCTGCACATCGAAACCGAGGCGCTGGCCACGCAGGTGCTGTTCGATGCCAGCGGCGCGGCCTGCGGCGTGGAATACCTCAAGGGCCCGCGCCTCTACCGTGCCCATGCCAACGTCAACCCCGGACCGGGCGAACGCCGCCAGGTGCGCGCAAGGCGCGAGGTCATCCTCTGCGGCGGCGCGTTCAACACGCCGCAGCTGCTGATGCTCTCCGGCATCGGCCCCGCGGCCGTATTGAACAGCCACGCGATCCCGCTGCGCGTGGCGCTGCCCGGCGTAGGCAGCAACCTGCAGGACCGCTACGAGGTGGCCGTCACCCATCTCATGCCCCGGCCCTGGGAGCTGCTGCAACACGCCAGCTTCACGCGGGGCGACCCGCTGTGGCAGCGCTGGAGCCGCAACGGCAAGGGCCTGTACGGCAGCAGCGGCGCGGCCGTCGGGCTGGTGCACCGCTCGTCAGCCGGTGCTCAGGACGGGCAAGACAGACAGGCCGGGCCCGACATCTTCTGCATGGCGCTGCCGGCCCGCTTCGAGGGTTATGCGCAAGGTTTCTCCAAGCTGATCCGCGAGCACGACGACCGCCTGACCTGGGCCGTGCTCAAGGCCCACACCGCCAACCGCGCCGGCACGGTGCAGCTGCGCTCGGCCGACCCGCGCGACATGCCCTTGGTGAACTTTCGCTATTTCGACGAAGGCGACGACCATGCCGGCCGCGACCTGCGCGCGGTGGTTGAAGCCATCCGCCTCATCCGCCGGCTCACCGCCCCGCTGCGCGACAGCGGCCTGATCGCCGCCGAGACCACGCCAGGCCCGGCCGTGCAGTCCGACGAGGCACTGGCCGACTACGTGCGCGACACCGCCTGGGGCCACCATGCCTCGTGCTCGTGCCCGATCGGCCCGCTCGCGCTCGGCGGCGTGCTGGCGAGCGACTTCAGCGTGCACGGCACACGCGGCCTGCGCGTGGTGGACGCCTCGGTGTTCCCGCGCATCCCCGGCTTCTTCATCGCCTCGGCCGTCTACATGGTGGCCGAAAAGGCGGCCGATGTGATCTTGCAGACGGCCGCGCAGACCGGCGCGCCGGCATCCGCATGACTGGATTTTTCAAGGAGACGACCATGGCCTACGACGTACCGCAATTGCTGGCAATGACACAAACGCAACTCGACGACCTGTTTCGCGCCAGCCCGCCGGGCGACATCCCGGATGGCTCGGCCAAGGGCACGGCCATCATCGCGCCGGGCACAAAATACTCGGAAAGCATCGCCGACATCATCAACCACTTCGGCTGGCAGGGCAAAGTCTTCGACGCCCAGAAAGGCGTGCTCAAGAACAAGGTGCTGGCCTTCGGCTTCGAGGCCATCATCGCCAAGGTCTACAAGGACAAGAGCTGGCTCGACCAGCAGGAATGCATCGTGCTCGACTACTCGGAGACCTCGCTGCTGGCGCACTGGATCCGTGACGAGATCCGGCTCATCGGGCCGGGGTTCTATCTTGGCAAAGTCTATTGGGGCAAAAGCCGGCTCATCGACTTCTGCCTGCAGTTCTGACAACACCACACCGTGACGCCGCAGTCGCATTTCATGGTGATCGCCGAACTGGCCGACGGCCATGAGCCCGGCCTGCGGCTGCTGCTGAACGCGATGAACAAGAAGCCGAGCGTGCCCGGCCTGGCCGATCCGGGCAACCCCATCCTGCCGTTCGGCCGCTTCGAACGCCTGCACTTCGCACGCCTGGTGCTGCTCGACGACGCGCTGCAGGCCGACCTGCAAGCCTACGGCCTGCCCCGGCCGAAACGCCCCACCTGCCTGGCCTTCATGGGCGATTGCGACGGGCCGGGGCACAGCCAGCTCGCCGAGCTGGCCGAACACGCGGGCGACGGGCTGCGCCGCATCTTCGCGCACTGCCAGGGCTTTAGCGCCGGCACCGATCTGCTGGCCTGGATGCTCGCGCACGAGCGGCCGCTCGCGGCCCGTTACGTGAACTGGGTGGGCCGCAGCGTGCTGCAGATCCGCCAGGAGCAGGCGCTACAGCAACTGCTGGCCACCCATGCGCCCCGGATCAACATCACCTCCGGCACCGAGGCCGTGCGCATCTGGCAGGCCTTGAGCGACTTCGTGCAGCTCGAAGTGACGGGCGGGCGCCTCACGCTCACGCCCCCTGAGCCCACGCCGGCCGGCTGGCAATGGCGGCAATGCCTGCACCTGCTGGGCGTGCCGCTGCTCGGCCTGTTGCTGCTGCCGTTTTTGCTCGTGCTCTCGCCGTTCATCGTCTACCAGCTGCGCCGCCTGGAAGAAGCCGACCCCGAGATCTGCCCGCGCCCCGATCCTGAAGCGCTGCAGACGCTGCAGGAGTTGGAGGATTTCGACGTGAGCAACCAGTACACCGCGCTCGGCCCGGTCAAGCCCGGGCTGTTTCGCCGCTGGCTCGTCAGCCTGTTGCTGGTGGCGATCGACTATGCCTGCCGCCACGTCTTCACCCGCGGCCACCTGGCCCGGGTGCAGACCATCCATTTCGCGCGCTGGGCCTTTCTCGACGACAAGACCCGGGTGGTGTTCACCAGCAACTACGACGGCAGCCACCAGAGCTACATGGACGACTTCATCAACAAGGTGGCCTGGGGCCTGAACCTGGTGTTCAGCAACGGCGTCGGCTGGCCGCGCACGCGCTGGCTGATCTTCGGCGGCGCGCGCCACGAGCAGCCTTTCAAGTACTACCAGCGCCGCCACCAGAGTCCCACCCAGGTCTGGTACAAGGCCTACCCCGGCCTGACGCTGGCCGACCTGCAGCGCAACCAGCGCATCCGCGAAGGGCTGGAACGCAGCCGCATGAACGAGGCCCAGGCCCTGGCCTGGCTGGCCCTGTTATGAAAACCGCGGCCCACACCTCCGTGGCGCTGGACGACATCCAGGGCATCGTGCGCTTCGGCTACAAGCACCACAGCCAGGCCAGCTTGCTGCTGCTGCGGGTCAAAGACTGCGAGGCCGCACGCGCCTGGCTGGCCGCCGCACCGGTGACCAGCGCGGCCAGCATCGCGCCGCTGCCGGCCACCGCACTGCAGCTGGCACTGAGCTCCGAAGGACTGGCCGCGCTGGGCGTGCCGCGCGAAATCGTCGAAGGCTTCTCCGCCGAATTCATCACCGGCATGGGCAGCGACGCCAGCCGCGCGCGCCGGCTCGGCGACGTGGACGCGAATGCCCCCGCGGCCTGGCGCTGGGGTGTCGGCAATGCCACGCCGCATGTCCTGCTGATGCTCTACGCGCTGCCCGGCCACCTGGCCGCGTGGCAGGCCGAGATCGAACGCCAATGCGCCGCCGGCTTCACCACCCTGGCGCGCTGGCCCTGCGGCGATCTGCGCGGGGTGGAGCCCTTCGGCTTCGTCGACGGCATCTCGCAGCCCGAGCTCGACTGGCAGCGCACCCGCCCCGCGCAAGACGCCGAGCAGCCCGGCTACGCCAACCTCACCTGCCTCGGCGAATTCCTGCTCGGCTACCCGAACGAATATGGCGGCTACACCGACCGGCCGCTGCTCGACCCGCAGCACGACCGGCAGGGCCTGCTGCCGCGCGCCGAAGACGCACCCGACCAGGCCGACCTGGGCCGCAACGGCAGCTACCTGGTGCTGCGGCAACTGCAGCAGGACGTGCCCGGCTTCTGGCAATGGGTGGACCACCAGGCCGGCGGCGACCCCACGCGGCGCGAACAGCTTGCGTCCGCCATGGTGGGCCGCGCGCGCGACGGCGTGCCGCTGGCACAGACGCCGCCACCGGCCGCGGGTGCCGCCGTCGACCTGAACGATTTCAGCTTCGACCCCGATCCGCGCGGCGTGCGCTGCCCGCTCGGTGCCCATGTGCGCCGCGCCAACCCGCGCAGCGCCGACCTGCCGCCCGGCAACCCTGGTGTGCTGTCATGGCTCAAGCGCACCCTGGGCTTCGACAGCGAAGCGCTCGGCCTGGACCTGGTGGCTTCCACGCGTTTTCATCGCCTGCTGCGCCGCGGTCGCGCATACGGCCAGCCCGTGCCGCAAGCCGAAGCCTTGCAAAACCGGGCGGGCACCGACGAGACCGGGCTGTTCTTCATCTGCCTCAACGCCAACATCGCGCGGCAGTTCGAATTCGTGCAAAGCGCCTGGCTGGCCGGCACCCATTTCAACGGCCTGCGCAACGAGAGTGATCCCCTGCTCGGCACCCGTGGCGCGACACCCGAAGGCCGGCCCACCGACGGCTTTTCCATGCCGCAGGCCCAAGGGGCGGACCAGTGCCTGCACGGCCTGCCGCAGTTCGTCACCCTGCGCGGTGGGGCGTATTTCTTCCTGCCCGGCATCCGCGCATTGCGCTACCTCGCACAGGCACGTTGACCCACTTCGGAGGCCCACCCCCATGAACGCCAACACCAGCCGCCCCGTCCCGCGCGCCAACACCGGCTCGGCGCTGCTGAACTGGATCTCCGACACCTCGCTCGCGCTGATCCAGCTCGAG
>Ga0307513_10011270_pt1 | contig 11127 bp, 8 predicted proteins | sample 15_EM_MG_FD_202174 | JGI IMG/M metagenome (GOLD analysis project Ga0307513, IMG submission 202174) | Populus trichocarpa ectomycorrhiza microbial communities from riparian zone in the Pacific Northwest, United States - 15_EM | ecosystem: Host-associated > Plants > Roots > Unclassified | place... | reverse complement strand
GCTACCGGCGTCGCAATGGCGAAATCGCGCTGCCTGCGCATCTCGCGCATGTTGGCGATGTGCCAGTCCTCGAGATTCGCGGTATTGGCCTGCGCGCGATCGAGCAATCGGGTGATGCGCGGCGCCGTGACGAGCGAGTGGTACTCCGTCTCCAGGGCCGCCAGCTGCTCGCCGCGAACGTCCGCGCTGCCTCGAGGCATCATCACCGCGGCGTCCCAGCGAAGAACGGCCATGGCGCCACGGAAGGCGTGCAGGCGTTTCCATTCCTGCTCGAGCTGCTTGTACGGGGACTGGGCCATGGGAATCGCGGGGGGAGTACGAACGGCGGCCAGTCTACCAGCGGGCCCCTCCCAGGCCGGCCAAGGTGGCCATAATCGGAAGGAAAATCAAAAACTTAATCGGCAAGGTTGCGGTTGACAGCGCCCGCCGACAAATGCCGCCCGAACGGCGGTTAAGTCAAATCCGGATGTCGCTTATAAGCCCGCGCGATGACCCCTTCACGGCGCCACGTGCGGTCATTGCGGCTCATGTCGCTCGCGGATCGCCGTTGTGGGCGTGCCACGCGCGCCGGTTTTGCCCAATAGCCCCTCGATGAGCCGCGACATGTATTCCGGCGACCGTGTATTGCGGGCGATCAGCAGGTACAGGGCGGGCACGACGTAGAGGGTGAGGCCGAGCGAAACGACGGTGCCGAAGAACACCGTGGCGCCAATGGATTCGCGGCTTTCGGCGCCGGCGCCGTGGGCCAGCATCAGCGGGACCGCGCCGAAGGCGGTGCACAGGCTGGTCATGAGCACGGGCCGCAGGCGCGTGGCCGAAGCCTGGATGACGGCGTCGACGAATTCGACCCCGCGATCGCGCAACTGATTGGCGAACTCCACGATGAGGATGCCGTTCTTGCAGGCAATGCCGATGAGCATGATGCAACCGATCTGGCTGAAGATGTTGATCGTGGAATTGAACAACCACAGCCCGAGCAGCGCGCCGGTGATGGCCAGCGGCACGGTGATCAGGATGACCACCGGGTGGATGAAGCTCTCGAACTGTGCCGCGAGCACCAGGTAGACGACCAGCAACGCGAACGCGAACGTCACCCACAAGGTGTCGCCGGATTTCTTGAGCTGGTAGGTCTCGCCGTTGTAGATGATCTGCGCCTCGGGCGCTTCTTCGCGGATCACCTTCTCCATGTAGGTGACGGCATCACCGAGCGCATAACCGTTGGCGAGCGACCCGGCGAGTTCGATCGCGCGCATGCGATCGGTGCGGCGCAGCTCGGTCGGACCGGCGCGTTCTTCGATGCGCACCAGCGCGGACAGCGGGATCAGTTCATTGCTCTTGTCGGAGCGGATGTAGAGATTGTCGAGATCGCCTACCGAGGCCCGCTGTTGCTCGCGCGCCTGGAGAATGACGTCGTATTCCTCGCCGGCGCGTTCGAAGGTGGTGACGATGCGCGAGCCGAGCATCGTTTCAAGCGTACGACCCACCGATTGCAGCGAGACGCCGAGATCCGCGGCCTTGTTGCGATCGATCTGCACGATCACGCGCGGCTGACGTTCGAGGTAATCGGATTCGAGATTGAGGATGCGCGGATTTTCGCGCGTGACGCGCTGCATGATCTTGTCGCGCCACTTCACGATCTCGGCGTAGTCGCCGCCGCCCAGCGCGATGGCGAGCGGCCGCGTCGCGTTGCGCGTGAGCGGGCTGCCGGCCTGGTTCACGTTGATGCGGCCGCCGGGAATGTTCTGCGTGCGTTCACGCAGACGATCGGCAATCACACCGGCGCTCTCTTTGCGCTGATCCCAGAGGTTGAGCGGCAGACTCACCATGCCGGTATTCACTTCTGCGGCGCGGCCGAAGCCGCCGGTGCGCACGATGACCCGCCGCGCGTTGCCGCGCGCCACCTCTTCGGCGGCGATCCCTTCCACCTCACGCAGCTGGCGATCCATGTAGGCGAGGCTCGACCCTTCCGGCGCAGTCACGAAAATGCGCACGAAGCCGCGGTCTTCCTGCGGAGCGAGCTCCGAAGGCACACGCAATCCCGGGAACGGAAAGCCTTTCACGAGCAGCAACACGACCACCCCGAACAACCCGAGTGCGCCACCGACCAGCCACAGCGGGCGCCGGCCCTGCATGGCGCGGCGCAGGCCTTCGGCATAACGGTCGTCGAGCGTATGGAAAAAATTGTCGATGCCGCCCGTGAAGCGCGACTTCGGCATGCCGTTCGCGAACAGCTTCGAGGTCATCATCGGCGTCATCGTCAGCGCGACAAACGCCGAGAAGCCCACGGCAGCGGCGACCGTCACACCGAACTCGCCAAACAATCTTCCCGTGTCGCCGGTCATGAACGACACCGGCACGAAGACCGCCATCAACACCAGCGTGGTCGCGATCACCGCGAAACCGATCTCCTTCGAACCGTTGATCGCGGCGAGCAGCGCGGGCTCGCCGCCTTCGATGCGCCGCACGATGTTTTCGAGCACCACGATCGCGTCGTCGACCACGAGCCCGATGGCCAGCACCGCGGCCAGCAACGTCAGCGTGTTTATCGAGAAGCCGAGGATCGCCATGACGATGCCCGCAGCAATGATCGACACGGGGATCGTCACCGCCGGTATGAGCGTGGCGCGCAACGTGCCAAGGAACAGGAAGATGACGATGAGTACGAGGATCAGCGTTTCGGACAACGCGAACACCACGTTTTTCAACGAGGCGGCGATGAACACGCCGTTGTCGATGTTGATCTCGACAGTCATGTCCTTCGGCAGGGTCTTCTGGATGAGCGCCAGGCGTTCCTTCACCGCGTTCGACGTCGCGAGGATATTGGCTTTCGACTGCGGAATGATCGCCATCGAAGTGCCGATGATTCCGTTCGAGCGCGAGATGCTGCGGTCGTCCTCGGACGCCAGACGCACCTCAGCCACTTCGCCGAGCCGTACGAGATAACCGTCCGGCCCGCGGCCGACCACGAGATTGCGGAAGTCTTCCTCGGTGCGCAGGTTGGTATCCGTGCGCAGCGTGAACTCGCGCTCGGTCGATTCGAGCCGGCCCGCCGGCAATTCGACGTTCTCGCGCAGCAAGGAATTCTCGACGTCGTTGACGGTGAGTTGCCGCGCGGCGAGGTTCTCGCGCGACAGCCAGACGCGCATCGCGTAACGGCGTGCGCCGTTCATGCGCACCGAGGCCACGCCGTCCAGCGTCGAGAACTGGTCGACGAGATAACGCGACATGTAATCGGTGAGTTCGAGGATGCTGCGCTGGTTGCTCGCGACGTTCATCCAGATGATCGGATCGGCGCCGCTATCCACCTTGGTGATCTGCGGCGGATCGGCTTCGAGCGGCAGGCGCGCGGCGACCCGCGACAGCCGTTCGCGGACGTCGTTGGCGGCGCTATCGAGATCGCGCTCGAGCGAGAACTCGACGTTGATCTGCGAACGTTCGTCGCGGCTGGCGGAATTCAACCGCTCCACACCCTCGATGCCGGAGATCTCGTTTTCGATGATCTGCGTGATGCGCGACTCGACCACGTCGGAGGAGGCGCCGCGATATCGCGTCTCGACGTTCACCACCGGGCGGTCGACGTCGGGAAATTCGCGCAACGAAAGACGCGTGATCGCGCCGAGCCCCAGGATGAACAGCAGCAGCGACATCACGGTCGCGAACACCGGACGCCGGACCGACAGATCCGAGATGATCATCGGCCCACTCTCATTGACGCCGGCTCGCGGGCGTGGCGTTGGCCTCGTGCGGGCCGTTTGCGGCAACCGGCTCGTTGACGGATTCGACGACGTTGACCATCGAGCCGTCGCGGACCTTCTGCGTACCTTCGATCACCACGCTTTCACCGGCGGTGAGGCCGGTGAGGATCTCGACGCTGCCGGGGCGGCGCCCGCCGATGCGCACTTCGCGCCGCTCGGCCTTGCCATCGGCGACGACGTATACGAACTGGCGCTCGGCTTCCGGGGTCAGCGCCTGTTCCGGAATGAGCAGCGCCGCGCGTTCGTCGTTCGACAGCGAGACGTTGAGGAACATGCCCGATTTGAGCGCGCCGTCTTCGTTGGCCAGCAACGCGCGCACGGTGACCGACCGGGTGATCATGTCGACCCGCGAATCGATGCTCGCGACCTTGCCCGCGAAGATGCGGCCCGGAAACGCGGGCGCGGTCGCGCGCACGACGAGGCCTTCGCGCAACGAGGCAACGAAATTTTCCGGCACCGAGAAATCGAGCTTGATGACGCTGGTGTCATCGAGCGTGGTGATCACGGCGCCGGGGCTGATCAACGTGCCGACGCTGACGCGCCGCAGCCCGACCCGCCCGGAGAACGGCGCACGGATGACGGTGTCTTCGAGCCGCGCGGTCGCGGCGCCGAGGCGCGCGCGATTCGCCTTCATGGTCGCCTCGAGCTGATCGAAGCTCGACTTGGACAAGGCCTGCGTATTCAGCAATTCACGGCTGCGGTTGTACTGACTTTCGCTCTCGGTCAGCGTGGCCTGCGCAGCGGCGACGTCGGCGCGCGCCTGTGCGTCATCGAGCTGCACGAGCACCTGGCCGAGCCGCACCCGTTCGCCGTCGCGGAACTTCACCGCGGTGACGATGTTGGAGATCTTGGTGCTGATGTCGACCGACTCGTTGGCGCGCGCGTTGCCGAGTGCCTCGAGTTTTTGCGAGATGCGTTCGCTGCGCACCGGCGCCAGCGTCACGTAGGCGGGCGCACTGTTGCGCATACCCGCGCCCTGCGAGGCGCCCGGGCCGTCTGCGGTCTTGTGCTGCGTCGCGTAGATAGCCCAGGCCGCGCAAACGATGGCGATGACAATGCTGATCGGCGTTACGAGATTGCGCGGCTCTGACATCGTGTAACCAGCGGGCCCTTGATTTTGCGGGGGGCAATTATGGCACCGCTAACATGCCGACACACCAAGGGAATCAAAAAGTTATGACACCCCGGCGCGCGCTTCTTCCCAGCGGCGGATCATCTGTTTACGCGCGATGCCCCAGCGATATCCGCCGAGGGCACCACCCGATCGCAGGACGCGATGACAGGGGATGACCCAGGCGATCGGATTTGCGCCGACCGCGTTGCCGACGGCCCGTGCCCCATTCGATACCCCGAGCTGCCGAGCCAGCGCGCTGTATGAGACCTCGGCGCCGGGTTCCAGTTCGAGCAACGCCCGCCATACCTGCACCTGAAAGTTGGTCCCACAGACGGCGAGCGGCAAGGTTGCAGTTTTGTGACCCCAGATGATTTCGGTGAGTTCCGCGGCGCGCGCATCGTCGCGCTCGAATTTTGCCTTGGGAAATAGGTCACGCAACGCGGCCAGCTCGGCCGCGGCGCTCCGGCCGTCGGCCCTGCCTGCATCGACAAAGGCCAGCCGGCACAGACCACGCGGCGTCTCCGCGAGGAACGCCGAGCCGAACGGAGAGTCCGCCACGCCGTGACGAATGCGCACGCCTTCACCCTGCGCGCGGAACTCGCCCGGGGTCATCGCCTCGAGGGTCACGGTCAGATCGTGTAACCGGCCGCCTCCCGAAAGTCCTACAGAGTGAGCGGCGTCGAGCACCGATGGCTCGTTTTGCAACGCCGAGCGCGCGGCGCGGCTGGTGACCTCGCCCAGGTATTGCTTGGGCGTGAGCCCGGTCCAACGGCGGAACAGGCGGTTGAAATGAAACTCCGAAAGCCCCACGTGTTTCGCGATTTCGGCCAGCTTGGGCTGGCGCTGGTATTCGCGCTCGATGAATTCGATCGCTCGAGTCATGCGCGCAAATTCTCGGCTGTCGACGAAACTGTCGGTGAACGAGGTGGCTTTCATGTCCATGGCCGGCATTTTGCGGACCGCTACGGTGGTCCGCGACCCGTTACTTGCGCAGCGCCAGCAGCAGTCGTTTCAGGGGCGTCTGGTCCAGTTTCACGTCGCGATCGGCCAGCGCGACGACGGTGAGGGCACGGCCGGGCACGATCCATATCGCCCCGCCCCGCTCTGCACCGAGGTGCCAGACCTCGAGTTCATCCACGGTGGTCCGCTCGATCTGCAGACCGAATTCCGGATTGGCGCGCGAGCCTTTGAGCATTTCCTGCACCCACCCCGCGGGTAACACGCGTTTGCCGTCGCGCGACGCGCCGTCGTTACGCAGCAGTTCGCCCATCTTCAGCAGGGTGCGCGACACTGCGCGCAGGCAGCAATGCGCGGCCGGCATGCCGCTGCGACGATCCATCTGCAATTGCATGTGGAACATGAATGCCGGCGCGAGCAGCCGTTCTTGCAGGAATTCTTCGTATGGCAAGCCCGAGACGCGCTCGACGATGACCGCGGCGAGCTGCGCATTCACCGGGGACACGTTGAAGAATCCGCCCGGCTCGTGGTCCAGCTCGAACCCGAGCGCGGTGCTTTCGAAATCGTTGCCTAACAACAGGCGCACGCCGCGCGAAGTCGCGAAGTCCGGTAGGCGCGACCAGTTTGCGAACGGATGGGACCCGAGCACCGCGGCGGCATCCGCGCCTTGCGCGAGACCGCTGGTTTCGGTCAACAGTTGCCGCAGCGTGATGCGGCCGCGCGGCTCGCCATCCCATTCGGGCAGGTACTTCTCGATCCGCTCGTCGAGCGACTTGACGCGCCCGTCGGCGAGCACGAGGCCCACCGCGATCGACGCCAGCGGCCGGGCGAGGAAGTCCGCCGGGCGCAGCGCACCCCAGTTTTCGCCGCCCTGGAAATAGTCCTCGGACTGCAGATCGCCGCGCCGGGCGACTAACAAAGCGCCGGCGCCGGCGCCGCGGGCGGCGCGCGCGGCGTCCACGAGCGCCGCCGGTTCGATGGTGTTGAGCGCCGGATCGATGGCGACGGCGGCGCCGGACGGAGCCGGACCGATCTCGAGCGTCGGCCGGTAGTTCTCGCTCGACGACAACGGCAAATCGAAGGCGCGCCGCCAGAACGGCAGGTCCGCCGTCAGAGAACCGACGGCCAGGGACGCCACCACGAGCACGATCGCCGTGAGGATTGTGATTACGCGACGCATGGGAAGAGAGACCTGCCTACATGCTACCAGCGGGTTCCCATGGCTAGAATGCCCGCCCGTGAAACTCTCGATCTGCGCAATCGCATCGGAAGTCGTGCCGCTCGCCAAGACCGGCGGGCTGGCCGACGTGGCCAGTGCCCTGTCGCGCCAGCTGGTGGCGAATGGCCACGACGTGCGGCTGTTCGTGCCGTTTTACGCGCAGATCTCCCGCGTAAAGCTCGACGCGACGCGCGTTGAGACCCTGCAGGGGTTGGTCATTCGTACCGGCAAACAGGAGTACACGGTCGACGTCTGGCGCGCCCGGCTGCCGGGGTCGACAACTCCGGTCTACCTGGTCGAATCCGACGCCTTGTACGCCCGCCCCACGCTCTACACCAACGACCCCGACGAACACCTCCGCTTCCTGGTGCTGACGCGCGCCGCGCTCGAATGCTGCCGGCGCATGAATTTCAAGCCGCACATCGTGCATTCGCACGACTGGCACACCGCCTTCGCGCCGCTGTGGCTTCGCTCGAACTACCAGAGCGACCCGGTGTTCGCGGGCACGAAGTCGGTCATGACGATCCACAACATCGGTTATCAGGGCGGGTTCGCCGCCAGCGACGTGGGCGATCTCGATCTCGGTCCGGATGTCTATCTACTGCACCAGGACGACCTGAAAGCCGGCGGCATCAACGCGCTCAAACACGGCATCCTGCACGCCGATGCGGTCACCACCGTGAGCCCGACGTACGCGCGTGAAATCACCACGCCGCGTTACGGCCTGGGAATGGAACAGGCGCTGGCCTCGCGCGGCGGCGCGGTGCGCGGCATCCTGAACGGCGTCGACTACGAGGAATGGGATCCGCGCCGCGACCACTATCTACCCATCCACTTCGACTCCGGCACCCTCGCCAAAAAGGCCGAGCTCAAGCGCAATTTCCTGCTGCGACAGGCCATGATGCCGATCCGCGGCCGCGTGCCGCTGTTCGGCATCGTCAGCCGGCTGACTCCGCAGAAGGGTTTCGACCTGCTGATCGACACCTTGCCGAAGCTGCTGCAGGACAACGACGTGCGCGTCGCGGTGCTCGGCAACGGCGACGCCGTCTACGAGAAATTCTTCGCGGGCCTGGCCGCCCGTTACAAGGGCCGCGCCTGGTTCCATGGCGGCTACGACGAGAGCCTGGCGCACTGGATCGAAGGCGCGAGCGACGTTTTCCTGATGCCGTCGCAGTACGAGCCTTGCGGGCTCAACCAGATGTACAGCCTGCGATACGGCACCGTTCCGATCGTGCGCCGCACCGGCGGGCTCGCGGATTCGGTGACGCATTTCGACCCGGCTACCGGCACCGGCACGGGCATCGTGTTCAACGACTTCGATGCCGCCGCCATGAACTGGGCGCTCGATACTGCGATGAAGTGGTATCTGCAGCCCGCCTCGTGGGAGCGCATGGTGCAGAACGCGATGGCCTGCGATTTTTCCTGGGAGACCCAGGCGAACGAATACCTGAAACTCTTCGCCGAATTACTTCAGCTTGACGCTGCCACGCTCATCGAACGGGATCCGCCGCAGAAAGCCGCTCGATAACGCCACGCTGCCGATCAGCCGATAGTCGAGCGTGTCCTGCGAACCGCCGCGCCGCGAGAGGAACTTGGCCAGCGCGGTGGCGAGATTCGCAGTGACCTGCACATCGAACTCCGCCTCACCCATCGCGGGCACCACGAACGGCGTGTCGGTCAGGCCCTGCGCCAGTTCCGCGTCGTTGACCTCGATGCGGTATTCGATGCCCTTGATGGGCAATTCGCGCGCGTTTGGATTCAACACCCGCATGCGCACCTGCAGGCGCTGGGAAAAGATGTCCGCGCTCTGCATCTTCATCGACACCACGGAAAGCTTCGGCGCCTCGAGTTTGGGCAGCGCGCCGCAGCCGCCCAGAGACTCGACCAGTGCCAGGCAGCCGAGCGCCAGCAGGGCCGCTCGTCGTGAGGCGGGCTCACGCATGCTGCAACATGTCCGGCGTCACCAGCACGACGCCCTTTTCAGTGACCAGAAAACGTTTGGCGTCCTCGGCGTGATCGAAACCGATGCGAGTGCCGCTCGCGAGCTGGCAACCCTCGTCGATGATGGCGTTGCGCACCTGGCAGTTCTGACCGATGCGCACGTCCGGCAGGATGACCGAGCGCTCGACCACCGAGCGTTCCTCGACCCGCACGCCCGAGAACAGCAATGACTCGCGCACCGTCGCGCCCGAGATGATCGCGCCGCCCGAGACCAGCGAATTGATCGCAACGCCGCGGCGGCCGTCTTCATCCAGCACGAACTTGGCGGGTGGCGTCTGCGCCTGGTAGGTCCAGATCGGCCAGTCCTCGTCGTAGATGTTGAGTTCGGGATTGACCCACACGAGTTCGAGGTTGGCCTCGTAAAAGGCGTCGATTGTTCCAACATCGCGCCAATAAGACTGTGCGCGTGTCTTAACGTCCCGAAAAGGATAGGCAAAGACCTGCAATTTCTCGATGGCGTCGGGAACGATGTTCTTGCCGAAATCGTGCTTCGACTGCTCGTTGGCGGCGTCTTCGAGCAGCAGTTTCTCGAGCAGCTCGGGGTTGAAGACGTAGATGCCCATCGAAGCCAGCGCGACGTCCTTGCGACCCGGCATCGGGTCGGGCGTGAGCGATTTCTCGACGAAGCGCGTCACCCGATTCCATTCGGTCACCGTGAGCACACCGAACTCCTTGGCCTCCTCGATCGGCACCTCGACGACGCCGACGGTGATGTCGGCGCCCTTCTCCACGTGGTAGGCGATCATCGGACCGTAGTCCATTTTGTAGATGTGATCGCCCGCCAGCACCAGCACGTGTTTGGGCCGATGCGAATGCATGACGTCGATGTTCTGATACACCGCATCGGCGGTGCCCCGATACCAGTGCGCGCCGGTCTTCTGCTGCGCGGGGATCACTTCGACGAACTCGCCGAACTCGCCACGCATGTAACCCCAGCCGCGGTGGATGTGCTGGATGAGCGACTGCGCCTTGTACTGCGTGAGCACGGTGATCTGCCGGATCCCGGAGTTCACGCAGTTCGACAGCACGAAATCGATGATGCGGAACTTGCCGCCGAACGGAGTCGCGGGTTTGGCGCGGTGCTCGGTGAGGCCTTTGAGCCGTTCGCCGCGACCGCCCGCCATGATGACCGCGAGCGTGCCGCTGGTGAGCCGGCTTACGTAGCGACCGGAAGTTGCGCGTGCTGGGCGTTTGGCCATTGGACCCTCGGTTTTTTCGCAGTATAGGGCCCGTGCTACCGTACACGCATGCCTCCTCGCGCTTGTGCCCTGGCTCTTGCCATGGCGCTGACTTTCACGCACGGCGCCTCGGCCACTACGCCTACAACGTCTGCCGCCCCCGCGGTAAACGGTTGCTTCGTCGCGGGCGACGGTTACCTGCGCGCCCGCATGCGCGGCGCGTTGACGCTCGATCTGGATTGGAAGGACGCGCAGATGCATTGCGAGGGCGGTCCGCGACCTCCCGGAAAAAACAATAACAAGGGCATACGCGTGAGCATCGGTGGCCCGGAGCGTGGCGACGGGCGACGGATCCGCATGGTGTTCGGCATCGGCGGTGTCGGCGAAGGCGGCGAGGGCGAGGCGTTGCCCACCAACGTCACCATCCTGTTCGAAGGCGAAAAACGCGTTTTCGCAACCCAAGGCGACGACAAGTGCACCGTGGACAAGCTCACGCAGCAGCGCGTTGAAACGCTGGGCGCGGGGCGCGCCATCTACCGCGTCGAGGCGCGCGGCTTCTGCCTCGGGCCGGCCACGAGCCTGTCGCGCGGGGAGCGCGTGTTCCTGACCAGTTTCGATTTTGCAGGCCGGGTCGAATTCGAGGACGATGACCGCCATGCGTCAACGACAAAACCCTGATCTCATGCGCCGTGCGCGCCTCGCCTGCTTCGGCGCGCTCTGCCTCGTTCTGGCAACCGGCGCGTTCGCGCAGAGCGGTCCGATCGAAGACCTCTCCACGTTTCCGAGCGGCAAGCTCGAAATCAGCGAAGGCAAGAAAGTCAAACACGTCTTCGAAGTCTGGCTGGCAGACACCCCGCAACGGCAGTCCCAGGGGCTCATGTTCGTGCGTGCCTTGCCCGATCT
>Ga0307513_10011268_pt1 | contig 11128 bp, 11 predicted proteins | sample 15_EM_MG_FD_202174 | JGI IMG/M metagenome (GOLD analysis project Ga0307513, IMG submission 202174) | Populus trichocarpa ectomycorrhiza microbial communities from riparian zone in the Pacific Northwest, United States - 15_EM | ecosystem: Host-associated > Plants > Roots > Unclassified | place... | reverse complement strand
CGCGCCACCGGATCGCGCAGCATCACGATCAGCCGCATGGCGGGGTTGTAGGCGGCGATGCGCTCCAGGCTGCGGGGCCAATAGAGGTAGATCGGGGTCGCCTCGCCCCGCAGGCGGCCGTCGGCCGCTTCGAAGTTGGCATGGTAGGCGGCGTAGTCGGGTGTGTTCCAGTCCTGCGCCTCGTCGTCGAAGAAGTGGACCTCCTTGACCCGCGACAGCGCCACGCCCAGCTCCTCCGACAGATAGTCGAAGAGGGCGGTGGTGCCGGCCTTTTGCACGCCGGCGACGATGAAGGCGACCTGCTCGTCCACCCCCGTCACATGTCCCGCTTGCGAGCCGACGGCAAGCCCGGCCATTCGCGCTTCATCGAAGCGGACGCACGCGATAAGAGGGGATCATGAAGACCGTGATCCTCGCCGGTGGCCTCGGCACGCGCATCTCCGAAGAGAGCCACCTGAAGCCCAAGCCGATGATCGAGATCGGCGGGCGGCCGATCCTTTGGCACATCATGAAGCTGTTCTCGCACCACGGGTTCAACGACTTCATCATCTGCCTGGGCTACAAGGGCTATGTGGTGAAGGAGTATTTCTCCAACTACGTCCTCCACAATGCCGACCTGACCGTCGACCTGGCCAAGGGGTCGATCGAGTACCACGCCACCAATCACGAGCCCTGGAAGGTCACCCTGGTCGACACCGGGGAGGAGACCATGACCGGCGGGCGGCTGAAGCGGGTGGCCAACTACCTCGACAAGGACGAGCCGTTCTTCCTGACCTATGGCGACGGCGTGGCCGACGTCGACCTCAAGGCGCTGGCGGCGTTCCACAGGTCTCATGGCAAGGACGGGACGGTGACCGCCGTGGCCCCGCCCGGTCGCTACGGCGCGCTGGATATCCAGAACGACAGCGTCCAGCGGTTCATCGAAAAGCCGCCCGGCGACAATGGTCTGATCAACGGCGGCTTCTTCGTGCTCGATCCCAAGGTGGTCGGCCGCATCGCCGGCGACGACACGATCTGGGAGCAGGGGCCGCTGATGGGCCTGGCGGCGGATGGCCAGCTGGGCGCCTATCGCCACGAGGGGTTCTGGGCGGCCATGGACACCCTGCGCGACAAGAACGTGCTGGAAGCCATGTGGGCCTCAGGCGAGGCTCCGTGGCGGCGGTAGGGGGGGCGGCGCCAGATCCGGGGTTCTGGCGCGGCAAGCGGGTCCTGCTCACCGGCCACACGGGGTTCAAGGGCTCCTGGGCGGCGATCTGGCTGGCGCGGATGGGCGCCGAGGTGACCGGCCTGGCGCTGGCGCCCGACCAGCAGCCCAGCCTCTTCGAGCTCGCGGGTGTCGCCGGCCTCGTTCACTCGGTCGTCGCCGACCTGCGCGACCAGCCGGCCGTCGAGGCGGCGCTGGCCGGCAGGAGCTTCGACCTGGTGCTGCACATGGCCGCCCAGCCGATCGTCAGGACGTCCATTGAGGACCCGATCGGCACCTTCGCCACCAACATCATGGGGACGGCGCATCTTCTTCAGGCGCTGCGCGCACAGAATGGGCTGCGGGCCGTGCTCGTGGTGACCTCGGACAAGGTCTACGCCAACGCCGAAACCGGTCGCGCCTTCGCCGAGGCCGATGCGCTGGGCGGCAAGGATCCCTATTCGGCGTCCAAGGCCGCGGCCGAGATCGTCACCCAGAGCTTTGCCAGGAGCTTCTTCGGGATTGCCGGCGTGCCGGTGGCTACGGCGCGCGGCGGCAATGTCATCGGCGGCGGCGACTTCTCCCGCGACCGGATCGTCGCCGACATCGTCCGCGCCGCCCGCGGCCAGGAGGCGGTGGTGCTGCGCCATCCGGAGGCCACCCGACCCTGGCAGCACGTGCTGGACTGCGTGGCGGGCTACCTCGTCTACCTGCAGGCGCTGGCGACCGATCCGGCGATCCCGCGGGCCATGAATTTCGGGCCGAAGCCCGGCGGCGTCGAGGTGACGGTCGGCGAGCTCGCCACCCTCGGCGTCGAGGCGCTGGGCGCAAAGCCCTGGCGGCACGAACCCGATCCGACCTCCATCGAAGCGAAATCCCTGGCCATCGACGCCAGCCTGGCGCGCAGGGCGCTGGGCTTCGAAAGCCGGCTGGACGCGCGCCGCGCCGTGGACCTGACCATGGACTGGCACCGCCGCCAGGCGAACGGCGAGGATGCGCTCGACTTGTGCCGGGCGCAGATCGCGGATTACGAAGGCGCCCCATGACCGCGCCCACCTGCCGTTTCTGCAAGACCCCGCTCATCCACACCTTCGTGGACCTGGGCCTGCAACCGCTCTCCAACAGCTACCTGACCGGTGAGCAACTGGCGGCGGGGACGGAGCAGAGCTACCCACTGCACGCGCGGGTCTGCCACGAGTGCTTCCTGGTGCAGGTGGACGATGTGGTCCCCGCCGACGCGATCTTCGACGAGGCCTACGCCTACTTCTCCGCCTATTCGACCAGCTGGGTGGAGCATGCGCGGCGCTACGCTGTGGCCATGAAGGAGCGTTTCAACCTCGGTCCGGAGTCGCTGGTGATCGAGGTGGCGAGCAACGACGGCTACCTGCTGCAGCACTTCGTGGCCATGGACGTGCCGGTGCTGGGGATCGAGCCCACGGCCAACACCGCCGAGGCGGCGATCGCGCGGGGCGTGCCGACCGAGGTGCGGTTCTTCAGCGTGGCGACCGGCCAGGACCTGGCCCAGCGCGGCCTCCGCGCCGACCTGATGGCCGCCAACAACGTCCTGGCCCATGTGCCGGACATTCGCGATTTCGTCGGCGGCTTCACCCATGCGCTGAAGGACGAGGGGGTGCTCACCTTCGAGTTCCCGCACCTGCTGAAGCTGATCGAGCTGGTGCAGTTCGATACGATCTACCACGAGCACTATTCCTACCTGTCGCTGGTGGCGGTGGAGCAGGTGCTGGCCGCCAACGGCCTGCGCCCCTTCGACGTGGAGTTGCTGCCCACCCATGGCGGGTCGCTGAGGCTCTTCTGCTGCCACGTGGGCGCGGGCCATGAGGAAACCCAGACCCTGCGGGACCTGCGTGCGGCGGAGCATGCCGCGCAACTGGACCGCCTCGAGGGCTATGCCGGCTTCACGCCGCGCTGCGAGGCGGTGCGCGACGGATTCCGCACCTATCTGGCCGACGCCAAGGCGGCGGGACGCAAGGTGGCGGCCTATGGCGCGGCGGCCAAGGGCAACACCTTCCTCAACTATTGCGGGACGACGGCGGCGGACATCGTCGCCTCCTTCGACGCCAACCCGGCCAAACAGGGCAAATACCTGCCCGGCGCCCATGTGCCGATCCTGGCGCCCGCGGCGGTGGCCGGGATCAGGCCAGACGACCTGGTGATCATGCCCTGGAACCTGAAGGACGAGATCGTGGGCCAGATGGCGCTGATCCGCGACTGGGGCGGCCGGTTCGTGATCGCCTCGCCGGAGGTTCAGGTCCTCCCCTGATGCGGTTCACGCCCACCCAGATCACAGGCGTGGTGGTCGTGGACATCGAGCCGCGGGCGGACCAGCGCGGCGCCTTTGCCCGGCTCCAGTGCAACGACGAGTTCGCTGCCGCCGGCCATCCCTTCACGCCGGCGCAGACCAGCCTGTCGCGCAACCCGCACGCCTTGACCTTGCGCGGCCTGCATTACCAGCCGGCGCCGCACGCGGAGACCAAGCTGGTGCGGGTCGTCCGGGGACGGATGTTCGACGTGGCGGTGGACCTGCGCCCCGACAGTCCGACCTGGCGCCAGTGGACGGCCGCTGAGCTTTCGGCGGAAAACGGCCGCGCGCTGCTGATCGGCGAGGGGATAGCCCACGGCTTCCTGACGCTCGAGCCCGACACCGATGTGCTCTACCAGATCAGCCCGGCCTTCCAGCCCGGCCATGAGGCCGGCGTGCGCTGGGACGATCCGGCCTTCGCCATCGCGTGGCCCCAACCCCCTGCGTTGATATCGCCCCGCGACGCGGCCTATCCTGACCACGGGTGAGGCGCGCATGCTGAAGATCGATCCGACCGCGAAGATCTCGCCTCTGGCCGATATTGAGGAGTCCGTGCGCGGCACCCTGATCGAGATCGGGGCCCGGACGCTGATCGACAGCTTCGTGAAGATCAAGCCGGCCGGCGGCATGGGCGACGTGGTCATCGGCGCCGACTGCGCGATCAACTCCGGGACCGTGATCTACACGGGCAACGGGGTGAAGATCGGCGACGGGGTGGCGGTGGCCGCCAACTGCACCTTCGCCCCCACCAACCATGCGATCGCCGACCGTGACACGCCGATCCGCCTACAGGGCTTCCAGGCCTCCAAGGGCGGCATCGTCATCGAGGACGACGTCTGGCTGGGCGCGGGCGTCGTGCTGCTGGATGGCGTGGTCCTGCGCCATGGCTGCGTCATCGCGGCGGGCTCGGTGGTGCGCGGCGAGGTCGAGGCCTATGCGATCTACGCCGGCGCGCCGGCCAAGCGGATCGGGGAGCGCGGACTCTGACCCACGCCACCGTGATCGGCGCCTCGGGCTTCGTCGGCGGCCGGCTGGCCTCGCGCCTCAAGGCTGAGGGCTGGGACGTCTACGCGCCGGCCAAGGGAGACCCGGCGCTGCTCAAGCGCGACCTCGGGACGGTCTTCTACTGCGCAGGCCTGACCGCCGACTACGACCTTCGCCCCTTCGACACCGTGGCGGCGCACACCAGCCTGGTGAGCGAGGTCCTGCGGGCCGACCGCTTCGAGCGGCTGGTCTACACCTCGTCGACGCGGCTCTACGATGGCCTGGACCTCGCCGAGGTCGACGAGGACGAGCCGCTGGTCTTCGACCCCGCCGATCCGCGCCGGGTCTACGATCTCTCCAAGGCGCTGGGCGAGAACCTGACCGTCACGCGGGCGGAAGGCCGCGGCGCCGTGGCCAGGCTGGCCAACGTCTACGACTGGGAAGAGGGCGCGCCGGGGTTCCTGTCGGAGTGGCTGATCCAGGCCCGTGCGGGTCGCGACATCACCCTGGCGTCGAGCCCGCACGTGGCGCGTGACTACGTTCATCTGGACGACGTGGTGGCGGCCCTGATCGCCGTCGCCGCCGGGCGCGAGCCCATCGTCAATGTCGCCAGCGGCGAGCTGGTCACCAATGGCGCGATCGCCCAGGTCTTCGAGGCCGCTGGTTGGCGGGTGGCCTTTACCGGCGACGCACGGCCGCCGGCGCCGCCCAACGCCAGCGTCGCGCGGCTGGCGAGGCTTGGCGTGCGCGCCCGGCCGGTGAAGGATGTGGTGGCCGCCTACCTGAAGGGGCTGACCGCTTGAAACTCGTCGACCATACCCGCACGAGCCTGCTCGACTACACGGTCGCCCAGTGCGCCCACATCGCGCCCGACGGTCGCGAGGCGGCGTTCCGGCGCCTGGTCGATGCCCATCTGGACGAGGCGCTGGAGCGGCTGCACCGCTGCATCAATGCGTGTGCGCCCTGGCGGATGGACGAATTCAACGTCCTGCAGTCCTCGCAGCACTGCATCTATCTGTATTATCTGGGGAATACGATCTGGGCCCGGTCGGGCGACACCTCGGCGCCGACCCGGCTCTTCCTGATGAACAAGGCCTTCAACGGGATCGACCTCTTCTATGAGATCGCCATGCCGGAGGCGTTCTACATCGGCCACAGCGTCGGCATCGTGCTGGCCAAGGCGACCTACGGGAACCACCTGGTGCTCTATCAGGGCTGCACGGTCGGGCGGCACAAGCAGGACGTGCCCGTCATCGGCGACCGCGTGATCCTCTATCCGGGCAGCGCCGTGGTGGGCCGCGCGGTGATCGAGGATGGCGCGGTGCTGAGCCAGGGGACGCGGGTGATCAACCAGCGGGCGCCGGCCGGCCAGATGGCCTTCCAGGACACCGGCGGCAAGCTGGCCTTTCGTCCGACGCCGGACGATCTCCTGCAGGAATACTTCCGGCTCTAGGCGCCGGCCTGCACCACGCGGGCGACCATGTCGTAGAAGTCCTTCGCAAACTGCTCGGTCTGGCCGAGCGGTCCGGCCTTGATCTGGTCGCGCAGGCTGTGGCGCAGATGCAGCCGCCGCGCGTGGTCGGCGGCCAGCTCGGTGGCGATCTCGACGTAGCGGGCCTTGTCCTCGGTGGCGTGGTCGCCGACGCCGGCGTTGACCAGGATCGAGGCGCTCAGCCGTTCGAAGAAGGCCTCGCCGATCAGGCTGACCACCGGCACGCCCATCCACAGCGCCTCGGTGGTGGTGGTGCCGCCGGTCAGCGGGAAGGTGTCCAGCGTGATGTCCACCTTGTTGTATTCCGGCATGTGCCGGCCGCGGACGGTGTTGAAGACGATCCGCTCCGGATCGACCCCGGCCGCCTCGAAATGCATGCGGATGTTGCGCCGGAAGCTCTCGGCGCCGCCTTCGGGGCGGACGAACATGAACTGCGACCCGGGGGTGGCCAGCAGCACCTGCGCCCAGACCCGGAACATCCCGGGATTGTACTTGTGCGGGTTGTTGGCGGTGCCGAAGGTGATCATGCCCTGCCGGTCCTGCGGCAGGCCGGGCGTGATCGGGTGGGCGTCGGAGAACACCATGCGGCCGAGCGCGATCCAGCTCTTCGGCATCATCAGCGGCTCTTCGACCAGCAGGTCGCGCTGCGGCGGGGCGGTGTGCTGGTCGCAGACCAGGTAGTCGATGGTCGAAAGGCCCGCGGAGTGCGGATAGCCCAGCCAGCTCGCCTGTTTCGGCGCGGGCCGGTAGGCCATCACCTCGAGCTTGTTCATATGGGTCGTGCCGCCCAGCTCGATCAGCATGTCGAGCTGGTCGTCGGCGATGATCTGGGCGGCGTCCTGCGGGCCGACGTCCGGGTTCCAGCGATAGGCGGTCACCTGATCGGTGATGAACTTCTGGACCGGATCGGCCTGGGCGCCCTGGTAGAAGGAATAGCAGAAGACGTCGAAACGCGCCTTGTCGAGGTGCTCGAAGAGCGGCAGGGCGAAGTAGCCCACGGGGTGGCGACGCAGGTCCGAGGACATCAGGCCCAGCCGGATGCGGCCGTCCGCCGGGCGCGGCGGCGGGCGCCTGACGGGCCTCAACGCGGCGCGCGCCTCCTGGATCCGGCCCCAGATGCGGTGGTCCTCCAGCAGCTCCAGCCGGTCCTCATGGGTGACGACCTGGCCCAGCAGCTTCAGGAGCGCCGTGTGTTTGCCGGACTCGGCCCAGGCCCGGCCCAGGGCGCCGATCGTGCCGAGCTGCCGCATCTCGTCGAAGGCGGCGACCCGGATCAGCACCTCGAAGGCCACCTTCAGGTGCGAAGGCGTGAAGTTCTGGATCCCCTTGGCCATGGCCTCGCGGATGAGCTGGTAGGCCTCCTCGATATTGGCGCCCTCGTCGCCGGTGCGGGTGCGCTCCAGGCTCTCGATCAGCGCCATCCTGTAGTCGAGCGACTCGGGGTCGAGCTCGACGGCGCGGCGCATGTGCACGTTGCCACGCTCGCGGTCGTAGTCGCTGATCACCGTGCCCATGTGGTAGTGCAGCCACGGGGCGGTCTCCTGCCGCGGCAACAGGCTGTGCAGGAAGGCCTCGGCCCGGCGCAGCTGCCCCGAGCGCCGGATCACCGTGACCTTGGCTTCCAGCAGCCGCGAGTTGTCCGGATTGGCGGCCAGGGCCTTGTCCACCAGCTCCTCGGCCTCCTGGCTCATCAGGTCGTCGTTGAGCCTGCCGATCATGTCGAGCCAGGCGTCGATGGCGTCCTTCTTGATCGCCACGGCCTGCCGGAAGCGCACGAAGGCCGCATCCTTCTTGCCCTGGCCGAGCAGCGCGCGCCCGAGCTGGCGCTGGAAGTCCCAGTTGCGCGGGTCTTGCCGGGCGAGCTTGCCGAACAGCTGCTCGGCGCGGACATAGTCGCCGGTGTCCAGCAGGATGTTGCCGCGGTTGGTGTGGGCCGCGCCCTTGCCGGGCGCCAGCTTTATGGCCTGGTCCAGCGCCTGCAGCGCCTCGGGATAGCGCTTCAGCCGCCGGCGCACGACGCCCAGGGTGTTCAGAATGTCGTAGTCGCGCGGAAAGCGCTGCGCCCCCACCGTGCCCCAGCGGTCGCCCTCTTCGTAGCGCCCGGCCTGATAGAGCTGCAGGAGCAGGATGCGGTAGACCTGCACGGTCTGCGCCGGATCGGCCTCGATCGCCGCCACCAGGTTCTCGATCGCCTCGGCCGCCCGGCCGGAATTGAGCGCCGCCTGCGCCGCGGCCAACCGCTCGTTCATGCTGCCTTCCAAGCGCCGCCCACGGAGCGGCGAACCGGGAGGAGCCTTAAGGCGGTCGGCGGTTTCTGGCTAGCCCGGTCGGCGTCGGTGCGGGCTGAAGCGCCACTTCAGGGCCAGCACCGCGCCGGACAGCGCCAGGCAGACGACGTTGGAGGCGATCACCGGCCAGCTGGCGATCAGGAGGCCATAGACGCTCCAGAGCAGGAAGCCGGTGACCGTGACGAGATACATCCTGAGCGAGACGGAGGAGGCGTCGCGCTCCTGCCAGATCTTGACGATCTGCGGGAGGAAGCTGGTCATCGAGCAGAGCGCTGCGCCCGTGCCCACGAAGTTGGCGACCTGCGACATCGGCGTCAGGCGGCTTTCAGCGGCGCGCGCACGACGACGTGGACACCCGGTCCCTCGGCGGCGATCTCCAGCGTGGCGCGCAGCTGCTGGCAGAGCAGCCCCACAATGGTCAGGCCGAAGGCCTTCGGCGCCGCGCCCATGCCGCGCCCGTCGTCGGCGACGGTGAGCACGCAGAGGTCGTCGATCCGGCCGATCCGGATGGTGATCAGTCCGCGCTGACCCTCGGCGAAGGCATGTTTCAACGCATTGCCGATCAGCTCGTTCATCACCAGGGCGAGGGGGGCGGCCGCCGAGGCGGGGATGGTCACCGGTTCAAGGTCGAGGGTGATCCGCACGTCGTCGCGGCCCGCCGCCATCGCGAGGTCGCCGGCCAGGTCGCGGGCGAAGTCGGCGAGGTCGAAGTGCTGCGAATCCCCGGCCTGGAACAGCCGGCGGTGCACGGTGGCGACCGCGCTCACCCGCTCCAGCATGGTCTTCAGCGCCTGGCGGGCGGTCTCGTCGGTCATCCGGCGGCTCTGCAGCAGCATCAGCGAGGAGATGAGCTGCAGGTTGTTCTTCACCCGATGGTCGACTTCGTGCAGCAGCGCCGTCTTCTGCGCGAGGGCCGCCTCCAGCTCGCGGATGCGTGCGTCCTGACCGTCTTCCATGTTTTCGCCGCACCCCGTGTGAAGTTGGAAACGGCCAAGGCCAAGGTCCGGTTCCCTTTTTGGGCGCTGCGGGGCGCGCTGTCACCCGCGCGTCATATCCATGCGGATGCTAAGGTCTTGCAACGGAGAATCGCCGGTGTCGCTTCCGCAGTCCCCTGCCGCCGCGCCGCGACCGCCCTGGTCGCTGACCGCCACCGTCGCGGCGATGGCCCGCGCATTGCTGCTGGGCAGGCGGATTCCGCACCCGGCGGCGCAGGCCGCGGCCGGCCCGGCGCGCGTCGCGGCGCCGCTGGACTACGCCGGGCTGGTGCACGCTCTGCCTGACCCGATCCTGGTGGTGTCGGGGTCCGATCCGGAGGATTTCACCGACCGGCGCTACGTCTTCGCCAATCCGGCGGCGCGCGAGCTGCTGCGGATGGATCACGCGCAGGGCCTGCTGGTCTCCGCGATCCGCGATCCCCAGGTGCTCGAAGCTGTCGACGAGGCGCTGTTCGGCGAGATCGTCGCCGAGTGCGTCTACGAGATCGCCGGCGCCCAGGCCCGCGTGCTGCGGGTCCACGCCCGACCGATGGGCGCGGGGCCGCACGGCGCGCGCATGGCGCTGCTGGCCTTCCGCGACGAGACGGAGTTGCGGCGGGTCGAGCGCACGCGCGTCGACTTCCTGGCCAACGCCAGCCACGAGCTGCGCACGCCGCTGGCCTCGCTGTCGGGGTTCATCGAGACCCTGCGGGGCCATGCCCGCCAGGACGAAGCGGCGCGGGAGAAGTTCCTCGGCATCATGCAGGCCCAGGCCGAGCGGATGAGCCGGCTGATCGACGACCTGATGTCGCTGAGCCGCATCGAGCTCAACGAGCACATCGCCCCCGACGACGCGGTCGACCTGGCGCTGGCGGTGATCGACGCCATCGAGGCGGCGGGCCCGATGGCCCGCTCGCGCCAGGTCGTGCTGGAGCCGCGCCTGACGCCGAAGGGGACCGCCTGGATCACCGGCGACCGCGACCAGATCATCCAGGTGGTGCAGAACCTGGTCGACAACGCCCTGAAATATTCGCCGGACGGCGGGACCATCCGTATCACGCTGGAGGCCGGGCTGACGGCGACGCAGGCCGCGGCCGGCGAGCGGACCGAAGCGGCGCGGCTATCCCTGCTGACCCCTGACCACGCCGACGGGACCTATGCCGTGCTGCGGGTCAGCGACGAAGGCGCCGGCATCGCCCGCGAGCATCTGCCGAGGCTGACCGAGCGGTTCTACCGCGTGGAGGGCCAGAAGAGCGGCGAACGATCCGGAACCGGCCTGGGCCTCGCCATCGTCAAGCACATCGCCAACCGTCACCGCGGCGGCCTGATGGTGGAGAGCGCTGAGCGGCGCGGGACCACCTTCACGGCCTATTTCCCGCTCAAGGCCTGAATTCATTCCACCGCGGCGGGTGGTTGTCGTGAAAGTGTCATGTCACCGTTGCATAGCGGCAGCATCCGGCGGGCAGGGTCCGCAAGCGCTGCCGGGCGCGCCTCGTCCCGGCCCCATCGTTTCGAGACCGTTCAATGCTAACCTGGGTCGCGCTCGTCGCGCTCGCGCTCTTCTCGGCAGGGACTTTCGTCCTCGGCCGTCGACGGCTGGCGGCGGGCGTCACCGCCCACTCCCGGCCCGGCTACCACGGCGCCTATGTTATGTTGTGGACGGCGGTTCCCGCGGCGCTGCTGCTGTTCCTCCATGTGGGCTTCTCCGGCCGGGTCGAAGCCGGCCTGCTGCGGGCGCAGGCCCCGGCGGCGGTGGCGGCCATGACCGCGCAGGAGCGCAACGTCTTCTATGACGACGCCCGCGCGCTCGCCCACGGCCAGCAGCGCAGCGAGACCGCCTACGCGCCGGCGCTCGACCAGGCGCTGAAGGACAAGGCCGCCGAGGCC
>Ga0307513_10011266_pt1 | contig 11128 bp, 12 predicted proteins | sample 15_EM_MG_FD_202174 | JGI IMG/M metagenome (GOLD analysis project Ga0307513, IMG submission 202174) | Populus trichocarpa ectomycorrhiza microbial communities from riparian zone in the Pacific Northwest, United States - 15_EM | ecosystem: Host-associated > Plants > Roots > Unclassified | place... | reverse complement strand
AAGCCAGCCTCAACACTTTCCTCGTCTCCCTTCCAACCCTCTCAGAATTCGCCTCAACCCAATCCTCCGATAGTCCGGAAGCGGCAGCATCCTTGAGCGACTTCTTGATGCGACGTCCAATCGTCCGGGGAACAGTAGAGGGGAGTTCGAGGATGACATACCACGTCATACCTATAGTGACGGCGCCGACGATTGGAGCAACCCACTTGCGTGTGTTCTCGTTGCCCAAGAGGTCGGTCACCCTCACTACTCCCTCGATCAACCCTCGGACTCCTAGCGCCTGTCCGCCAATCATGGTCAAAGCGCCCAAGCCGACAGAGGCAACCCCGAGGGCAGTGGGGCTGCTGACAGCATCCAGATCCTTCTCGTCAGCGAATACTACAGCGAATTGGTGGTGGAAGTCGTAGATATCGAGGAAGGTGGTGTTCAAGAGGTCAGGGCGTTGAGAAAGACCAATACCAACTCCAGTGATAACGTTGTTAGAGCTCCTCCTCCTGGCGGACTTGGAGCTACGAGCAGAGAACATCGCCTCGGGAATGAATACTCTCTTCGACTTGGCAACGTCCTCAGGAAGGTGCTCCTCGCCGATTTTCTCAATACGGTGGACTCCGCCTGAGGTAGTAATGCGAGCGGCGTCCTCGGTGAGCTTGACAGCAAGATCGAGACTCGACAACATTGCGCGTCTGACTTCACCGGCCCACTCCCAGATACCGAGCAAGCCCGGGTAGGTCGGAAGTTTGACAGATGGAGTGCCGCAAGCAACGTTCTCCAAGGCTTCAGTCAGCTTGGTCTTGGCGTTGGCAATCGCCGTACGCGTTCCCTCCTCTTCTACGACCTCCAGAGCCTCGTCAGCCGCTTCTCTTCCCTTAGTTATCTTTTCCAAGAGAGGTCGTGACTTCTTCAGATCCTCCTCAGCCTTAGTGGCCTCGGATTGGGCTACAATCGCGTTGGCGCTGACGAGGAGGTTGACGTCTGATAGTAGTCGGGTAAGGTAGGTGGAAGCTGGTTGTAGCTTCGACTTGATCCTCTTCGTCAGAACAAAGGTGCGGAGGGCTGACTCGAGATTCTTGAAAGACTCGTCTTCAGAGGGGGGGCTGGACGTGGAAGCGGAATCGACGAAGTGGACGAGATCTTCCGCGTCTTCGTATGTTCGGGGACTGAGAGCCTTGACCTGTTCGAGGATGAGGCGACGACACTTTTTCTTGTCTCGAATTCCCTCAAACTTGTTTACGACAATGAAAAGATAAGCCTTCTCGTTGCTGGCGGTCTTCAAAAACTCTTGTGCAGAAAGAGTAAAGTGATTCTCGGCAGAAACCACGAAGACGACGACGTCGATTTCCTCCTGTCGCGCGAAGACTGCAGTAGTCTTGACGCTGTCACGATTGAGGCCAGGGGCATCGATCAGTGAGATATCAACGACGCCGTTGTGAAGGAATGACGGGGCAGGGGAGCGAGGATCGGAAAGGTAGACCTTGATAATTTGTTGACCGTTCTCGTTCTCGGAGACAATCCGGTCCAGATCCGAGAGGGCCACGCGGGTGAATGTGGATTCGTCGGAAAGGTCGTATGTGACACCCTCCTTGACAACATGAACCTCTTCGACACCGCCAATCTCAGCAGCGTTGTGAACTTCGCAGAGCGCAGTTGTGCAGGGTTGTTGATCCACGGGCATTACGGGGCGCCCAAGGATGGCGTTGACGAAGGTAGATTTGCCAGCGTTGAGATCTCCAGTAATAAGGACTTTTGACGAGGTGTCTTCGACGCGAGCGTGGAGCTTATCCATGTGGCTCAAAGCGGTCCCGATGCGATCGTCGATCAACTTGGCAATAGACGACTTTTCGAGCTGAGTGACCAATGTAGCGGGTGAAGAGGAGTGAGTTCCAAGCTTGAGGTCCAACCGGAAGACGTTAAAGTCGAGGGAGTCTGATGTAGGTGAAAATGGTTCTGGGTTTTCGTCCGCAGGGGTGTCCTCCTTCTCTGAGATGTCCGGGAGAGTAATGGACCGGACCAAGCCACCCCTAACGGGGGATACGACAACGTCCGCTCGGAAAGAGGAATCATCCGCAATCGAGAGAGAGCGACGAGAGGTGGGGCGGCGAGCTTCCGAGGTCTGGGGTTGGTCTTTGAGCACCGGATACCTAACGACCCAGTGTTCGTTGTTGAAAGACCGAAGGTCGCTGAGGAGAGACTTGGTAGACCCGATCGCGGATAGCACCCTGTGGAGAATTGGATGAGAATCCCAAACTGCAATTAGCAAGAGGAATGGACGGACTTGTCCCTGTGTTCAACGTAAACGTCCTCCCCTTGCATATCCTCCTTTACTGGTTCCGGGTCTGCGCAATAGGGAGACGACGCGGGGAACATTACGGGCGAAAAGCTCTGGAAGTACGACTGGGACATTTTGAGGTGAACAGATGCAGATAGGCCTGCTGTTGGACCCGGTGGGGAGGGGGTGTTCTGGCCGGTAGCGTCAGACGGGCAAACTGGTTGATGACAGTCGGGGTTGGGATTCAACCGGAGTTTCCCGGAATGTCACGCGACGGACCCGCTCTCTGTCACTGCGAAAAGACTGGGGAGCTGGAGTTCTTCCCTTCAAATGCCCAACCTTTTTGTTCTGGCTCACGGGTGCACTTCAATGGAACTCGCTGGCGACCGCATCGTGACATGCTCGATCCTCCGTTTCCACCATCACCCTATTCCACACGACTGCGAAATACCTCCAAGATGCCCCCCGCGTGGTATTGTAATGTGTGAATGAGGAAAGGTACCTTTAATCGTTCAAGAGGGCAGTTGCTATTTGACTGCATGTTCTGTTCCCCGTGCACACCCCCGACCTGACCTGTAGGAGATACGTCGGTATTACGGACCGTGTGTTCAACGGACTTCATGGAGAGGGTGATGCACTGTCCCACGACCTAACAGGTCATTGCCGTCTTCCCCCAGCAAGCCGATCAGCCTCGAGGCATTGGCCCACGAGGAAGCGCCAATCTGAAGTCGATAAAGGCCCAGAGGACCACCGCCGATCTCTAAAGTCTTCCTCAACCATGTCCCTGCCACAAGCTTTGGAAGAAGCCCTCTTTGACTCTTTGTCTACCGGAACCTTCGTGGACGTCAAATTCTACGCATTCTCCCAGCGCACTTCGTCCGGCCGCGTTCAACACCCAAGGCCACTTTACGCTAATAGCCATGTCCTTCAGACTATTCCATACTTCCGTTCATGTAAGGGCTCCTTTCGAATATTCCTCGTGGGATTGTGGTTGACGCGTCGTTTGGTATCTCTTATACAGTACTTTCCGATACATTCTCTGAGGGGAAGCTGAAGGACCTTCGGAGCTCCTTCCCACAAGGCCATCCCACTGAGTTGGATGATCACGATTTCTTAGACGATAGTGACCTTGAAGACGTCGAAGACAATGCAAAATCAACCATCCAGACCCCAGAGGCCATCTCGGACAATCAGAAGTCGCCACTGAAGAGTCCGGGACTTGACTTCGGGATTTTCTCCTCGTCCCAACCACGGATATCTTGGCTCGAAAGCATGGGTGGCACATCACCCATGTGTACTACATGGTCGGTGGATCCAGACGCCAAACTCGGGAAGGTCATCGTCCTTCGTGACATCTCTTTCGTGACGTGAGCCCCAACGATTCTTGCATTCAAGGACATCATGGAGGCTGACGGTCGCGTCCCAGTCTCAGGGCTATACTGTTTTTCCTCTACACTGGGGAGATAAACTTCGCCCCCCCGGGCCCGGCCGCCAGGGACACGTACAAACCGACGAACGACAATACCTCCGCAAAATCCGTCTACCTGGCCGCGGATAAGGTCCGTCGGATTCCTTCTCTGAGTTTCGGCCTATCACTGATCCTTACTAGTACGACATTCCAGAGCTGAAGGTACTGGCTTTGCACTGGATTCGAGCCACGATCCACTCCCGCGACATCATGAAAGAATTGGTGTCTGGTTTCACGGCAACGTACAAGTTTTACCCTTTCACTTCTATCCCGATCCTTACCGGGATTTGACAAAACCAGGTTCCCAGAAATACGGGAGATCTGTCTACAACAGCTTGCCAACGCGTTGTGTGCGGGTGACAGGGTAAACACGGCGAAGAATTTGATGTCTGCCATTCGAAGCTCCGTCCATGGAGATCGTGACTGCGGCATTGATCCTGAAACCAGGGGTGCTATATTCGACATGCTGACCAAAGGGTACTCGCAGACACCCCAGTCCCCCTACGTCTCCCCCGTACGCCGCGTTACCCGTTCCTCACCAGGTCAGCGCGCTAATCCGGGATTTAGACGTCCGATCGTCCCGCAGACTGGTCGTACCTCCGAGAAGCTTTGCGGAAGTCTCTCGTCGCCGGGAAATTTCTCGACGGGCAAATCAAGGCATACAGAGGAAAATGTAAAGACAAGAAGCTGACGAGACCTTCTTCGATCTACTTTTCTACTGCAAGTCTTCCACCCTCGACGAGGGACAAGATACGCCACGGTGGGTTGTCCGCCAATCTCTGCTCAGAACCTTTGTATTCTTACCTCCCAATAGATTCTGTGACACGCCTCCCATCCGAGCGCGAGTATGACTCTGATAGTGATCTGGAAGATGACGAAGACGGAGAGTTGGAGCCACGCAATGCAGGAGGTTTTGGAAAGGTACAACCTAATGGAGAGACGGGTGTATCCACTTTTGCGGGCAGGAATATACAGCACATGGCAATTATGAAGTATGGATCATGGAAAACGTACGTTGCAGCATTCGTACCTATTTTCTAACACGCTAAAGGGAACCCCCCGTAGCTGGCGGGCTGCCTTGTTTTTCGCGTACTCGCGCAAAGTCGCTTTCTCCCCTCTTCGGTCACAAAGCATTCCACGACCACCTTCATCTGAAGCCCAACCAATGGCTCCCTGCTCTCCTAAGTCCGCGTTCGTCTTGGCGGAGAAGGTGAGGGTTCATCTGCTCTGTATGTTAGACTTGAATATCGAATCTGGCCCGGAAAGATTGCATTCCAACGTTTGCAAGACTGTGCTCGGGAAGACCTCTTGCGAAAGATCACCGCTAATAATGTCATGATTGAGTACTTTTCCAAGTTTGTCAATTTGTGCGTTTGCCTCTCTTATTCGGCACATCCATTACTCATCCCACCGTATTCCATAGTCACGCGCCGTTGCTTTACACCGTCAACCGCATCGTGCAGAAGACACGCACCGCAAAAACGGATGCAATGGTCAGGAAGAAGCTCGTAGAGTCCACAGGCGATGACCCTCACGTGTCTGTAGCCCTCGAACTTTTCCTCCAGGACATGATCGAGGAGAATAACAGACGAATTATCGGCAAATGCACAAACTGTCGGCGGAGGTACACCGCCCTCGAACGGCATAAGGATGGGAAGTGTCAGAATTGTACCAATCTGCAGAGCTGGGACAATCCTGGTAAACATTTTTGGTAGTTGCTCTGCATGGAGATGCCCCACGATTGTTTGCCGACCAAACCGCTATGGATTACCAGACTATGCACTGTCTCACAATTACAATTGTTATCTTTCAAGCGTAGTCAATCGAACCGTTACCGACTTGTTCCCGATATCCAAATGGCAAGACTTGGTCGTACAAATCCCCGCGGGACAATCGCTCCACCGATGACAGTGGTTATACGGGCTGAAGGGCCTTCCCAACAGCGCGGAAATGGGGAATCGAGTTAGATATAAAACATACTGTTCTTCAAGTTATTGTGAATCCCACGCCATTCCCTCCTAACCTCTTCGAACACCTGTTCCCTGGTGGCCGCTCTTATGTCTTCCCTCGAATCTAAGTAACTGAGGTAGCATCGAGCACGCTTGCAAGCCAGGTCGGCGTAGTAGGCAGGTGGAACCAGGCTGACCGCCCTTGTCGCACGAGCGTACTGGTAGCTAAACTGATGGGTGCCCTGTTGTATCTCATCGGCGCTGAAGCGATTCTCGTCGTATATGACAACGTAGTGGGTCGGTCGAACTTGGCCGTTGGGACTAGAATGCGCTTGCAGGTTGAAGTCGAATAAGAACGGAGGTGAGATTACCCTGTCTTGGACCGTGCCAGGGAGGGTGCTGCCGCTGCTCGATGTCTGCTCGACCGCTGTTGGGTAAAATCGACTGCCGTGTTGCTTCCCGCAGACGACGATGGTGACTTTCGGTCGATACTGTTTCTCAACCTTCTCGAACGACTTCAGTAGTTTCGAACGGAACTCTCCGAGCACAGCCTTGTATTGTCCCTGTGACCATTCCTGAGTACGTCGGCCAGTCTGAAAATTTCCAAAACACACCTCGCTGACTCCGGCCCTGTATATTATCACTCGCTTAGGAACGGTCTTACTTGCCGCTTTAAACGCTTGTAGCCTTTCCGTCATCATCTCAGTGAGGTCCTGGATCACCTGCGGAGGGAGAGAGAGGCAAAGAGATTACACATGAATTTCGAGTGAAGGATTTGGATTACCCACCTCACGACTCGTGTCTTGCATCCGGAGACTGACAGGAAATTGAGCGAAAGTGTCGTCCACATTAGCAACAATAGCGGCAACAGATGGAGTTCCCGGGACCGAACCAGGGTTGGGATGGGATACGTCCATGCCGACGACCATCGTGGGCGTTGTCTTCAGCCATCCCAGTGCCTGGTTGTCGAGTGTGTGATTAATGCCACCGAACTTCGTATTAACCTTGAGAGCGACATTCGAGAAGTACTTGTCCCGCCCGCTCCGATCACTGCCGGGCCTACGAAACTGCATGCAGATGGAATGGACGCCAAGCTTGGTATCGCAAAGTGTTTTGATTCCAGGATAAACGAAGCGATCCCTGCCCGTAAGGAGGAACACGACCATCTCCGGAAGGGGCGTACCCAACCCACGGACGGCATTTTCAATGTGTTCGAGGGTCTTGCGCCGTCCAGGGTCATTATGGGGAGGTGGTGGCGGCCGGGCGGGGAGAATTTCTGGAGGATTCGGAACCGCCATGCCACAAGCTTTGAGCTTGTCCCTAAGTCCGTTCGCCAGCTCTTGGACCCATTCGGAATCAACTCTTTCGTGAACGGCGACAACAATGATCCCCCAGCTTACAACCGTAGCAGGCTGTTTGAACTTGACGGAAAGGAGGTTCCAACTTCCATCTTTGGGAATTATCGGCCCCCTGGCATAGGTCAGTTGGGGAGGTGGTAACACGCGGATTGGAACGGTGATCATCTCCGGATCCACATTGATATCGAAGCCATTAATAGGACCGTCTCGGAGACCAAGGAGTCGGAGGCCATCTCCCACGATGTTAGCCGCGTTTGTCGCCGGTGGAGTACGCGTATACCGAAGCATGTTGGTGCTTTCCTCGTCGTTTAGGCATCCACGATACATCTGTGCTTTGACTCTACAAAGCTCTGCGGGGAGGTAGGCAACCCCCCTAGTACTACCGATCATCACCACCGGGAGCCTGGGGTCAAGTTGTATGTTGTACTCTACGAAACGCCAGGTGAGACCATAGGCACGGGAAAGTGAACACATCCTTACCGTTCAAAAAGAAATTCGCAACAGACGTTCTCGTTGGATTATATCCCGGGTGTTCAAAGAAAACGTCTCCCGGGCCCGCTGCTCCGAGAACTTCACTCAGTGTATATGTCCTGTTGTAGCCAAGGTGATTGGTGACGATCCTAACTCCTCTAGGAAAACGCGTGGGCAATGCGCCTTGGGTTCGGTCCTGAAATCTGGAGATCGCTTCCACAAGAGTACCAGGAACGAAGAATGGCGTCATGCACACGTTGACATTCAGCACTACCTGTCCGATGGACGGACGAATGCAGAGGCGGTATCCCCTAACGGCGTAAAGCATCTGACTGAGGCGGACCTGATGTACAGGTTGCCCCTCAGGGAAAAAGTAGCGATTATTCCAGCCTCGAACTGCCGCAGCGGGGACGCGCTTCCGAACGATGAGGTTGAGGGCAGAGACCAAAGGCTGGAAGTCCCACCTCCTCTCGCTCAAGTCTTCATTGCAGTATCTGTACAGAATAGGATCGGCATGGTACTGCGAGGGGGGAGAGGAGATTGCTCACCTAGTAAGTTGTTGCGGATCCAAGGTGTTGCAAAAGGTGATCCGGACCTGATAAGGCCTCGCAACGGCGGTGGGCGGTGCCTCTTCATCGGTGTAGTTGATTTGAACCTCCAGGGGTTGCTCCAGCTCGCGTACTGACACAATGCGTCTGCTCTTGTCGTGAGCAATGAAGGGCACGTGAGGGGAGATTGTTGGGTGTTGTTCCAACAGTTGGAATATCCGATCCTTTTCCCTTCTCATAGAAGGGGAGGGAGTAATCTCGACTGTGTAATCGAAGATGGGGCCCTTGGGCAAGCGAACGGCAAAAAAGTTGGTTCGCACCACAGCGGGCTGGCCTATCGTTCCCCATCCAGGACCTTCAGAACGAAACGATGAAAATAGGCATTTGGATCAGATTGAAGAAGCCTACGAAGAGGGAGCTCGGGCGAATCATCAGGAACAGCGTCGAACCCGGCGACCACCTTGTGTGTTTCCTCCCCAAGTTGAGGAGGATGGGCTGCCTTATGGGATTCCTCCTCGAGTTGAGGAGGGCGAGTCACCTTGTGGCTTTCTTCCACCACGGATTGAGGAGGGCGAGTCACCTTGTGGCTTTCTTCCACCGCGGATTGAGGAGGGCGAGTCACCTTGTGGCTTTCTTCCACCGCGGATTGAAGAGGCTGGACCGTCTGAACGTCCTCCTGCTGGATACCGGAGTTACCCCCACCACGTCCAGGACGTCCCCTACCACGAACGGGGCGTTCCCCGCGACCGCCCCTTATGATCGGACCACCTCGACCGCCACCGTCGTTGTTCCCCAAACCACCGCCTCTTCCCCTCCCCCTATCTCCTCTGGTTCCTCCTTCACCTCTACCTCCACCTCTGCCTTGACCAAAGCCGCCCCTAGGAGGGTCGCCTCTTCCTCTGTTTCCTCTCCCTTGAGATCTCATGGATAGGTTGTGGTTTGTTGGCTGAAAGAGAGGATACCCGTGGCGGAAACAGTGGCTCGTAGGACCGAACCGGATTACGAGGGGATGATAAGATCAGTATCCGTCGTGCCCAGATAATCACCACCACAACGGTTAGCGAAGGAGGAGACTTAGCCTAGACCGTAATTAGCATGATGGGGCAGTGCCTGGTCTACTCTGTCGCAATATGGACAGGCGTACACGTTGTACTCTGAATTGTAACATGAGGACACTGAAAAGGTGATAGCCGCTCAATTAAATGGTACGTTTTTTCAATCCAACGAAAAATCGAACCATTCCTTCCAGAGCACGCGCCTATCTGGAGTCGGCATAGTCCAATTCAGAGATACTCGTTCTGATTGTTGAAGATAAACCGAGCGAGCAGGTAGAGCGTGAGAAAAGACACCGGTTCAGTCACCCAATCCTGTCTGTAGGCGGCGTTTTCGATAACAAGCCCAATGGCGAGGGTGAGGCCCACAACAAACCCGCCAGGGGTGCAACAGTGCCGAGAACAGACAAGCCCCCCTTAGTGCCAGGGGGCGGTTACCTGGACAGTATGCCCAGTTCGGATGCAAAGGAATCTCCTAAACGGCAAATAAAGTCGCAAATTGCCATCTGCCGAACATTTGTCGAGACAGTATGGTCACACCAGTGAGGAGGGCAACGAGCGCGCTGGGGTTTGGAGATGGCGAATTTCTGTGCTTGCAAGTAATGTCGCGATAGGGGTTGGGACAAGAGGGGGTCTGACACGCCGAGGGTCGCCGGTCGTCGTCCGGGATGACCATCCGTGGGAAATTGTGTCGCTCATGACTCCAAGCGTGCCTGCCGAGCGATCACCTCCCGTCCTCCTCATGGGGTCCTCTTCGCAACCGAACGGGATTTTACCTCAAGATCCTGAGACAAGAAACGCCAGCGCTGTGTGTACCTTAGCCATCGCGGCGTTTTTGAATGCTCTAGGCCGTGGATATTGAATGGGAACCCGGTTTAGCTTACGGGCCGGTATTCATCGGCCACCGCTCAGGCCTCAGGGCCTCAGGGCCAGCACGTAATAAGCTCACTTAATTCCACCAACGGCGGCGATGGACAAAGTTTTGGGATCATAGGGTCCAAGATCTCAGTCAGCATTCAGGGCGGGAACGGAGTATTGATGGAATGGTTCGCGCCGACCCGCATCCCGCTTGAGCTGACACATGGTTCTCCTGCACTCACCGCGGCGAGCGTGCCGACCAAGGCAACAGATTGGGGGGTTGTTTGTGAAGTAAAACATTTACGGGTGGCGTCGAAATCCCGGCTGTTTGAGTGTGCTCCTTTACACCGACACAGCCGTGTGTGAAATCGTATCCAAAATGCGAAAGGGGCTTTGTAAAACTCTTGGCATCGTGCAGCATATGCACCAATCTTGCGGCCTCTACGGCGGTTGAATATTCGGATATTAATACTGGAGAGCGTCATTGGCTTCTGCGAATATCTGAGTGGAGGGAGCAATCCCATGATGACGCACCTCCACCACGGGGCTCCTCCTTCCTGATCACGCGCAGCGAGGTCGGCGTTCGTCGCTGCATGACTCGCAGAACGGTCCGTTGTCGGTTATCGCCCGCCTGTTCTGGGCGGTATTCACTTGTCCTCCCCAATGCTTCCGGCTTTCCTGAGGGCGTACGCCACAAGCAACTTGCCGGGCGTTTTTCTCAGAACTGGGTGCTCGGGCGGCTCGGATTGCGAGGAGCCCGCTCGGGCTGTGCTCTTCGCAAGCACGAGGGAGGTGATAGCTCCTTGATAGCCACACCTACGGATCAAAAGGTCGATTCCAGCGGCGTCAATCGCTCCTGGGCGGTAGCAGCGACCAATCCGGGTGCCGCACTGGGCGGTTCTCTGTCATCGCCTGGCCATCCCGGTCTACACCTGTGTCATATAAATACACCATGAAGTTCGCACATGCCCGCGGGACCTGTGCTAGCCTCTCTCCGCTCCCGTATCCTTCCCCCCCGTCCCTCCATCCTTGCCCTCAGCCCCGAGGCTCCACGGTTCATCCCCGTCCGCCGATTAGAAATGGCATTGCTCAGGCGACAGACTTTTACTTATGAGATCTTCGATGACCAGAGCCCGGCTCTGTCGTACACGGGAAACT
>Ga0307513_10011265_pt1 | contig 11129 bp, 8 predicted proteins | sample 15_EM_MG_FD_202174 | JGI IMG/M metagenome (GOLD analysis project Ga0307513, IMG submission 202174) | Populus trichocarpa ectomycorrhiza microbial communities from riparian zone in the Pacific Northwest, United States - 15_EM | ecosystem: Host-associated > Plants > Roots > Unclassified | place... | reverse complement strand
GGTCCGTGCGGAGATCCTGCACCCGTCGGCTCCGACAGCCGGCTCGGCGGTCTGGGACGGGGACGGACTGAGGGTGTCGCTGCCGCGCACGCCCGCCGTCCTGCTGATCCGTCTCACGTCGGGCGCATAGAACGCGGGCAGCCCAGGTGCCGACCGGACTCCGGTCGGCACCTGGGCGTTCCGAGGAGGCTCAGGCAGCTACTTCTCCGTCAGCTGGGTGACGGCGACTTGGTCGATCACCGGTGTGTAAGGGGATCGCTGGTCGTACTGGTTGTAGGTGTCGCCGTCGAAGTCGGGGAGTTCCTGCGCGGTGAAGGACAGCCGATTCGTGCCCTTCTTCAACGTGACCGGGACGGTCAGGTCCCGGAAGCTGTTGAAGTGGAAGGTGGTCGGGAACAGCACCCGGTGGGCCGGCTCGCCGTTGACCGAGAGGTCGGCGTGGCGGGCGATCGGGTCGGGGTTGTAGTGGGTGGCGGGTGCCTGTTCGGCGTTGGAGTAGCGGATGGTCACCGCGTGCTGTCCGGCGCGCTTGGCGACGACGTCGAGAGTGAGGGCGTTGGCTGTTCCGTTGCCGATGTCCGTGACCGCCTTGCCGCCCGTGGCGAAGGTGTACGCCTCGGTGGCCTTGGCGGCGCCGGTCAGCGTGCCGGCCTCCGCCTGGTACACCTTGGTCGCCAGGTTGCCGCTGGACGGCGCGACGCGTAGCCGGTCGAGGACCAGTTCGCGTGAGTCGCCGGTGACGGTGATCTTGTTGATGCCCCCGGACAGGAACACCCGCATGACGTCCGTGCCGCGCTTGCCCGCCCCCACCTTGGGGATGTCGAGCTTCTCGCCGTTGAGGGACACCTTCGCCCGGCCGCCGCCGAGGTGGTCGAGGGACACGGCCGCCTCGCCGTCGGTGGGGGAGTGGACCCAGAAGGTCGCGGAAGCGCCCTTGGGCAGCGGTACCGCGCCCGGCCCCGAGGCATTGCGGTAGTCGTAGCCGGGCCGGGTTCCGGTGACGGTGGCGTACTCGGCCTCGTAGACCGCCGGCCGGGTCACGTTCTCGTCGCGCAGCGCCAGGTCGATCTTGTCGATGATCGCGTCGCCCTTGGTGACGCCGAGGTCGGGGTCCTGGGCGGCGAGCGTGATCTTGTGCTTGCCGGCGGTGAGCTTCACCGTGGTGTCGGTGTGGCCCCAGACCACCCACTTGTAGCCGAGCGGCAGCCGCAGTTCCTGTGGGTCCTTGCCGTCGACGCGCAGGAAGACGTTGGTGGGGCCCTGCTCCTTCACCAGGTCGAACAGGTTGTAGGAGTTGGCGAAGACGCCCAGGTCGTACGTTCCGTCCTGCGGGACGTCCACGTCGAAGGAGAGCACCCCGTCGGAACCGGTGCGCAGGCCGCCGACGTTGTAGTTGCCGGACGTCGCGAACTTCCCGACGTCGGAGGGTGTGCCCTCAGGGCCGTTCTTCGAGTAGCCCTTGCCGGTGTAGGCGGCGTTCTCCGCCTCGTACGTCTTGCGCCAGCTGACCGATGGATCGGCAGGCTCCGCGTTGTTCCCGCCCGGGGAGAGGATGACCTGGTACGCCGACATCTCGTTCATGGCGGTCATCGGCAGAGTCACCGTGCCGTCCTTGCCGACGGTGACCTCTTGGTCCGCCAGTCGCAGCGGCTGCGCCGAGTCGCCGACCTGCCCGGTCCACGGGATCTCCTGCACGGTGGCGTGCACCGTCTTCCCGAACAGCTTCGGGTCGATGTTCTGGAAGACGATGTCCGCGTCGCCGCTCTTGCCGCCGAAGATGGCCCGGGACTGCTTCTTCTCCTCGTCGAGGGTGGCCACGCCCTGCAGCGTGTACTGCTGGTTCGGATGGGGCGCGGTCACCTTCACCGTGTGCCCGGACATCTGGCCGTAGGCGTTGAACAGCCACCACTGGCCGTTGCCCTTGTTGGCGTCGACGGCCGAGTCGTTGAGGTTGCCGTCGATGTTCCAGTACGCCAGGTCGGCGTCGATCTTCGACTCCTCGATGGCGGAGACCCACTGGACGACCTGGCCGGGTACGGAGAGGTGGTAGTTGTGCCCGTATTCGTTGACGTTGATGGGCAGCGGGTCGATCCCGACCTCCTTCTCCCACTGCCGGTACTTGGCAACGCTCGTGCGGACCGCGGCGGGGCTGGACAGCTCGTGCCAGGTCATCACGTCCGGGACGACGTCGTTGGCCTTGGCGTACTGCAGGAAGCCCTTGACCTGGTCGTACAGGACGGAGGTGTTCGGGCCCGCGATGCGTGCGTCCGGGTCCAGGCTCTTGATGAGGTGGTAGGTCTCCTTCCAGGCCGCGAAGTAGTCCTTCGGGTCGTTGAGCCAGGAGGTCTTGTTGTAGCTCCAGTTGCCGGTGCCGAACATGTTCCCTTCGGGTTCGTTGAAGGGGACGTAGACGACGTGGTCCTTGTAGTCGCCCATGGTCAGGACCTGCCGGACCTGCTTCTTGATCTTCCCCTGGAAGTCGGCGAGCTTCGCGGGGCCGTCCGCGCCCGGCCACTCGTAGGGGAAGCCCCGGTAGATGTCGGTCATGTAGATGTAGACGTCCTTGCCGCCGGAGTCCACGAACGGCGGCAGGATCTCCAGCGCGTCCGCGCCGGGGTGTTGCGGGCCGTCCTGCGCCTTGGTGGACACCGTGCGCAGGTGCATGCCCTCGATGAGGTTGCGGCTCGGCGCTCCGTCGCCGTAGATCCCGTACAGCGAGCCGCTGGCACCGCCGTGGAAGGCGCCGGTGTCGGTGGCGAGATCAATGACGAGCCGTTCCGGCTCCGCGACCTGGGCCATACCTGCTGACGGTACGGCGAGCATGGTGGTGAGGACGGCTGCCACCGCGGCGGCTCCCATCGTTCTTTTTCGTAGTCGCACTGAAGTCTCCGTGGGTTCCGTGGCTTCTCGGATGCTGCGGTCCGATGCGTTTGGTACGTACGAGGTCCGGGCCGTGCCTGGGTTGCTCCCGTTCCGCCGGGGAACGGCTGCGTAGGGGGGGCGAACCGGTTCGATTTCGCGTTGCGAGACGGGAGTCGTCCCAGTCGAGTGGCGCTCAGGTCGTGGGCTTCGGGTGCACCCGGTCGGCCGTCGGGGCGCGCACTGTGTCGTTGTGCCGGGCGTGCCGAATCAGCGACGCACCCGGCCGGAGGGATGCACAGGGGTGGGGGCGGCGATGCCTCAAGGCATGGGTGATGCCTCGACAGCGGTCATGGTCCCCCGATGTTCATCGAACCGGTTCGGGGAAGCTAGCACCGAGGAAACCGGCCAGCAATAGCCCCGACACAGATCTCTTCGGCTTCGCGCGGGCGGCCGTCCTGATGGAGTCAGGGCTGTCGCTGACCCTCGGATCCGGCCCCTGGCCTGCTGGTGAGCGCGTATGCATCCAGCCGGGCCGGGGCAGTGCCTACGGGCGCCGAGGTTTCCGGGCCGTTACGGGAAATTCGGTGCGAGGCGTTGACACTCGTGCGGGTTGCTCCTAACTTCACTTCACGCGAACCGGTTCGACGATCGGTGGCCGTCCGATCTCAATCACTGTGATCATCGGAACCGGTTCGCCCGATCTCGGCAAGATCTCAGCAAGGAGTCCTGTGAACATCGGTGAGATTGCCAAGCGGGCCGGTGTCTCGCGGAGCACCGTGTCCTACGCACTGAGCGGGAAGCGCCCTGTGTCCGAGGACACCCGCCAGAAGATCCAGAGGGTCATCGACGAGCTGGGCTACCAGCCCAACGCGAGTGCGCGTGCCCTCGCCAACGGCCGGACCAACACCATCGGTCTGGTCTTCCCGCCGGCCGGGAACCACTACACCGGCATGCAACTGGACTTCATCGGCAGCGTCACCGAGGCCGCCGCGGCCTACGACTACGACGTGCTGCTCTCTCCGAGCGGTGCCGACAGCGACCGCTCGTTCCAGCGGCTGCTGGGCGAACGCCGGGTCGACGGCGCGATCCTGATGGAGATCCGGCTGGCGGACGACCGGCTGGAGCACCTCGCCGCGGTGGACTTCCCCTCCGTCGCCATCGGCCGCACCGCCCACCCGGAGGGCAGCTGGTGGGTGGGCCTGGACCACACGGCACTCGCGGCGGCCTGCGTCCACCACCTCGCGGACCTGGGCCACCGCAGGATCGCCTTCGTCAACCGGCCCGAGCAACTCCTGCGGGCCGGGTACGAGTCGGCCCACCGAGGTCTGGACGGTTTCACCAAGGCCGCGGCGGAGCGTGGGCTGACAGTACGGACGTACTGCTGTGGGGACGACGCCGCCTCGGGCCTGGCCTGTCTGGAGCGGATCCTGCACGACGAGCCCACCACGACGGCCTTGGTCACGCTGAACGAAGCCGCGCTGGGCGGCCTCTACCGAGGGCTGGCCGCGGCCGGCCGCCATGTGCCGCGCGACTTCTCCGTCACCGGGGTCGTGGCCAGCAGGTGGGCGGAGACGGTGACCCCGCAGCTCACCGCGGCGGACGTGCCCGCGGAACAGATGGGCCGCATTGCCGTCGAACTGCTCGTCGAGCGGCTCGACCACCCCGACACACCGGCCCGGCATCACCTGCTCACGCCGCCGATCTCGTTGCGGGCGAGCACCGCGCCGGCCGGCACCACGCCCACCGACCCGGCTCCGGACCTCGGCGTCCCTACGAACGGCTGACCGCCGCCCCGCTCGTTCCACTCTCTGATTCCGCTCCCCTTACCGGCGGCCCGTAGAGCTCACCGCTCGATCTCGGCGAGCCCAGTAGCCCTCGACGACCCCTCCCAGAGCACGCACGTGTGCCGATGCCAGGGCACGCCTGTGCCAAAAACCATGAGGAACACGCCATGAACAGATCTGCCGGACGGCGTCTCACCGCCGCAGCCCTGACCGTCGTCGCCGTCACCGCCGGCGCCACCGCGTGCTCCTCGGGCGCAGGCGGTGGCTCCTCGAAGGCCGCGGACAGCGGCACGTACACCATCTGGGACCCGTACCCGCAGTTCGACAAGGGTTCGGCGTGGGCGAAGCTGCTCGACGACTGCGGCACCAAGGCCGGTGTGAAGGTCAAGCGGACGGCCTTCGACACCAGTGACCTGACCAACAAGGCACTCCTGGCGGCACAGCAGGACAACTCCGCGGACGTCCTCATCGTCGACAACCCGGTCGTGTCGACCCTCGCCGAGGCAGGGGTGCTCACGACGACCGAGGACAACAAGTTGGACACCTCGGCCGTGGACCCCAACCTGCTCGCCGCGGGCCAATCCGGTGGGAAGACCTACGGCACACCGATCGGCGCGAACACCCTGGCCCTCTACTACAACAAGGCGGTGCTGAAGAAGGCCGGCGTGGACATCTCCTCCGTCAAGGACTGGACGACGCTGACCGCGGCCCTGGAGAAGGTCGACAAGTCGGGGGACAAGGGCATCACCTTCTCCGCGATAGGTACCGAGGAGGGCAGCTTCCAGTTCCTGCCGTGGCTGTGGGGCTCGGGTGCGCAACTGACCGAGCTGGACTCGACCGAGGCCGTCTCGGCGCTCTCGCTGTGGAACGACTGGCTGAAGAAGGGCTACGCCCCCAACTCGGTCATCAACAACACCCAGACCACCAGCTGGCAGGAGTTCGCGAGCGGCGACTACGCGTTCGCCGAGAACGGCACCTGGCAGCTCGCCAACGCCGAGAAGGCCGGCTTCGACTACGGCGTCATCCCCGTCCCGGGCGCCAAGGGCGGCAACGCCGCGGCCCCGACGGGCGGCGAGTTCGTCACCATCCCGGTGCAGGGCGAGACCGACCGCTACGCCACGTCGCAGAAGCTCGTGTCCTGCCTGACCAGCGGCCAGAACCTCCTCGACACCGACACCACGCTGTCCTATGTCGCGCCCACCGGCGAGGTCCAGGACAAGCAGGTGGCGGCCGACGCCAAGCTGAAGCCCTGGGTCGACGCGGTCAAGGCGGCCAAGGGACGCACCAGCGACGACCTCGGCACCAAGTACCCGAAGATCTCGGAGCAGATGTGGAAGGCCGTCCAGTCCGCCCTGAGCGGGTCCAAGTCGCCCAAGGACGCGCTGACGGCCGCTCAGTCCGCCGTCAAGTGACCGGAACACGGGCCCGCCGATGAAGGACACGACACAGCTGCCGGACCTCCCGCCTGTGCGCGACCGGAACGGGGCGGCGACCGCAGCCGCCCCGCCCCCGGCACGCACCATGGCCAGGCGCCGACCCAGCTCCCAGCAATGGGCAGCCTGGGGATTCCTCGCCCCGGTCACCCTCTACCTAGCCCTCTTCTACGCCTATCCGCTCTACCGCAACATCGATCTGAGCCTGCGCAACTACACCGTCCGCTCCTTCGTCCAAGGCGACGCCCCGTTCACCGGTCTGCGGAACTACCTGACCGTCTTCGACGACCCGACCTTCGCCCCCGCACTCCTGCACACCGTGGTGTTCACCGTCGTGTCACTGGTCTTCCAGTACGCCATCGGCCTGGCGCTCGCGGTCTTCTTCAGCCAGCACTTCCGGCTCTCCGCGACCCTGCGCGCGCTGTTCCTGGTGCCCTGGCTGCTGCCCCTGATCGTGTCGGCCTCCACCTGGTCATGGATGCTCAACAGCGACTCGGGCATCGTCAACGCCGCCCTGCACGCCGTCGGAATCGGCCCGGTGAACTGGCTGACCTCACCGGACTGGTCACTGACCTCGGTGATCCTCGCGAACATCTGGATCGGCGTCCCGTTCAACCTGGTGGTCCTCTACAGCGGCCTGCAGTCCATCCCGGCCAGCCTGTACGAGGCGGCGGCCCTGGACGGCGCGAACGCCTGGCAGCGGTTCTGGCGCATCACCTTCCCACTGCTGCGCCCGGTCTCGGCCATCACACTGCTGCTGGGCCTGGTCTACACACTCAAGGTCTTCGACATCATCTGGATCATGACCAAGGGCGGCCCGGCGGACTCGTCCACCACCTTCGCCACCTGGTCCTACCAACTCGGCTTCGGCAACCTGCTTCCCGCCTTCGGCCCAGGTGCCGCCGTCGGCAACCTGCTCGTCGTCGCCGCTCTGGTGTTCGGCCTGGTCTACATGCGCGTCCAGCGAAAGCAGGGACTGTCATGACAGGGGTTGTCGTGACCCGACGCAATCGACACAGCCGTACGTGGTGGAAGACAGCCATCGGCCTCCTACTGACCGCGATCATGCTCTTCCCGGTCTACTGGATGCTGAACGTGTCCTTCACCCGCGACCAGGACATGCGAAAGAGCCCGCCCGGCCTGTTCCCGACCGACGCCACCCTGGAGGGCTACCGAGCAGTCGTCGACCAGCAGTTGCCCTACCTCGGCACCAGCCTCGTCATCGGTCTGGGTACCGTCGTGCTGACCGTGGCACTGGCAGCCCCCGCCGGCTATGCGCTGGCCAAGCTGCGCCCGCGCGGCGGCGGCCTGCTCAGCTTCGTCCTCCTGGCCGCCCAGATGATCCCCGGAATCATCATGGCGATGGGCTTCTACGCCATCTACCTCAGCCTCGGCCTCCTCCAGTCCGTGCCCGGCCTGATCGTCGCCGACTCCACGCTGGCCGTCCCCTTCGCCGTACTCATCTTCACCGCGTTCATGTCCGGTATCCCCGGTGAACTGCTCCAGGCCGCGAAGACGGACGGGGCCGGAGCCGTGCGGACCTTCTGGTCCATCGTCATGCCGATGAGCCGCAACGCCGTCGTCACGGTGTCACTGTTCGCGTTCCTGTGGTCCTGGTCCGACTTCATCTTCGCCAGCACCCTCGCGAGCGGCGGAGCACACCAGCCGATCACCCTCGGCATCTACCAGTACATCGGTAACAACAACCAGGAGTGGAACGCCATCATGGCCACCGCCGTCGTGGCCTCACTGCCGGCCGCGGTCATCCTCGTCCTCGCCCAGCGTTACGTCGCCGCCGGCGTGACCGCCGGAGCCGTCAAGGACTGACACCGGGTGACACCAGGTAACCGTTCCGCCCCTCACACAGTCCCGGACCGGTGCGCGACCGCCGTCACCCCGCCCCGGCAGCCGCTGTCCACCTCTGCTCGAGAAACGAGTACCGCTCTCATGACCGCCGCCCCGTCCGGCCCGGCCTTCTCCGTCCACGACATACCGTTCAGCGCGCACGGATCCTGGTTCGGTATCTCTCCCGTGCTCGCGGAGAAGGTACGCGCCGAGGACCTCCACCTCGTCTCGCACCAGAACGGGATGCACGCCGTCCTGTGTTTCGTCCCCCTGGAGGCGGTGACGGGTGAGCGGGCGGAGACCGCTGTCGAGGCGACGCCGAGCCGGCTCAGCTGGACGGGCTCGGACGGACGCATCGACCTCGCCTACGAGACGCCGGACACCGTCCGCCTGCGCGGCGAAGGACTGAGCCTGCGCGTCACCGCGGCGACGGAGAACCTGACCCCCTTCAGCGGGACCTATTTCTACCGCGACCCGGTGGACGGCACGCATGTGTTCACCTCGTACGAGACCGGGCGCCGCTACCGGATCACCGTACTGTCCGGCGCGGTTGCCGACGTGTCCGGCGCTCAGGCACTGGGCGCCGATGACCGCGGTCTCACGGTCACCGGCGACGCCGACGGACCGTGGGAGATCGCGGTCGAGGAACTCGACAGTGCGCGACGGCCCTTCAGCTCGTCGTCGACGTTCGGCGAGGTCACGGAGACCGCGCGGCGCTCGTTCGCCGAGTTCGCCGACACGGTCGCCCCGTGGCGCTCGTCCGGCACCCCGGCCGCCGAACTCGCCGCCTACGTGGTGTGGTCCGCGACCGTGCGACCGACGGGCCTGGTCACCCGGCCCGCCGTGCTGATGTCCAAGCACTGGATGGACAAGGTCTGGAGCTGGGACCACTGCTTCAACGCCCTTGCCCTGGCCCCCGGTTCGCCCGGTCTCGCCTGGGACCAGTTCTCGCTGCCCTTCGACCACCAGGACGACAGCGGGGCACTGCCCGACTCCGTCACCCACTCCGAGGTCCTCTACAACTTCGTCAAACCTCCCATCCACGGCTGGACCCTGGGCCACCTGCGCCGACGGCTCCCCGAACCTCTGGGCCGGACCGAACTGGCCCACGCGTACGACAGACTGGCGCGCTGGACGGATTTCTGGCTCACCGCACGGCGCGCACCCGGTGCCGCCCTGCCCCACTACCAGCACGGCAACGACAGCGGCTGGGACAACGCCACCACCTTCGACCCCGAACGCCTGATCGTCACCGCCGATCTGGCCGCCTTCCTCATCCTCCAACTGCGCGAACTGGCCGATCTGGCCGCGGAATTGGACCGACCGGACGATGCCCGCCGTTGGACGCGTACGGCTGACGCGACCCAGTCCGCGATGCTCGACCGGCTCTGGACCGGCGAGCGATTCGTTGCCCGCGGAGTCCACAGCGACGACAGGTGGACCAGCTCCAGCCTGCTCGACCTGATGCCCGTCGTGCTGGGGGAGCACCTGCCCGAAAGCGTCAGCAGCGTGCTGGCAGCCCATATCGAGGCCCACCTGACTCCGTACGGTCTGGCCACCGAACTGCCCACCTCACCGCACTACCGTTCCGACGGCTACTGGCGCGGCCCGATCTGGGCCCCCGCGACGGTTCTCATCGAGGACGGCCTGCGCCGTGCCGGACACCGGGGCCTGGCGGACGAGATCAGCGCCCGATTCCGCGCCCTGTGCGAGACCTACGGCTTCGCGGAGAACTTCGACGCCCTGACCGGCACGGGCCTGCGCGACCGCGCCTACACCTGGACCGCCAGCAGCTACCTCCTCCTCGCCGAGGCCCACGAACTCCGCCGCGCCGAGACGGCCCGGGCAGTCGGCGGCTGAAAGCGCCGTGGGCGATGGCTCTCGTTCGGTAGCCGGTGACGGGCTGGATCACCCCATCGCATCGCGTCGCGGGAATCACGAACAGGGACGGCAGGGATCGAACGGAACACGTGTCCGCGGCGTCTGAGATGCATGAACGTACCGCGCCAAGCCGTCGTCGTGCTCCTGAGCGCCGGGCTGTTGCTCTCCGGCTGCTCGTCCTCGTCCGACAACCCGGAGGACGAGGGGTACACGGGCCCCACCCTTCCCGCCCGCACCGTCGTGAAGGACAAGTGGCGGGAGGGGCCGGCCAAGCCCAAGCAGCACAAGCCGTATCCGTACGACATCTATACGCACTGCGGGATCAAGTGGGTGAACTTCGGCGGCCGTTGGTGGGTCCTCGACTCCGTGTTCCCCGGGCCCGAGCAGGTCAAGGGGGAGCCGCCCTCGCAGTACACCCAGAGACTGGCCGGCTATATGACCCTGATCGGCCCGGACACCGCCAACTTCGACGCCGCCGGGATGCCCACGATGCAGTTCGTACCGACCGAGGACGAGCCGCCGGGCTGCGCCTAGGAAGTGGGGCCCTGTCACGCCCCCGAACAGGGCTCCCTGGCTCAGCAGGGTCCCTGACCAACATCGACCCTGCCCGTTTCGGCCGCCACAACGAAGCACATCAAACTGGGGGACCTGGACGTTTCCCGCATCGGCCTGGGCACGATGGGCATGAGCGCCTGCTACACGGGCCACAGCGCGGACGACGCGGAGTCGATCCGTACCATCCACGGCGCCCAGCACAACCGGGCGTTCTGGTCGGCGGCGCTGAGCTCCTGTGTCGCGTTTCTCAATGACGTCAACGACATCCTGTCCTTCTACAAAGAGGCGGTGCACGGCGGAGACTTCCTCGCCAGCCGGATCTACCGCCGCTCGGTGAGTGAGAACATCCCCTACCTCGCCGCCTACCGCCGAAGCCTGGGCAGCGGCCTGGCCGCCAACCGCCGCGTCCTGGACCTCGCCACCGACGAGCAACGCCCGCACCTCGACCGGTACATGACCGCCTTCGCGTACTTCCACTTCCACTGCCGTCGCTACCGCTGGCACGACATCTACCCCGGACTGACCCCGATCGACATCTGATCCGGACCACCGCTTCGTCGCCGACGTCGTGGCACGATGACTTTCTGACGTCCAATCAGATCATCGAAGTGGGGGCGATCATGGAGTCGGTGTCGGTCGATGGCGGGGTGCGGATCGCGTACGAGCGTTGTGGGGCCGGGCGGCCGGTGGTCCTCGTGGGGGGTACCGGCATGCCACCGGTCGCATGGGAACTGTGCGGTCTGCGCGGCGCGTTGGTCGACGCGGGCTT
>Ga0307513_10011264_pt1 | contig 11131 bp, 11 predicted proteins | sample 15_EM_MG_FD_202174 | JGI IMG/M metagenome (GOLD analysis project Ga0307513, IMG submission 202174) | Populus trichocarpa ectomycorrhiza microbial communities from riparian zone in the Pacific Northwest, United States - 15_EM | ecosystem: Host-associated > Plants > Roots > Unclassified | place... | reverse complement strand
CGAGATGATCCCGCTGCCTCTCCTAGGGTAGTGGGCTTACGCACTGGTAGGACGTCCTCCGCGACGAGGAACCCCGCAAAGGGTCTCAGTTGACCCCCGGCCTCGCGGAACCGACTCATTTACGTATGTTGTCTAATTTGTGCGAGCTTCGTGAAGACTGCACGCGAGAGGCGGGCTCCAGCTTCCCGATGGGCTAGGGGTTCATGAGACAAGAAAAGCAGTCTAAAATCCAGGATTTCGCACACAGAGCTTTTAAAGGGACGTGTAATACTTCTCATATTGTTTTTGAGACTAGATACCGTTGAAACTTACCCGGCACCCGACATAGACGAGGCCGACTGTGGGCCAGACGTGTAGGTGGCTACAACTAGTACAAGGTAAGATAAAAAGTGCTCTTCGCTCCATATTCCGTAATAGTTCACAAGTTTAGCTCGCCTGCCAGGGTCCCAAATTGCGTACTCATATCTTTTGAGCTATGGAAGCAGAGTAGGGCTATAAATTGCCCCCCATGCCAATCCTGGGGGGCCCTGTTATGCTTCTATGCACGTTCCCTGCACAGTCGGACCAATCTGAGCTCCAGAAGACGCGCGGAAAGCCGTCGAGATGAAATCTGGATCGAGACACCTGCCACCCGCCGGGTGCCCCCAGAAAGGAAAACAAAGACGCGGGACACGGAAACCGCTCGATGACAGCTCCCTCTTCTTAAACTCCTACCTCAACAGGGCTTTTCCCCCGCTTCCTTGAGCACCTACTCTCATCGCTGCACTACCCAGTCGACCACCAGACACCACCCCTACCCACTACCCACCTGCACACCGCCTCTTAGCCATGGTCAAGAGAAAGTTCGAAGACGACGTCGACGCGCCCAAGCCCCAGGTATGCCGCGTCCATTTCCTTGCTACCTTCCCATATTCTCGCTGACTAACGCGCATTGCTCGCCTGCAGACGTTCAAGCGTCCTTCGCACGCGACGAAGCCAGTAGACTTACCTGCCATCTCCCTGGACGTCGACATGAGCATGGCCGTCCCCCAGCCGCAGTACAGTTTCAATCCGACCACGATTGAGCAGCCCCCGAGTCCCTACTCGGTCGCTTCCTCTGCCAGTGAGTCGCGAGTTCAGCCCACGAGCAGAACGGAACCGTCTCCGGCGCGTCTGACGAATGTTTCAGCTTCGTTTTACCCGCCCACCTCGAACGCTTTCTATCCATTTCCTAGCATGGATGACGAGGTGATGGAATGTGACGATGGGCTGTCGCCCATTCCCAAACTCTCCCCCTCCGCTTCGGACCCCGTGCACAGCAAGACTTACGACAACCGCTATCCGTCGAACGCATCGACCAACAGCAGCCTCTCCAATGGGCTCATGCAGCCCAAGGAGCAGGCGTTCGGACACCACGGGTGAGCACGGTCGTGCTTTCTTTCTTATGTCAGGCTTCGATTCCAGATTTTGGACTGACCTTGGCCTGGGACAGGTCCGGCTGCACGCAAATTCCGAAGCTCCGTTTATCAGCATATCCCAATGCCGATGGCGAACGCACAATGTGGACGCACTGTGAGGAGTGCGGCGCAATTGAAATGATCAAGGGCTGCAACGGCCAACCTCTATCTGTCAGCCGGTAAACTGTACCACCTCATCCTCTTGCTATACCAACATCTCCGACACCACCCCTCGCCTTCCCCAACGTGACCGCCTTTCGCCCAAACCATCGAATTGTCCACCTACCTGAAGAAAGCTGCCCTCGACTATCCTATCGACTTCAGCTATCGTCACTTCTTCTCGCCTGTTCACCAATCGCATCGGTTGCTCGCCGACCACGAAATAAGGTTAAATTGACCAACCCGCACAGTCGACTAACGATTCCAGGTCGCAGCTTCCCATCATTCCTGCTGATTTTCACCGTATCGACCGTCCCTTATAGAAAGAATGTAAAATACCACCCAACAAAGAAAAGGCCAGATTCCCACCTGGTCTGTTGTTTTGTCGACCATCGCCAGCCCCAACCCGACTCCGACCGTCTCGTCCCTGTCTCACCCGACTCACACCCCGACTCTGCCGACTGCCGACTCGTGCTTTTTATTGTTCTTGATATCGTATTGATGTACCGGCACCGAAACGCATCCTGAAAGGACGACTGGAATTGGTCTTGGAACGTTGCAGTTACCCCGTGCAGAATCGTCTCACACGCAGTGCTCGCTCATCTCGTAGAGTAGCTTTTTACCGTTATTCGTCGCTCGTCAGTTTCACCTCCGTCTATCAACACATCGACAAGAGCGACACTTCTGGAGGTGGCTGTTGCTTTATTTGATTCTTAACCGGTTCGTCGTTTGCTGTTTTGCTGTCTTTGTCGCTTGTGATTGTATACACTATGCAGCTTGACTCAGAGTGACGATTGATTTGACTAAAAATTAACATCGGGGCCAAGCCCCTCTGAGATTCTCGTTGAAGTCGGGCGAAAGCATTGCACCCTATAAGTGGACGGGTCCTTTTGTCGTATATTTGCTTAAAAAAAATCTCTACAAACACAACAGGGACAACGCGGCCTTGATCCCTACGGCGTCTTTTCGCGACATCCGCGCGACATTCGCGCGCTTAACCCCAATAAACTTTCCCACTCATTTGTAGAAGCACAACATCCCTGTGTATCATGGAAAGGCGATGCGGAGACTGCGGTCAACGCCGTAGCCATCGTGTTCCCATAATAAGACCCGCGCTACGCTGCTTTCGGGTGCAACCACTTTTTCGACCCTCGCGTAAAAGATTCAATGTCGTTAGCGTACTGCTGTATGGATCGTCTTATTCCCCAGCCGATACTAGACGCACTGGCTACCCCGGTGGATTATAATCTGATAGGATGGATGCTCGTCGGTGGTGTCGCGGAGGTAAGCATGTTGTCCTCCACTGGGCGCCCCTTCTCCCACCCTCCCCTTAACTCACTGATACCCAACAAACGCGCATAGCTTCTGGCCACCACGAGCCTGACGACGTACGACTGGTCATACGGTTGGCATTGGCAAGGCAGCTTCGGCCACTGCTCTGGGGCGCCATTAGCGGGCAGACTGGTCTTCAATCTCGCCTGGGGGATGGTATTCAATACCGCTGTGTATCTCTTCTTCTACAGGAAGATGCGCGAGGGGTGGAGGGTAAACTTCGCCTTCCTGAATATATCTACGTGAGTGAATCTGCGCCGGAAGTTCCCCGTATAGTGACGCGGACAACTTGTCTGGATGCAGAGTCGTCGTGCCACTGGTGATGTGGAGCATTGCGGTCTTGGCGATGGGATGGCAGGCTGCTACTTGCAGGTGAGATTTTGGTACATTGATGTTTTACTATGAGCAACGACTAATGTGTCACGCCGTGGTACAGACTGGGCTCGTACTCAACGATAGTCTGGATGTCAATCACTTGGTTACTCGCTGTGGTAGAATGGTACGTCCTCGGTTTCAGACTGCTCAAACGCTGCGGCATGTTAAACCACAGTTCGAATAGGCTACTGGTGGGAAAATCTGCCCGTCAACTGAGTTTGAGCTATTCGCCGAGAGGCCCGATCGCGTTGTGGGAGGACCCTGCCGTGTGATTAGAGGGTCAGTTCGAATACAAGGCTTCAAGTCTGTTAATTCGGATTCACGAGAATGAATTGGCGCACCTACCGCGATTGATTTTCGGTTGATGAGAGGCGAAATAAAACTCAAGGCTGCCCCGGAGGGCCATTTTTCCACCAAGTCCCGGTAGAAGAAGCGGTACATGCGAGTACGAAAGGGATACCATAGAGATATGAGACGCATAACGCTGCATGGGGCCCTGACGTGCTGCGAAAGGTCGCCGGTGACGATCGGGAAGACCCTAGCTCCCTTTTGAGAGCTACATTTAGGTTGGTACATCTTCTGGTCAGCCATAGAGCTTCCGAATCTGTAGAGGTGGGTCTAGAGTGGTGTACTGTTTACATCAACCTCGCTTCAAAGGCGACAGAGGCATCGGTAGCTTGTTCTGAGAAATGCTATCAACACGTCAGCCTGAACCATTTTCTTGCCCTCCAACATCAGCACCTTCGTTGTCGTCCCTTTAAAATGGTGCGGGCCATGGCAGATACGCACCTACATGTACTTGATTACATATCCCCTTCATTTCTATCCACTGTCCTGTTCTCTGAATTTTTGGCATGAGTCCCAATTAACCCGCCTGACGACCCTGACCGAAAGGTTCGCCTCTGGTTTCAGTTTGCCACCGTCAAAAGGGCAATACTGAAGCGGCCGAGTGCATCTGTCTACTCTGACTGACCGCCAAGAGGCCATTGGTTGAAGCGCACCTACGTCTGTGCAGATCTCAAGTGTACAGACTGGATCGTATGCACGTTTCCGAAGGAGTAGTGTATCACAAAAGCCTTGCAGACCCAGGTTGCTACATCTATAAATACGAGGCGGATTACATCAGACTATAACATGATCAGGCATCAGACGGAGCGGGCAACATAGAAGGGACGGTCTCCTGCTCGATTCGCCTGACTGGGGAGGAACACGAGTCTCTGTTAGGTGTTACATATTTGCATTATATCATTATGTCATTACGGGGCACGGAGGAACAACTAAATGCTGGCTCGTCAGTATCCACACGGGGGCGGTCAAGGTTGAGCATACGTACGCCCAAGAATGATTCGTAGTTGAGCTGTATCCAGCCATCTCGGTCCGTGTCCACTTGCTGGAATGATTCTGTGAGCGTCTTGATGACGACGCAGCAGCGTACGAAACGATCGAAAGTGATGCTTGGAGGCGGGCCATAGCGGCTAGCCGGATCTGTACCTGCTTCACAATAGACATCGTTACTCTATTTGATACGCGTTGTGGATCAAGTATGGCCTACTGTATTTAATCATGATGAGCTCCAACAGCTCGCGCGACAGGTTATAGCCGAATCCCCTAAGCGCTGCATTTAATTCCTGTTGGTCGATCGACCCGCTGGCATCGCGGTCGAAGTGGCGAAAGACGCTAGATTGGAGGGCGGCTGAGTCAGAAAGCAGAAAGGCGCGCTCGGTGTCAAGCAAAAGCGGGGACAATGCGCTCACTTCTGCCAGTCGGCGATATATTTCCAAAGACCGGCGAACTCGTTAAACGTGATGGTCCCACTGCGATCCGTATCCTGAGGTCCAAAAATAGGTCAGATGTTGAATGCCAGCACGGGCGGTTGGGTGAAACGCACGAAGAGGGCCATCAGTAACTTGACAGTGTCAAGGTCAAAGGCTGTGGAGCAAATAATAGGTCAGAATGCGTGTGTTGGTGGTTGACTGGAGGGTAGAGAACGCACGAGCCCAGTTTCCGTTGACCAACGCGCGTTGGAGCTCCTGGCAAGAGATGGAATCCGATCTATCCTCATCGACGGCTCGGAACCATTGCCAAAGTTGAGGATCAGCCCCCGGTGGTGGTCCGTAGGCTGTGGGATTGGCAAAACCGTAGGCACCACCACCACCACCTTGCGCTGGTGGAGGCGCGCCTGGTGGAGGCCTGAAGGTGCCAGCCCTGGAGGGCGGAGCAGGTGTATGGCTTTGGTAAGGGTTGGTCTGTGAGTGGATAGACATTCGCTGGGTGTTTTGGTGGGGCCCAAGTGTGGTTGAGTTTAAGTAGTAAGGCCACCACCTTCACCGCCACGAAGGCACGAAGGTACCGGGTTCGGCCCCGGGCGATCCCCGAGAAACAAAAGAATAATACAATAGCGTAGAAAACATCTACATCAGAGACATCTCTGGAAGCCTAATCGCTCAGTAGAGCTTGAACGACATGCGAAACTCGGAGCTGTCGCAAATCTGTATACGTCTACGATGCAGATGTATTAGCACAAAAGAACGTGTGGGTGCGGAACTCTGACTTACCTGGCCGCAGCCAACAAACAAAATTGGTTGCCCAGCGACATAAGTCATTGAAAGCGCCGCGCCGACCTTGAAGTTCTGCGTTAGCTAATCGATCCCGCGATGCGCTGATAATCCGAAAGTTTACCTTGTCGTCAACGGTGTCCCACTTAGTGACCAGCATCCCGTCAATTCCGCGACCTTGACCCGTACCACTCCCTGACGCGGAAAAGTCCTTGAGCGCCCGGTCAAACTTAGTCAATTGATCGACAGCCTCATTCCCAACAAGCGCTTCGCCCACGAAGATAATTTTATCAGGGTTGTTCGTGGCCACTAGCTTGGCCAAGGCACGCATAAGAGGCTGGTGTGGGCGTCAGGATTGGGCACAGCATCAAGATCCAGGAACCAAACCTCATTATCTTGCATACGGCCGGCAGTATCAATGAGCACAACGTCAAACCCGTGGTCTTTAGCTGGAAGGCTATCAGCAATTTGTCGTTCGCAACCAGCCTTTTTGATCCACCCACCGTACGCAATGGCATCCTTCGCAATACCAGCTGCATCTTTTCCGTACCCCCTCTCATAAAGCTCAACCCCAGCCCTGGCCCCGACTCCGCCTTTCTCCACGAGCATTCCCAGGTTCCGGACGTGTACACGCAGCTGCTCCACTGCACCGCTTCGAAACGTGTCGCATGCCGCGATGAGGACGCGGAAATCGTTCTGCAACAGCCAAAAGGCAACTTTTGACAGGTTGGTCGACTTCCCCACTCCATTGACGCCTACAAATGTCATAGAGTAGGGAGCACGCTTTTGGCTCGCATCTGCAAGAGAGCTGGAGAGCTTAGTTCGGATGGCGAGAAGGACATCGGTCGACGTCTTTGGCGTGAGGATCCGGGTAATAGCGTCTGACAAGGCATTGCATACTTCTGACTTGATGGCTGTAAATTAGGGTCAGGACAAGGCCCCACTCCACCCCGTAACAAGCAATACATACTTTTAAATCCACCAACCTTCTTACCCTCCAACCCAGCACCAACACTCTCACAGACCTTCTCGGCGATCTCTCTCGCCACGTTCTTCTTCATAAGATGGTCCTTCATCCCATTGAGAATCGGTGTAAGGTCTTCCTTCGTCAGCACCTTGCCCCCCGTCAACCTCGATAGCAACCCGCCGAAATAGCCTTTACCAGCCGCAGGGGTCCCGTTAAGGGATCCTTGCGGCGCGGCGTTGAGCGTACGAGAGATTATGTCGTCGTCATCCTCACTTTCTCCCGTACCTGACTTGTTAAGGAACTCCCAATCCTTGACTTCGTACAGTCCATCCTTTCCTCGGGTGCCCCGGGAGGATTCGTCGACGAGACTGGCCAAGAGTGCGTCCGAGACGGGTGCCTCTCCGTCGACAGCAGGTGGGGCCTCGGCGCTGTAGTCCAGGTTGGCATAGTCATCCTCGGTAGGGGCAGAGTCGACCCATTTCCGTTGAGCCTTTATGGGCGCCTTCTTGCGGCCCGATGTCGTAAGGTCCGACTCTGATCCACTCGCACTCACTGCCGCCCCCTTGACCCCCTTCCCACCTTTCTTGCCTTTACCACCGCGGGCTCGCGCCTTTAAGGCGGCAATGTTTCTTGCAATTGCTTCTGAGTCATTCTCGTGTTGATCGCCTTTGTTGAGGGTTGGAGTAGTGGCGCCGTCTGAAGGCGGGCTGACCGGGAGGCCGACCGGGCCACCACGTAGAACAGGTTTCAGACGTGCCCGCCGTTCCTGTGGCACTCCAGTTAATATTTGAAGGTCTATTTGAATGAATTTCACGTACTTGATTAGCTCTCTCTTCGAGTTCACGTAAAACACGATCGAAGACCTTGTCCCAACCCTTGAAGGCCTCTCTGAAGTTCCAGTTGGGGGGCTGAGCAGTGACCGTAGTTCCTCCATTCGGGTTCGCATGAAGGGAGGCCACGAAACTTGTGAGGAAAGGTTGGAAGAGCTTGACAAATAATGTCTTGAGCGCCGCCAACAAGTCATCGACGTACGTCAGTTGGAGGATTCTTTGGTAGGCGACCTGTGGGTATGGAATTAGGCGAGTCCAGAATCGCTCATTGGAGAAGGATACTGGACAGTGGACAGAGCGCTGTGCTGGACAGGCGAGTGGGCAGTGGACCTGATGCCTGCCTCACAATCTGGGGGACTCAGTCTTTCGATGGTGCTTATGTTTCTGTGGAGTCTTTCAGACTCGGATGCCCGCCGTAGCGGTGCTACAGAGGTGCACATTCGTGACGGCCGTGCCAAGATAGAATGTGTAATACACAAGGACATTTGTCGCGATTTCTCGCCTCTCGCCGTGAGGAAAAGAGAGTCGATGGAAACGCCACGCACCACAAATATGAGTTCTAGATCATTGATGAATGACCAGCAAACGGTGTAGCCATCCTTTTCGTACTTCTCTTGATCCTCACGACCTTCAATGAGTGCTTCACGGATGAGACTGTTCACAGGGGAGGCACTGCTCGCGGCCAGAGCCTCAGCAGCGGGCGTGAACGAGCGCGACCAGAGAATGAAGCCGCCTGTGATATTGAAGTTATGATTGAGTATTATCGTGGAGAGTTTGGGGGATTCAGCTGACCTCTGTGGGCAATAGTGCAATAATCGAGCATGATGGTGGAATCCAAGTCCCTTTTGACTACCGACTACAACTTGGCTAAGGATGTCCGCGCTGAGGCTCCGTTCCAGAGGGTCATCAACTCCTTTATTTCGGTCCACCGTGTCAGCCCGTGTTGGTATAGGCTCGGTTCTAAGGGCAAGCCACTTGCCAAATAGGCAGCGAAGAAGTCGGTCAACGCGTCATACGCGTTTCTTGCGTGTATCTGTGCGCCAATACTGACTCAAGCGCTGCAGGTAACAGTACCAACACAAGCACGAGTGCTGCAAATGCTTCGTCTTATGCAGAGTCGCCACTCCAGGCAGTACTCGCAAAAGAATCCCTTCAAGCTCGACTGAAGAAAGACAACGCAAAAGCTACCGTACTAAGAGCGCGTTTATTACTGGTTATATGGCCCTCCTCACCGACTGACTTCAACAACTAATAGTCCGTGATTGGGGACCTCCAAACCGAACTGAAAAAGACTACAATTCATACACCCGAGAAGGAAGAAGAACTCTCACTAAAGGTGCTGCGCAGGGCCGTCTCGCAGCGGGTGAGTGTTGTTATTTTCTCTTCGGACGGCTCCTCACGGGCCTCACCTAGCAAGAAGCAGCGGCAAAGTATCGCTCTATGGGGTACATAGAGCTAGCTGAGAACGAAGAAAAGGAGGTACAAATGATAACCTCCCTTCTGCCTCCACAATTGAGCAAAGAAGAGGTGGTGGTCAATGTGACCTTACTCTATGAAGAGTTGAAAGGAGCCAACGCATTTAGGGATGTCTCTGCTCCTCCCCGCGCCATAGACATCATCGTGTCTGCCTTCCAAACCAAATTCGGAAAGCGGAGTACTCCAACAGGGGACATCAAAGCGGCACTAATGCCCCTACTAACCAAAGACGGTCTCCTCCAAAAGTCTAAGAAGAAGTAGTGTCAGGGTTTGTCGTGTAAATTCGCTGGTTCACGGGCCTTGATCCTCCCCGACTGACACAGTATCTACTCCCATGGTGTTGTCGGTTTCGGCGTTCCTGGCTTCGACGTATCTCCCACCCCTCTTTGGCTATCTCTTGTTCTGAGTTCTCCAGGCCCAAACGGGAATATGCGCGAATCATCCGAACCCTCGATGACCGCACGCCCCTCGTCTACACAAAAGTTTGCATATTCTTATCAGAGTAATTGCTTGTTTTCACTCTCTAGTCCCTTGATAATCCCCACTCGTGTTCATGGACTACACAGTCGTGGTGATTAGGTCGGTTTTTCAATGAAGTCAGGGAGGGAGCGTGGGCGACTTCTCTCTCTTCTGGAAGACGTCAGGAGCTCGACGGCATCAAATTGAGAGGTCCTCTCGCATCTCTCTAATAAAGTTTGGGGGGGCAGGAAGAGACAAACCTTGGTTCTGCCAACGGAACTGTATCAGCACCGTCGAGGACGGGTTTTATTACTAGGCATGCGAGCGTGGTGCATGTCCGTCAAGCTACGCCACCGTAATTCTCACCCTGCCACTTTCCCTGCCACTAGTCAAGGGTATCCACCTGGGATTTTATTCAGTGAAATTTTGTGCTAAGAACACATGGTTATTCGGCTCGATGGAAATGGCGAATTGCAGGACCGGGAATCGATTTCCCTGACCCTGACGAAACCGTTCAGAACGATGTGAATCGCTGTGAATGGGCTCCAAGGCAAGGGAGCCAACCATATATCATCGGACATGATATGAGAAGGATATGAAAAACGCCTCAATATTGATCCGTTGTGTGGCCTTATCACTGGTGTCACTCCCACACTCTGGTGAGTGGCTTTACCGGGTCTAATAGAGGCCACCTGACAAATTGTCACCAGGGGGACAACCAGAAAAGGTCACCAATTACGAGGGTGGACTGGCAACAATACCTCATGTAGCTCCAACACCACTAAATATCGCGTTCAGTTCCGGCGTCGTGGCTGTTGCTGGTCTGGCTGTGTCCCACGGTACAGACCTGGCCCCGGCCTGACGGCGTGGGGTTAGACACGATGGCGTGCAGTATTGTAAATTAGAAGGTGCTTATGATATTCTATACATGTGGATCATTGTATGGAATGGGGCAATTCTATCAAGCGGTGGGTGTGAACGCAGTGTACAAAGCGCACGCGTTTGTTAAAACAATCGGGTGGTACGCATATGCATACTATCAACGAGTTCTATGGAAGATGCACTCTCTGTGCTGCCTCGGAGTTGTTCAACCCTGCCTGTATTTGCAATATTATTTGTCTCCGACTTGGACCTGATGCTGTGCGTCGACCTGTGCGCCTCATTTACATTGGACCTCTGCCATACAGATTACACGTTCTGGTCTACAGATCGCTGCGGTATCCGCGAGGAAAGAAAAACTATATACGACATTGACGCAATGACCGTCGTCAGACGCGACACGATAGACTTAGACGTGTAATGACTTGCCCCGGATGCGAATTGAGCGTTTAAAGGTCGAAGGGACCTATGTTCGTCGCACTATGACAAAGTAATTCAAATACTCGTGCAGGCTGGTTTATCACACATGAACTGAAGGGCCCTTATCATTCGATACACTGCAGATTTGAGCATAGGGGTCGATCTGCTGCTCCTCGGATTTAAGCCTTCTCTTATTGCTTCCACGCGATGGAGACTGTACGAAAGGCTCGACTACCAGCCTAC
>Ga0307513_10011263_pt1 | contig 11132 bp, 12 predicted proteins | sample 15_EM_MG_FD_202174 | JGI IMG/M metagenome (GOLD analysis project Ga0307513, IMG submission 202174) | Populus trichocarpa ectomycorrhiza microbial communities from riparian zone in the Pacific Northwest, United States - 15_EM | ecosystem: Host-associated > Plants > Roots > Unclassified | place... | reverse complement strand
GCCCACAAGCAGGAAGCCCTCTGTGATCCTGAGCACTAGTATAAGTATGTGAGAGCATCAAAATTTACCATACCGCTCCTCGAAAATACTATCAATTTTGATGATTTCTATGATTCCTTTGTCTTTACCACGGATCAAGACCGATCTGTCGGGGCAACCACCCCGGGCACTCACTCGGCAGTGCTCGGCTCCGCCGTGCTCGCTTCCAGTGAGCCCGGTCCGACCGGACATAATATGCTTCATCTCACGCTTGCTCCTGGCTCATGCCTCCTGGCTCCAGGCTCCTCGTAAGGTTGGTAAACGTCATTGAGGGACAGGTCGACGATGTTCAGCCACCACCGCCGTCCCGTAAATATTTCTCTCCTCCCGTACTTGTCCGTTATGCTCTTTGTGCCAGAGAATACAGACAAAAGAACGTTGCATCATGTCCTCCTGAGCGGCACAGGTAGAGTCCATGAAGAAAGCAAGTGAGCAAGATGAATAGCGAAGGCTAGCCCCCGCCTGTCAGCACATACGAGAAAGGACACGAAAGATCTACCTGTGGACGCATCTTGAATTCATACACGACCCTCCGACGTCATCGTACATACCCGAACGCAGCCTCGATCTTACCATGTTCGGCTGTCTCGTCGCCGGACGGCTTGTGTACGTTGCAAAAATTGATCGACGACGAGAAGAGACCAGATAGAGACTTACATGGCTGGGAAATAGCCAAACGAACCTGCAAGAGATCGATGAAACACATTGCGCATTTCAACTAGCGAGCGCGTCGAACATAAATCACATCTCCGTCTTCCTACTTGGCACAGGTGTGCGTCCACTGTTTGCCAATCACGGCTATACTAACACCGGAAATACTAGTCCCATTTCCACCTGGCTATGCCGCCACCGTTCACTTTTTCTGGCCAGGCAAGGGCTTCCAATTGCTTGGAATGTCAGTAGTGCCCCCAACTCGCTATGCCTTATTGTCTCCATCTACCCCTGACGCGTTATCTCATCCAGGCTCTCCAACGAAAAGCCTTCTGCTATCTTCCGCGTCCAGGGTACATTCGGTGCCTCAGACTATGCAGGATCGCAGCGCTTCACGCAAAACTTCCAGCAAAACCAAGCGCTTATTCCAGGGTCTACCACTTCAGAGGACGTCACAGCACTGCTAGGAATAGCAATCGAACCCGTCGACGCTGTCATGTCCCAAATCTCTACCCTGCCCTCAGCAGCAGCCAAGTCGATAACCGACCCAGCAGTATTGGCAGAACGTATTGCACGACATCTACTCAACTTTACGTCCTCTTTTGGCACGACTAGTATCCCTCAAAGGGCCATCGAGCAGTGGTACGAGAGCTTCTGCGGTAAAGTGCGCGCTATGGGGACTTCATTCCTGGAACGCGTGGATTGATTGTTCTAGGGTTATGGTAGAGGCTTAGTACATTAAGAAATGGGGCTACACAGCGTTTGCCCCGATAACAGGGCAGGGGATACTGTACTTATGGCTTATGAATGTCCAAACGATTCATTGCAGTCTTGGCGATGACGAAAAGGCAAAGAATTGAGGCCGCTGATTTCTTTTACACTGTCGAATCAAGCCCATATCTCGTCAGAACGGACCTCATGGTTTCCTGGGCCAGGGGTGTTGGTCCCACCTCCGCTCTGTGGTTGTTGTCCGCGCAGTGCCCCATCTTCCCCTTCAAGTCGCACTCGTCCCTCTTGTTCTGCTTCGTGCCGATGATCCTTCATCCGAATGGCCCGCCAGACAAGGAAGCCCACAAATGTGACCGGAATAATCACCGTGAAGGCAATAATAGCACCCTGAATATAGCCTTAGTATAACTGGGCACGGGGGTAAGGCAAACGCCACAAACTGAGACCGGGGCTGGTTTGGGGTGTGAAGCCCCAATACACCAGAGAAGCCATACAGTCCCCATACTCCACACGAGGTCACTCCTCCATGCAGCCACGATTGTACCAAGAAGACCTGTGGAGAGGACAACAGAGAAGCCTTCCCATTGGTAATGGTCGTATGCTTCCTCATGTCCTTTTGACCACCGATGTCCAATGGCAAGGAAGATCGAAAGGGGGAGCATCAAGGTCATAGTGACTAACAGGAAGAGGCGCTGAGTGTATATCAGCAAGTGCACACAGGAAACACCTTGAGCTCTGCTCACCACTGGAGCGTGAAGCAGAAGATAATCGATCGGTGAGGTCCAGGCGGCAGGATGATACAACATTACGCGAAGGTTGACAAAGGCCAAGAGGATGACGATAATCCCGATGAGGACGCTGCAGGCCGTGAAGGCTTGGAAAGAGAACGCCACCGCCCAGGATGCCATGAGCCAGTTGGCGAGAATGACAGGGAACCCAACCCCATGGACCATTGCTTTCTGAAAATAGAGCGCATCAAGGTCAGAAGGTGCTTGGTGGCTTGGGAATCTAATTTGGTACGCACTTTGGTTTGTTCTTTCCTGAGGAAGACAGAAATACTCAGGCAATGTACAAGCATCACGGGTACCCTCGATACTCACCAGGCTAGTACCAGTAGTAAGCAGTAGCCTATCTAGTTCGAACGTCAGGTATAGCCAATAATAGACGTCATAAAGGAATCTGCCCACTTGGCCACCAAAGAGGACGAGTAAGTAAAATGCGACCAAAGAGGTCCTGGGTGAGATGGAGGTGGGCCATATTCCGATGATCTCGCTCAGAGAAGGGTGGACGATCAATTCGGTCGCGAGCACGGCAGCGATAGAGACGAGCGTAGAGAGCGGAGTGAGTACTTGCAAACGTATGAGGTTTACGTATTCTCTCACGGCCGGGTGGCCAAAGTCTAGCGGAAGCTGCGAGGCCATGATGAAAGATGGAAGGAGAAGAACGTTCCCGTCTTTGGCGGTCATCTCACTTGGAACCAGCCTCTCTCCCGGACGCTGTTCCAAATTTTCTCAGGGCTTGAGGGGTCTTCTCAGCTTCCAGATGACGGCTACCCCATTATGGTGCACCCCCAGGAGAACCCAGACGCCCTCAGCGATCTTGCCGCAACTCGATCCCTTGGTTATGCAAAAACAATGGCGTTTGTGTGGACATTAACACCCGCGTATTTGACTATTCATGGCACCACCAACCCCCAAGTCAGGGTTTTCAAATGTGTGATAATCAAAAGGATGGCTTGAGTGGCTCATGGAACCATGGAATTGTTCCGCGAGACGTGCCAAGATTTTCGTCCTATCTCCTAATTTGAAGTTTCCTCCGCGCCAGCTTGGACGAAGATCGCTTGCCCAGGAGATTTGGGATCCCGAACGGCGATTACTTCGTCCGTGGCGGAGGAGGCCGGTAGAACCCGCCTTCATTAGTCGTGATCCAGGGTCGTGTGCGTGGAAGAAGCTGGACATTGATGCCCTGGGGTTCCCAGGAACCCCAAAGCAAGCTAACAATTGCCGTGCGCGTCAGCTCTGGGCTCTTTAAAAGTTTTGGGGTTCGGCATTTGGGGTCCGGCATCATCACCCCAGAGCACCAAACCTTGAACCATGCCCGCACTATCCAAAGAACTCATCCCTCAACTCACCGCTATAGACGAAGAAATTGAAGGACTCACCCACCAAATTGCACAACTCCAGATAGCACGTTCTCAACTGCTATCGAGATATGCCCCAATACGAAAAATTCCTCCCGAAATCATCGCTCAGATCTTAGTTTCAGCGATCTCTGCGCCCTTCTTGTTATCTCCAAAGAAGGATGCGACAAATTTGCAACCTCTTTTCGACGCCGCTCTGGTCTGTCGTTTATGGAGAGATATCGCCTACTCCTACCCTGCCCTATGGAGCAGAATCCTAGTGGCCCCTGGGTATGGACGGTCCCTCAAATGGATCCAGCTGTTCCTCTCTCGTTCGGGTGCTGCACCGCTCGAGATTTACTGCGATTTTAGAGAATATCTGGATGGGGACCCTGGTGATGTTGCTGTGGTTGGCAAATGCATCAGTGGCCTCGTACCAGCAATGAATCGTTGCCACAAACTCACTCTCATAACCGGTGCCGAATCCTTCCTCAACTCATTCTTTTCCACCACGCAGCCAGGCCCACTGCTTAACGAGCTATCGATTCACTCGACCAACTCCGTAACCGAGGTCCCGGTTCAAATTCTGGACCGCACTGAGGGCCTCCCCAACCTCCAGACCCTTGTTCTCAACCGGGTGACATGCCAAAATTGGGAGAGGGTCACAATGCCGACTTTGAGGACCATCGTGTTCTGCTCGAGTTCCCAGCTTCCTATACACAAATGTCTGCAAGGCCTGAGTGGATCTCCTCACCTGACCAGCCTTCGCTTTGAATCCTGTGCCTTTGCAGTCGATGCAGACACGCTCTACGCCACCGAAGAATCGCGGGTCTTCCTCCCCTCCCTCACATCACTCCATCTATGGCGTGTCCAAGGCATCGACCAAGCGCTCATCTTCGAGACCATCAAAGCGCCTAGCCTCAAGACAGTCTGCATCACGTGCTCGCTCAACAACGACTCCGACCTATGCTGGTTTGCGGCAGCAGATAATGCCCTGACGACGGTGGAGGATATCTGCTTTGAGAACCTGCGAATCAAGGGCGCGGCCATCTCTGCGGTCATCCGCATGTTCTTGAGGCTCAGGGAGCTACGGTCACTCAGGCTGGTTGCTTCCCAGCCTACACAGCAGTTCTTTGAGGCGCTGGGCAAGGCGCCTGTGCTGCCGAAGCTGAAGGACTTGGTGCTGAAACGGTGCGGTGGCGTGACTGGACACGAGATTGTCCGATTCGTCGAGTCGAGGAACCGATTGGAGGGTGTGCGTCGATTAGAAAACGTTGAGCTTAGAGGGTGCTCCACTCTTGACCACGACTCGGTGGAGAGTCTGCGTGGGGTCGTGAATACAGTCGTCCACAACGATTAGCCGAGCATAGATGGCGGACTTTGTCTTTCCCTTGCTTGTCGTGCACTCTCCTGGCTTGCCGTGTCGTCCTGTAATTCCATAGATGGATCTGAGCCTTGGGACCCTCCTCATGCAGAATTACTTTCTGAGTTATCGTGTTGATATTGGCCTATGGTGGACTTTGGATTTGATCAGGATAGTTGTTCCACCCACTGGTACGGACTCTATGCTCATAACAGTCATTTGACATTTTCACCACGTGCGAAATGGTTTCTCTTGACACAGCCAAAAACCAGGAGTCTGGTTGAATTCAGGGACCACGTGCTTTCACAGTCGAGAATGTCTATAAGAGCCCGAACTGAATGTAATTTAGTACATCTCCACCTCAACCCACCGCACTACGTAATGGAACCCTTCAACGTTTCCCTTCATTACGAAGGAATCGTAGAATCGTAGAATCGTAGAATCGTGCTTCAATCGTACGAATGAATAATTTACTGCCGACTACGGGGATTATGTGACGAATGTCGCCGTCCAGCGTGACCAATGAAACACGCCCGCTTCTTCCTCGCCTTTACTGTGCATATCCGATATCTCCCAGAGGCGGGGCAGAATGTTCCGTAGGAGTAGTCATAGGTTTCGCAGTCACCGGCGTTCTCGGGTGTTCGTCCAGGTCCCTCGGTTGGAATTCGATCGTCGTCGAGCTCTGAAGCGCCTTGTCCACCGGCCTCTCCGCCTCCGTACTAGCCGCTGCTCCGACAGCCGGGGACGGCGCTTCCGGCTTTTTGTCCTTATCTTTCCCAGCGTCCGTCTCGGCGTTGGGCGTTTGCAACACGCCTCCACCCCCAAGACTGAGGCTTTTGACCGAGAACCTGGGAGCCTTACTAGAGATAAAATTCCCGAATCCACTGCCCCAGCTCGCGATCGAGGGTCGTGTAGGGGTCGCCCCAGCATCAACGGCCGATGATGAAGTAGTCGGGGTCGCCGAGACTGCGGATCGTGTCGATACAAGACTGAGCGGCCTCAATTTAGATTCCGATGACGGCGGAGAGGTCGGTGCGGAGGATGTTGCTACGGAGGCGGGTGAAACACCATCTGGCGCCGCCGCGGCGCCGGAAACTCCTGAGCTTGGTCCGGACAGTGATTCTTTTCGCTGTGCCGTAAACCGGTTGATGCCCCCTTTGACGCCCTCGACCGCCCGGAAAAAACCGGTCGATCCAACTGCAATCGCGTTGGAGAGTGTCTCTCGTGCAGGGGCGAGCTGCTGGTCTATTTTCAAATCGGTGATGCCCTCTTGCAGTCGAAGTCCGATATCTCCCACCACGGTGGGCTTCTCTTCGCATGGGTGTCTGCCAGCGAAGGGCCCTATCAGTGGAGGTCATTGGGACAGGGAAAGACGTCATACCTTGGTTCTACAATGTCGAATAGTAGGGGATCTGTTATGCGATTCCAGACTTCGTAGGCCGTCGTGTTTTGGAATGAGGACATCCACGCGGGCCCGAAGTCCTCCCATCCGGTGCTCGCTTCACCTGGATACAGAAGACATCAGCTGACCTCCTTGGGTACCTCAACGTTCCCCCGATGCGTTCTCACCAGGGTTCACGAGGACCGTCATGTTGTTCTTAGCTTGGTACTCGTGAAATTTCATGCTCGATAGTGCCCCGGAGATGTACTCTTCGAACTTGGTGCGAAGGTAATCATCAGAGCCTTTGAACCTATAGATCGTGTAAACCCCGAGCACAGGCAGTAAAGTGAACACTGACTGCATGCCCAGTGGTCGAGTAGGATCACTGTCATTCCAGCTAACATTCACATCTCGCACAATATCATCTATCCACTTGCGATCCGCCGGTGTGAGTGCCACCAACCGTTCGACATGTGCGGCTCGGAACTCGATTTGCGAAGTTTGGATCTGAGAGCTGCTACGTCAGACGGGCAGGATTTACGTAAAGTATATTAGACCTCACGTTGACGAAGAGGTCCACGTCCTTTTGCTGTGTAACAATCGAGTTAGTAGCCCCGCACAGCCAGCTATCCGCCGCCATCAATTCGATTTGTTGCAAAGGCAAATACGGTTGGAAGAATGAGTTCTATGACACCCTCTTAGTCTCTGCTCACTCCACGAGGGCTATCGCCTCGCACCTTGCCAAAAATGTCGAGAGGCAGACCGATGTAGGCCAGCATACTCTTCCTATCGCTCGTGCGCAGCTCCTCTTGCCGTTTGAGCGTCAGAGCGCGCGCCGCTAAGGAGGGAGAACCGCAATCGTCGAGGGTTTGCAGCAGACCAGGGAAAAGTGAGACAAGGGAGTATTGGTATGTGCAAAGCTTTTCTACCGGGTGGCCGTAGAAGATGAGCTATAGCAAGAACGTAAGCATAACCGATGAATATGACGCCTCGCCATACCCTTCGTTGCAACATAAGCGCTTTCAGAAGTACCAATGTTCGATGTCTGAAAGCACGGACTAGTTCCCGCCTATGACACTCCATAAGCACGCTGTTTAGTGATGCATCATTGCAGCTTACAGGCTTGTGCCTAAATCGAAGGTTACTCCGTCCTTTGGGGAGTAGGACACGACATACCCATATAGAGCCCGCTCTCCGTCAGTTGAGTCCTTAAAGAGCCCTCCAATCTTTCGTAAAACTGAACGAGGATCTCCGTCTCGCTAAAATCCCTTTGATTGAAGAACGCTCGAGTCACCACCCCGAGTTTATCCCTACGCAGGAATGGTGAGGGTCGCGATGTATAGAGACCTGTAAGAGTACATGCTAACCTGATTGGTCCAAAAATGGGTTTAGATGCCAAAACGACCACTGCCTTTTGTACCGTCGAACGGGTAATATCATCAGTTTTGACCAGAAGATCGGACGTTGCTATTTGACGGTTACATCTAAGTTGGAATCATTAGGTGCATTCAGCGAGCACAGAAAACGTGATGCCACGTACGAGATTCCGAATACGGTTGAGGCACCCTCCGTAGAAGGGACAATATGGAAATACGAATAGTCCTCTTCTGACAAATGTGCTCCATCAGGGAGTGCGAGGAACGGCAAGATAGTGGACAGGTGTTCATCTGAGAATATTGATCCTTGGGAGAATTCGATTCTGGGTCCAACCTAGACCATCTCCGCAGTTAGCACATAGTCTGGACATATACGTCCCACTCACCGCGTGATCAAAATCAACAACGGCTACGCCAAGAATGAGCGAATTCTTAGCTATATTGATGAGCAACGAATCGGGGCGGAGTTTTCGCTGCGTCTCGGAACTAATGCTGGACGTATCCGAGTCTTTGACCGGCACAGAGAGCGGTTCAACTGCACTTGGAGGCGGACTGACAAATTTGGTACCGTCGACGTGCGTTTGTATTGGACTCAGCGAGGACGACGTCTCCGTTGCCCGTGCCTCGCCGACCGTTGTTCCCAATGTTACTGGTGATAGGGGGACACCTTGCAGATTGTGATTTGACGATGGCGAGTGTGGCGGGCTCAGCGGTTCGTCTTGGAAGTCACCGTCAGTTTCGTTTCCGCCTTCTTTTTCGTCTGCTAGTGGCGCATCTGACGCCGGAGACGCAGTTACAGTTGCACTAGTGTCGATGGGAGGACTTCGCGGCGGTTCTGGGTTTTCATCTGGCACCCTCTGCAAGCTCGAAAGAGCAGCTAATCGCTGCTTGGGTGAGTCGTCGAGGGAGAGCGAGTGCATCGACTCCGTGTCATACTCGCCATCAGAGTCTTTAAACACAGGCGACGACGGCGACCTCGAGCGTTCCGTCATTATTCTTGTTGGGATCGTGGTGAGAGCTATAAATGACAAGCAATGAAAGGGCAAGTGACAGACGACAGACGCGAGGGCTCGATTACACAATAGCAGCCCATAATAGTGCAGTACTATACACACGACGCGACAGGGAGACAAAAACGCAGCGAAGTCCGCAGTATAAAGCGGCGAGGGGGCTATACAGCAGTCCCACGCTCGAAGCTCTCCTTAATTTCCTTGGTATACTTGTCGTAATACCTCGCAATCTATTAAAAGCACGTTTGTCAGTTGCCAGGGAGAGGGAGTAAGCCAAGGGGTGGAAGTGTAGGCACACCTTCTTGTTGAACACCCGATTCCGCTCATTAATGTACGTGATATCACCGTCGTCTGTATTGAGTCGCTTCCGGGACCACTTGGCTCGTTTGTCTAAGTCGGTATTGAGCTTGTTCACGACCCTATCGATCGCATCCTCGCTGGGCTGGCTATCCGCGTACAGGAGGGTGTTGGCGTCACGATACAGGTAGTCTGCTGCTTCACTGGAGCCTGTAGCTGCCGCGGCGATAATTTGTTGTTGTGCGGTTGGAGACGCGTTGACGAGTGCCCCGGGTTCTAGTCCGAGAGCGACTTCTTTTTGCTTGGAGTATTTGACTAGATCGGGCTTCAGGAGATCCAGATCCTTCTTGTACTTGCGGTGGGCGGTTTGGGTCTCATCTTCGAAGGCTCCTCAGTAAAGGCGACCATTTCTGCCATGGATTGTACATACCATGGAACTCAAAGTCGGCCCTTCGGCCCTTCTTCGAAAGCCGCTTCTGCCACTCCTGGTCCTCCTCGATACTGTACTCCCAATTCTTCTTCCGTTCCACGTCCACACCGTTTTCCTGCGCGTCGACCTTTTCCCGTAGTATTTCAGCAAGTTTCCGTCGCTTCTCTGTCTGTGCAATTTCGCGTGCGGTCATTTTCGCCCGTTGAGACTCTTCAATAAGGTCTTTGCGGTTGGCTACTGCCGATTCGCGCTGTAAAGGTATGAGATCAGCAATCGATCTAATCAGTACAGAGGAAGAGTTGATAATGGAATACCATCTTGGCCCTCAACGCTGCCAACTTCTCCGCTCGTTCTTGCGCAGTCATCCCTGGCCTCACCTCGCTTGCAGTTGGAGCTACCGGTTCCTCAGGTTTGACCTCTTCCACCGGTATATAGTCGACCTCCATAGGCGTTTGTTCGGCTGCCTCCCTCTCGTCGACCGTGTCAATTACCTGTACTGATGCCTCCTCAGTTGGCACTGGAGTCGCGGCTTTAGCCTTGCCCTTGCCCTTGCCCTTGCCCTTCGACTTTGTTCCTTTCTTTGGAGGCATTACTAGGAGGTCCGGTTCTTGCGTTTATGGAAAGGACAAGGGAGACGGTTCAGCCAGGTGGTGGGTCGCTTTGTCCTTGTGTTAACGCTTTGGATTTGGTTGAAAGCGGAGGCTCTGGTGACTAAAGGCATTATCTAAACACTCTTTCAATGTATATCTGGCCATTTCTTAGTGCACCCTGGACTACCGGCCTGAACAAATATTTAATCACTTCCTAGCATTTTCGCGTTTTCAGAAAAATATGAATAGAATAGTCACCTTTCCTGACATTGAAAACAATCAAGTTATCATATTACTACACGATCACCCTGGCTGCTCTCTTTGCCTATAGCCTTACCGTATGAGACTGGACTGACAGCGACGTCTGAACCTCGTAAGCTTTTTTAAAGGCCGGAAGTAGCTGCTACATTCGGAGGTGACTAGTCTCACTCCCTTCCTCAGCCAATGATTGTCAACCCCTGACGGACCTTCCTTCTCCGGTGCTTCATCCGAAGATGGTACGCGAAAAAAGCCCTCTAGTAGCGCATATCGCTGCTAGTTGCCACGTATAATTGCCTGACCGCGGATTGGTACGGTCCACGTTGCCCTGCGACGTACCATACGACTTTCTTCATTTTGACACTTGGAACTTCTCTCCCCACAAACGGTCCAATGTCCAACGAAAAATCCGACTCACGATGGCTCATCGTCAGTACTACTACCTTGTAGTGTCTTTATATCGCTCATTCGGTGCTCCAGGCAACGACAGTCCTCTTTTACATGTTCGCAGCCCTCGCTGTAAGTTTCCCCAGTTCCGGCAGTCAGCCCAAATAGATTCACATGCTCACAATACACCGATTATATGGTACAGATGGTCATGGTGTACGTCTGTTCGCTCGTTCTGCTCGCGCTCGTATGACCCACACATTCGCAGAAACAAATGGGTCCTCAATACCACCACCACGCCTCTCTTCTTCCTCCTCGCACAACTTCTTATAGCCGTAGTCTTATTCGTAGTCACAAGTGCCGTCGGCTTCATCAAAGTCCCCCTCAAACCCGACCCCAGGAAATGCAAAGGCCTCATGCCTATGGTCCTCATTAATGTTATAGGACTCAGGCGCGTCCCAGTGCCGTCTATGGTTGCCTCAAAATGTGCTGAGATGATTCA
>Ga0307513_10011261_pt1 | contig 11133 bp, 11 predicted proteins | sample 15_EM_MG_FD_202174 | JGI IMG/M metagenome (GOLD analysis project Ga0307513, IMG submission 202174) | Populus trichocarpa ectomycorrhiza microbial communities from riparian zone in the Pacific Northwest, United States - 15_EM | ecosystem: Host-associated > Plants > Roots > Unclassified | place... | reverse complement strand
GAACACCATCCTGCCCGTCATGGCGCCGGTCGAAGGTGTCATGGTCACCGAAGCGGTGGCCGCGCAGCCGCGCACGCCGCTGCCCGCCGTCATCGTCGACCAACAACCACCCGCCCTCGATGCCGACCTCGTCGCCGAAGGCGCGGGCCTGCTGTCGATCCGCAGCGTCTACGACATCATGGGTGTCGACCAGGCGCGCACCAACGTCGGCACTGCGACCAGCATCGCCAACGTTTCCAATCCCTCGCTCACGCAGTACGGCAGCCGCCTCGCGCGCTTCGTGCGCATCGAGAAGCCGGTGTCGATCCCGGACGATGACGACATCGCCGATCCTGACAACTCCGCGTTCGGCCCCACGGGCGTGATGCGCGAGATCGTCGCGTACGCGCCGGTGGAACCCGATGGTTCGGTGCGCATGAAGGTGCCGGCCAACATCGCATTCCAGATCTCGGTGCTCGACCAGAACGGCCGCCGCTTCAGCCCCGTGCATCGTTCCTGGCTGCAGGTTCGACCCGGTGAAGTGATCGAGTGCAATGGCTGCCACGTGCGCAATGCCGCGACACCGACGACGACGCCGCTGGTTCACGGCCGCAAGGGCCTGTTCAATTCCGTAAACCCAGGCGCGCCTGCCGGTCCGTTCCCCGGCGCCGTCACGTCAATTTCGTCCGACGGTGGTGACACCATGGCGCGCGCGCGCTCACGTGCCGCCTCTTCGTGCGTCGATGCGATCACCATGGTCGAGAACTGCGGCCTGCAGTCCATCACGCCAAGCGCCAACGTCGTTTACAACGAGATCTGGAAGCCGGCCGCGCTGCCCGCCGATTCGTTCTCGTACAGCTATCAACAATTGACGACAGCCTCGCCGGCGAATGTCGGCTGCTTCCCGGTGTGGACGCCGACGTGCCGCATCACGCTGCACTACGCCACTATCGGCACGCGCGCGGGTCAGATCCATCCGTTGTGGGCCGTGCCGCGGCCTGCGGGCGGCGTGGATACCAATAACGACGGCATCATGGAATTCCCTGACACCTGCACCAACTGCCATTCGCGCGTCGATCCGGTCGACCCGGCCGTGGTGCAATTACCCGCCGCCTCGCTCGAGCTGACCGACGAAGTGTCGGATGAAGATGCCCTGCAATTGCGCGCGTACCGGCACCTGCTTTTCACGCGGCCTCAGCTGCAGTTGGTCATGGGCGCAATTCAGCCAGTGACCGTTCCGGGACCACCGGACGACAACGGCATCCCCTCGCAGATCCCCGTGACCATGCCGCCATCGATGGCAGCGAGCAATGCGCGCGGCTCACGGTTCTTTGCCGTGATGAACAATACGACGCATGCAGGTATGCTCTCGACCGCTGAACTGCGCCTGCTTTCGGAGTGGCTGGATATTGGAGCCCAGTATTACAACGATCCGTTCCTGCCGACTCCGCAGAACTAGTCTCGCGCTTGCTTTCGTCTTCGCGTGTTCTCTTTCGGTCACAGCGTTAGCGAAGCAGACCGAAGAGGAAAAGGCCGCCAAGGCAGCCGCGGCGCAGGAAAAGCTGCTGCAGGTGTTCGTCAGCGAGCCCTACCTCGAGCTGGCGATCGGACCTGGTCGCGGCTATGCGGTGTTCCACGTGGTGGAACGCGAGCAGTCGGTGGACGTCCTCTTCCGGCGCACGGACTGGTTCAAGGTGCGCACCGAACAAGGCGTGGAAGGCTGGGCCCGCGCGCGCGACATGCGCCGCACGAAACTCGCCGACGGCTCCCCGTTCGTCTTCAATCTCGGCGACCGCGCCGGTTTCACGACGCACGATTGGGAAATCGGCATCGGTGGCGGCGACTACGGCGGCGCGAACCTGATCGCGGCGTACGGTTCGTACTCGCTCACCGACAACATGAAGATCGACCTGTCGTTGTCGCAGTTCCTCGGCAATTCGTCGAATGGCTGGAAAGCCGAGCTCGGACTGCAGCATGTACTGTTCCCCGAATGGCGCTTCTCGCCGTTCCTGACGCTGGGCACTGGTTACGTGGAGACCAGCCCCCGCGCTACGATCGTCCTGCCGCTCGATCGCGCGGACCAGACCGCCTACGCCGGAGCGGGGGCACGTTTTTATCTCACCCGGCGCTTTTTCTTGCGCGCCGACTATCGCTGGCACACGGTATTCACGAGCCGCGATGACAATGAGGAGTTGGAAGAATGGAAAGTCGTAATCGCCTGCTTCTTCTGACGGCGGTTTGCTGCGGCACGCTGATGCTGAGCGGCTGTGCGTCGTTTCGCTGGCCGTGGGGCAAGGAAAAGGTCGAAGAACAGCAGACCGACACCGAGGCCGCCGAAGAAGAAGCGGAGGAACAGGATGTGTCGCCACCACGCGTCATCGAGCCGAACGTGGCGCGCCGCAAGATCAAGACTCCCAGGATCGACAACGAAAACTGGGAACTCGGCGTTGGCCTGGGGTTCCTGTCGATCGAGGACTTTGGTACGAGCTCCACCTACGCCGCACAGCTTAGTTACCATGTGACAGAAGACTTCTTTTTCCGCCTCGACGCAGGGCAATCCACGGCTGGCAAGACCAGTTTCGAGACGCTCGGCGGCGACATCGAGCTTCTGACCGGAGATGAGAGACGCTTCACGTATTACAGCCTCTCGCTGGGCTACAACTTCCTTCCTGGCGAGGTCTATCTCGGTCGCAACCTCGCCATGAACAGTAGTTTTTACCTGTTGGGTGGCATCGGTAGCGTGGATTTCGCCGGCGACAACCGGCTGACGATCAATCTCGGCGCGGGCTACCGCGTGTTACCGACCGACTGGCTGGCGATAAGTATCGGAGTTCAGGACCGCGTGTTCGACTCCGACTTGTTAGGCGAGACCAAGGTCACCAACAACATAGAAATGCTGCTCAGCGCGACCGTCTTCTTCTGACGGAGTGAGCTTTATGTCGGCACGCACATTGAAAGGAATCGCAAAGGGTCTCGCTCTAGCAGCGGTATTCGTGCTGCCGGCATTTGCCGCATCGTCCTCGGGCCCCGCGCCGGCGTTCCAGCTCACTGGGCGCAATGGCAAGGCCATCGACCTCTCCCAGTTCAAGGGCCAGGTCGTCATGATCAATTTCTGGGCCACTTGGTGCAAACCGTGCCGCGATGAAATGCCGCTGCTCGAAGACATCTACAAGAAGTACAAGCCGATGGGCTTCACGCTGGTCGGCGTGAATGTCGAGCCGGACGCCAAGGACGCTGAAGCCTGGCTGGGCAAGCTCGCGAAGCCGGTGAGCTTCCCGATCGCATTCGACACTGACAGCAAGGTCACCAAGATGTACAAAGTGGTCGTCATGCCGAGCACCGTGTTCGTCGACCGCAAGGGAAACATCCGCGTCATGCACAAGGGCTACAAGCCCGGCGATGAGAACACCTATCTCACGCAGATCCGTTCGATGTTGAAGGAATAGGAGCTTACCTACATGCGTATCCGCGGTTTGATCCTGATGACCCTGGCCGTCCTTTCGGCGGGCTGCAGCTCGATCGAGCCGTGGGTGAAGCCGTACGATCGGGAAAACCTCGCCGATCCGATCATGGCGTTCACGCGCGCACCCATCTCGCAGGACTTCCTCGACCACGTGTTCGAATCGCGCGAAGGTTCGCGCGGCGCCACCGGTGGCGGTGGTGGCGGCTGCGGTTGTAACTAACAAAGCAGCCGCTTGATGAAAGCCCACTACACACGTCTCGTTTTATTCGTCATAACCTGCCTCGCGGGCACTGCAACGGCGGGCGTGCTGCCCGAAGATCGCGCCGACCTGCTCTACTTCCGCTACGACGGCGGCGGCGTGGAAATCACCGGCCCCTCGGTGCTGGTGCGCAAGAGCATCGGCGAACACTTCTCCGTGGCCGCCAACTATTACATCGACATGGTGTCGTCGGCGTCGGTGGACGTGGAAACCTCCGCCAGCCCTTACGACGACGAACGTACGCAGTCGAGCTTCGCGGTCGACTTCCTGCACGGCAAGTCCACCTACAGCGTCGGCGTGGTGAAGAGCGACGAAAGCGATTACGTGGCCGACACCTGGTACGCGAACGTCAGCCACGACATGTTCGGCGACCTCACCACCATTTCGTTCGGCTACAAGAACGGCCAGAACGAAGTGTTCCGCAACGTCAAGATCGACGGCGTGAAGGTCAACGACCCCAATTTCGCCGAAGAGATGGAGTCGCAGAGCTTCAACGTCTCCATCTCGCAGATCATCACCAAGAACCTGATCATGATCGGCCAGTACGAGGTCATTACCGATGAGGGCTTCCTGCGCAGCCCCTACCGCTCGGTGCGATTCTTCATTGACCCGCTCTCCCAGGGTCAGCAGTCAGAGATCTACCCGAACACGCGCTCAAGCAACGCCGGGTCGCTACGCGCCAAATATTTCCTGCCGTATCGCGCCGCCGTCGATGCCATGTACCGTTTCTACACCGACACCTGGGGCGTCATTGGCCACACGGGCGAACTCGGCTACGTGCACCCGCTGCCCAACCACTGGATCTTCGAAGGCCGCGTGCGCTACTACACGCAGGGCAAGGCCGACTTCTATCAGGACATCTTCCCGCGCGCCGACTACGCCAACTTCATGGCGCGCGACAAAGAGCTTGCGACCTACGACGCGATCACGGCCGGCGTCTCGGCCACCTACGAATTCAAGATCGACCGGTTCCCGTGGCTGGCCAAGGGCGCGCTGAACCTGCGCTACGACTACATGACGGTGAACTACGATGACTTCCGCGACGCGCGCTACAGCCTCGGAAGTTTCGGCACTGTGCCCGACGATCCTCTGCAGCCCGGCACCGAGCCGCTGTACAAGCTGAACGCCAACATCATCCAGTTCTACATCTCCGCGTTCTTCTAAATGGGGACACTCCCCATTTCCTAGCAAAAGGGGCCGGACCTGTTGACAGTTCTCATCGCCGCGAACGTGGCGGCCTTCCTCGCCTGTCTCTTCGCGTACTTCGCGCTCATGCGGCACTTGCGAGAATTCCACCTGCAGCTGTGGATGCGATTTGGAAACCGGCGCAATCCTGCCGTCGACCCCAACGAATCCGAAAAGATCGAGATCGAGAGTCTATTCGCGCTCTGGGGATATCTGCGCAGCGGCGCGTGGCGGAAGCACGGCGACGCACGCCTCGAGCGGCTGATCAGATCACAGCGGATCTGCTTCTACGTTTGGTGCCTGACGATGGCGGCGGCTTTCATCTCACTTCTCTTGCCGACTCGCTAGGCCGAGTCCCGAGTCGGAATCCTCCGACATAGTTCGATCGCCGCCCGCCTAGCAAGAATTTCCCGCTCGCTTTTCATACGTGAACCTGCGGCTCCGCGCCCCGCCCGCTTCCCGCGCGCTTCCGCGCACTTAGGCAGTTCGCTAATGGACTGTGCGCCGGAAAGGCATCCCGCAACGTCCGTACGAGCGCAACCACTGGTTTTCCCGCGTTGACCCTCGCACGGGACAGGCGTATTCCAGCACTTCGCGCCGGCTTCCGTGCGCGCCGTAGATAGAGGGGACTAAATGGATTTTTCTCTTTCGCGCCCGACGCGCAGCGCCGGCGCTTTGCCGTGCCTTGGCCTGTCGGGAATGAAGTGACGAGAACCAGGATGGCGTTGATTGCGGTGGCCTGCTTGACAGCGGTCGCCATCATCAATGTCGCCACGGATGGCGGCGGGCCTCCGCGCGTAGGGACGCGCGCGGAGGCTCCGCTCTACGCAGCAACAGTTGCGCCGGCTGCACCATCGCGCCCGACGCGCACGCTGTCGTCATTGCGAATGCCCAAAGCCTCGCCCGTGCGCATCGAAGGCCTCGAACGCGAGCTCTCGACGGCCCAGCTCTCAGAAAAGCTGCTGCCCGAACTGGCCGCACAGGATCCGGAGGATGCCGCACGTTTCGCCGAAATGCAGACCGAACCCGAACTACGCAAGTTCGCCATTCGTCAGGTGGCGCAGCTCTGGGGTGCGCTGGATGCCGGGCGCGCGGTCAACTGGGCCCGCTCGCTTCCCGATGCGGCCGAACGCGACGCGGCGTTCATCGACATTGCCAATGGACTCTCGAGCGTCGATCCCGCCCGCGGTGTCGAGCTTCGCGAGCAATTCGTTGCCGCGACGCGGCCCGACGGCGCGCTCAACGATCTCGTGCAGCAGTGGGCGGGCTACGACTTCGACGCCGCGCTCGCCTGGACGAATGCGCGCGCCCCCGGCGCGCAACGCGACGACCTGTTGCAGCGGCTCATCTACGTGCGCGCCGCCGCGGGCGACCCGGCCGCCGCTGCACGCCTCGTGACCGAGTCGTCATTGTCAGGCGAGGCGCGAACCGCCGCGATCGCCAGCGTCGCTCAGGAGTGGGCCAGCCGCGATGGCGACGCCGCCCAGGAGTGGATGCAGTCGCTCTATCCGGCGACCCTGAACTGACCTCAGTTCTCTTTGGCCTTGCCGAATTGCACGCCACCGTCGTGGGTGATGCTCGGATAAACCTTGCGCAGCTCGATCATCTCCGCACCCGCCAGCAACACCGGTCCGTAGCCGTGCGCGGCGAGCACGTGCACCGGGCGATACATGTAGAACATGGGATCCCAGCCCACGCCCGTGCCCACGCAGGTCCCTTCTACCTGTCCTTTTGCGTTCACCCTGGCCACGACCGCGTTCCAGCCAAGCGACACGGCGGGGCCGAAGGCCAGCGGGTCGAGCCAGCCGCGATTGATGCCACGCGCGATAGCGAACACGAACATCGCGCTTGCCGAAGTCTCCTCGTATGACTCACTCCGATCGAGCAGCTGGTGCCAGCGCCCCGCGTGACCCTGCACGGCGGTGAGACCGGCGGCGTGCGCACGCAGCAACGCGAGTATGCGGGGGCGCGCCGGATGATCCTCGGGCAGCACCTCTAACAACTCGACTGTCGCCATGATGGCCCAGCCGTTGGCGCGCGCCCAGTGAAACGCCGGATGGTGCTTCATGTCCTGCACCCAGGCGTGCATGAACAAGCCCTTGTCCTTGACGAACATGCGATCCGCGAACTGCAGTATCTGTTTCGCCGCGTCGTCGTAATAACGCCGCTCGCCGGTGAGCTTTCCGGCCTGCGCGAGGCAAGGAACGCTCATGTAGAGATCGTCGAGCCACAACGAATTCGGCAGCGGTCGGTTGCGCGCCAGCGTGCCATCCTCGAGGCGGAACTGGCTGGTCGACACATACTGCACGTAGTTGTCGATCCAGGGGCGCAGCTTCTTGTCCCCGAGGCCGGCGAGCTCCGCCTTGATGAGAGCTGCGCACATCGCGCCCGAATCGTCGAGCCTGCCCGGCAGCAGGATGGATCGCAAACCGAGGCCGTGCTTTGGCAACGGGTAGTTAGCATGCGTGGTGCCCGGCGGCAGGTTCTTCTTCGCGTGCGCCGCCAGGGTTGCGATCGCCGTGACTCGCTGGTGTGTGTAGTCGCTGTAGCGTTTGTCGCCGGTCAACTGCGCACTGCGCAACATGCCGGCATAAGTGACGCCCCACTCGTAGGTGAGAATCTGCATGTCGGTGCGCGCCAGCGCCACCGTGGCGGGCAGTTTCGTGAGATCCGTGACTGGCGCACCCGTCTCCCCATCGATTACCTGCACCGGCGCGGCCTGATCCACATACGCATGCACACGCTCGAGCGTGGCGCGGATCTGTTCGACAGTGGCGGGCTCGTAAGGCGTGGGGTAGTCCACCTTGAGGCGGCCGGAGTACACACCGGGGTCCTGCTGCGGCGGGGTATGCACCTGCGTCGGCGTGGATTGCGCGAGAGCTGGGTGGGACATCGGCAGCACAATGGCCAGGCCAATCAGCAGGCAAAGCGCGGCGCGGAGCCGCAATCGGTTCGTAGTCATGGCGGAAATCCCTTGGAAACTAACTAACAACGCTCAGTTCGGCGGCGCCAGGCCCCGTGAATAGCTCACCTTGCCATCGGGAGCCACGGCGACTGCGTCGACGTCCGGCAGCGTATTGATGAATGCGATGCCCTCCTCCGCGCCCATGATGAACACGCTCTTGGTCAACGCGTCGGTGCGCGTGGCCGTGCCGCTGATGACCGTCACGCTGCGCACCTTGCGCGCCGAGTCCCCGGTCTTGGGGTCGATGATGTGGTGGAAACGCTTGCCGTCTTCATCGAAGTAACGCTCGTAGTCACCCGAAGTCGAAAAAGCGGTGTCCGACAGCGGCAGGCGAAGGAACATCTTGCCTTCATGGTCCGGATCACGGACCCCGACCACCCAGGGTTTGCCGAAACGATCGCCAAGAATACGCGTGTCGCCCCCGGCGTTGACCATGGCGCGCGTGATGCCCTGTTTTTGCAGGATCTCGATGCCGCGATCCACCGAGTAGCCCTTGGCGATCCCGCCGAGATCGATGCGCATGCCGGGGCGCGTGAAAAACACCGTCGTGTTCTTCACGTCGAGCACCATGTGGCGCCAGTTGATGCCCGGCAGCGCCTGTTCGATGGCTTTCTGGTCGGGATGAACCCCTTTCTTGAAGTCGTATAGATAGCCGACGCTCGCATAGGTGATGTCGAACGCGCCATGCGTGAGCTCGGAATATTCCACCGAAACCTGGAGCAACCTGAACAGCTCCTGGCTGATCTTCACCGGATGCTTGCTGCCCTCGCGGTTCACCTTCGATATCTCGGTTTCTTCCTTCCAGGTGCTCATCAGCCGGTCGATACGCTTCATGTCGTCAAACACCGACGTAATCGCCGCCTCGCCCCTGGCCTCGTCGTCGCTCCACAATTCCACCGCACAGCGCGTGCCCATGATGGCTTCGTTGCGCGTGATCCACTCCGCATGCGCCGTGCCGGGCAGGAACGTATTCATCATTAGAACGGTGGCAAACAAGAGGCGGAACCCGATGGCGCGCGTGCGGTCAAAAATGCATGTTTGGCTGAGCATGGTGGCGATTATGCCGCATGCGTTAAGCTCGCGGCTCTCAAGGAGTGCATATGAAATTACTCGTATCTCTATTGTTCGCCGTCACCGGCGCGGCCGGCATGGCGCAACCCGCCTTCGCCAGCGCGCGCGAAGAAGCGCGGCTCATCGAAGCCTCGGGCGTGCTCGAAGAATTGCGTTCGCAGCGCGACACCGCCATTCCCGATCGCCTGATGGCCCGCGCCTACGGCATCGCCGTCATCCCCAACGTCGTGAAAATTGCCGCCGTGGTCGGCGGGCGGCGTGGCAGCGGCGCCATGGTCGTACGCGACGCCAATGGACGGTTCAGCAACCCCATCATGGTGTCTATTACCGGTGGCAACGTGGGATGGCAGATCGGCGTGCAATCCACCGACATCGTGCTGGTGTTCACCACGCGCAAGAGCATCGAAGGCATCACCGACGGCAAGCTCACGCTGGGTGGCGATGCTTCCGTCGCAGCCGGCCCGGTGGGGCGGGCGGCTTCGGCCGCCACCGATCAGAACTTCACCGCCGAGGTGTATTCGTATTCGCGCAATCGCGGGTTGTTTGCCGGCGTGTCCATCGACGGCAGCGTGATCGCCATCGATTCCAAGTCCAACAACAAGCTCTACGGCAAGAGTGCGCCGGCTACGGACATCATCGCCGGCCACATCACCACCGACGCCGAAGCGGCGAAGCGTTTCCAGCGCGCCATTCTCGCGAGCACTGCCGGCGCGCAGCCGGCCTTCGCACCGCGCAGTGCCGCCACCACCACACCGGACGGCGCCGCGCCGCCCGCCACCGACAACGAATTGCCGCCCTCGGGCGCGCAGACGTTCCCGATGGAAGATGCGCAGCCGGGCGCGGAGCCACCGCGCTGATCGACTTGCTGAACACTTGTTGGAGAATCTGAGGCGGCGGCGTGCAAACGACCGCCGCTTTGTTTTGTTACATAATCGATTCTTATATATACGCGGCAGCTTCGGGGACAGCACATGCGTGAGCAACACATCGAGTACCGCGACGGCGAAGCGCTGCTCGAAGGTTTTCTCTGCTACGACGAATCGCAGCCGGGGCCGCGTCCAACGGTGCTGATCAGCCACGCCTGGGCCGGCCGCAACGACTTCGTGGAACGCAAAGCACGGCGCCTCGCCTGGCAGGGCTACGCGTGTTTCGCGCTCGACAACTACGGCAAGGGCAAACGCGGCACGACTCCGGAAGAATGCAGCGCGCTCATGACCCCGTTGATGAATGACCGGAAGCTGCTGCTGAAGCGCCTCCAGGCAGGACTCGCCACCGCCAGATCCATGCCCATTGTCGATTCACGCCGCGTGGCCATCATGGGCTTCTGTTTCGGCGGCCTGTGCGCGCTCGACCTCGCGCGCAGCAACGCCGACATTCGCGGCGCCGTGAGTTTTCACGGCATGCTGAAACCTTCCGGGCTCACGGAACCGAAAGTTCGGGCCAAGGTACTCATGCTGCATGGCTATGACGACCCCCTGGCGCCGCCCGATGACGTGCTCGCGGTGGCCAAGGAATTCACCGACGCGGGCGCCGACTGGCAGCTTCATGCCTACGGCCACACCGTGCACGCGTTCACCAATCCCGTGGCGCAAGATCGCGACGGCGGCATGCAATACGACGAAACTGCGGATCGGCGCTCGTGGCATGCGCTCGAGGAGTTCCTCTCCGAAGCGCTCAAATGATCGGCGAATTTCCCCGTCGCGTGTTAGCGTGATCCCGGACTTCCCAGGGGAGCGGTCTGCATGAAGAAGTTAACGGTCATCGTACTCGCAGCCTTGAGCGTTGCGTACGCCGGATACGTCGATGCAGCCACGCCGAAAAAACGCACGCGCAATAGCAACCGCGTCGGCGCCTACGGCGGCGCAAATGTCGGATTTTCTACCTACGCAGCCGAGGGCTCCGCGTTGGAAGAGGCGGCCCTCGAAGCCACACTGATCAATACCGGCGCCACCATCCAGAATCTGAGGTCGAGCTCGGAAGATACCGATTTCGGTTACCAGGCGACGTTCGGCTATCGTTTCCATCGCTTTTTCGCGGTAGAACTCGGCCTCGCGCAATTTGGAGAGATGTCCTCCACCGCGAGCGCCGACATGGACTTCGACGACGGTGCCGGCGTCGTTCCGGTGAACGTCCAGATTTCGTACCGCGCGGGCGGACCCATCATGTCGGTCATCGGCATCCTGCCCTTGCACGAGAAATTCGAAGTGTTCA
>Ga0307513_10011260_pt1 | contig 11134 bp, 12 predicted proteins | sample 15_EM_MG_FD_202174 | JGI IMG/M metagenome (GOLD analysis project Ga0307513, IMG submission 202174) | Populus trichocarpa ectomycorrhiza microbial communities from riparian zone in the Pacific Northwest, United States - 15_EM | ecosystem: Host-associated > Plants > Roots > Unclassified | place... | reverse complement strand
AATATCCCTTGGGACTCACTGGCCCAGCGGTGGTTTCGTCTATACAAGCTACGCAGTCCATTGGCAAATCTCCTTGGCTATACTAAGCTTCCAAACTGGACGGCATGCTCTCACGCTAAGAAATCTCTTGCTGCTTGATTGCATGGCCGCTACCCACAGCCAACCATGCGAGATCCTCTTAAATCGTGACAAGACTCAGACCTCTAGAGTCCACTAATAACCCATGGTAATGCTACAGTTCACGGGGTAGCCTGGGACTGGCTTTGGAGTGGATGTCCTGGAAGCCTTACAGCTTCCCTGGTCAGCCCCAAGCCCTCTACTGTTAACCATACAACTACCCGGAGGTCAAAGTATGCCCGTAGGTGGTTCCCAGGTGTTATCCAGGTGGCCCCCCAGGAGGTGGTCACCCTCACACCTCTTATATATCCTGCGAACAGCTTCTGGTCTGTTGGACGGCCACAACTCATATGGTGTTGTTGGAGCGTTCCTATGGATCTCAAATTACTAGAAAGCACACAACTACACAGCTGTACCATGCGGTCGCGCCCTACCAACGCTGGGGCCGCAGGGGGGTGTTAGGAATATCCTCTGAAAGTTACAGGAGGTTCTGACCACTCCTGCTCTGTCAATAGTCCGTTTCGTACCATACGAAGCGGCCCTATCAACCTCTAAGAGCCTTACTATAGTGGGACAACTTTCCCCTAAGTTCCCAGATCCCTTTGTCCGTGATGGTAGGGTAACTGGGGTCCCAAGGTAGGGTAATCATGTTTCTAAGGTAGGGTAACTTCACCCTGCCATGCCTTTATTGCCTTCAGGAGTCCGTGCGACCACATATCAAGTTGCCCCGGAGACCCGTGCAACGTTTACTATGGGTCTTTAGCTTTATGCCAACATACCCTCCATAGGTTACCCCGCCTAGTAGGGTAACTTTGGCCTACCTAGGTTACCCTGTCTAACCCTATGTCACCAAGTTACTTTGTAAACACTTGTAGCAACTGTCACAAATCGTGACTAAGCAAGGCAGATTTCACATGACTAATACTTATTAGTCATAAGGTATGTTGGGTTTTTGCACTATGACGTCACTTGACTCATAGCTTTCACATGACTGCGCACTTGCGAGTCATTGGTTAATTATGATTGGTTAATGGTTTCATGACGTCACGATTGTGACGTCATATGATGAAATGACTTCGCACATGATTCAGATTACGAGTCATGGGTTTCACGCATACGACTCATTTGAGCGTATGATCGGGGTTATGGGTTTGGATCGAGGAAAGAGAAGGCGCGCAGTTGATTCGTAAAAATCAGCTGATGGATTTCGCACCATGACTAATTATTGGTCATGGGGGCTATGCTATGTAATGGTGACGCGTCACCAAGGTTAGGGTTGTGAGAAGATGCCTATAAAAGGAACTTGGTTCCGACGAAGAGATAGGATCTTCACGCAACCATCTAAGTACTTTTCTATACTCAAGATAATTGCAATACGATTACGCTTTACTCTCTTTACATACACTCCTCCTCTACGAGAGCCTACGCTCTAAAGAACCTGGAGACTATTGTGATAGTCTCGACAGGTTGCCCGAACATAGGACTATTGTGATAGTTCTATCAAGCCGACAATCCACCCATCTTACTATCTGAAGAAGATAGTGTCCTTCGACGGATCACACGAGACAAGCAAGCCAGTTCCGTACTATCTGAAGAGATAGTATTTTCCTACACCTTGGTGCAAAGAAACGAGACTCGCTTACGCCAGAAACGACTGTCGTTGCCTGTTGCATACGTGCTCAACAATAGGATTGTTACAGCAACTCATGTCTACCGGTAGTATACTAAGTATACTGGCCTATCCTCAATATGGTTACCACTTGGTATGCCATACGGGCTTGAGTCTAGTCCACTGTAGCTACCTATCTGTAGTGTCGTTACAGGGAGAAATCGGGGAACCCTGGGGGGCACTGACGTTTACTGGGGACAGGGTGCCTGGGGCCCCTTGAAAGGCAAGAGACCAGCTCCACTCACCCACAAAGGATGAGAGCCAGGAGACCAGGTAGGGGGCGATTCCTCATTCCCTGAGGATTTGGGCTAGATTGGAGTTGTCGACGTTGTCGAACCCTGCCTTGACGTCCAAAAAAAGAGACAAGACCTTGAGGCGTGGCCTTTGCAGGGTTCTTATGTCGTTTGAGAGGGTGAGGACCGCATTGTATGTGCTAAGTCCAGGCAGGGAGCCGCATTGGTTGGGGTTGAGCATGCCCCTTGATCGGGCTGCCAGGAGGGGGCGGGACGCTATTATCCTTTCGAGGATCTTTGAAAACGTGCGGATCAGGACAATTATCCTGAAGGAGGCGGGAACTCATGGGAGGGCTTCCCAGGCTTGTCGAGCACGATCCCGTTGGACCCTTTCAATGACGCTGGGTGATATCCCAAGCTTACAAGCGGGGAGAGGAGTTGTAGGAGAATCAAGGGGTTGATTTTATTGACCTGTTTCCAGGTTGAGTAGGGGATTCCGTCAGGTCCTGGGGCCGATGTGGGGGAGCACTTGGAAAGAGCTATGGTTATCTCTTCCTCTTTTAGCAGGGGCGCCCTCTCGTGGGGCCTTAACCTGGGGGGCGGGGAAAACGGTATCTTTGGGGGGAAAAAGTGGTCCAACAGGACCTTGTTCATCTGCTGGGGGGTCTCAGCCCCTGGGAGGGAGGGAAAGCGGGGTGGGGTGCGGCCGTAGGCGAACATCTTGGCTGTCCATAGGCTTCAGGGGGTGGCGTTTAGTAAGAATGATTACCAGTGTTTGTTTTTGGCGGTCTTTATCACCTTGAAATACCCCGCTTTGGAAATGTTAGTCACATCCCGGATGGCTGGGGTGCCATGTTTCCTAGCCAACCCAGAGGCTTTGTGGAACCCCCGGCGGAGGATGGTTAGGTGGGGGGACCACCAAGGTTTGGACTAGTGGGAGGGCCAGGAGACTGGCGTGTGTTCCTTCAGGAGAGCAGTGAGTCGATCTACCGACCCAACCAGCCACGCGTCCAGGTCTGTTGGTGAGGAGCACGGGGAGCAGCGAGAATCTCAAAGTTTTTTAGGGTTGGGGAGAGTGTCCCCCAATCCGTGTCAGACCAGCGAGGGCACCTGGGGATCGGGATCAGGGAGGGGGGGGCGAGGTTTATTGTTATTGGCACATGGTCGGAGCCGGTCGAGGGAAGGGAGGCCTCCTAGCCTTTAACCATTGGCAGGAGGAGAGGGTTGGCGAAGGACAGATCAATGACGGAGGGGCGGGCCCTACCCACCAAAGGGAACCTAGTGTACTCCCCAGGAGGGTTGAGGAGGGCAAGCCAGCCTCTGCTGCCTTCTCGAAGTATGGGGTTGAGGAAAGTATTTCCCACGGGGAGAAAGACCGTTGCCGGTCCGGGAAGGGGTTGTGTATGTTGAGATCCCCTACCACCAGGAGGGGGATCCCAAGAGCCGGGAAGAGGGTTTCTGGAGAGACCGAGTGGACTCTATGGTCGCGTGTGTTGGTTGAGTAGGCGTTTATTAGCCTGAAGGAGGGAAGGTTTGTCCTGAAGAGGGGTTCCTGGGAGGAGATGTCTAGGGCAAGGACATCATCCACCCCCTTGAACTTTGGGAGTACCGAGTAGGAGGAAAGAAAAGACATATGAACGTAGGCCGCCACGCCGGGCTTCCTGACGATCAATCATTACTGGGGCGAGCCCGACGATCGACAGGAGCGGGGGAAGGGCGTTGGGCTTCCAGGGGGAGAGGGCCACCAAAGCCTTGAGTACTGCTGGGACGGGGAGTCCTGCCAGGGGCGGTTGCCTTGGGGTTACGAGGTCCACCTCCGTGGGACTCGCCCGACTGGGGGAGTAGAGGGTGCTGGGCCGCCATCGACTGCCATATCCATGGGGTCTTGACCAGGTGGGACTGGGGAGGTAGGTCTGGTGGGGCTAGTTGGGCTAGGTCGAGCTGGACATTCCTTGAATGTGGCAGTGTGGTCGTTACCACAGTTGCAGCAATGGGGGGGCAAGGTTGGGCAACAGGATGGGACTGGGTTATTGTTTCCGCTCTGGGGGCAGGTTGGATTCTGACATCTGTGAGCTGCGCGAGTATAGTGAAGGCCACAAATAGGGCACGTCGGGTGGCTAGCGCCACATCGCTGATGGGCGTGTCGGTACCTCCAGCAGTTTCTATACTGGGAGGTTCTGCTGGCCGAGAAGGCAAGTTCGACTTTGCGTTTTTGCGAGAGGATGAAGACCCCGGAGGTGAGAGCCGAAACTTGTTGGGGGTCGACGGTGACAACCACCGAAGTGGCCTGCTTGGTGTCCCGAGAATCTCTGTCAGGGTTAAGGTACCTGGCTGAGAGAACCGGGGTCCCTTTGTCATTGAGGATAGCCTGCCTGATATATGGAAAGAGTTCCTCTTCATCGTGGGGGAGGAAGCTTATTGGAAGGCCGTGAATGGCCAGTTGAACGGCTGTGGGGGCGAGGACAAGAGTGCACCAGGGGTTTTCGCCTACCGGGAAAGACTGGTTGAGGGCCCTGGTGAGGGAATCGAAGTATGGGGCATATGACGCGGCGGGAGTTGCCTTGTCGGTTACGGTAAGGGAGATGGCACCACCTGGATTGACCGTGGCGGAGAAGCCAAGGGGGAGGAGGCAGTTCGATTCGCGGAGGACCCGAGCAGCTATGGCAGGGAACTTTGCCGCCATTGATGGAGCGTTTGGGTGAGGGTCGGGGGACTTGCGAGGAGCAAAAAAGCGCCATTGGGCACCAGGGAGGGAGGCCCCTTATTAGCAGGAGGGGCGACCACACTCGCAACTTGTTGGGCCAAGAGCTGCTTGCCGGCTCTTTTCTTGTCCTTGCCGCCCAAGCCGGAACCAGAGACAGCTTGAGCGTAGGAGCGGGAGGGGTTGTTGTCACGATGCAGGTGGTCTGGAGTGAAAGAGGCCACATGGTATGCGCCTCTCCGGTATTGTCCGGCCTCGTAGCTGTGGGGGTAGAGCCTGGCGTACTTCTCGGGGTCTCCCAAAGCCTTGCCAAGCTTAGTGTTGTAAAAAGGTATGAGGTATTTGGATCCTCATGTGTGCGGGTGGGGTGGGGGGTGGGGGTGCTCGAGCCCTTTCCTTCCCCATCCGTGAGGGGGCTGGGCCAGGGGCAGGGGTCGGGTGGTGGGCCTTGTGTGTGGGGGCCAGCGCTTGTGGTCGTGCAGGGTTGGCGGCTGACACACGATGTGACAGGTCACGAATTGACGCCCTGATTTGAGCCAGCCCTTGGGGAGGGTTTTGGTTGTATGTGGGGGGGAGGTTGGCTAACTGCGAGCAGACATCGTGGAGCTCCTCCCTGATGGCCTCATTTTCCTGGGACATTGTTGCAAGCGTTTGGGTTACCCCAGTCAGTTCTTGCGAGATGGCGACCAGTCCCTTTGCAAGCTGGGCAAGGAGGGTGATGGTCGTGGACTCGGAGGGGATTGTGCCCGGGGATTGTACCCGATAGAGTTTCAGGGCTGATGTCCGGGATGTCTCGTGGGTTGAGGCGGAGGGCCTCCCTCACCTGGGCGAGCGGTTCCGCTATGAAGGCTAGAGGGTAGTCTATCAAGGGCGTTCCTGACCTTGAGGGATTGGGGGAGTTCAGGGCCGACAATCTGCCAAAGGCAGTGTTCCCTGGGGGTAGCTGGTAGGGATCCGTCATGAGGGCGAGCGGGCGAGGAGAAGTGGGCGAGGGGTTTGATCCGGATGCACAGCCGGATAAAGTTGAGATTGTGTGTGAAATGTAGGGGGGGGGAGGAAGTTTGCGAAAAGCGTGCCCCCAGGAGGTGGTTACCCTCACACCTCTTATATATCCTGCGAACAGCTGCTGGTAGGTTGGCTGGCCAATACTTAGACGGTATTGTAAGAGCTTTCCTATGCATCGCACCTTACTAGAAAGCGCACAACTATTCAACCGTATCGTGCCGTTGCGCTGTACCAGCCCTGGGGCCACAGGGGGGCGTTAGGAATATCACCTCCAAGTCACAGAGGGTTCAGACCACTCCAGCTCTGTTAGTAGCCCATTTGGTGCCATACAAAGTCGTCCTGTAAACCTTGAAGCACCCCAGTATAGTGTTATAACTTTCCCCTAAGTCTGCAGAAGCCAATGATGCTGATGGTAGGGTAACTAGGGTTCCTCAGTAGGGTAACAGGGTCCCCAAGGCAGGGTAATCATATTTCCAAGATAAGGTAACTTCACCCCCTCATGCCTTTATTGCATTTGTCGGTCATCACAAACACATATTATGTTGCCCGAGAGACTCGTGCAATGTGTACTATGTGTCTATAACTTTACGCAAACATGCTGTCCGAAGGTTACCCTGCCCAGCCGGGTAACTTTAGCCTACCTGTGTTACCCTGTCTACACCTCTTGCAACGACCATACAGATAAATCGGTACAGTGGACTAGGCTCAAGTCCATATGGTTTACCCAGAGGTAACCTGATTGAGTATAGACCAGTATACTTAGTATACACTGGTAAGGATGAGTTGGTACAAGTGTCTACAAGGTGACTTGATGACATAGGGTTAGACAAGGTAACCTTCAGAGAGCATGTGCGGATAAAGTTAAGGACACATAGTTAACATTGCACAGGCCTCAAAGGCAACATTATATGTGGTTGCACGGACTCCCGATGGGCATAAAGGCATGTAGGGGTAAAGTTATCATATCTTGGAAACATGATTACCCTACCAGGGGGACCCGGTTACCCTACCGAGGTACCCCGGTTACCCTACGTTGACTGACAAAGTCCTCTGCGACTTAGAGGAAAGTTATCCCCGCATGGTCAGCCTCTTAGATGTTTATAGGGCCGCTTCGTATGGCATGAAAACGGACTACTGGCAGAGCAGGAGTGGTCCGAACCTCCTATAACATTCAGGGGATATTTCTAATACACCCTACCGGCCCCAGCTTTGGTATGGCGTGACAGTACTGTACAGCTGTGTAGTTGTGCACTTCGTAGTAACGTGAGATTCATAGGAACCCTCCCACAACACCATATGAGTTGTGGCCGTCCAACTGACCAGAAGCTGTTCGCAGGATATATAAGGGGTGTGAGGGTGACCACCTCCTCAGCAAAAAAACACATGCACCTGATGCGCCTGCCCCGCGTCCTGACCCCAGAGACGTCGTCGCTGCGTCCTGTTCGCCTTGTTCGCCCTGAGTTCTGTTGCACTATCCGTATGCTTCCCATGCGTCCTGAGTCATTCCCCCACGCCCACACGCCACTATTGCGTCCTGCATTGCCCAGCAACCTTTCCTTGCATCTTGACTTGACCTCCCCCCTGTTCTCCATATCCCAGCATCATGACGCTTTCAATTCTCCAGCTCCTTCATAATGCCCTCCGGATTATCACACACCTATCCCTGGTCTCCTGGTGTGAACTCTGCGCCTGCCCTAGGCCAGCCCTAGGCCAGCCCTACCCCAGCCCTGTGCCCGCCATCGTCCTGTGGGGTCTCTCGAGCGTCGTCATCATGTTTACCTTATGTATTAATTATATATTTTCCTCATACTGGTACACACTATATATATACAGCTTACCATGGCACCCAATACACACCTCGGCACATATCAACCATACCCCAGTTTGTATTACTTGTAAATCTCGTTTAACGTCCTCAAGGTAATACAGCTGTTGACCACCCAGGGGGGGTCTCCCTCTGGAATGAGATAAGCCAGGCCAAGAATTGTCCTTATGTCAACCAAGGTAAACTCTCGCACGTCTTCTCTCAGCTGCACTGTAACAAGACTGTGTATATCAGAGGGCCCGCCTGAATTCACAGGGCTCAAGATCTGAATGCCTGGCAACCACCGCATAGTGACTTGGCTGCAGTCCCTGATTTTAAAGAGCGCCACAATGTTTTCCTGGAGACGACCCCTTAGCACATCATACATCTCCTCGCTTCCACCCTGTACCCAAACCTAATCATTCTGACTTTCTTGATTCGGAAATCGGTGAGTTCCTGTGCATTGTCCACGATGGATGTGGCAAAGATTGGTTTCCTGGAATGCCAAAACCAGGATTTCGAGTTGTGTTAGTTGTTAAACAGGAAGTAGTTGGAGTATTGCTGGTTCTTTGGAAAGGCAGTGTTCAGTGGGTAGGTTGTGTCGGCTGTATCGAATCAATTCCAAACAGCTTCAGTAAGAGTGATTCCTAACACCTTGCAAAAATCAAGAATGCCAGACACGTCGTCTCGACTACCATTCACTATCCTTCCCCGTGTTGGCGTCGATACCTTACCTGTTGTTTTATCTCAATAGCCAAGGACATCGTCATCGAGATTGGCTCCACCAAGTCGCAGCGAATTGTGGTTTAAAAGTCTCATTCAGATTGCATGCTAACAACCGTAGCTGTGGAGAATTTCTATCGCTCAACATCGTTCTTATTCGAGTGACTCCATCTGTCCTTAATCTGTTTCTTATGCGCGAGCTCCCCGAACTCCGTGGAATACATTGGGATATTGCCAAACTGGCATATATGATCAATGAAGTGGCTTAGCAGATGCATCTTAAAAAGTTAAAATGGGATTCCATATAGATCATGTCCATACAGAGGTTGTTCTCCTAATCCCAATCGCCTGCAAGGTGCCAGCGCTGCTTGGACAGTGCTACTGGCTTGTTGCTGTAGGCTCGCTGATGTCGTAGCTCCTTTCGCTGCTTGTCAACCTTTGCCCGTACTCGTTTAGAAACTCGAAACTCCAAGAAGATAACTTTCATCCTGTGAAACCGGTCGTAATATTCATCCATTTAGGCTATTGTCTCGGGGGTGTAGCTCCGGTATTCCGCCATGATATTGAAGTCGACCAGTACTTGGACACACTCTAGAGCCTGTTTGAAAGGTCTCACTTGCCGGCTGTCGGGCTGGCACAGTGCTACAGTTTGAACCCCCAAAGGACACAGTCTAAGGTTGTCCATCTCCTTTTCTTGCCACAACGTGACCTCACAATAGGGCTTCGTTGACACACAAAACCCTGGGTAGCGTCATAGCACCTTCCAGATCTCGTCAAAGGCCTGGAGCTGGGCGTGCTTCTTGAACAAGCCCTCAATCCAGTCTATCATCTGCTTGAATAAACCCAGATAAACTGTATGAAGCAAATCTGGCTTGTGGAGACCAGGTGCTGAAACACGGTGAAGCCCATGAAACATGTTTTTCTCAAGATAGATACTAAGATTTTCAAATATGGTGCGGGGGTCGTCAGATTCACACTCACTATATTCATATCTTGCATAATCTCAGGCCTGGTGGCTGTTGGCATTGGTTCCTAATTCTCCCAGAAGCACCTCGCATTTAGGACAACTATTCGATTTTATCACGTAAAGCGCAACGTTTTCCATATGGTCAGCAATCTATGAGGACAATATTGGAAAGCATCTCTGCACTTTCCCGTTAGTACAGTAAGTAAAATATAAGTACCACTTGCTGATTCTTCTGCCAATTACCATACCTATCTCTCTATCTCTATCATTCCCTTATTCCACCTTATATTCCTATGATAAATACAGGAAAGAGATATTTACATAATTTCTTTAGTAAACTGTGAAAAGTTCAATCCGAATTCCTCAAATCATGGGCCAGCATTTCAACAAGTCTTCAGACTCTCCAGTATATTCCAAAGTGAAACATATCCTTCCAATTGGAAGGGCAGACTTGGAGGAGGCAGAGGGGCAAGGGGAGAAATCATGGAACTAAGAAATCGAAAAGACGAGAGTAAGGCAGTGGGTCAGCAGGGAGGGAGGGGAATAGAAGACTATGGTAGTGGAGAGGAAGGAGCCTCTAGGTATAAAGACTAAAGTAAGATCAGTATTCGCCCAGGCCAGGTGGACTAGGCTACAGCAAAGCCTGGTCGGACAAGGCTGGGGCCTACCTATAAGCTATATAGACTTAGTATCACAGGCAGCTACCTAATAGGTCTAGGCCAGCCTACTCTAACCAATCATGCTACCGTGTCAATGGCAAAGAATTACAATTCATATTCTCTAATTACTCAGCAGTATTGAAAATACAAGACCAATTTCACATTGAGCCAATGATACTTGAGATACAATAGTTAATTAATTAATTAAATTGATTATAGAAAAGAATTGAGAACATGGAAGTTAAAAGAGGTAAGGAAATCAAGATACCCTTAAAGTGATCTGTTTTGAAAGCTAATAACTACTCCTATAGGGGACTAGTATCAGTCCTGATACGCTTTCACAGGCTGCTGAAATTCAGCATATATCAGGCAGGGCCATTTCTGTATGACCTGGCCTAACCTATTGGAAAAACTACAAGATAACACCTACAGAACCATATGCCTCCCACAAGGTCGCAAGGGGGATGCAGCTAGTTGAGATGGTACTCAGGTCTTGAATTCACAATTTGAAACTGACAACGGAGAACACCAAAGATTCTCGCAACAACATTCTCTAGTTGTGAATGCCAAAGGTTGAAGAGCTTCTCCTTTGTCTGAGGTCGTAGATGAGCAAGCGACTGCTCTCGAAGGTGATATCGAACTGTATCATATGCGATAAGAAATCCTCTTCTCAACCCATATCCAGGATCACCAGGATAAATTGCATTTCCTTCTCTTGAAAACCCTTTCCACTTTGCATTTTCAAATATCCTTGCATCATTTGCTAGCCCTTCCCAGCCTGTACATACATAGAAGAAGTACATAACCAGACTACAATCAGCCAGAATATTTTGTAAAATGTCCCCTTTCTGATTGTGGTAGGCTCCCTTCTGAGAAGCTGGAACAAGTGCTAAAATATGTGTGCAATTGATTCCTCCTTGAACACCACTAAATGCGGACATTGTGCCTCAGTCATTCCGAATCCTCATGGGAATTCTGTTTGGTGGAGGCCAAACAAATGTTGTATAAAGTGAAAGAAGTACCTTTAAGACTACATGGAAGTAAGTAATTAAAAAGCGAATATTAGAATTGAAAAAGAGTACAATTGTATAATATAGACTAACGTCAAATACGGGGAAGAGGGACATCACTGGGATGCAGGACACATGGCAACGGTAGTGAAAAAAGGCAACAACTCAACCAATTCTTAACCAAATTGGATAAAACAACATAATATCAATTGAGAAAGGATAGGAGAACTAGTTTAAGCCTGAAAA
>Ga0307513_10011259_pt1 | contig 11134 bp, 12 predicted proteins | sample 15_EM_MG_FD_202174 | JGI IMG/M metagenome (GOLD analysis project Ga0307513, IMG submission 202174) | Populus trichocarpa ectomycorrhiza microbial communities from riparian zone in the Pacific Northwest, United States - 15_EM | ecosystem: Host-associated > Plants > Roots > Unclassified | place... | reverse complement strand
GAGGAGGCGCTATAACGTAGTTCCGGAATGCACCCGCGGCTCCGGACCAATTCCCAGTGAGGATCCCCCCACAGGGTGCCCAACTCTAGGTCACGGAAAATTCGAAGTGGAAGTCTCACACAAGACCCACTTGGTCCGGGGATGGGAAACCCTGGAGGTTTCATCGATCATGCAACTCCAGAGGCCCATGATGAGACCACTACATCTAGACTTACCGTAGATAGAGGATGCCCATTAAAATAACCCATCCTGGTACTTGTGGTCCCATAAACAGCACAGAAACGGATGTTGACAGTCACATGTATCAAATACAAGAGAAACCTGAACAAAAGCTCACGAACGAAAGCCGAAACCACAAGACATAGCGACGATAAGCAATATCACATGTATCCCACCCTGTCTGGTGTGAAATAGAAGATAAAATATATATATCGCCAGGCCAGAGGTGCTCCGGGAAGTGGGGGCTACAAGATGCCCGCGCGATTGTTCACATTTCCGCGGAACCGGCAAAATGAACCCTGCTGGATGGGCTCGCGCACGCCCTGTTCGTTCCGTAGATACTTTGGCGGGGGGAGGTAGGTGAATCCGGCGGGTCCTATCAGTCCTGGTCAGAAAATAAAATAGATAAGAGGTCAAAAAGCTCACGTGGGGTTGCATCTGTGAGGGTTGCATGCTATATTCCGAGTCGGACACCACAACGCCAACAGATTCCCTACTGTGGTCCGGATGATTCATACCTACCTTTCCAGACGCTTTGCGTATACGGAGGAACGCCCATACTCCGATACCGATCATGGCCAAAAAAGCCAGGCCGCCGACGACTGCTCCAACTACGGCAGCCGCTCTCGGAGGCGACTCCTTCGTTTGATTGTCATTGTTGTTCGACACGCCGGTTGGGTTCGTCGAGGTCAGAGACGAGCCTGAACCCGTGGAGCCCTGCGGGAGTGCCTCCGGCAGATCGCCGGCGGATTCTGCGGCCACAGGGTCGAAATCAAGCTACATAAGAGGATAAGATTTCCCACCCCATTACCCGTATCGAGCACGTACGGTATAGTTCAGGAAAGCCCAGTGTGGGACAGCGGTACCCGGAGGGATGGTCTCAGGGTAACAACTGAAGCAGAGCGTGATACAATATTGGCTCCAGAAACTCCACGACTCGTGAGCCATGCCTTGACAGCCGGTGCACGCCATGTACAAGCTGAATGACTCGAGAATCAGCGCTTTCTTGGGGTACAGGTGGGTTAACCATATACCTATACATCACGGTGTTACACCCGCACCTCTGTGCGTCGCTATTATTCATGTGAGGGATGAGGTAGCTCGTTCCGGGCGGAAGGGGGTCCAATCCATACACAACTGCGAATCGTGAGCTAACAAAGCGGGAGTAGAACGCCAATTTAAACGTACCGACTCCCCGGCATGCCGCCTCGAGCGCGCCAGCGACTTCACAAGGATTTTGCTGCTTCGAGTTGGAAGCCTAGTCGGAGCACACCCATTAGTTCGGCCGCCCCCGGAGGTAGAATAACTTCCAAGTCTAGCAACCCGAAGCATCACTCACCCATTCCCAACCGGGCCCACATGGAGGAGAGGCTGTCAATGCATCCAGCACAAACGTGCCAAGAATAAGAATAAACAAATATGTTTTCTTCGCCCCGACCCTGGGGGACATGGAGGAGGCAAAAGAGGATGACAGCAGTTTACCTTGCATCCAAAATTAGGCCCTCATACGTTCCCTATGCCTCGTCGCGTGGCAGAAGCATTCATGGGTGATGATTTTGCCCACGGATAGCTTGCCCGTTCTGTCGATCGGGGGCCTCCGGTGACGACTCAAGGACAAATTGTGAACTGAGAAGCGGAGCAGTGGCGTTCTACGGAGATCCGACGGTTAAGTGAAGGTAGGGGGACCCTTGATGGTATTGTCCGATTCGCCCGGAAGAGCCCACTGCTGCTATGGTGCAAGATCGTAAGCAGCACAGACTGTTCAGGAGATTCGGGGGGGGGTGACGTAGGTCCCTGGAATGGTTTGTGCGATCAGTGCGAGTTCCGACCAAGCCCTCGCATATCTCCAAACACATCCCATCGAGGGTCTCATAATCAAGCGGGGCCATGTGGTTTTCATGCACCATTTACCTGCGTAGACATTTGGCATGAATGGCCAGAACAGGATGGACATCGGGTGAAGGTTGATGTTATATCCGCGTACCATTTCTTCAGGACGATCATGACGAAGTCTTCGCCTGTCCTGAGCCGCGATAAGTCCCCCGATATCGCAGACCGTCTCACTCAGGTTTGAAAGCGGTCTGGGTTTCGGCCTGATTTTTATAACAATAATAAAAAAGTGGTGACATGCCTTTACATCCCAGACGGTCACTGGCAACCACATGTAATAGCGAAAAAACACAGTCAGTCCGGAACAAAGAAAAGCAGACACAAGACAAATGCTGCGGGAAGTGGACTTCAATCGACGGGATGACGGAAGGAAATATTGAGACTCCGTGATGTGAGCAAGACGCAAACTTCGTCCGACTCAGCTGTGAATCATTGATCAGCGCCAACGCCCATCGCGCGTAAGTAATGGGCCATCCAACACATCCCTGTTCTGGTTGCGACTGATTCCCCGACATTGGGCGTCGCCCTCATCCTTCCTGCCACCCACTCCCCCTCTGCTCAGCTCGACTCTCTTCATTTCCTGCGGCCCATTGAGTATGAACTTTCCTTGAAATTCCACCGTCCGTAGCACATCATGGGAGAACCGACTGTCAGCCCAAAAGCGTGCGTCCACTGGTTGAACCCTTCCTTCGCCCTCAATCACCTGTTGCGCGTTTTTTTCTTTTCCGGTCTGGGGGATGCCATGTTAAGGCATTGCCGTCTCTCTTTCCAACCTTCTCGGGACGGCCAGCAGCGCCCGCGTCGACTTCTACGATAACCTCCGGCGAAAAATCAACGCGTATGATAGCGACTCCAGGGAAAATATGACAAAGTCTTGAACATCACCTTGACCTGTGTGAATATTCTTTTCTTCCTTCCGCACCCGCCTCGATCACGGTGCTAACTCCTGGAGGGTAGGCCCCTTTGTTCCCCGCTATCGCATCCGCTCTTATTTTCGACGTCCAGAGTAACCTATAACCCGATTACGAAAAGGAGTTTCCAACTCTTCGTGATCATGGCCAATGTTTCGCTTGGGAACGTCCCAACCGGTGACAATGCCGCTATCCCTCAATGGACTGGCCCCGATCCTACTGTCGTCCACATTCAAGCCATCCTTTACTCCAGCTTGGCTGCTTCCCTCCCCGCCGCGTCCATCGTCATGTTGGGAAAGTAGTGGTTCAACCGTTACACTCAAGTCGAGATAAGTGCATCCGTCATCGATCGCGGTCGACATCGGCAGCACAAGATAAATGGAACGGTTGTCTGGCGCTCCGACCTCATCATAGAATGTTTAGCCCTCATACTTCAAGCCGCCCCCCCCCCGGTTACGCCCCTTCCAACTGCCTCTTTTTCATCAACAAAGTTGCCATTGGCGTCGTCATCGGTTTCATCTCATCCGGTCTCCTCTTCTACTTGGTCATCATTTCCGCTACCACCCCATCTTACAACTGCTTATTCTAAACCCCCCTCTCCCCCGCCCTTCGATCCTTGATCCATTTCGATGATGAACACAAGAATTACCTGAGACGAACCAGAAATAGTTCAAGGAAATCTCCCGGAAGAAGGCACAATCGAGACCCAAGTCCGGTGGTCCCTATGGGTTTGGCAGGTTTGGCACATCCAATGAAACTAACTTGGACCGTGTCAAGCTTCCCATGACCAACACGGCTGGCCGATCAACTTGCCTAGGTGTTCAAGATGTCAATGTACACGGATGTCATCATTGCTATCGCAAGGTTCATCCTCCAGGTCGTTTAGTACACCGGCATCTGGACCACTGCACTAGAAAGGCTCTACAACGTGGTCCTCAAGCGTTCCGATTGTTCACCTGGACGTCTCGCGGTGATCCCCAAGCTGAGGAACAAGGCCTACCTCATTGCCAAGGCCTTCCACCCCGCAATTCAATGCAAGTGCATCAGTTATGAATTCGACAAGGCAGCGTTTAAGCCCATCTCAAACTGGCATCCAATCATGGGATCCAAGCATTACGAGGGAGACTCAGATCCAGAATCCACCCTCAAGACCATCAATCCTGTCTTTGATGACTTCACACCCATGTATTGGCCGATTTTTTCCTTCAACATTCCCCCCACATTCAGATAGGTCACATTCTCCTCTACCATGCCTGGGACATTTCATTCAATCATGGAACCCAATCAGATAAGGAGTCTATGTCAACTGGGTTTCTTCCATAGACAGCATTGAGCACACTTACAATGTTCAGAAGGCCACCCTCATGGTTCTGTTTTGAATGATCAACTCTTCTCATTGGCATCCCCACACCATTACAGAGAAATGTAAATTATTAGAGTATCTTATGTTGGTCTTGAATGACTCTCAGCCTCAGAGGTGATAGACATAACTGCAACCATAGAAATCCTGACAGCTATGGTCCTTTGCCCACTGTGTTGGTTGGTGATCTTGTGGCTGAAGTGCAAGGAGTTGATCCCTCAGGTGCAGGAGCAGTTGGAGGTAGTTACAAAGAGGGTCACTCAGGGTGGGAGAACAGGCTTGGACACACACCTATCAGTGATAAACTCAGAGTTGAGGAAGGTTGAGGAAGGCCAAGGATATGTTGACACAGTATATTGTGTGGTCAAGCTCCCCACATCTACTGGCTGATTGTATAGTATGAGTTTGAGTACTGCACTTGTCAAGCAATGAAATATTTGGTACACAGAGACTGAGGCATAAGTAAAGAGAATACATGTGACATAGCTCTACTAGGGAGACATATGGCTTGAGTCAAGAATCAATACCTCTTTTGACATAAAAGAAACAACCAGATACTGGCCAGCCCACTGTACATGAATGGCCTTTCCAAAACTCTCTGGTAGCTGAAAAACTACCTTCCCAGTGACTGTGTCCTTCACCCTGGACATGTTGGTTTCCCATACCTTGGTATCATCGAGGTAGAGCTTGTCTGGGTACCTACCAGACAACTTGATAGGGGTTGAACCTGAAACCCCAAAGTCCTGTCCTTGGTAGTTGCCCCCTGGCCCAAAATTACCAATCCAGACTTTTGAGCCATCTATTGCAAGGATTTTCTCTCCATCACCCTGAAGCTCCACCCTACCCACAGCCTCTCCTGTCCAGATATTCCATGCTTGAATGGATTTCTCATATAGGCAGAAAACTTTGGACCCATCCCCTGATACCCTGAGGTCCACAACACTGCCTCTGGGCACATTCACTGTCTGGAAGAGTTCCCCTTTCTCAGCATCCCATATATTGACCTTCTCATCTGCATACCAAACAAAGATCAATTTGCCATCAATCAGCTGGATGTTGCCCTGGTGGGAGTCTTTGGCTGGGATTTGGAGGGATCCCTTGTGGCTGCTGGTCAAGATACCCCAGGTCTTCACTATCTCATCTGCCAAATCACTTGGAATGACAGGAGTACTCTTTGCCTTCTGAGGAATAGACTTGGTTGTAGCTATGATATGGGGTGTGGACTTTGGATCAGTCACAATTGGGCCTGTTGGTGAGGCACCAACCTGCCAAAACTTGACTGATTGGTCTTGGGATGCTGATATGAGAGTAGAGGGAGAAGAAAATGCAAGAGATGTAATATTGGTGATATGGCCAACAAAAGTCTCAACAAGGCTAGAGTATGGGCCAGTGATGTCCCAAACACAGATCTTGTGAGCAGTGGCAGCAGCCACAAGCTTGTTATCAGGGGAGAAACAACAGGGGCTGAAAAGCTTGGAGTTATAATTATTGAGGCCAAAATAACTATTGGCAATACCAAATTTTTCCACAACTGCCCCAGAATTGATGTTCAAAACTGTGACATCATCCCTTGCATGTACAATACACTGAGTGCCATCTGGGGAGAAAGCAACTTTATAACCATTATACGTGGGTCCAACTTTATGACCATCAACATCCCACTGTTGAACAGTTCCACCAGATACAAATATGAAGCACTGAGGGTTTGTAGGAGAGAACTGAACACAGGACACCCGTTGCTGTTGTGTTATAATTTGACAACACTCCCCCTTCTGAATGTCCCACAAACGAAGTGTATTGTCATCAGATCCTGATGCAATGGTACTGTGGTCTACTGAGATTGAAACAGAGTAGATGGATCTGGTGTGGCCACAGAAAGTCTTGACCATACCACCAGTCTGCATATCCCAGAGCCCAACAGTCTTGTCATCACCTCCAGATACAAGTAATGTCCCATCTGATGAGAAGGTGAGAGATCTCACTACATGTTTGTGTCCAGGGAGGACAGCTGTCTGGCTGCCTGTGATTGCATCAAGGATAAAGATGTCCCTGTTTGTAGACCCAACTGCAATGGTATTGTTCCAGCATGAGAGTGACCAGGGGAAATCATCCAGCAGAACTGTACGGAAACACATCCCCCATTCTGCTGGGAGGCCCTTGACTACCTTAGCCTCCTGTGAGAGCTCTAGACTGTAGCACTCATGGAGCCAAGATGAGGAAGGGGAAAACAGGAGGGCAGAATGGTATAGTTGGGAAGGAGAGTTGTAGATTGTGTTAAAATTGTCCAAAAGGAATCGCTGGCTGTCATTTGTCCACAAGCATGAAGCACCTGCCTGAACATGGAATATAAACACAGGTCTCAGCAAACAGTCTAGACAGAACTCACCAAAGCATACCATTGCTCAACATCTTTCATGGCATAAACCCCAACACCAAGATTCTCTGTAAGAACTAGGACCTCAATCCAATACACTAAATGTCTTGTGAAGAACTCCTTGATTGCTCCCTGTACCTCTCCAACATAGGAGCTGCTTCCAGGGACCCTCAGGAGGTGTTTTGACCAAAATCTACATGCATATTCCAAAGCATCCCCAATGTGGTCTTTCTGGCAAGTGGGAAGATCCTCAACCTCACTGAGAACAGTGTAGTCATCCAGGTTGCAGATATTCCTCTTCAGCCTCTCCCCCATAAGCTTGAGACATGAAAGTAGAATCTCTGTATGATGAACTGTGGGCTCTACAAAAAATCGCACATCTTTGCACCGTACTGGATCCATGAGAAAGTCAGGAAATGACTTGTGGAAAGCTCGGATGGGATCTTCTGTACTCTCAGGCACAAGGAGGAGAGAATGGAGGGAACGGAGAGTGGTGGAGATGTTGGGTACTCTCAGTAGGTCTGATATTGCCATCATTGAAAGAGGGTTAAACACAAGTAGCACTGTCCCAACCACAGTCCTGAAACGGGAAAGGATTTCCTCAGCATCTGTATCCACTTCACAAACTGCCTGCTCCAAAACCTGGATGTAAAGGAGGTCAATTCCAGACCTTCCTTCATGGGCAGTGCTTTGTGGGAGAGAGATAACCCGGTCCAGTTGTTCAGTGGGTGTGTGGTTATTGGATGCAACAAATTTCACAACTGTTGAAGCATAGATAAAGAATCCTGCTGCCTTTTTGCAGAGAACATTGATTTCTGATGGGTTTGGCCAATCTTGTGTGATGTTGCAATCACTCCGAGTTTTGGCAATTTCAGTCAGCCTAGTCCTAAAGAACAGCTTGATATCATTATCCACTGAGGATCGTTTGACATCATGCAGCCTGAGCACTTCTGTAATGGGTCGGAGTGACTTGAGACGGAACCCAGAGCGGATCCGAGGCTCCGGACGGCCAGTGATGAAGAATTTGACACTGGGGATCTCATCCGCATAGCGAGAAAGCACGGAAAGAATGGCAGAGGCGGGTTCTTCGTCCTTGCACTCGTCAAGGGCATCGATGATGATAAGTGTCCGAACGCGAGTGGCTTTTAATGGGTCAACAATGATCCTCTCCATTTGGGAACAAAGGGACTCCTGTGCAACACCGGGGTTAGCCCTCAGGACTTGGAGTAGCTCCTCTCGAAATGGGAGGTGTCGATAGGCGAGCTGAAAGGCGAGAGTTGGAAAGATTGCTTGGAGATTGCTTCTATCCTCGAAATCTCGCGAGCAAAAGAAGCTCGCGCCGAGCTTTCCATCTGCGAAGCAAGTCTCGGCAAACGTCTGGGCGATGGTTGACTTTCCAGTCCCTGCAAGGCCATTCAACCAGAATACGCGGTGATCCTGCTCATCCTTCAGCCAACATTCAAGTTGCAGGAGGACATCCGCCCTTGTTCCCCTCAGGCACCCCTGCCTGTTCCCGGAACGGTACCCGGCCCCATTTGTGGGACGCATGATGTCTAGGAGACGACGATCTGTATCTCCCTATTTTCAGGTTAAATTCGCAGATTAATACAGAGGATGGGACCATAGGAGAGTAGCGACTCACTATCTGTTGACAGCCCTCCTTGTATATGTCCCGTCGCAGCGAAGTCTGAGCATATGTTATTAGCTACGGCGAGAACATGTCTCTCGAGAGAACAAACCTGGTAGTCCATTAAGGCATCACGAATATCCTCCACCAGACCATTAAGCTTGTGTGCGTTCTCGGAGATTCCAAGGGAAAGCGCGAGATCCTCCTGGGTTGCCACCGAGCCCACAGTTTGGCCAAGCCCTTCCAACTTCCTGGTAATCCCCGTGCGTCAGACCCACTCTCGGTCCTGAGAAATGCGGGCTCACCGTTCCAGCTTTTTCGCCCTCTCCTCCTCATTAACGTCACCCGGAGATATAGGTTCGGAGAGCGGTTCAGAAAGCATTTTGACCCTGAGCGCCAATGATTCTATAGCATGTTCGTTCACCTCCGTTCGCTAGAACTGCATTAAGCATTGGGAACCGAATGCATGAGAAGGAGGTCATACCTGGCAATTGTCCAGGATAAGGCCGAGAGATCCCGCGATATATTTGAGCGGACCGAAGGCACTTGGGGAGTCTCTCACCCCGCGAAGCAATTCAACTGTGGCAGACGCAACAGACCCGCAGCCTGATTTCTTCTCATCTGCAGCGGCGCTCTGATTGAGGGTCTCGTCGGGACGGACAACTTTTTGTCCATAATCAGGAAGGGTAGAGGTGGCTACATTGTCAGAAGGGACGATGAGAAGCAGCAGCCAAAACAACCACGTTCACGTACTGTCGGGTTTCCCACCACGTAAAATCGAAGGAGTGGACGGAGAGGGATAGACTCCTTCAAGCTCTCCGCTGGGCTCACTTCCCACCGCAATGTCGACGCCTGGGTGTTGGTGGGAACAGTGCATCCGGCTGGGTTCTCCTCCATCGATGTCCGTCTCTCCCTCTTCTTGACCGTTATCGCTTCCACGTGCTGACACAGGCTCTGGCTGGGGGGGTTGATCCGTCGAAAAAAATGGCCCTCCAGCTGCGTCGGCTCTATCTCCTTCTAGGACGTAACTTTTGCCCGCTACGACGTGAGGGTCTGGCTGCGGAAGCGAACTCGTCGAGTCAGCCCCCTTCCCACCAGGGTTGGCCCCCGTTCCGTCCAGTTTGCGTTTTCTCTCTGTTAGTCGATGCTTGACTTTCTTCTTCATTTTGGAGAGTGAGCCCCGTATGTCGTCCATGTTGGTGTCGGATCAGCGTAGGAGAAGGTAGATGGTGGTGCGATCGTGGGTGATTGGCCTTGTGGCTTTGGCTCTTGTTGGCGAGCGCTTAGCGCGGGTGCAAATGCGCGATCTGGCGGGATACCTGCCGCGAGCAGGTCCGGGTCGAGCCATTTTCATCGGTCTCCTTTATCAATCCTTTGCATGTGTGGAATACTTCAACGTTCTATGGCTGAGTGCTTTGGCCAGTGTCTACACCGGTACCCTGTAACCTGAAGTCTAACTTGTTGCCGCTTCGGTGCCTTCGACTGATCCCGCCTCGATCCCGAGTCCAGATACGCGTCTCAGTACATGTTTCTTCCTCGAGCTTCCGGTTCGACCGATTCTTCGGAGGGATGGGGTAGTCTACTATTATGTCCACGCGTAAACTATACGAAAAGGCGTCGAAACCCCCCGTGTGGAAGACGCGGACCACCTTCCGACCTAAACCCCGGACAGGTGGGAATACCCAGCGGATCGTGAAAGGAAGTGGAAAGAGGAGAGTTCCCAATGAGTATATCCCCTGCAGGCTGCCCGGCTCCGCGGGAGCGGTCCGGACTGACCACCGGCGCGATTCTCAGGTTGCCCAGATGGCGACCGGTTAAAGAGATCCCCACACGTCCGCAGAGTCGCGAGGCTTCGGATCGGGGCAGCGAAGCCGATTCGGCTCTGCACCGAAACCGAAGTGAAAATCACACACTCGAGGCTACGTTTGGGACGACAACCCTCTAGAAAAACCCACTTCCGGTATATTGAGCGAGATGGGAAAATCTTGGGGGCTTCGTTGATCGCGATTGCTGAGGCGCATAATAGTGACTAAAACCATGACAGCTGGCTTACCACCGGCAGATAACATCCCTTGAAATGACCCATTCTGGAACATGCGGTCTTGTGGAGGGCGCCCGCCAATGGGTAGGACCGAAACGGACGTTGGTATTCATGAATATGATCGAATACACGAGAAACCTTGGCAAAAGCCCGCGAAAAAAACCCAGAACTTACACGCGAGGGATAATGGCTGTAAGTAACGTTACATCCGTACCAGCCCATGTGGCATATAAAATAGAAGAATGCCAGGCTAGGGGGTGTTCCAAAAGATACAGAAAACAAAACCTCGCAGCAATTCATAATTCTGCGCCAACGGCGAACCGACCATTGTTGGGCGGGGTCATACGTACCCAATTCGCTCCATAGTCGTTCTGGCTATGGAAGATAGATGGGCCGAACGGGTCCTACCGACACCGGTCAGAAACAAAACACACGGGAGGACGAAAGGCTCACATATAATTCCATGATCGAAAGTTTCGAGTCTCGATTGACCGTAACGATACCGACAGCATCGTCCAGATGATCTCTACCGGTCCGTGCTATCACACGCCTGCGATGAAATATCCAGGCTCCGATACTACTCGTAGCCAAAAATACCAGGCCACCGATTACCCCTCCAACAATGCCAGGCACTCGCGAAAATGATTGCCCCGTCGGGTTGCCGTCGCCTCCGTTACTGTTATCGCTGTCGTCGTCGTCGTCGTCGTCGTCG
>Ga0307513_10011258_pt1 | contig 11135 bp, 15 predicted proteins | sample 15_EM_MG_FD_202174 | JGI IMG/M metagenome (GOLD analysis project Ga0307513, IMG submission 202174) | Populus trichocarpa ectomycorrhiza microbial communities from riparian zone in the Pacific Northwest, United States - 15_EM | ecosystem: Host-associated > Plants > Roots > Unclassified | place... | reverse complement strand
CCGTTGTAGCGTAACTCGCCTGTAACCTCCAAGTGCCGTTGTTTGGTCCACTCCTCTCCAAATGGCCAATCTCTGCGAGGACTTCCTTAAGATATGCTTCAGGCTGCTGCGTTTTTGTCCTGAGGTACTTGAGAGGCCAATATTGCTGCTTATAGAACAGCTTGAAGAGCATATCGATAAGGTCGTTCCTGGCAATACGTGCCATCCGCTCGAACTGGCCTTTCGGTTTGGGAGGTGGTTTGCCTAGGGCATGGGAGAATGCAGCACTCGATGCCGATCTAGAGACGATCCCGGCGTTGAGACGGTTGATTCCAGCTTGGTCAAAGTCTTTCTGCTTCTCAAGAATCATGACACGACCCTTTGGTTCTGCTTTCTCTCGTCGCGCGCGCATACGAGCCGAATAATTGCGATTGTACATGGCTTCGATGTTGAAGTCATGTTCCAGGGCACCGCGCAGAACGGTCAATCCTAGAACCCAGGTTAGCACGTTTAGCGTCCTCAACGTCTGTTGAGGACTCACGCGCTCGACTTTCTGAGTCAGGATTCTTGGGCCTGTCTGTGAGGACGAGAGCGTTCTTTACAGACTTATCGAGCATGCGCATCTTGTAGTGACGCAGGGGGGGCTCGTCAGGATCCGCGCCTGGTGGCTTGGGGACGATGAGGCGCATCTTCTGAGACTGTTTATAGATACGAATAGTCCCAAGCTTGATACCAGGCTCCTTGTTTTTCTCCCATTGCTCAATTAATTCTTCAGGGATCTGCAAAGGAGTAAGACCATGCTCTCAGCGCTCGTGGACAAGGTGCAATTAGCAATGCAGCGCAAAAAGGGAGCACATAGACTTTGAGAAGAAGGAATATACAGTCAAGAGTAATGTAACAGGGAAATGCGAACCTTTAGCGACCAAGTTTGTGACAGAAGGCCAAGGTGCAGCTTTTCGTTTGGGTCTTGTTGCTCCTTATCTTCCTCCATGTCGTCTATATCTGGTTTGAATTCTCCGGGCGAGCGAGCCTCGTCAACTTCCATGGTGGATCTGGGGGTGTGGTTGAGGTTGGTGGTTAAAGTGGATGTTTTGTTTTAGTCGCCCAATTCATCGTACTTGTACATGGCGCTGACTTCGATCCCTTCTCCGGACCGGAACCGTGAACCACTGCCCTGGCGTGGTAATTGCCCTGAAGTGATTGCCACCGAAGTAACAGGACGAAAGCAAGGACAACATATCACAATATAACGTAAATAAAAACAGATCCAGTACATTGAGCAAGATGGGCCTGCACGACTAACGCGAACCGCAAGAAACTACCATCGATCTTCAACCTATCATTCGCTATGTGGAGGGCCGTACGCTGTTGAGTCGGATGACCAGTGCGAGGAGTGCTACGTTCTCGCTTGAGGCGTAGAACTGCACACAATCGAGGTGGACTTTGGAGAAATGCTTGAAGTTTGTTTCAAACTTCTCAAGGAATTCCCATCTATGTCGAGAGTCAGCAAGAAGATATGGTGAGAAGGTAACATATTCGTACCGTTTCTGCATTGGAGCACTATCGGGGTCCCCATCCGACCCCTTGAGCGCGGCGATGCCTTGGTTCACGGATTTGGTGAAATGACCCGAGTAAAGTGCAAAAGTCAGACAAGTGACGAGCATCCTCGAGTACACCTGTACTCCACATGAGCTTATGGTGTGCGCAGGCAAAGGCATGACAACGCACCCGCAGCAACTTTGAACTCGTCAGCATACATTCCTTCAAGCATGTATCCAAAAAGTCCACGTGGTCCCTCAAGAGCTGATCGACAGTCTTGACCTTTTCCAGCTTCGCCTCAAGACTCCTCCAGTTCGGTTCGAGGACCTCGAACGTCGCAAAAGCAAGGATCTGCTGAACGAACGCGAGCATACGAGCGCGCAGGATGAATACTCTTGTGCGCCACTGTTCGAACTCCGTATGCGTAGGTACGGGTGCGCGCCAGGCAGGGGACTTGTGGTCAGCCCACATAGCCGTGAGCTGTTGTTCAACGTGTTTAAGGTGAAGGAGGAAGCGGAAGAGGAGTTGGTATCTCAGGATCGTCTTGCGAGAAATGACGAGCGAGAGGGGGAACTTGACCGTGTAGTCTAGTGCTAACGCGTCAATCCCTGAGTCCGGTCATCAGTAAATAACAAAAAAGAGAAACAGGATAGGGAATAATATACCCTGTAGTTGCTTCTTTTCCTTCTCTTTGTCCTTCCCACCTTCGTCCACCGCGTCCACCCCAGCCGCGGCTGCAGCCAATTCGTCGCCCTCACCGCCAATAGCGCCACTAACACTGACAACCTTTAGAAGCCAGTCGTATAGCCCACTAGTGGCCATCGTAACCTTCACATCCTCGCGATAATGTGCAAGAGGGTCAAACGACCCGCTGTTCAATGCCAAATCAAGGAGCGACTGAAGTTTAACGATGGATGCCGACTTGGCGGGCTTTCGCAGTTCGGAGTGGGCGAGATCGAGGAAGTGTGTCAGGAAAGAGGACTGGGAGAGGAAGAAGTAGTGTTTGAGAGAGCGGAGGCGCGGTACGAGTTGTTGGTCTTCTAGCAGGAGCTTGAGGAGTGTCCGATTGGCATACGAGTAAGCATCTTCTATGCTCTTGTAGAACCTACATGATGGTGTTAAGAGTGGACGATGGAGAAGTAATTTGCGTTGACTTACTTCTCGTCGTCCATGTCCATTTCCTCTTTCAGAAAGTCTTCGTTGTCTCCTCGTACGTCAATCCCACATTCACGTATGACGTTGAGGTACTTTCCGGCCAGGAGGATCTTATGTTTCCATCCTTCGATAACGGGAGGCACGCAAGCGCCTCCGGGCAGTCGCCCCCCCGGAGTTCGCGGCAGTGGTACACCTGCTTGATGTCGCTTTGACGGCGCTGAGAGACTCGACCCATCGCGCAACTAAATCAAATGAGTCAAAACGTCAAATATCAGCGTACTCGAACTCACCGTATACCGCCTCTCCCAGTACTCATCCGTATAATCCATTTCCAGTGTTCCGCGATTGATGAACTTGCTCTCTTTGACCATAAGCTCCTCGTAAGGGTCCTTTAAATATCCCGTCCGAATCCACCGCTGCAGCATCTGCGCGTACGGCAGACTCGCAGCTCTCAATAGCTTCCGATAGAGTTGGTGCGCAGTAGGATCGCCGGACATGTTCGCCATCCGATCCCAGATAATCGCGACGACCTCTCCGCCTTTCGCCACACCTCCACCTCCCATTTGCATTTCGCTCAGCACGGCTTTCAGGCCAGAGCCAAGTCCAAGTTCTTCATTTCGTGCAGCGTCAGAAGATGAACTAGATAAATCGGAGGAGGAATCGCCGTCCGGGTCGTCTGCTTGGGCTATTTCCGTGACGAGAGAGTACAGTAAGGAAAGGGTGTGTAGGGTTGGGTGGACGTAGAACCAGAGTTTTTGGAGGGTGAAGGAAGGAGATGTGGTGAATGCGTGTTCGAGTTGTGAGAGGAGGGTGTGGTAGTCCTGTAAGAAGTGAGTGGAGGAAGTGAGAGATGGACGAACGTTCGTACTTTGAGCATGTCACGAATAGCCGCACATAATGCCTGGTTCACCAAACCGTAATCAAGGTGGCTTCGGAGTTGAACGAACGCGGAGATTGCACTGTGGTAGGTCGCTAATGGGACAATTCTTTCAACTAGATCTCGTAACGATGGATCTAAAGATGGTGATATTATAAATTGAATCCCTTTCGACAGGGCGTGGTCGTCCTCGGGAAACTCCTCTTGGTCGTAAGTGATGTGTGTTCCTTCGATGCCCTCATATACTAAGTCGGAAAGAGATGCAATGGTACAGGGGATGGCCTACCATAAGTACGAATAACAAGTCTTCCAATATCATGGCCTCTTGCACTTGCAACGGAATGCCTGCAAGGGAATCCGTGTGTCCCTTATCTTTTCTCCTCAGTGACTGCAGTCGAGCTGCTACACGAGAGTTCAAGGGCGCCCGGACGAAGGATGATTCTGCGATAAACGACGGTTCCCCTGCAAAGACACGCTCTACGCTTTGCGATCGGGCGGTAGGGAAAATACCTCGTACCTGGGGCGGGATAATCGGGTGAGTGAACTCCGTTCTGATATTCATCTTCGTCTTCCTCATCGAAATTGTCGTCGACACCGCGTCTCGTGCGCCGGACACTCGCAATGGTACCAGCGATCTGTTGCGCGGAGTCAGACGCGTCCAGTTTCCTCTCATGGTATCAACACCTTTGAGTATTGTTTGTTCGATAAAGTGAGGTGCGACTTGCGCGATCCTCTCGGCGTGAAGGGGACAGACATTGTGGCTAGCGTCCAAGTTGAAGTTGCACTCGTCTCTGACATCTGCTTGACGACGGCAGCAACGATGGGCAGACACACAGGCACTGTACGACGTAAGAAGACGTATCCAAAGCCGTCGAATGTTGTTAGCCAGTACTTCTGGCGTTGGAAAATATGGGTCGATTCAACTTTCGTCCTCGGTATGCTCGAGCCATGGGAGAAATTCCTCGTTGGTGAGTATTTGCTACCCACTGCTCCCTGTGATTATGACCCACTGATTCTCGTCACTCCTTAGTCGCGTTCTTCCTCCTGGTCACTGGCTTGCTTGTTGCTGGTATTATAGCCTACCTGCCTCACCACCTAGCGTTCCTGTCTAGGAGAGCTAAGTTCTACTTCTTTGGAAACGAGAAGGAGTCGATTCTTGTCGACTGGGACCATAGCCTACAACGCTAACCAGACCCGCCGGACCCTTCTGCTTCTTGGTCAGTACATACCATTACCACGCCCTTTTGAATCAATGCTGATACTCCTTGTACCTGTCACCTTTGTTCAGGCTTCCTTTTGCGTCATTGATTCGCCCCGGGTTGTTCCAGTTTACGTTAAGCTTTCATACACGGTAGTATATAGAGTGGATGTCGTGTAATGCAGGGGGTAAAGGATTTATAGGATCATTTGGAAATAGTAACCAATTCCTCATGAGCTTGCGCCTTCCATCGGCATTCAAATAGCCAGTCCTTGACCGGCCACGGCACCGGGAACAACCGTGGTTCTCAGACCCCGTGTCTGTGCTGACCGGGAAGGCCTGCCGTTCCGCCGCTCAGCCACGCAATTTACTATCGATCGGTCCGCGCGGACATGGCCATGTTGACACTGTGCGCCCTATACCTTTTGCATGGCGGAGAGACAGCTCATGTAAAAGTTACTGAGTGAGGCTGGGTGGCAGAAGGCCCGGTGTTACGGGGAGGAGCTTCTGGGGTGGCGGATGGACCCGCCTCCGCAGCCTTTCATTCGGATTCGGAAGCTCGACAAGTTTGTTGAACTCGGATACGTGCAGCAGCATCGAATCTCAGGTTCCCGTGGGCTTTTCGAGGGTCGAGTCAAGCTGTCAATTGTCTGTCGAGTTTGAAAGGAGGTTTGAAAGGAGGGCCTTTACTTACCAGCGGCCCTTGAAATACTCCCGCTTAGCCCTGTGATGGACGATTGTTGGCGTACTTCGGTATTATGGTGGTTGGAAATGCGAGGCGGATGGAGATACCGGTGTGAAGGTTCTGCTTTCTTCCTTCCTTCCCGAGCGAGCGATGTATAATCGAACCACTCCTGTGTATTGTAAACCCCACAGCAATTCCCGCCCCAGCAGTCACGCGAGGTGATGGGCGCTATAAGATACCAATTGCCTCGAATTGCCTCACCTCGCCTCGAGCTGAGCCGCCCTCGCCGTCGTGGTTGACCACCGCCGTAGACGGCCCCGGATCTCGCACCTCGCCCGCACAGGTCTTGCACCATCTGTGCGCGACGGCCCTGAGCTTTTTCAGACCGCTTCCACCCCAGGCCCGTCGCCTCCCTGCTCCCGTCCAGCGCACAAATGGAGCCTCTCTCGAGCTCGACCAGCGTCCGGAGCTTCTCAGGCGGCGATGTATGGCTCCATGATTCTCTCTCGGCCGTCGACGCGTGGCCAGAGCGTGCAGAATGGAGGGTCCTGGTTTCTCAAATGCACCAAATAATGGCCTCCTCTACAAACTCTCTATTCACATACCATCCTCCACATGGCGAAGCGTGTACTCCCAATCTCGATCCCACCAGCCCACTCCTGCGGTGCGCACCCGAAGACCCAACATGGTCACTTCTTCTCCCTACTGATCTCTCATTTTCTCCATCCAGGCTGCTCCACGACGTTTCCGCCTACTTACAGACCGACGGCAAACACGATTCAGATGCCGTCCGGAAAACTGCACTGCTCGAATATAGACGCCGCTTGGAACTCTTCGCCTCTCTAGTACGCGAGTTCACCTCATTTCATAACCCAATTCAATTAAAATTTTAACGCGTCACTCGCCCCCCACCCAGGATGTACAAACTGAGCCGTCAATGTCCTCTCGCTGTACCAGCCAGGTCCCATCCTTCTCTGGGACCTCCACATGGAGTAGTCGCCCTTCAATGCAGAACTCGAGCTACGAGCAAACAATCGGTAGCATGAGCTCTCGAGACCATGACTTCCCCAGTCCCAGTGCGTTCCCTACGCCTGTGAGCGCGCTGATTGGCGCTTTCAACCTGACATCATCGTTCACCAGGTCCCCTCACGTTTACCTTCACGAAGATGAGCACAAACTCATTTGCTCTTGAAGAAGAAGACATCCTTCCGTCGCCGGCGCTCGGCCGCGCCGCCAACTGGCCCTCGAGCGCATCATCCAGTTTGATCTCTAACTCGGGTGGAAGAGCTGGCAGCACTCGTCCGCAAACGTCCATAACACGCACCATTCGCCGATCGAGGTCCGATCTTCCTCCGAGAACATTGCGTACGGGCGTGGCGCCTGCGTACTTCCGCCAGGGTGGGCTGTTTGACCTTCATGAAGGTGACCTGCAGAACGAACACGTTCGTCTTCCTGTCTCCTCGCCCCAACAGCCGGCCAATACAAATGACACGCCATTTCCAACCATCGGCGAATGCAAAGTGGCCCCGCCCCAACAACACCTCCGCCATCGACACTCGACTTCTCTCCCCACTTACCCTCCCACTTCCATCCCTCCCGAAAGACGTCGTCCACCTCCTAAATCGAGTGCAAGGTCGGCCACCAGTTCGTCCACAACATCCCCAGGTGCGTAGTGGCTTCCATCTCTTTCATTCCACAAGCCCTAACTGCACTCTTGCAGGCATGAAGCTCGTCCCAGATCAACTACCACTCTCCTCTCCACCTCATCTTCAAGCATTCAGTTATGCATCGTCCCACGCCCTTTCCTCGAGTGACTTTTCGAGCTCGACTTCCGCGATCCATACTTATACAGAGCCCATATACCATCATCCTCATGCAAATGACTCATGGGAGGTCATACATGAATCCAGAATCTTCAAGCCAATCATTCCGGGAAGTTACAAGCGGCCGAAGACGCCCAAGTCGTCTAAACCCTCCAAATCCCCTAGATCGCCAAAGTTGCCGCTTTCGCCGATCACTCCACCCATGCCGCGAACACCTATCCTCCATGCAGGGTCTACACCGCACCTGTCCACACCCACACCCACTGCCACGGCCACGCCACCGGTAACCACCAAGGGTTACGACTCTGAAGGGCTTGCGCCACGTCTTCGAAGTCTGAAGGAGAGAATCTCGAAGGGTGCGCAGTTGCATATCCGCACTGGTTCCTTGTCGTCCCTTGCTACCCTGGGTTCGACGCTCTCCTCACCTGCGAAGCAGTCGCACCACCTACCCCTGGTCAATGTCAATATGGTCGTCATGGGCCCGCAAGGGTCCGGCGTGTCCTCGCTCATCTATAGGTTCATCAATGGCATCAATGGGTGGGTGGCACCTGCGACGGTGGACGACTTTTGGCACCATGTCGTGAGGAGCAAGAGTGAGGAGCGTATCACTTATTACAACATCACTGAAGTTACCGGTGAGGAGGAATACGAAGGCCATAGGAGGAGCATGTTGCGCCGTGCGCAGACTGTCGTGCTCTGCTTCAGGTTGGACAGGAGGGTGCAATTCAAAAGGGATGTCAAAAGGGTATGAACTTGCTATTCTTTGAGCCACGATTGTTTACTCATATGGCTGTGTGTAGCTTCTTTGTGACATTGCCTCGATTGGTCAGATCCCAGTCATCCTTGTAGGAACACACCACGACTCGCCACAGAGAGCAGTATCGTATGATGAGGCATGTCCCTGGTTATATTGCTCAGGCTCCAGTCTCTGACACATCTACACGAACACGAACAGGCCTCGACGTTTGCCCGCTCGATTCAAGCCACATACTTCGAGTCCAGCGCGCCTCTCGGTCGTGGTGTCAATGAGATCTTCACCGCCGCAGCAAACATCCAGCATGCAAGTGAGCTACAAACTACAACTCCTTCTCCACCGCCATCGGCGTCCAAATCTTTCTTCGAACGGATGCGGCGCAAGACGCCCCCGTCGTCGTCGGCAGGATCGCATGCAGCTTGGACTGGGCGAAGAGCGTTCAAATGCGTCGTGTTGGGAGGGAAGAGCAGCGGGAAAGCGAACATGGTCCATCATTATCTTCATGGGGTGTTCGAGGTCCGGATCTATCTCACCTCTGGCCTGTCTCATTCCCACTAACCTACCTTATTTTAACGGTATCTATAGTGGCTTCCTGAGGTCCCATGGATGACATGGAAGGCCTCCGTCAAGCTCGACGACGATGACGAGAGCGAGACGCCGTATGCACTATCCATCGCCGAGGTTGGCTCCGCTCGGCAGTACGATTACCTCCGACCGCAGACGTACGCAGGTGCCAACGCATTTGTGTTGTGCTTTGATGTTGGAGACTACCGGGACGAGACGATGAAGGAGGTGCGGGAGCGGTGGGCGGCCGAGTGCAGGAGCCACGGCCCCCACATCCCCATCATTCTCGTTGGGACGAAGATCGATCAGAGGCAGGGGACTTTGAGGGCTTTTACCCCTGAGCAGGTGAGCTAAACTTCGCCCAAATGAGGTTTATTGTTCATTCTCACAAATGGAGACAGGGACGTGCTCTCGCGACCTCGATTCGTGCGGCGGCGTATCTCGAATGCTCAGCCCTGAACGGAGAAGGAGTCGATCTTGTTTTCCAGACCATTGTTCGTGTTGCTTCGGGCCTCATGCTATGAACATTTTATCTCCTTTACGACCCAGACTGTTTCCTTCTTGTTACGCATGTGCTGAATGTTGCAGACACGAGTACAATCACGATCATGTAGGGTCTTGAACATGTATTTTTTGTACATTATCCGCGCTGTGTGCGTTGCCATCATTGAGAATCGAGTTTGTCGAGTGACGTACAATATCAGACCCTGGAACGAAGATAGGCATTCATAAGTCAACATAGAGTCAATTTGGCGTTGGACGGGGACCTACACGAGGCTTCGGTGCGTTTGGGAATTCAGTTTGGGAAATCGAAGCCTCGGTGACGGTGCCAAATGAGGTTCGATTGCCAGATCTACCAGTCTTTGTGCCATTTCATTTAGGGCTGTTTACAACGAGGTGTAGGTGAGGCGGAGGCGGGCGGAGGCGGGTCCGTCACGGCTATGATGTCATAATACAACCCGATAGCCCTCATGCCCTGGTGTTGATATAATATGATATAATATGATATAATAATGGTTTATGTGCTTGTAATCAAGATGTTCAGCAATCGTCATGGTTAATCCTTGAATCGGATGGACGGAAACGGTCGACCCTGGAGGGATGTAGGTTTGGGGAATTCCGACTGCCGCATAAGGTTTACAATTGACGTACTGTCTGAAGTAAAGCCACTCAGTGGGGCTAGGCGCCACTTGACCTAATATGAACCGCTCAACCCCGTCTGTCTCACTCAGCACCTTACTACTCCTCGTCCACGAGCAATCAAGGCTATATGCCTCCTCTCGATCTCTCCGTCAGTACAAATACTTGACCCATGACCTGTAGAGTGACTCATAACGCGGACAGAACTTCCGCGACTTCCCAGTCGCGAGCCCACAGCTCCAATGGGCGAACCACCGCAAAGGGCGAGAGACCAGCACGCCCTCGACACCAAATTTCCCTACTAGCTTCGACTTTACACGCTTCTTCGTCGCGTTTGACCACCGGAGCGATGTCTCGCTCCGCCTCCAGAACTTCGATCCCGCACAGTTCCTGGCCAACTTGAAGGTCGCTGCATCACCCGTTTTAACATCTTCCGCTCCTCCCTCGCGGACTTCGTCGTTGTCGTCCATCATGTCGCCCATTACGAACGCTTTCACTCGCAATATTCATTCCAATGTAGGACCGAGCCGGCCTCCCGCGCGGAAGGATTCTCAGTATGAGAGGCGGCTGGAGGAGAGAGAACAAGCTCGCAAGCAGCTCAGCGATGATCTTGCGTCGCTGGAGTTGTGCCTCCACCGAATGGAGGAGGCCAACGTCAATGGGGTGGCGCAGCTCAAGCAGGACTTCGCAGCGGCGAAGGCCTTCATCTTCGACGCCGTAGCGAATTCTGATGTCCAATCATTGGACATCCACATCGAGTTCAAGGACGACGGAGACGACGATGACGATTTTGAGGGTTTAGAACTCCTAAGGCGCCGCGTTCGAACGCCTCCACCGCCCAGTCCAAAGATGAGAACCATCGCTCTACCAGATATCACACCCGGATCGACACCCAAGGGGTGGGGCCGCGCGACGCCTGTCGGTGGACTCGGGTTCCGCATCATGGCGACACCGCGGGAGGTGGCATCTGAAGCCTTTTCCTATTTCTGCAATGTCATCCCGCCTTCGCCGCTTGGAGGGCCCAAGTCGCCGACGGTCAGGTCCGGTGCATCGAGTCGGTGTCAGAGCCGTACTCAGTCATATAACAACTTATTCCAAGCGGAGGGAGTAACTACCCCCAAGGTGAATCGGGTTTAGAGTACGAGGGAGTGGTAATCGACGCAGTCGAATAGGGTTTGCTTTGCATGAACCTGAGCATTTTTCCCACCATGGATATATCACGACTCTTTCATGTCTGTATGTTACTGTTATCCCTCCAGTCGACTTGGATGGTCTTTATGGGGTTTGGGGCTTCAAGGTCCATGGCTACAATATTTTGTACAACTTAGAAATGAACCACTGCACTTTCCATACCACCGCAGCCGCATCTCGCTACTATCCAAATCTGATGCTCGAGTAGCGCCTCGATTGAACCCTGAAGG
>Ga0307513_10011256_pt1 | contig 11136 bp, 7 predicted proteins | sample 15_EM_MG_FD_202174 | JGI IMG/M metagenome (GOLD analysis project Ga0307513, IMG submission 202174) | Populus trichocarpa ectomycorrhiza microbial communities from riparian zone in the Pacific Northwest, United States - 15_EM | ecosystem: Host-associated > Plants > Roots > Unclassified | place... | reverse complement strand
TGGAGGTAAATAGGTGAGGGCTAGTATTGGTGAGGGGGTTAGTTAATGGCAGTGTTGGTTTTGGTTCCAGTGGAGGTTCTGCCAAGAGAGGGACACAGTGGAAGGGGGAGATGACAGTGAAGAGAGACGCCGGGTGTAGTGGTTGATTTCAGCTTTAGGTAGGGAGTGCAAGTTTAATGGAAAAATAAAAAATTATCAAATGTGGTGGTGCGTCTCAACGACCACATTATATTTATTAATTTGTTGTACGGTTAAGAAGACATGAAAATTATAATTTTTATCGGATGAATTTTATATATGATAGAATTATAAATAATTTAATAGAATAATAAAAAATATTTTACATAAAATATTGTTTATTTTATAATGTAATAGCAGTAGTTAAATATACAATATTTCAATTAAAAACTATTAATATTAATGTATATTTTTTTTAGTTATTTTATAACCTCAATTTGAAAAGTATTCTTAACCAAACACATTAAACTACTTTTTGTTCAACCTCAATTTCAACCACAGTTTTAACCAAACATATATTTTTCCAAACCAACCTCAACTAAAAGTACTTTTTATAAAACAACTTTTTTCAAACCACAACCACAACAACTACCACAATACCAAACACACTCTTAGTAACTTTTAATAAGAGATTGCAATAAATAAGAGAATAAGCTTTAAATTCTAAGAACAACCACTTTTGTTCTTAGTTGTATAAGATAAATGCTCTAAAATAAAAGTATGAATACTTTAGAGAATAGGAAAAATATGAACTCTTTACATAGACAGTTCAAATGATATATACAATATCTAAACTTTGTCATATTGCTTGAATGGTTGAAATAACTTCTCCTCCTATTAGTATTAATAAGAGATAAATATCTCTTACATAAAATTAATATTGATAGAAATATTGTAGAACCTTAGAAGACTTTTTATGCACTTATAGATATAGAGAGATGATCATTATTGACTTTTAATATTTAATGTTAAAAGACATAGGAATAAACAAACAAATCCTCGTGACTCACATAGAGCCTAAAAAGATTATCAACTTTATATGTATTTATGGTGATGGGTCTAAAACCTTGTGTCGCGGGGCGACGTCGTCTGGCGACGGTAGAGGCTTTCGTCGCGCCTCCTGTGTGAGGTGTTGTGTGTTAGGAAGAGTTTTTGTATTTAATCATAAAATTATGATTAAGGTTCAGGAGTCGCCACCTAGTATTATGGTCACTAGGAACCTATGGTCTGCGAGAGTCTGGGTAAGGAACTGGTTGTGCAAGGGGAAGACACATCACCCCCAGTGCACCCTACCTAAGGTAAGCTGCATTGTTGTTTGATTGTTTTTTCTAAGTCAGATTTCTATTCGTTGGTCTTTTCTAAGGCTCAAGGCATATTTCTCTTCATGAGAGAGTCTCTACCTTATTGGGTTAAATCCTAACCGTTCTAAAGTCTGAATTTTAGCATCGCATTTATTTATACTTTGTATCTTTAATACCTGAGGGTGTACTTTATCGTGTAATTTTACACCCCCACAAATATTAAAGTCTACATCTAGATTCTAAAAAAAATTGGAAAAAGATTTTTGACATGTTGGCCAAATCTTAATGGATAATCATAAACTGGTTACGATATCCATTTTTTTTAACATGAAAAATATGTTTGGAAAAATTTTAGGATTTGGCCATATGCAACAAAATATTTTTTCCTTTTGAAAATGTTTTGAAATATTATTTATTTTATTTTTTTGAAATATTTTGGAGAAAATCAGGTATTTTAATACCGGATTTGTATTTTACAGTGTAAATATACAACCCGATATTATGCATAATTGGTAGGAAAATATGCTAGAAAAATCATAATTTTTTTTAAAATGATTTTTGAATTTTTTTTGGATTTTTTTTAATAGGGGCCGGGCCAGACCCAGCCACTTAGGCTTGGCCATAACTGGCCCGACCCAAACCATGGGTTAATTAATTAGCTGCTGCATGCAGAAATGAATTCTGCATGCAGCGGCCACGCCGAGGAAGCAACAGGGAAAGCAAGGAGAAGGAAGTTGCCTGGCGTGGGGGTCTCGGACGTGATGAGGTGGTTCGGCCGATGGCTCAAGAGGTGTCGACTGAGGTGATGGTGGCCGGAGTCGACTGTGGGAGGAAGAAGAAAAAAGTTACAGAGGAGAGAGAAAGGCTAGAAGGAGAAGAGAGAGAGAAGGTCACGGTCGCTGCTCTGCCACTGGTGAGGAGCGGGGTTGATGGAAATGACGGTGGTAAAGCTGGTTGTGGCGGTGGAGGTCGGTGGCAGAGGAAGCAAAAGAAGAAGAAGAAAACGGGAGGGGCTGTAGAGAGGAGAGAGAAACCGACGGTGGCTCTTGGTGGTTATGCCGGCTTCCTATGGTGGAGCTGGTATTTGTGGTGGTGTGTAGTTCGGGTGTGTTGGTATTATCGCCGGAGAAGGCAGCTATGGAAGAGGTGGAGAGAGAAAGAAAGAAAAACAGAGAGAAAGTTGCAGAAACCGGGAAGAAGCTGATTTTTTGGCTTATTTTGGACCCCAATTTCTCCTCCCTCGGGCCATGAAATCCACCTCTATTTATAGGCGGTGGAAGAGGGCAATCTTGTCTACACAGGGGAAAAAATTTCAGCCCTTGATTCGGTTGGGAAGGATCCCAACCGTTGGCTCAAAGTAGGCATGGTGCACTGTCAAATCTGCAGAAAAACTGCCTGAGTTGGCATGTTTAGGCCGATGCCGGCGCCGATTAATTGTCATTCAGACTGAACTATTGATATGGAACTGTAGAGGAACTGCAGAGGATCATTTTGCGTGCAAGTTTGGTTAAATTTGGTGGACGTTAGGTGCATTAAATGCACCTGCAAAGGAGGTGACTGGACCAGTTTTTTCAGAAAAATAAAGAAGATGATGAACAGTACCAAAGTTCTGATTTTGGCCAAAGTTCATTTCAGTCCTTCCTCTTTCAATTTCTTTCAATTGAACCTCTAATTGACCATAAACTTTTTCAATTAAGCCCCTGATAAACTTCAATTGGAGCCCCGAAGTTACACGCCTATTGCGATATGGTCCTTGATCTCGTATTTCTTCAATTTAGCCCCTAATTGACCCCAAAACTTCAATTTTCTTGTACTTTTGCCCCTGATTTCAATATATTATCATGATAAAAATTAAATTTGGTCTCTTAAAATTCCAATCTCCTCAATTAAACCCAAATTAGGCTCCCAAACTTAATTTTTCACCAATTAAGCCCCAAATAAAATTAATTTGACCCATCTAAAGTATAATTAAGTCCTTGCACTTAATTAAATCCTTCAATTGGACTCAAATTAATTCTTAAACATAATTAAAATTTAATTTGGCCCATGATTGAATCAAATTGGCCTATTAAAAATTTAATTATGTCATTGGACTTAATTTTTATGCAAATTCATCCAATAATCATTTAATTTAACCTTGAATTTGCATTTTTTTCTCCATTTTTTGGCACAATGGGTTACAATTAGGCCTTGAATTTCCTTCAAAATTGTAGCTTGATTTTTTCCTATTTTTGTAGTCCTCTTTGATCTGCTTTCTCCACATTGCCAGCCTTTATTTTATTTTTTTGATTTTTATTTTGGAAAAAGGTGATTTTGGGGAATAACCCAGAATTGGGTTCTGACACCTTGTCAGACCTATATGCACCTAGGCTCTATGTGTAGCTAAATCCAAGGTAGTTGGGTCTGACAACTTCCCATATCCATATACACTTGACCTCAGCACGTAATTGAACCCAATAAGGTTGGGTCTAGCATCTCGGTAGTCTCACTTGTATTTGGGCTTAATGCGTAATTAAATCTAAGGATGTTGCACCTGGAAGTAAGTCAGGCCTATGTAATATAGGTTAGATGTTTCTGCTAAGCATAGATACATTGAGATATTATCATGCCTTTGACCTTTTTAATCATAGGCTTTTAAGAAAACATATAAAAAATATATTGACCCATCAGTATCCCCCAAGTCTTTGTGTATTAATTACACAAAGATTTTGAAAGGTTATTAGCTTTAAAGAAATACTTTTCACCTTTCTTATGAGATTTGTTTATCTTCTATAGAACTATTAGGATTTTTCATAGCCAGATGGCTAGTCCTTATTGATTAATAAAAGACATTTTACCTTTCTTATGAGATTTGTTTGTCCCACGCAGAACTGATGTGATTCTTCGTGGTCAAATGGCTTACTTTCATGAAAAAAGATGTCATTTGGGGAATAAAATGATGGGGTGCATTCAATGTAGTAATTGAGTAGATTTCTGGAGACTTGAGATGATATGAAAGGTCATTTATCCAATGATGAAGGTGAAAAGTTGTTTCCTTTATAACCTTTAGTCGTTCTTGCTTTCATTTTTTCTTTTTTCTTTCACTATTTGTAATCTTTATATTAAAAAAAAAAGCAGTTTTGTTAAAGACTCTTCGAGCCAGTTTCACTCTATTTTGAAAAGAAACCACCATCTTAGGTATCTCCTACCAAAAATTTATTTCTCCTTTTCTAATAGAAAAATGGACCAAAAAAGAGTTAGATCTAACCCTAGAAACAATAATATTACTGCATTCGATGAGGAGTTCAGGTTCCAACCTGAAACTGAAGGAAGTAGTAGGGGATAAAGTCTATCAAACTAGGCCCCAAAACTAGAAAGGATAGAGCACTAGCGTCCATCCCTGTTAGAGAAGTTCTTCCTCTACCATTGCTAGGAAACCTCGAGAGGAGGGGCTACCTCAAGCCCCTAAGAACGATGCCCCTTGCACCTTGAGTATACATAAGATGACATTTATTAATGGTCAATAACTAGGAGAGTATATAACTTATTTACCTGCTAGGGTTGAGCGCATTAGCCACAGACTTTAGGTTCTGCCTAGGGTCTATTTGAAATTACAGCCCCTATTTGTGTGTATGAGTTGGGGTATACCTTTCCTATTCACGAGTTTGCAAGGGAAGTATTAAGATATTATAGGTTAGGTCTAGGTCAGTTATATCCTAATAGATGGATGATTTTGGGTGCCTTTGATAAACTTCTTAGGCTTGTTGGAATCAAGCCTATTGTTAGCATTTTTTGGATCTATTACCATTTGGTTGCTGAGATCGATGGTGACAATGATATATATTGGTTCTTTACCTTTGCTAACAGACCCACATGAGTTATGAAGGGGACTCTGCAGGGAAAGCCTGCGCATGTCAAGAAATAGTGGAGGAGGTGGCTGATACTAAGGTATAATGGGTTAGTCAGCCCTAGATGAGATGCAATAAGTTTGGGGTTTTTCCTATTATTGGAAGGTACATTCCTGTGAAGTGAACAATAAGCCTCATCTAATCTTAAATGAGAAGAGAATGTGTGTTGCATTGGTATTGGCCTTAACCGAGTATGACATCATTAAAATAGCCAAAGGGCATTAACAGATCATGCTACAAAGTATGCAACCTTTTTATCCTTTATTTTTTATGCATCTAAATTCATATCTGACTTTATTTTTGTGTAGGGTCAATAACAAAGAAGAAGAAGAAGAAGAAAAAGAGATTTCAACTAGGTCTATAGAAGAAAGTATGTCTGTATCAAGAAGAGGGTCATCATCTTTTGATGTTAGTGGAATTGTTACTGAAAAGGAGATAGAGTATGACACCATCAACATGGACGGGCATATCATTCATGAGGACTTTGTTCTTGAGGAAGCAATGGTGAAAGCCAAGACTCCCTCACAAATAAAAGCTAGGGGTAACTATACTTCGCTAGCTAGGGGTCAAACATATCTAACCCTTATTGAAATAATTATGAGTGTTGTTGTTGCTTCAAAAAGAAAAAGGGTTTCCACCCCTGTGGATACTAGTGTTCTAACCTCATTTGTTGAGGCTTTATTGGTGATGATGATCTTTTTATCTCTACCTCTAACTTTGGCTAAAGAGGCTATAACTATTGGGACCTCTGCCCAAGGTATTCATGTAGAAGCTGAATAAAGATTTAATGATGCTTTTGCTGGACTCATCCTTGGTCGAACCCTTTTTTTTCCCCACCCTAACTGAGGAGGAAAGGCAGACCATGAAAACTATTATTGGTGGGAGGTCTAGCCTTGGGGAGGCTAGCCTCGAGGTGGTGAGGCAATTAGAGAGGGTTCTCATAATTCATTTAGATATCTTTATTAATGCACGATAAGGGTTACAGCCGTCATTTGGCCTTAACTAGACAAATGGTATTTAATGTAAACACCTTTTTTGTCTGACCATCATTTATTTTAGTTTACTAGTATTGTTTATAACCATATTGTCTTTTGTAAAATTTTATGATGTGCGCCTATTTCAAGAGGCGTTGGGTGACCAAGATGAAACATGTGAGGGAGGCCATCATTGAATATAGGGCATATCAGACTGCCTTTTAACGACTTAGAGAGGAGAAAGCTGTTATGGAGGCTGAACTGAGGGACCTCAAGGTGGCTTATGCCTCTTTAAAGGATAACATGCAAGGTGTTGTCCTTCAGCTGGCAACACTAAAAGGCAGCTTCAAACAGCTCAAAATGAAATGGATGCCCTAAAATAGGGGATCCTTCAGGCAAAGGCCATTTAAAATGGTTTGAGGGCTGAGCTCTTTATTACTAGAGAAAAAGTCCAGAGCTCTTAGACGTAGTTAAAGGCTCTAAGGAACTCTCTTATGGAGTTCCAGGATTTGTTTGAAAGGTGTGTAACTTTTTTTGAGATGGTTGGGGATAAGATCTTCCTTGTCATGTCTAGCTTGTACTTCTTCAATCAATTAAGAATAATGTAAGTGGTCTTCAATGATGTTTTCCATCCAGTTCTAGTGCTTAATTTTACAATTGTGTTCCCTTTTAGGGCTGCAACTACCTAACATAGGGAATATCTAGTTGAGAAGCCTAGCTTAAATGTCTAAGCCTTAGCTTCTCGTCTCTTCCTAATTATGATCCATGATATGTGTGGCAAAGTAACACTCGATTTATGGATGCCACAATCTTCACATAGTCATGAAGGAAATCAAGTAACATTTCAGGATGGGGCTTTAGAGTGTCAATTAAAACAAAGAAAACATGATATTCATTTTTTTTTATCATGCTTTGTATAAAGAACCCAAAGATAGTTTTGGTTCTTTGGTTGTGAAGCTTCGTGCAAATGAATTCATAAGTGAACTTGTTGCCCTCCTTGGAAGGAAGCCTACATTTCCCCATAGTCTCTATTGATGAAAACATTATAACTTCATAAATGACGTCGGTGCATGGGTCCCGAGCTGAGTGGTAAAACAGAGATTTTGTTACCAGATTGAAGAAAACCACAACGATGCTTTTGGATTGGAAGTCAAGCAAATCCTCTTTAACACTGTCAAATGCTGACAACTCTTGGCTCTTTAAGGGAAAAACCAGATTCGAGGGACCTATATTTCAACTTGTGAGCACACATGTTAAATGTATGAGCATGTTTTAATACGATGAACTTGTCCTTCAAGAGATGACACGTGATTGTTACCCTTGCATGATGAGTAAGAATTTTGATTCTTGCCCAAACTCTACAATGAAAATTCCATAAGTGACGACCATTGTGTTACTCGTAAGTCCTGAACTCAAGATGTTACATAAAAGGCTTGCCTTGATGCAAAGCACATATAAGGAGCATACACCCTAAAGGTAGGTTCTAATCTTTTTACGTAAGACATGGTCGGTTTACTATTTGGTCTCTAAAAAGAGTATATTGTTATCCTAGTGATCATCCTCGTGAAGGCAATATAGGGGCTCAGTAGGTAATGAGATGACACGTATATCAATTATTACCAGTCTAAGCACTCAGCAAAGATTCAGATGGTTTCACAAACTTAAACCTTGACTGAAAGTCATAGGGTAAGTTGTTACTCCCTTACCTAACCTGAAGTTTCCATGTGTGTGCATTTCGAAACGATATATCACAAATAAACTAGTGACGCATAAAGACATTCATCCATATCCAACATACATGCATGAGCAGGATAAAACATGTTAAGTCGTAAATAAAATAAAAATAAAAATAAAAAAACAAGCCACATACAAAAATACATCAAATCACATAAACCACAAAAACCTCACAAAACATAGTCCAATACTGGAAAAAAAAAACTCCCTAGTAGAGTAGTCATTTTATCGCACGTGGGCGCACGACGTTGAGGGTCAGGGAGTCGCCACCTAGTTGTTTGGTTCAGGGTCGCTAGGAGACCTGAGTGTACTGGTCTTTATTAGAAATTCCAAAGGTGAGGGGCTGGTTATGACTATGGAAGATATTAGCATCCTTAGTGTACCCTACATGAGATAGTCTGCATTGTGTAGTCTAGATATGGTTTAAAGGTTTTGATGGATTCTTAACCGATGGTCTGTCTATGACTCAAAAAAATTTACTCTTAAGAATAAATCTAGCATTTCGAATTTATCATAGGCTCGTATGCCCAAATGAATTATTATGGAAAGGATCCATGTAGATGCCCTAACATGGTTCACCTATCCTGGAAGACTAAAGAATTTTTCACAATTCATATATTGTGGTGAAAAAATACCCTCAATTAAAATTGATGAATATGCAGAATAATTATGAGAATTTTCCGGTCAATTCCAGTTATTTAAATACCAATCTACTTGTATGTCCAATATTTATACTAGAATATTGACCATTAATTCTCATGAATTAAAAATTTTAGGGGCTATTTAAATATTGGCCAAATACTTAAGGAATTTTACAAACTTGTTGTAATTTTCAAAATAAAAGCAAAAGAAAAAACAATTCACGTATTTTTTAAAACAATGCTAAAAATTATAATTATTTTTTATATAAAAATGCAATTTTTATAAGGATTGGGTTGTATACAGAAAAAAAATCAATTTTTTATATTACTATTTTGTTATTTTATTGTTTTATATTTTTATAAGGCCATATTTGGCAAGACCCACTTTTTCTTTAGAAAAACTTCCAAAAACAGGCATAGGGGTTTGTTTGCCAAACACCTTTTTAGACCAGAAATCCTTTTATAAAAAAAGTAGCAAACCAAACAAAGCCTTAAATATCTGACCTGATTTTGACCCGACTGGGGTGACCTGAAAACAAACCAAAAACAAAGATTCAAAGCCAAAACAGATTAAACATGAGAAAAACAAAAAAAATCAAAATTTCTTAGATAAGACGGATCAAACACGAAATAAATGAAGAACACAAATATCATTCAAGCTTAAACCTAACAACGTGAAACCTAAACCAGACCAGATTTCAAGTAAACAAAGGCATCATTTTATTATTATGCATCTATAGATCAAGAATCAAACGTCAAAAACCATTGATTATCACTGAAAAGCCACGATTTGATCAAAATGTATTTTTGGACCGTCAAAAGAAACCTAGATTATTTGCTAATCAAGTTGTTTGAAAAGTTTTATGCAAATAAAATCAGAAATGGTCCAAATCATAGAGTTAAGGCAGTGTTCTTTCTAAGAACACGAAGAACACTACCTTAGAAACTCAGAACATGTCTAGAGTAAAGCCAACCATTGTCAAACCTAGGATGGTTATTTTAGGCATCTAAAACATGCTTTTTTAATTCCAATAAACCACATTATCAATACCAAGCATAGTTGAAACAAAAGAAACTAACAAAAACAACAAATCATCATAAACATGTATTAAGTTCCATTTTCCAAAATTGCCAAATCAAAACAAGCATGCTTAACCAATCTAAGATTTAAAATTGATATTTTGACATTCCACGAGGCTAAACCAAAACTCAGGAGCTTGAAACCATGCATTAACCAGACAGAAAAACATCAACATCTTGCTGACACATTTGACATATTTCAAATCAAACTAAAATGCAATATTAACATACTAGGGTACCAGTCTTCATGTCAATATATTCAAAAACATTGCGTCAAACAATAAACAGAGGATCTAACAGGCCTCATGGACTCCACCTTCAAAGTTTGTAAGAGTATACATTCCAAGCTTGAAATCTTCAATAAGGGTAGATTTTTGCTGCTGCTTTTCTTTCTCATTGTCTCTAAACTAGCAAAACCAAACCCTTAAACCTTTTTTGAACTCTTGAACATAGTATTGAATCTCTTAGACCTTAACTAAATTTCTTCCCTATTTTTTCTCCTTTTTAGGTACGATTCCCTCTCCTTTTATAGGTTGATTAAGAGCTTTTAGATGAGTTTGTTAGGGTTCTAACAAACCAAATCTAGGTTGGTTTTATCATGAGATAGATGGTTTTGGATCTAGGTTGTTTTGATCAAACTTAGAGGCTAAGGTGAGGTGTTTTAACCCTTTAATCTTGAGAGAAGTGTTCTCAAACTTTGATAAGAACTCTTTGAGAATTTTTAAGTGTGAACACGCCAAGAAATTTGGGTGGTTATGTGCAAATGGGTGTCTCAGTTAAGGCTGACTGGGTTGGCCACTTTCGTAGTTTCGTCAGAGCAACTTCGACATCAACGTTGCCTGAGACCATTTGAACTTGGTTAAGGGGTTGCATACCTTTATATTGAATCCATTCCTGCTCAATTTGAAGGTATGTGGTTCCACATTCATTTATTCAAAGATGCCAATCTAATCAATATAAAGTTTGAAAATGTAATGATGACTGATCGGGGAAAAGATACACAGTAGCTGAACGACACGTCGTCTAGGTTACACCCTACAAATTAAGGTTTTTAATTTGAGACTTGGTAAATTTTAATTTAATCCTTACTTTCAATTTCTTTTAATTTCACCTGTAATAGCTTCCTGAACTCTTAATTTTATACAATCTCACCCCTGCTAAACTCAATTGTTAGCCCCAAAGTTAAGCGCCTTTTATAATCTGGTCCTTATTTTTTATTTGTTCAATTGAACCCCTAATTGACTATCAAACTTTCAATTTTTTTTAATTTTGGTTCTTGATTTCATCGATTTCAAACCCTGAAGTCTCGCGTTTCTCACAAGTCAGTCATTAGTTTTGGATTTCTTCAATCAAGTCCGTAATTGCCCATCAAACTTCAATATCTATTCAATTAAACCCCTGATTTGACCAAATTAACCTTTAAAAATTACAATTCAGCCCCCAGACTTTAATTTCTTCAAATTAAAACCTAAATTAACTTCAAGAATTATTTTTCCTTGCA
>Ga0307513_10011255_pt1 | contig 11136 bp, 8 predicted proteins | sample 15_EM_MG_FD_202174 | JGI IMG/M metagenome (GOLD analysis project Ga0307513, IMG submission 202174) | Populus trichocarpa ectomycorrhiza microbial communities from riparian zone in the Pacific Northwest, United States - 15_EM | ecosystem: Host-associated > Plants > Roots > Unclassified | place... | reverse complement strand
GCTTTCCAATCAGGTGTTTAGGATTTTACGGTTGTTTATGCATCTCTTATGCACCATTCTTGGTCATGATATTTCTAATAATTGCTCCACACCCTTTTGTTTTCACACACATTATTTGGGATTTACTTGGTTGGATTTCAGGGTCAAACATGTTACTAGTAGCACTTATGTTTCTTACATTGTTTTCCCTATATTTCTCTTGCGCATATGGACGCGCACTTTTCTATAATTAAGGTGCTACCACCCACCTGGCTTAGAAGAATTAAGAACCAGAACTCCTACCAATTCCTTCTTCACCTCCTCGCTAAGCGTGCCTCGCAACCCCCCTCCTACTTGCGAAGTATTATCCACATAGAATAGATTGTGCCGCATTCACATTTTGAACACATAGTTCTCTTCCCAGTCTGTCATACTCCAAATACGGTTCTGCTATACTACCGACATGCCAGGGGAGCCCCGAACTGATTGCCCAGAACCCTAGCCCTAACTTAAGGCATGCCTTACCAACTTGAGTAATTGGACAGTATGCTATGCCTCTAGATTCTCCCGGTAAAGTAAGGAACTCTCGTTATTTATCCTATCGAGGAAGGGAGCAAGGGGTTATGTTTTTGGCATATTTTCTGCACTGCCTTCTACAGGAGGGAATTTTAAACCACATAGAACATGGTCCAATCATTCTAGTTTTTCCGATATCGTTTTGAACGGGCGGATTATCTTGTTGCGTTAGCAACCGGCTGGAACTTGTCAAGCCAGAGTCGGTAAATGTGGAATACCAATCATGGTATCCCAGGGCGGAACCGTAGAGGTAGATAGAAGGTGCAATTGGGGATAGGGAATGACCCAATTTTTTACTGGAGTTTGTTGCTGTGGCAGGGGACGTCTTCTGGTTTCTCACACTAGATTCCGACCCATTCATTTATGCCCAACTTTGAATGAGCCGGTATACTTTAGCTTCAATAACACCATCTCTCTTTCCAAGCATCATCATTGCTATCATCCAATTACATAATATTCTTGTTCTAACCCTGCAGCTCCGTGCTTTTTTAGTAACCCTTGTGACTGCTCGGTTAAGGATGGAAACGGCGGAAGGGTTGCGGTGGCGAAGCAAATACCAATTTCTCAAAGCCAAAGAAATGAATTATAATATCAACCAGCCAGATCCGGGAAAGAAAAACACAGAGAAGTTATTAAGAAAGAACTCCAGAAATAACGTGCCCAACCATTCGGCACGTCCCACTTGCCGATAGATGTGTTCTACTGCCGGAGACGTTGGTCAGGGTTTCGCTGCCCTTGCCGCTAGGGATCGATATATTCCAGAGTGGCAATGACAGTGCCAGGCGTCGAGGTAGGGGCGGTGGGTGGGGAATACAGAAGGCGAGTGGTAGGAAGCAGGAAACTTGGTGATCTGGTGGTTTTAGGGGAGATGAATTGTAATACAGTACTAGTATATGGTCTGGGGGTTCACGGACCCCTCGCGTTGGAGCTATGACCCCGCTATGGCCGGGAAGCCGGCTGTACCTTATCCCGCCGACCTCCGAAATACCCCCCCCTCTTCCACAGACTACAGATACTTTGCCTAATTGGCAATAGCTTGTCCCAAGCTGTCATTTATGCCGATGAATAATTAAGCTTTTAGGAATACTAGGGTATGTAAAAGACGGAACTGTTCGAATTCTGTGATACTGCTCAACATGCTTAGCCCACTAGGCACACACATAGCCTCTTTTGTTATTGTTCACATAAAGAAGTTCGGACATGCGCTCAGGATTGATACGTCCGCTGGGAGCAATTTCTCTGATGTTGCTGGGGGTGCTCCGCATTGGCGCAGCTTATCCGGATATCCTTCAGACAAACCTCCGGATATACACATCAGATCAGTGTACTGTCGGAAGGGATAGACATATAGGCGGAGTCTATAGGGCCTGAAGAAGTTTTCTTTGTGTTGTTAGCATGATTGTTTAACAAAAGGGGAAGGGGAAGATGCATGGAAGGAAACGGGGCTGTGTCGTGGTTGACAGAAAAGTAGGAGGATAGGAGGATGGCATCGTTGTTTTTTTTTGATTTATACTGCTGCCTTTGCCACTAGTTAGTTAGTTGAGTTAGTGAGCCTAAGTATCGAGCATCGTGGGTGGTTACCGTGAGAGAGTACGGTTTAGTTAGAATCGAAGTGAAATTCCCCTCTCCAAGTTGTGTATCGGTATTAGTGATCGAACTCCTTTAGTGTTGGTTTGATCTTGGCGTTTCGTTTCAGGGCCGCAGTTTCACTCTACCGGTAGCCGTCCTCCGCCATTTCTCTGTTCAGCCATAGTCATGTTCAACAGGGACTCCACTAACCCTACCGGTTACATTGCCGTCGGGTCCAGCTACTAATACAAATTCCCGAGATCCCGAAAGGGCTCTGCAAGTATTAAGTAACCTCTCTCATACAGCCTCCGGTAGAAAGATTCGGAAAACTGGGATCGGGCTTCTAGGGTTTTGATTACGGTTGAGCATTCTATGAGCTCGAGCCAATTGAACAACCGTGTTTCTGAAATTTAGCTTCCACATTTTCCGATTTTTTCTACCGGAGGCTGTAGAGCTCACTTTCACAATGCTTAAGCCAATTCTTACGGTTGGCTTAGTATACCTAATGCCTGGTGGGACTCCCCCTCCAAGTCTATTCCCAGAACTTTTTTTCTTTTCTTTTCCTTTTCATTAACTACCGGTATATTGACTACCCACTCACTACCTCACATGAATTTTTCCTCCCCACCCAAACTTTCGCAACCAAGACCCCAAGTTCCACCGTGTCCGACTAATACCCAAAAAAACGCAAGATCTTCCAATCCTTAATGACGCTAAACCCGGCGTTCCGCCTGCCAGTCCGCCCATTCATCCATCAGGATGCCCACCCAACCGAATATCATCAAATAAAACACTTGAGCATGTAAGGGGGGGCTCACCTGTTATGTGCCCCTGCCTTGTCGTAACCTGAGACAAGCTTTTCAGCTAGGCGAAAATTCCTGATGGCTGGTGCAAGCACAGGTGCTTGTACTAAAATAGGAAGCACTAGGATACCGGTACTCGTGCTGACTTGATGTTTGTAATGGACTGAGCTTGCATGGTTGCGCAAGTACTTGCAGGTGCATATCGGCACACAAGAACCTCATAATATGCTAGGTGGACAAAAGTGCATGAGTTTTTGTGCAATGGAACCATCGCCAAAAAGAAATCTTCTCATTAGGAATAAAACCTACAAAGCACCAACTACCACAACCGCGCCTCTGCAGACCCCCGGCCCGGAGCCCCAGCATGCCCAAGTCAAGCCTCTGTTAGAACTCACAGTCCCAGTAAAGAAGATAAAGCCTCTTGCCAAGCTTCTGGTTATATGCACAACAGCTCTATCACAGTTGATGGTGGCCGCCGGGTAACCTAGGTTGTGGCCTGCGGTACCCACTCTGCTGTAATAGACTCCAGCCTAAATCCACCTTTTATAAGCGTAAAGACAGAATTCGTGCTGGGTGGGGTAAGGCCTCTGCATTTTTCTTTGTATCCTTTGTTTGGCATGTGCTGGTATGTGGTGCGATGGGCATTGGAGAGGATTCATATCTTGCAAGTTTTGGGATTTTTAGCGATGATTGCGTTTCACAAAAACTCATGCCCTTTTTTCCTCCGGGTGTAATACTCGAGTACAAAATATGGTGCATGCTCAGGCGAAAGGAAATAAACCCAAAATACTCATCGTACAAGTGCTCAGCAAGAAGTACTACTTCAAGGTTGGGGGTAGGGAAGGGGTATTTGCTGGGATCAGCCAGGGCCCTTGCCGAGGGGACAATCCTACCAACCCAATTTTCAGCGGCTGAGTCGCTAACATCACTTGCAGCGATAACAGGGGGTTCAATTCTTCCGAAACACTGCTCGCCATCGGATTGCTGACGTGTTCTACAATATGCAGCCAAGCCAAGATGCAGGCCTGCCTTGCGCCTCTTATTCTGCTCAACACTCCAAAAAGGCTAAATGGATCAGAGCACTTTACACAGCCGCAATTCACAATAATGTAGGGACAGCTGTGCTCCCCTGCAAGTGTTTCGGGCGCGTGGGCTGGCTTAGGAGAGTACGACGAGGTGAAGACTGTAGAATCGCTGCTTCCCACGAGTTGTAGTCCCTGCGCTGTTCCTTCTTCACTGGGCATATGCACCCAAAGCGTTTCAATACTGTACTCAAGTAGTAGAATGAGCGCTCTGGAAGGACAACAAAATAATAAGGAAATAATTAAAGAAAAAAATCGGTAGGGTTGGGAGTTCTGGCTGGCCTGAGCGGCCCGGTTTGAGATCTTGAATCCTACTCTTTACCAATTTTTGTTGTGGATGGTGACGAAAAAGATCGCGCTAGATAAATTAGGTCTACTAGTACTAAATGCGCGATCCAACTAGGAAGAGCCTAATCAATAAGGTTCCCTACTCGAGTACCGTATTTACCAGCTAGATCCACTCTCGTCTCAGCAATCAGAGACAAAACACCCAAAGAAAGAATAGTGCCTTCCGGACACGGTATACCTTTGGGGGACTGGAATTGGTAGCTATGATTAACTGGTATTCGCAATCCATTTAACCCACTCTGCTAAGCCTACTATAGCTTAGTAGGGTGATTCCACCTGCGCATGGACTCTCCGACACGCCATCTAGACACCCGATCCCCGATAGTGGATCTAGCGAGAAAATACGGTACAGTACCGTACTTGAGTATGCAATGAATCAAAAAGCAAAGTGGAGCGGCTACCAAATGCAAAAAAAAACTCGCTTTGTAGCGAAGCGGAGTTCACGAGTGTGAGAAGATTGTCACACCCGCCAATCGCACTTTCATAGATTGGGGTGGGAAGCTCGGTTGTGTTCGCTGTTTTGTTCTGATTCGCGAAGGTTGGTTATGTGCAATCCGTGGATGAGTTTCAAATTGAGTAGGATTTAGCCGGGTGGTTGTCTGAGACAGCTGCATGTTTGCGCAGCACTCGAGTACTGTACAGAATAACTCCCTGGTTCACAGCAGTCTGCAAGGCGAAGTCAGGCTGCGGAAATTCATGAAAAATTCCAACGCATTTGTATTTCCTTAGGTTAGAACTTATTAGTGCGTAGTTGACACAAAAGGGGTCACCCTGCCCCGCTTTTGTCATCTTGGGCACAGAAAGGGTTTGCAAACTCTCCCATTTACCATTCATACCAGTATCATTTTATCGTACCATTTCCACACTCAACCAAAATTTCAGACAGAACATCATGGCTCAGACTACACACACAAAACCGATCACATTCGGCAACAACAATGTCAACTGCAACAACACAACAGGGAGCTACAATACCACCGTGTACAACTCCGACATAGATGCGAGAATTATGGGTTGGCTCTCTCCGCTCGAGCCGGATAACAGACACCACGGCGTGCGCACCGGCCGGTTTGAAGGGGTTGGCGATTGGCTTTTGGAAACGAGGGAGTTCCGGGAGTGGAGGGGAGGTGAGGATGGAGCCGATAAGGCGGTCTTGTTTTGCTCCGGGGATCCGGGAGTGGGCAAGACACATTTGAGGTAAGTGGCTAGATTCTTTTTTAGCGAATGTCACTAATAACCAGAAATGCTAGTTCCCTGGTGATCGACAAGCTGTGTGATCAGGCAAGGGAGGAAGACCTAGCAGTTGCATGGTTGTACTGTGACTACAAGGCTCAGCAAGAGCAGACTGTCATCAACATAATTGGGGCGATTTTGAAGAGGTTGGTAGGCTCGGAGATCCCGGAGGGTATACGAAAGGCATTTAAGGAAGGGAGAAGGCCCCTACTTGCGGACCTGATGCGAATGTTGAGGATCGCGATTGCCTCGCTACCCCCAGTTTTTATCTGCATTGATGCGCTTGACGAATGCCTGCCGAAGGATCTTCCCCAGTTACTTGAGTCGCTGAGAGATATTGTTCGGGAGTCCCCTGGGACGCGAGTATTCCTTACCGGGAGGCCCCATGTCGGCGAAGCCATTCAAAAATATTTTGCCAAAGCAGTTGCGATACCCATCAGCCCTAATGAGGATGATATGAGGAATTACGTGGAGATGAGGTTAGACAGGGACGAAGCGCCAGAGGCGATGGACAATGCTTTACGGGCTGAGATTGTGAGAATTATTCTGGACAAGATGTCTAATATGTGCGTTGGCCTTTTCCCTCTGTTTATGGTGTATACTTACTAACGACTGTGTAGGTTCCTCCTTGCTTCACTAAACATCGAGGCTATACTGGGGGAGGTGACAATTCGTGAGAGAAGGGAGGTACTTGAAGAGATGGCGGGAGGCAACGGTCTGAGCGATGCCTACGCGGCAACCCTAACACGGCTGAAGGCCCAAAAAGGGAATATGTCAGTACTCGGGTTGAGGGGGCTCATGTGGGTGTCGTATTCGGAAAGGCCATTACTGGCGAATGAGCTTTGTGACGCCCTTGGAGTGAAAATAGGATCTACAAATCGGGATCCAGAAGGCATTCCGGCGATACGGACACTTCTATCATCTTGCCTAGGTCTTCTCACCCTCGAGGCATCCTCGTCCACAGTACGACTAGTTCACTTTACACTGCAGGAATATCTTTCCCGCCATCCTACCCTATTCCATGATCCTCACTCGACTATCGCAGAAGCTTGCTTGACATATCTCAACTTTGGATCAGTGAGGGATCTTGCGCCAGCCCTTCGCTCTGCCCCCTCCACAATGCCCCTTCTGACATATGCTTCTGTTTATTGGGGGGAGCACACAAAAAAGGGGATGACGGAAAATGTCAAAATACTTGCCCTGAGGCTTCTCGATAGATTTGATGAGCATATATCCGCTCAACTGCTTTTATTGGAGTATGGGAAATCTTCTAGGTGGGGACCAAAATTGAACGGGAGAATGCAACCTCGGGGTTTTACGGGGCTCCACGTGGTAGCATATCTCGGGATCGTGGAGGTGGCTGCTGCCGTATTGGAGATGAAGGAGTTGGATGTTAACGCAAGCGATTGCAGGGGGATTACGGCCCTCACATGGGCAGCTTACGAAGGGCACGAGGAGGTTGTAAAGGTGCTTTTGGAACACAAAGACATCAATCCCGATCAGGGACAAATCGGATCCATCCAGACGCCACTCGAGTGTGCGGTTATGCGCGGGCATGAGGGGATAATAAAGATGCTTTTGGAACGAGAGGGCATCAATCTCGATCCGGCACTCTGGTCTGCTGCTAGTGAGGGGAACGAGGAGTTAGTAAAGATACTTTTGAAACGAAAGGAAGTCAATCCCGACTGGACAGACCCCCAATGGGGCCAGACGCCACTCTCGAGGGCGGCTTGGCATGGGCATGAGGGGATAGTAAAGCTCCTTTTAGAACGAGAGGACGTCAATCCCGACTGGGCAGACACCAAATGGGGCCGGACGCCACTCTCGTTAGCGGTTGAGGGTGGACATGTGGGGATTGTAAAGGTGCTTTTGAAACGAGAGGAGGTCAATCCCGACCACACAGACACCTATTGGGGCCAGACGCCACTCTCGTTGGCGGCTGAGGGTGGGCATGTAGAGATAGTAAATGTGCTTTTGAAACGAAAGGAAGTCAATCCCGACCTTGCAGACACCAAATATGGCCGGACGCCACTCTCGTTGGCCGCTGGGGGTGGGCATGAGGGGGTAGTAAATGTGCTTTTGGAACGAAAGGAAGTCAATCCCGACCACTCAGATACCAAATGTGGCATGACACCACTCTCGCGGGCGGCTGAGAGCGGGCATGAGGGGGTAGTAAAGATGCTTTTGGAACGAAAAGATGTCAATCCCGATCAGACAGACACTGAATGGGGTCGGACGCCACTCTTATGGGCGGCTAAGGGCGGGCATCAAGGGGTAGTGAAGTTGCTTTTGGAACGAAAAGACGTCAATCCTAACCCGGTAGACAAATATAGCCGGACATTACTCTCGTTCGCGGCTGAGGGCGGAAATGAGGGGATGGTAAAGATGCTTTTGGAACGAAAGGATGTCAATCCACACCAGATAAACACCGAATATAGCCGGACGCCACTCTCGTGGGCGGCTAAAGGCGGGCATGAGGGGGTAGTAAAGATACTTTTGGAAGGAAAAGACGTCAATCCAAACCAGGCAGACACCAAATATGGCTGGACGCCACTTGCATTGGCCGCTCAGGGCGGGCACCTGGGGGTAGTAAGGATACTCTTGGAGCGAAATGACGTCAATCCCGATCAGACAGACAAATATGGCCGGACGCCACTCTCCTGGGCAGCTCAGGTGCGGCGTTTCGGGGCATTGATCATACCTTCGGAACGAAAAGACGTCAATCCCGACCAGGGAGATGCCGAATATGTCGAGTCGCTATGGACTTGGAAGAATAAAGGGGACCATGAGGGAGTAGTAAGGATACTTTTGGAACGGAAGGACGTCAATCCCCACCAGGCAGACACCGAATATGGCCGGACAACACTCTCGTGGGCTGCTATGGGCGGGCATGAGGAGATAGTCAAGACACTTTTGGAACGAAAGGGCGTCAATCCCGACCAGGCAGACACCAAATATGGCTGGACGCCACTCTCATTGGCGGCTCAGAGCGGGCATCAGGGGATTGTAAAGATACTCTTGGACCGAAAGGACGTCAATCCCGATCAGAAGGACAAATATGGCCGGACGCCACTCTTCTGGGCGGCCCAGGTGGGGTCGCATGGGGTATTGTTCATACCCTCGGAACGAAAAGACGTCAATCCTGACCGGGGAGATGCCGAATATGTCCAGATGTCACTGCCATGGCAGTATGGCGATGATCGTGAGGGAGTAGTAAGGGTGCTTTTGGAGCGGGAGGACGTCAATCCGGATCACGAAGACGAATACGGCAGGACGCCACTATCGTGGGCGGCTGCACACGGGAAAGGGGGGGTAGTAGATATGCTTTTAGAACAAAAGAACGTCAATCTCCACCAGGCAGACACAAAATATGGCCGGACGCCACTCTCGTGGGCGGCTCAGGGCGGGCACGAGAAGGTGGTAAAGATACTTTTGGAACGAAAGGACGTCAGTCCCCATCAGACAGACAAATATGGCCGGACGCCACTCTCATGGGCAGCTCAGAGTGGGCATCAGGGGGTCGTAAAGATACTCTTGGACCGAAATGACGTCAATCCCGATCAGACAGACAAATATGGCCGGACGCCACTCTCACGGGCGGCTGAGGGAGGCCATGAGGGAGTAGTAAAAATACTTTCCGAACGAAAGGGCGTCAATCCCGACCCGACGGACAGTCAATATGGCCGGGCGCCGCTCTCGCGCGCAGCTAACCGTGATCCTAATGCCCACATCACTTATTTTCACAGTCAGCCCTCACTCCCGCCGGCAGACTCATTCCCAGCACCCCCGGATGATGACCTCCCCGCAACTGAACCGTCCGTACCCCTCCCAGCCGTCTCCCAGTGGCACCTAAAGTTCCCATACTTCCTACGGAAATCCAATCACCACCCTAACAACAATACCCGCTCAACCCTATCAATTGTACTCAACCGGTATTGGGCCATCTGTTCTTGCCTTTGTCTTGTAGCCCTCCTCGCTTACCGTAAGAACACGCATAATCGAACCTGGCGTAAGGACTTTGGAGTCACCTTTTCTGGGAAGTTACAGCAGTTTTTTGTTTCCTCCTTTCTTAAGCTCGGCTTGCGGAATCGGCGCAGGCATGACATCTGTTGATTCCGACGTGAATAGATTCTGATAGGGGTGCTTCCCCAGTTTCTTCTCACTTTTGGTTATTTACATTCTTTTCATCTCGTTTCCTCTGTTTCTTCCGTTGGAGTTCTTGTTAGACATGGTCCTATAGTAGTGCTCTCGTTTGTCATAGTATTTGTTTCGTGTCTTTTTTTAGGCAATGTTATAGTACAGTACCGTGCGTGACAAGTAATTTGGTTAGGTAGATGATAGGCTTGAAGGTGGCTCGTCCTCAATAAGTGAGTTACTGGTTCATCTTCCCCCAGAACATCCTCTCAATGCTGCCCAACCATCGCCAGCTGCTCCCTTATTACCGGTACCATTCTTCAATCCTTGTTCCGTTTACTTTGAAGCGCAACCCTAACCCTACCTGAGCGAGTATCTTTTTTAATACCGGCGCAACCGGGGAAGCGAGCGTTAAGTTTGGCCAGATTCTGTAAATAACGGGGTTAGGCATCTTCGTCCATTCTTATTTTTATTATTTTTACGCTGCCGATGCAGCCTAAAACATTATCCTGTCAGGTTCTTTAACAAGCGGCTGGGGAGGTTCATGAAGCTTACCATATTATGCGACCGGATAGCGGCTAATAACACCGATGCGATAGAGCAGTTTCCTGACTCCCCCAGTTTGAATTCTATTAGACATTTAAGAAGTAAGCTTTAAAAAAATCTTATCTTCTCTCTCTACTCGTACTCGCCTGTCTTCGCCGAGAATACCTCCGTTAGCTGAAAGTAAAGTATTTTCTTGGCTCAGTCCGGATTGCAGAACGTGAAGATAACCGACTTCTACAATAGACGCTTTCGGCAGATCCCTGTTTTTCAATTCGAATTCGAGTTCGAAAAATGATAGACGCCTCTAGCGACGTTTCCAAAATTGCCAAGTAATGCTCATCCATAAATATATTAGTTCAGTACCAAGATTGATTTGATCCTCAAGAAATCATCCCTTACCATGTAATCATGGCCAGCGCTAGATACTACTACTAGCTTATTTCAGTAATCATGACAGGAAAAACGTTGTTTTAGAAGCGGTGTAGTGCTGAGAATCCCACATAATCAGTACCGTTCAGCATTGCCATGACGGAAACAAGAGTGTCTGCGTAGATTTGCTCCCAGATTCTAAAATAGGCTAATGGGCACCGGAAAAACAGCCAGCCGTGAACCCAATCTCACTTTGCGGCTGCGTTAGCGTGCTGCGAAGTGCTGTCGGTTCACGGCAGGGTATTTTTCCGGTGCCCATCACAACGAATTTGGTTTACCTCCTAGCTAGCAGGGTTCTCAATGGTCGGCCGAGGACCGGCTCGGACCAGCTAGACCTGGTCAAAGTCTAGTCTAGTCCAATGGTAGAAATTAGACTGACCAGGCAGTCATGGTTGCTGGAACTGACCGGACCGGGCTCAGTCAGACCGGGCGGACCA
>Ga0307513_10011254_pt1 | contig 11136 bp, 12 predicted proteins | sample 15_EM_MG_FD_202174 | JGI IMG/M metagenome (GOLD analysis project Ga0307513, IMG submission 202174) | Populus trichocarpa ectomycorrhiza microbial communities from riparian zone in the Pacific Northwest, United States - 15_EM | ecosystem: Host-associated > Plants > Roots > Unclassified | place... | reverse complement strand
CCGAAGCCAACCACCCTCTTCCGCATCCGCAACTGTGACAAACTGTGGACAACTGATGGATAGTGAACGGGTATGATATGCGGGCGAGTTTGCAGGATCGGGAAAAACACCCCTCCATGCTTCGAGATCACCGAAAGAATAGAAGTTGACACTGGCGAGGTGTTTTTGGGTACGTGGGACCCAGGACTTAGAGACGAGACAACACTGTCTCAACGTGTATGGCCTGTCATGTAGGAGGTCGACCATGTAGTCGAAAATTTCTGGCGGGAGGTGCGGATTCGACATCGTGGTTTCTGGCCAGAAAGTGAAGGACCCCTTTTTGGCGCTGGTTTCAAGACACCCCATTTTGCGCTGTTTCGCACCACAACTTTTACTTTGTATCTATCCGCAATGAGTCCATGCGCGAACAGAGTGGTGGTGTCTGTACTATGAGAATTCGTGGGTCGTAGCACCTACAGCATTCTCCGAATGTCAACGTACCAGCGATCAGGGGTGCAACCCCCTCCGATCGTGAGACCTCGCCACAACTCTCAGCCCGTAGTCATACCACCAATCGTCAGGGGAATCGGGAGAGTCGACGGTGAAGAAAAAAGACGGAACGGATAATGTTACCAACAACGTCCCCGATGTATGAGAGACGATCTTGAAGCAGCTTGTGTTCTCTCCCATTCGTCGTTCGATTCGGGGGAGCAAAAGATAAGTTTGCTAAGAACAATCAGCAAACGAAACATCATTAATTCATTCCAGATCTACACATCCTCGAGTTCATCAGGCGCCAGTTCTATCGGGAATTCAATCATGGATCTGTTGGCACGAGGGGTGCCTTTTACGGCACAGGCTTGTCCTCACAGCCTACCGGCGCCAGCGTTTTCTTGTGCTAAGTACGTTGACTTGTACCCATGGAAGTATCAAAGCTCAACAACAGAAACGTCAAGACAATATCCTCTCCTCGCCGAATGCCGCCATTGAGTCCTTGAATCTCGCAGGGGAGATCTCGGACATTATACTAGCCAAGGCCGTTTTTGCAACCGTCAGCGTCATCCTCACGATGATCAGAGTAAGTTTCCCTTGGGTTTATGCCGGCCAATCGCGAGCTGAAACGCGTCTAGGACTCGATGATCAACCAGGTAGATTCCGTCGAACTCGGACTGGCCTACGCCGATGTCTGTATTGCCCTTGACAGAGGGTTGAAGGGGAAGGGGTTAAGCGACATCAATAACTCTGTGTTGGAGGTAATTGAGCAGCTGACGACGTGAGTTACACCAGTGGTGAACACTTTGAATGTCCAGTTGACGTGTTCCTTGCGTGACCCCAGGACCATCGCCGAGATCCAACGGAAGGTAGTCAAACACGGTAAACGGAGCGTAGTATCTCGAATTTTCCACGCGAAGAATGATAGGGAGACGATTGCCACCTGGAGGGCGGACCTCAACAGGATCCTTCTCGTCTTCAACGTGCATTCTATCATTCTTTGTGCGGCTATTATTAATATTCATCCCTATGCTGAGCTTGCGATAAATACACACATAACTGTCGTGAGCACCCACGCCCTCGTCTCCGATGTTCATCACGATGTTGCAACCACACGTGCCATCGCTATAAACACGCACATCATCGTTTCTAACATGTGCCGGAACATGCTGAAACGCGAGGAGGGGGATGACGGCCAAACCCGGACGATAAGTGACACCCGTGTCATTCACGCCGCCGAACGAACACTTACCATCTCTCAGACCCAAAACAGGTCAGCAATCTAGACCACCGGTGTACCGGTGCCTTATATTTGAATCTAGCGTATCCGGAGAATCCCCACCCCCTCCACCTAGAGCCTTTTTTGGACGCGACGAGTTTATCAAGAAGATCGTTGGCCTCGCACAGAACCTCACCCCTTTTGCTCTCATCGGTCCTGGCGGGATCGGGAAGACGTCCATCGCTCTGGCCGTCCTCCGCGACAGCCGCATCAAACGACGGTTTGGCGACAACCGTTGAAACGTTGATTCGTCCGCTGCGACCAATTCCCCCCTAGCCCGCTCATTTCCTCCGCCGGCTCTCCAAGGTCGTCGGTGTGAGCATCGAAAACCCCGAGGATCTGACCCCCTACGACCATTCCTGTCCTCAAAGGAGACATCCATAACCCTCGATAATGCCGAATCCATTCTCGGTCCGCAGGGAGCAAACTCAAACACGAATTAAAAAGAAGCCAGTTAATAACAGAGATAAAGCAACTATGAGAAGTATCGCGCATAGAAGGCAATTCCGATTGCATAAACCATCTAACAACGAAATTTTTTGAAAATACCGGGACCCACCATAATAGAACTCAGAATTTAGTTTCAGGTTTATTGCGGTGGTTTTTTCACTCGGGAATTCTTTCAACACTTTCTGGTAAGCGCGTACTACGTTACTGCATTGAATTTTCACGATGTGGGCGTTTTCACAGTTATGATTGTGGGATACGTGTCACCATGTGTTGATGGTATTGGGGCGAGGTGGCCATTCAGACGTTCAGATTGTAAGACACTCGACCAATTATATGTGTCCTAATACAGCACAATGCACGATAGAGCATGGAATGAATATGTATCGACCAAAATACCAACTCGTGTTTGTTCCGTACCCAGGAGTCGAAATTTCACTGACGGCGTTATTCATCAACCGAGAGTGCCTCCATGTAGCTTTGGCATGAACCCACGTAAGATGTCCAGGGTGGCTGAGGTCGGAGAAAAGCTGGGGGTGGTGGCCCGGGAAGACACGAGTGGCCGAGGGTTGCAGTGGGTCCGAAACTGTACACAGCACCGTGTCTCATCAGAAATTCAGTGTAGCAACACCACCTACATTATCAGAAACCGTTAGAAGAATCCCCAAATGAAAAAAACGCGAGCGTCAAGGATATGGAGACCGAACGAGATTTCGGAGTCGTCAGAATCCAAAGTGCGAATTTCGAGAAAGGCTCAATGGTGCCGTAGCAATGTCACAGAAATCAAGCCAATCCAGGGAGTTGTTTGGGTGCTAGAGGTCCGGCAAGGTGGACGCGAAAATATAAGAGTGACCGAAAAAAATCCGCCGCGCCTACTCATCTGAACACCGCAATAATATGAAAAGGTGGTGTACCACATCCTTGAAGCATATAAATACGAGTAGAAATCCCAGTTACTCCCCAAGCAACTACTGCCAGTCGCTTTCCTACATCTACAAGCTCGACAGTCGTCATGCTCAATCTCGCTTCTTTTTTCGCTCTTGCTACCGTCTTCACGACTCCTGCCTTAGCTGCTATTAATACTGACGCTCCCGTTATGGGTTACGTCGTGTTCACCAAGGATGGGAACAAGTTTTCCGTTCCCAATGCGGCAAATGGTCTCTACACGAGCCACAACAACACGCACCTTGCATACTATGGTCCTATTGATTCCGACTCAGATGTTCCTGCTACTGTCAAGTGAGTCGCCAAGCCTTCACTACTACCCCATCAGTGCTGACCGTGTTTCCTAAGTAATCGCGACTTGGTCGCTCGTCAACTTACCTGCGACATCAGTTGCAATGGTCAATTCGCCAACAGTGCCGACATCAGAGGTGCAAACCAAGGAATGGCCAACGTTCTCGCATCCAACCCCAATTTCAGGGGTTCAATCTCATACGCTTTCAATAACATTTGGGCTTTCGGTTGCGATTATGGTAATGGCCAGTCCGAGTCCGTTAGTCAATGGAACTTTGATGTTGGATGCGTTAATGCCCAATGCACGTCTTCGGGTGCTGGGTGGAATAGTCATCACCAGTGGCTGAGTACCTATGGAAGGGAAATCAACGGTTTTAGTTGTTAAGCGGAGTTAGAACCAGAGGTAGTATTCCTTAGTTTTATGTGAATGTGATGCGGTCGTATTCCATGTGTCTCAAATCTGTACTTAGTTCATATGCCGTTCAAAGTGCCCAAAAAAGAGTCCTATCGCACACACGTAAAATCACGCTGCATGTCAAGGGTAGAAAGCAATACTTATCGAGGCAGGTTTCGAGTCTGTGGGTCCGAGTGGGATGTCCCTACGCGCCTCCTGGATAATCCCGCGGCCCCTCCGTCCAGCGAAAAAACGGCAATACCGCCGCAAAACCACCAAATAATGTGAAACCCGATGGAAAAGTCTCCTCACCTGCTCTGTCCGGAATAAGGCAAGAAACTTCGCTCCCTGGGGACCTCTCCACACTATCAACGAGCAACGGAACTTGCCCAAACTGTTGTTAACCAACACTATCTTTTCGCGTTTTGGAGGGCTGAGGAGGAGCGGCCGGCAAGTTCGCTGGGCCGATTATACGAAAGCCCACCTGAGTCCCACACGCACAATGTGTAAGGGATTGATTATGGCCGGGCGGTCTCATGGCGGGACCAGACATCAAGCTCGTGTGTTCAGTAATCCGTGAGCTGTGTAATCCCCGCAAAACTTACCGCTTTCGTTGACCTACAGGCATCCCCCCCTCTCCCAGCCTACGACTGCAGGACGTGAGAGAAAGCGGACGATGTAGGTTCTGTACGACCCTGGTGGAGGCGGAGGATCTCAAACAGTGTGTAAATTGCAAGTGAGCACGCTTGAGCCTCTATCGTAACCACTCTATCTCATACCCCGGCGTTGTCATCCTAGGGTTGCTCCCTGCTGCATCAGTTTCTTCAGATTCGGGGAATTCCTAAACGTCAATGCCAACCCTCTTCGTGATCGTTCATCTGAGCCGTGGCTATGCAGATCTAGGAATGAACCCTGAACTACTCCGGTCTTAGGTCACTTGTACTGGAGTAAGAAGGCCGAGCTACGGTCTCGACCACAATCTCCTCCCCTTAGATGCCATTGTTTTCAAACCCCTCCGGGGGCAAGCTTCGCTCACGCGATGTCGCAGGCCATCCATTGTGTCAAAGGCAAGAAATGTATAATTCGGGCTCAACTATGCTCGGGCGTGAATGTGGAGAAAGGTGGAAACAAAGAGGATATGATACAGGAGCAAGCGATATGAGATCACCCGCGGTAGATGAAATGAGGCTGCCATGAACCACGCGATACCTGCTCCGATGAAGCGATGAGGATGTGGCGCAGTTCAATGCCTCCCGGTCCAACCTTATACTCCGAGCAGGTTGGATCAATTTCAGCGGATTTCATCCTCTGGAAGAATGGTCTGTAAGCCACACAGAGCCCGGGTGAGGAGGGATACGGACCTCGATGAACCTCTCTAGCTGTTTAGCGATTTCCTTCGCTAGCTTCGCGCGAGTAGTTCCTTTTGGTTCCTCCTGATAGTTCACGGTCCTGATCTGGGAAGTAGTTGAATCGACCGACCCGTCTGGGAAACACGGTACCCACCTGTGCTCCCCATCCATCGTACCCAGGTCACTGTAGGTGTAGAAACGAGATGAGCAATAGCTTGGGGATGACGAAAAGACTAGGCACCTCGATCCGTAGGTTGATAGTATGATTCTGTTCAGTAAAAACTGCGCCATTCCCGTCCACCAAAAGGCTGTACTGTCCGGCAAGTGCGAGTTCTGCTGGAAAGTACCCGCCATCTGTCGTCGCAAAAATGATCATCTGGCCGCGCGCGCCGTATGGGATTGCGGTTCCCTGGCAGTAGGATCGCTGAGGAATGCGGAGGGGTTTCTACTTGTAAATAGTCAGACTTGGGGGAACATCATACAGTGTCAGGAACGCACGACCTCAGGACCCGCCGAGCAGTAGGTGGTGATATTTTGACTTCTCGTCGGCACTGGATGAGAAGACGTCGTCTCGAGAAGCTAAGCTAGGACGTACACGTGTGTCGTGGCGACCCCATTCGTGTGTATGATTCACCGGATCCAGAGCGATGGGCAAACAGTACGTGGCCGTAGTAGCCCAAGCGTTTGTTCAACGTGTGGTTTTTCTTGACCGGGAGGTTCCTTGAGGCATTGGCGGACCATTGTGTAAGTGTACTTTGTGAACCGCATTCCAATGCGCCTTTTAGCATTCCTTGGGCTGTACGTCAATACATGCACGTGGGAGGAAGAGGGTTAGCAATGACGTTTAGGAACGCCCCGTATCTGAAGATACTGATGCAGCAGAGAGCAACCCTAGGATGATAACGCCGGGGTATGAGGCAGAGTGGTTACGATAGAGAGGCTCAAGCGTACTTACTTGCAATTTGCACACTGTTTGAGGTCCTCCGCCTCCACCAGGGTCGTACAGAACCTATATCGTCCGCTTTCTCTCACGTCCTGCAGTCGTAGGCTGGGAGAGGGGGGGATGCCTGTAGGTCAACGAAAGCGGTAAGTTTTACGGAGATTACATAGCTCACGGATTACTGAACATCGTACATGGCCGAGTCTCATCCGGACACTCGCTCAGATCCACGAGGGAGACATCCGTGGATCAATGTCAGTGTTCTTTCTGCGTGTTTGGCGCGCCCTATGCAATCATGCACGTCCGTAGTTTTTCGGGGTTTCCAGTCCGACCAGCGCCTGTTTTTCTCAGTCGCCTCAAGCAGACCACGTATTGCCACCCGACACAATGTCGAGTCTCGAACTTACCACGTGCCTGCAGCGCTTTCAGAGGCGAAATCACCAGGAGGGTCTTGGTCTTATTCTCCTCCAAGAGCAACGGCATCACCTAGGGAAGGATCTTTCCGGATCCAGTCCCCACGATGGGCGTTACATCGAGACAACAAATGACACCTTCTGCCGTGCAAGAGGTATGTAAGCGTGCCCAATTCTCCAGAGTGTCGGCACGTGACTTCTAGTTTCAGCAACGATCTCACCGACCGTGGCGTGGTCGAGGGTAAGGTCTCTTCGCCAAAGTCGTCCTCATTACAACGAAGGTTTTCAACCGCGGCGTTCGTCTCGGTGTTGATGTTGATTCGTCGGGTGATGTGGTAAAGTGCCCATCGTGTCAGGAACCCTTGTGCGACCTTTGATTTCTCGCTCCATCGTTCAGCGGTCTAGGGTAGCCCCAAATTGTTCGTCAAGACACTGGTGTGATGTTTGACCACGTTATCTGAGATCAAGGGCTCATTTCCCCACTTGGGACATGGAGAAGGATTGGCAGGCCAAGGCTCGAGCCAGATTATATCCCTAAGACCGAGTGTAGGGTTTCTTCAGTTACCCTTCTGGGATTGCGTGACAGTGACGACCCTCCTTTCCCAGCCATCAAACACCCCGTCTGTCAATTCTTCTTTTTATAGGAAACCACCGACTATGAGTGATTTGAATTAACGTGAACCGTCATCCCGACCGACTTTTGAATACGCACCTCTGATGCACCTACGTAACGGGATTTAAATCAAATCTTCGAAGCAACCCGGCGAGTCGGACCTCTAGCGCTTTGAGGGTATTTCGTCAGCCATACGGCGCTATGTAAATTCTAACTGATTGCACTGTGGGAGTAAAATAGGTAAAACTCTCGGGATCTGTTGGTAAAAGTCAGATTTCTTGGGACTTGTTGGATAAATCTTAACGAGCTCAGTAGACGCCCACTTTTGGCCCCTGTACGAAAATTGGTTAAACATTCGGGGTCGGGGGCGAGATTTTCCAACTGTTGGATAAGTTCTCGCAACTGGTAGGAAACAAAACTTTCCAACAACTCCCGGATCACAAAAAAAACCTGCATAATGTGATAGGAGCCGTAGAGCGCTAGATCAAGTAGTTGATGGCTGAGACCCAGAGCGCTGGATTCTAACTGATGGGGGCCATGGACAGCATTCCTACCGATGGGGGACCGTCGTACAAGGCCACCCCTTTGCCAGCTACGCTATGGGCCAAGTATGCAAGGCAATGAAAGGTTACAAACACCGGTACCTGCAGGGTTAGCTTCTCGGTCGGTCCCTGAAAACCGCGACGCCAGGATTTTTGGTTGTGCCAGATCATCAAGCATCAGTTTTTCAGCCATTACTGTCGCGGATCATCGGTCACGTCCATTTTGTGCTTTCCAGCCCCATCGGCCTTAGGAACATAGTTCACAGTTCATGTCAGCTCCTGAGGCCTGAAGGCCTGATGGGCCGAGTTGGTCCCGCGCACGGCGGGTATTAATACAACTGTTTCCCTCCATCTCCCTCTCCCCTCTTCGTTCGTCCTGCTTTCCTCCCCCTCTGCACCCTTGCCTCCCTCTTTCCGTTCTCCCACTTCCCAACACTGATCGTGGTGTCAGTCTCTCCAAGGCATATCCCAACCAGCACGCCGTATGTTTCGACCGTTGAAAGAAGTTCTCCCGCTCTCCAGGGAGCACCGCCAACGTCGTCAGAGCATTGCACGAGTGCTGATGCTAGGGATTTGCAATCCCGTAGCTTCTGGGATCCCGCCTCGGAACGTCGACTATCCTTTCCCACTTGACTAGAACGAACATTGCGGGGGCGCACCACCACCATATACAGAACCCGAGGCTGGTGGGCAGCCGGATGTGGCGTTACAAGCTTCTTGATCTCACCGCCAGAATCCTACTATTGTTACGTACCCTGGTTGCGATCGAGTTAATTGGCTTTTCGGCCACGGAACAACACCGCGGTGCTCGGGGGCACCGACTGCCGGCGCCTTCCCGACCCCTCCGGCCGGAGTGACCTGTGGTTGATCTGTCGGGTCGGCAACTTTGTACGGATTTGCCCGAGGCTCATGGACCATGGACCATCTGGTGATCACCTTTGGGTTACAGTGGGTTTGTTAAAGTTCCAAACATCCTGGCTAGGCAACTATCACCGTGTTTTCTTGAAATCCACTGCTCTGGTATTTCCATGCGCAGCAATTGATACACCCGGACGCTCGGGTTCTGTAGGCGGTTCGGGGAGCGGACAAAATTCGTCGGGATGTGGTAGGAGATACGCTCACCTTCGGTTGAGCGAATTATTGGGTGAAAAAGCGGGATGTGGATTTGGTATAAAATCGCATCGTTCGTTGGGTGGCCTTCTACTGCAACGATACAAGACATCATGGCCCCGATACAAGACCCCACTGGCCTTGACAACCTCCTATTCGACAAGATCGCGGCTGTCAACTGCTCCGCTGTAAGTGCCTCTACCGCTAATTTTCCGCTAGCTATCCTCAGAACTCAGACTCCATATCCACCGGACTTCGTTCTCGAGGATTTGCCTCGCTCCATGACCCCCGCTTTACTCAACGTTCTATTCCAACCCCCTCAAACTTTCTTCACGGAAACCCCAATGGGAACGTTATTGGCCCAAGTCCCCTACGATGCGCCTCAAGGAATGCCCCAAGACCCCTATCTCCAATTCCAAGATTCCCCTGACCCCTGGGCGGTCCGCCCCCAGACTGCGATCGGGCCTTTCGAAAATAGCGTGAGGGTTGAATCCTCCATCCTCTCTCAATCCCACCGTATTAAGAATTTTTGGTTTCACAGATCTCCGCACTCCAATGGAACGATGTCAGCGGGATGGGTCCATTGTTTGTTGGCATCACGCAGTCGTATATGGAGTTCCCTGCCATCCCCCAGGTGCGTTTTCTCAGTATGTGTTCTCGACGAGTTCCTCATTTCGTGAACACTACAGCCACTCCCATCTCCTTCCCCGGCTCAACTCCCCACCCCTAGCTGGGTTGAAGTTCCACAGAGGCCTTACAGTCATGGCCGTAGGCAATGGGATTTCATACCCTCTAAGCCGATTTCTTTCGATGTAAACGGCCTTCCTGGGATAAATATGAGGGATGCACTTCGTAAACACTTTACGGGGCTTGATGACCGGGACGCTCCAATGTTCGAGGAAGCAGCTGGAGCTATTTCTTGTAGGCTTCTAGTATGGAGATTTCCGCAGTTTCTATCTCGTATCGGAACTGACGTCGTCTCAAGTTCCCTGGGTATCCATCAAACCGCTCAGCTCAGGTAAGAAACGACCGCCCGTTCGTGTTGTTGCGTGCTGACCGAGAGGGCAGATTGCTACCTTGGGCTGTACGAAGGATCGCGCCCGGATAACTCGTAGCAAACTTGCATACGAGATTTCCAAGAAACTCAACCAGTATCTCAAGTCTATGACCGTAGGTTTACATCAACGAAAATTCCCGACTGCTGTTGATAACCAGGTCCCAGGGACATTCGATGAAAAAATCTGTCGATCAGCGGTGGAAAATTGGTAAGGGGTGTATGCGTCTAGAGAATATGTATTTGGTCCGCCTCGTGTCTGTTTCTAAGGGATCATTCCAGCCGGGGATCTGGGTCGTCGATTCTTGATGTAAAATTTACAGCCAGACCGGAATTTGAGGGCCGATGTTCTATTCACTTGACCACATGTCTTCAGGCGGTGGCCTACTCCTTACAAATTTTTTTGTCACTATGAGCGCTCGAGCCGTGCCGAATGTGTTACAACAAAAGGCGTGGTTGTGTGGGTTCCTCATATTTCCGTGGCGTCAGCCGCGTGGCAGGCATCGTGTTGAAGATCCTGACGCCCAGGCCTAGTGTCAGCACTACAACATGGGCGGGTCGTACGTATCGTCCGAAAGCCGTTTGATGGGGGTGGTGCGCTGTGCGAAAAGGACAAGGTGCGACGGGTTGCGAATCGGTAAACGAAAACCTTCATGGGGAACATTCAGACTAGGTTCACGCTGCTCCGAGATTACCCTTAAATGATACTTTGCATTGAGGTAGCCAGCGGTCAAGTAGATTGAGCCCTCGGCCCCAGTGCGCACAGAATTACGAATGATACCAAGTATCACAACATGGTCGAAGGGAGAGCCCGCGTATCATATCATCCGCTCGAGTCCGGAATCCTATCCAACTGGAGCCAGCTCGTACGAAAGGAATAACACAAAAATGTAGTTTACAGATTGCCGAACCGGAAATATTACAACTCGGCCCAAGAATGTTACACGGAGGACGCATGAAATCCACAAGAAAACGAAGTAGCACGGAGATTTGAAGACCTAGACGTCGTGGTTTTCCTCGCCATCATCGCCGTCGGACCAGTCGCTCAATCCACTCTTGGAACAGTTCTTTATCGGAGCCGAGGAGAAAACCCGTTTTCAACATGTCCAAACATATTCGAACAACATCGGGACGGTCAGTCATCAAGCGGAACCTGCGCATCGCCACTTCCGGATTTTTTAATCCATTGATCTCGCTGAGGAGGAGCGGGATAACCTGCTTAGAAACCTCGCGGGAGTAATCTTTGCTCCAGTGGGAGCGAAGCTCCTTGAGATTCGGTATGCAGCAA
>Ga0307513_10011253_pt1 | contig 11137 bp, 7 predicted proteins | sample 15_EM_MG_FD_202174 | JGI IMG/M metagenome (GOLD analysis project Ga0307513, IMG submission 202174) | Populus trichocarpa ectomycorrhiza microbial communities from riparian zone in the Pacific Northwest, United States - 15_EM | ecosystem: Host-associated > Plants > Roots > Unclassified | place... | reverse complement strand
GACGCCCGCTTCACGCGGGTCGCGGAGATCACCGCGACCCGCGGAACGATCACCGATCGCTACGGCGAGCCGTTGGCCGTCTCCACGCCGGTCGATTCGGTGTGGGTGAATCCCAAGGAGCTCGCGCTCGCCAGCGATCAAATTCCGCGCCTCGCAAAGGCATTGAAGCGCGACAAGAACGATATCGCGCGGCGCCTCACGTCGAATCTCGATCGTGAATTCCTCTATCTCGCACGGCACATGCAGCCGGCCGACGCGCAGAAGATCCGCGCGCTGGAAATCCCCGGCGTGTATCTCATGCGTGAATACCGCCGCTACTACCCGGCGGGTGAAGTCGCGGGCCACATTCTGGGTTTTACCAGCGTGGACGACGAAGGCCAGGAAGGTCTCGAGCTCGCATTCGATCACTGGCTCGCGGGCGAGGACGGCGCGAAACGCGTCATCCAGGATCGTTACGGCAAGATCGTGCAGAACGTGGAGGAGATTCGCGCGATGCGGCCCGGGCGCAACCTGGTGCTGTCGATCGATCTGCGCATCCAGTACCTCGCGTATCGCGAATTGAAGGCGGCGATCCGCGATCAACGCGCCAAGTCGGGCTCGGTGATCGTGCTCGACATCGCCACGGGCGAAGTGCTGGCGATGGTCAACCAGCCCACCTACAACCCCAACGATCGCGATCAGATCAACGCCAAGGTGTATCGCAATCGCGCGGTCACGGACATCGTCGAACCGGGCTCGTCGATCAAGCCGTTCGTCGTGGCGGCCGGGCTCGCGTCCGGAAGATTCGACGATCACAGCATCATCGACACCAACCCGGGCTACATCAAGGTCGGTGCCAAACTACTCGAGGATCCGCACAACCTGGGCGCGATCGGGCTCGCGACCATCCTCGCGAAGAGCTCGAACGTCGGCATGACCAAGGTCGCGCTGTCGCTCGAACCCGCACAGATGTACGGCACGCTGACCGCGCTCGGCTTCGGCCAGGTCACGACCAGCGGCTATCCGGGCGAGTCCGCCGGCCTGCTGCCTCACTACTCGCACTGGCGCCCGGTGGGCATTTCGTCGATGTCGCGCGGCTACGGCCTGTCGATCACGCCGCTGCAGCTGGCGCATGCGTACGCCACCGTGGCCGCCTTCGGCATCTCGCGGCCGATTTCCTTCCTGCGCGTCGAAACGCCGCCGGCGGGGGAACGCGCGCTCGACGCAGGCGTCGCGCACACCCTGGTCCACCTGCTCGAAGCCGTGGTGGCGCCCGACGGCGGCGGCAAACACGCCGCGATTCCGGGCTACACCGTCGCGGGCAAGACCGGCACTGCGTGGAAGGCGACCGCGGGCGGCTACGCCACCGATCGGTATCTCGCCGTGTTCGGCGGCGTCGCGCCGGCCAGCAATCCGCGGCTCGCCGCCGTCGTCATGATCGACGAACCGGGCGCGGGCAAATATTACGGCGGCGACGTGGCCGCGCCGGTGTTCTCGGGCGTGGTCGGCGGCGCGTTGCGGCTGCTGGCGGTGCCGCCCGATGCGCCGGTGGGTGAAGAAACCGAACCGCCGCAGACCCACCGCCAGGTGGCCACGCGATGAGCGCCGCCACGCACAGCCTCGTCAAGTTGCTCGACGGCCTCGCGCCGTTGCCACGGGACGTCGAGGTCAACGATCTCACGCAGGACGGCCGCGCCGCGCGTCCGGGCTGCGCATTTCTGGCCGTGCGCGGCACTGTCGAGCATGGCCTCGCCTACGCACCGCAGGCAGTCGCCAACGGCGCCTGCGCGGTCCTGTGGGAGCCGGCGCCGGTGGCCGTGGTTCCCGATCTGCCGTCCGAGATCGTCGTCGCGCCGGTGCCCAACCTGCGCGAGCACGCCAGCGCGATTGCGGACCGTTTCTTCGGAGCGCCGTCGAAAGGGTTGTCCATCGCCGGCATCACCGGCACGAACGGCAAGACCACCTGTGCCTATCTACTCGCGCAGGCGCTGGAAATCGCCGGCCGGCCGGCCGCCTACATGGGGACCATCGGCACGGGCCGGCCGCGCGCCCTGGCCGCGAGCGCGCTCACGACCGGCGACGCGATCAGCGTGCAGCGCACGCTCGCGGACCTCAAGTCCGGCGGCGCCGCGAGCGTCGCGATGGAAGTGTCTTCGCACGCGCTCGACCAGTCGCGCGTGAGCGCGGTGTGCTTTCGCACCGCGGCGTTCACCAACCTGACGCGCGATCATCTCGACTATCACGGCACCATGGAAAGTTATGGCGCCGCCAAGACGCGCCTGTTCACGCGCCCGGACCTGAAGTCGCGCGTCATCAATGTCGACGACGCATTCGGCCGGCAGCTTGCGATCGATCCGCGCGGCCGCGGCCGCCTGATCGTGACCAGTCGCGGCCACCAGTCGCACACCCGCGCCGCCGCCGGTTTCGTCCGCGCCATGCACGTCTCGCTGTCCACGCACGGCATCGAACTCGAGTTCGACTCCAGCTGGGGAACCGCTGCGTTGACCGCGCCGCTGGTGGGCGATTTCAACATCGACAACCTGCTGACCGTGATCGCCATGCTGCTCGACTGGGACCTGGAGCTCGAGCAGGTGACCCGCGTGCTGGCGCAGGTGCACGCGGCGCCGGGCCGCATGGAGACCTTCGGCGGCAAGAACGCACCGCTCGCGGTGGTCGACTACGCGCATACGCCCGATGCGCTGCGCAAGGCGCTGTCCGCCGCGCGCGCGCACTGCCGCGGCCGTCTCGCGGTGGTGTTCGGCTGCGGTGGCGATCGCGATGCGGGCAAACGACCGTTGATGGGCGCGATTGCCGCGGAGCTGGCCGACGACATCCTGATCACCGACGACAATCCGCGCACCGAGGCACCGCAAGCGATCGTCGCGGATATCGCCGCGGGAATTCCCGCCGGCAGCGCGTTTCGCATCGAACACGATCGCGCGCGTGCGATCGGCGCGGCGCTCGACGCCGCCGGCGCCAATGACGTCGTGCTGATCGCCGGCAAGGGCCACGAGGACTACCAGGTCTACGGTCACGAGAAGCGCGCCTTCAGCGACCGCCAGGTCGTGCTGGCGACTCTCGGACGCGGGAGTGCGGCATGAACCGCAGTCTCGCGGCCTTTGCGAAGGTCTGCGGCGGCGAGCTCATCGGCGCCGAGCGTTCCTTCACCGGTGTCTCGACCGACACCCGCACGCTCAAGCCCGGCGAGCTGTTCGTCGCATTGCGCGGGCCGCGATTCAACGCCAACGATTTCATCGCCGCGGCGGAAACCGCCGGCGCGGCCGGCGCGGTGGTCGACACGCGCGTCGACCGGCCGCTGGCCCAGGTGCTGGTGCGCGACACGCAGGATGCACTAACTACCTCGTCGGCCGCATGGCGCGCGCAGTTCACGCTGCCGGTGGTCGGCGTCGCCGGCAGCAACGGCAAGACCACGGTCAAGGAGATGACGGCGGCGATCCTGGCGCGCGCCGGCGCGACGCTCGCGACCCGCGGCAGTCTCAACAACCACATCGGCGTGCCGCTCACGCTGCATCGCCTCGACGCGACGCATCGCTTCGCGGTCATCGAGATCGGCACGAATCACCCGGGCGAAGTGGCGACGTTGTGCAAGCTGGCGCGCCCGACCGTAGGACTCATCACCAACGCGGGCGCCGAGCATCTGGAAGGATTCGGCAGCATCGAGGGCGCGGCGCGCGCCGAAGGCGAGATGATCGCCGAACTCGACGCTGCGCATACGGCGGTCCTCAACGCCGACGACGAATTTGCGCCGCTGTGGCGCGGCATGACGCGCGCGCGTGTCGTGACTTTCGGCCTTGCGGGCACCGCAGACTTCAGCGCCAGCGACGTTCACACCGTCATCGATGCCGGCGGTTTCGTCACGCGCTTCAAGTTGCGTGCGCCGCAGGGAACCACTCCCATCGAGTTGCACCTGGGCGGCCAGCACAACGTTGCCAACGCGCTGTGCGCCGCGGCGGCGGCCGCGGCCGCCGGCGCCTCGCTCGACGACGTGCGGCTGGGGCTTGCCACAATGCGCCCGGTTCCTGGCCGATTGCAGTTCAAAACCGCGCCGAGTGGTGCCTGGATCGTGGACGACTCTTACAACGCCAACCCGAGTTCGATGAAGGCCGGCATCGAGGTGCTCGCCAATGTCGATGCGCGGCGCTGGCTGGTGATGGGCGACATGGGTGAGCTCGGCGATCACGGTGTGGAAAGTCACGGCGAAATCGGCCGCTTCGCGCGCAACCACCGCATCGACCGGCTGTTTGCGACCGGCAAGCTGTCGGCGCTGGCGGTCGAGGCGTTCGGCGCGGGCGGCGAGTGGTTCTCGGATACGGAAACGATGGCGCGGGCCATCAACGCCGAATTGACGCGCGAGGTCTGCGTGCTGGTGAAAGGTTCGCGCTCGAATCGGCTGGAGCGCGTGGTCGAAGCGCTGACCGGCAGCGGCGCAAGTCACGGACACTGAATACATGCTCTATTGGCTCGCCAAACTGCTCACGCCTTACTACTCGGGATTCAACGTCTTCTCGTATCTGACGCTGCGCGCCATCTTTGCGGTGATGTCGGCGTTGCTGCTGGCGTTGTTCATCGGCCCGTGGATGATCGAGCGCCTGAAAGGCGGCCAGATCGGCCAGGTGGTGCGCGACGACGGCCCGAAATCGCATTTCTCGAAAGCCGGCACGCCGACGATGGGCGGCTTGCTGATCCTGGTGGCGATCATCGTGACCACGCTGCTGTGGGCCGATCTGTCGAACCGCTTCGTGTGGGTGGTGCTCGGCGTCACGATCACGTTCGGCCTGATCGGCTTCTGGGACGACTACCTCAAGCTCGCCAAGAAAAACCCGAAGGGTCTGATCGCGCGCTACAAATATTCCTGGCAATCGCTGTTCGGACTCGCCGCCAGCATCTTCCTGTTCTACACCGCGAAGACGCCCGCGGAGACCACGCTCTATCTACCGTTCTTCAAGAACTTCGCGGTGCCGCTCGCCGCCGTGGCATTCATCCTGCTGTCGTACTTCATGATCGTGGGCATGAGCAACGCGGTGAACCTGACCGACGGCCTCGACGGCCTCGCGATCATGCCGGCCGTCATGGTGGCCGTGGCGCTCGGCGTATTCGCGTATGCCAGCGGCAACGCGAAGCTCGTGCAGTACCTCGACATTCCGGCGGTTCCCGGCGCGGGCGAAGTGCTCATCTTCTGCAGCGCGCTCGCCGGGGCCGGACTCGGGTTCCTGTGGTTCAACACCTATCCTGCGCAGGTCTTCATGGGCGACATCGGCGCGCTGGCACTCGGTGCCGCGCTCGGCGCTATCGCCGTGATCGTTCGCCAGGAAGTGGTCGCGCTCATCATGGGTGGCATTTTCGTCATCGAAACGGCGTCCGTGATCATTCAAGTCGCATCGTTCAAGCTCACCGGTAAACGCGTGTTCCGCATGGCGCCGATCCACCATCACTTCGAACTGAAGGGATGGTCGGAGCCGAAGGTGATCGTGCGCTTCTGGATCATCGCTTTCCTGCTCGTACTGGCGGGGCTCGCCACCCTGAAACTGCGATGACCGCGCAAGCCGCACAAACCGCGCGCAACGCCGTGATCGTCGGCATGGGTCGCACGGGGCTGTCCGTCGCGCGCCACCTGCAGCGTTGCGGCTACGGCATCGCGCTGACCGACAGTCGCGCCGCGCCGCCCGAGCTCGCCGGTGTTCAGGCGCTGGGCGCCGCCGTCGTGGCGCGCACGGGCGGATTCGACGCGCAGCTGCTGGACAAGGCGGACATCGTGGTCACGTCTCCGGGAGTGCCGCTCGACGATCCGTTCTTCGTGCAGGCGCGCGCGCGCGGGCTCGACATCGTCGGCGACATCGAACTATTCGCGCGCGCCGCGGACGCGCCCGTGGTCGGCATCACCGGCACCAACGGCAAGAGCACCGTGACGACGTTGCTCGGCCGCATGGCAGAACGTGCCGGTGTGCGCGTGCGTGTCGGTGGCAACCTGGGCCAGCCCGCGCTCGACCTGCTCGATCGCGGCCCGCTCGATTTGTACGTGCTCGAGCTGTCGTCGTTCCAGCTCGATACCACGCACTCGCTCAAACTGAAAGCGGCCGTCGTTCTCAACGTATCGGCCGATCACATGGATCGCTACGCGACTCTCGATCACTACGCCGCCTCGAAGGCGCGCATCTACGCCAACAGCGAGACCGCGGTGGTGAATGCGGACGAGCCCGAGGTGGTGCGCATGCCGCGCGCGGGCCAGCGGGTGATTTCATTCAGCCTGCAGGACCGGCAAGCCGATTTCAGCCTGGTCACGCCGCCGTCCGACAAGGGACCCTGGCTGGCGCGGCGCGGGGCGGCACTGCTGCCGCTGACCGCGCTCAAGATTTCCGGCCGCCACAACGCCTCGAATGCGCTGGCGACACTGGCGCTCGGCGACGCGTTGCGACTGCCGATCGCGCCCATGCTCGACGAGCTGCGTGAGTTCACCGGGCTGCCGCATCGTTCGCAATGGGTCGCGGATGTCGCGCAGGTTCGCTACATCAACGATTCCAAGGGCACCAACGTCGGTGCCACGCTCGCCGCCGTCGGCGGATTGACGGGCCCGCTGGTGGTGATCGCCGGCGGCGACGGCAAGGGCCAGGATTTCACGCCGCTGGCGCACGCCTTTCGCGGCAAGGTGCGCACTGCGGTGTTGTTAGGCCGGGATGCCGGCCTGATCGAGACCGCGCTCGCCGGCATCTGTCATACGGCGCGCGTCGGTTCGATGGAAGAGGCGGTGCGTGCCGCGGCGCGCTTCGCGAAAGCAGGCGACACCGTGCTGCTGTCGCCCGCCTGCTCGAGCCTCGACATGTTTCGCGATTACGCACATCGCGGCAGCGTGTTTGCCGCCGCGGTCAAAGAACTCGCGGCCGGGGAGAGCGGCACATGAGCGGCAAGGCGCGCACGCTGCACATCGATTCGGTGGCGCTTGCGCTGGTGGCGGCGATCGTGTTGCTCGGGCTGATCATGGTCACCTCGGCCTCGATCTCGATCGCGAGCAAGGAGTCCGGCGACGCGTTCTCGTATCTCGAGCGCCAGCTGGTGCTGTGCGTGGTCGGCTTCGTGCTGGCCGCCGCTGTGTTCTGCATCCGCACCGAGCACCTGGAAAAAATGGCCTGGCCCTTGCTGATCGCCGCGGTGGCATTGCTGTTCTTCGTGCTGATTCCCGGCCTCGGCCACGTCGTCAACGGCAGCCGCCGCTGGATCCGAATCTTCGGCTTCAACTTCCAGGCCTCGGAGCTGGCGCGCGTGCTCGTGCTGATCTTCATCGCGAGCTACGCGGTACGTCGCGAGGACGAGCTGCGCAGCACCGCAACGGGTTTGATCAAGCCCATTGGCCTGCTGATGTTCATCGCGCTGCTGCTGCTCGCCGAGCCCGACTTCGGCGCGGCTTCCGTGCTGTTCTTGTCCGGCTTCGGCATCCTGTTCATCGCGGGTGCACGACTGCGCTACGTGTTGATCGCAGCGGCCGGGGGCGCCGGCGCGATGGCGCTGCTGGTGATGCTGGTCCCGTACCGCATGGCGCGCGTGACCTCGTTCCTCAATCCCTGGGCGGATCCGTTCAACAGCGGCTTCCAGCTCACCCAGTCGCTGATCGCGATCGGTCGCGGCGAATGGTTCGGCGTAGGGCTGGGCGAGAGCGTGCAGAAGCTCTTCTATCTACCGGAGGCGCACACCGACTTCCTGTTCGCGGTGCTGGCGGAGGAGCTTGGCCTCGTGGGCGTCGTGCTGACGCTGGCGCTGTTCATTGCGCTGGTGTGGCGCAGCTTCTGGATCGCACAGCTCGCCGCGCGCGCCAACCTGCGTTTTCAGTCCTATCTCGCCGCCGGGTTCGGTCTGTGGCTGGGTGCGCAGGCGCTCATCAACATCGGCGTGAACATGGGCGTGCTGCCCACGAAGGGTTTGACGCTGCCGCTCATGAGTTACGGCCGCTCCAGCATGATCGTGACGCTCGCCTGGGTAGGCCTGCTGCTGCGCGTCTATCACGAGGCGATGCAGAACACGCGCGGCATGGCCAGCCTGCGTCGTTCCGAAGGGGGTGGCGCGGACGATGGGCGTCCGGTGCGCATGGCGGGTGCGAGCGCATGAGCACGCGTCCACCCATACTCATCATGGCCGGCGGTACCGGCGGCCATGTATTCCCAGCGCTGGCGCTGGCGCGCCTGTTGCGCGCGGCCTCGCACGAGGTCATCTGGCTCGGCACACGCCGCGGGCTCGAGGCGCGCGTGATACCGGCGGAAAACATCGAGATCGAATGGCTCGCGATGAGCGGCCTGCGCGGCAAGGGCGTGGTCACCTTGTTAGCTGCACCGTTCAAACTCGCGCATTCGATCTGGCAGGCGTTGTCGGTGATGCGTCGTCGTCGCCCGGGTCTCGTGGTCGGCTTCGGCGGCTTCGTCACCGGCCCTGGTGGAGTCGCGGCCTGGCTCACGCGCCGGCCGCTGGTGATCCACGAACAGAACGCGATCGCGGGCTATTCGAACCGCTGTCTCGCACATCTGTCGCGTCGCGTGCTGGCGGCGTTTCCGCGGGCTTTCCCGCGCGGCATCGATGCGCAGGTCGTCGGCAATCCGGTGCGCGCCGAGATCTTTCTGCTGCCGCCGCCGGCCACGCGCTTCGCGCGCCGCGAGGGCGCGCTGCGCCTGCTGGTCGTCGGCGGTAGTTTGGGGGCGTCGCGGTTGAATGCCGTGGTGCCGTTTGCGGTCGCGCAGTCCGGCTTGAGCTTGCGCGTACGGCACCAGGCCGGCGAGCGCGGCATCGACGCGGCGCGCGCTGCGTACCTGCAGGCCGGCGTGCAGGCCGAGGTCTCGCCGTTCATCGAAGACATGGCGCAGGCGTACGGCGATGCAGATCTCGTGATCTGTCGCGCCGGTGCGCTGACGATTTCCGAGCTCGCCGCCGTCGGTGTGGCGGCGGTGCTGGTGCCGTTCCCGGCCGCGGTCGACGACCACCAGACGGTCAACGCGCAATTCCTGGTGCGCGAGGGCGCGGCGGTGCTGATCGCCGATCGCGATCTGACCGCCGAGCGGCTCGCGGCCGAACTCAAGGTTCTTTGTCAACGCGGCAAACTACTGGCAATGGCCGAGCGCGCACGCCTGGTGGCGAAGCCGCGCGCGGCGGAAGACCTCGCCGCGGTCTGCTTCGAGCAGCTGGAGGCCGCATGAGCGATCGCATGCGCCGCATTCATCGCATCCACTTCGTCGGCATCGGTGGCAGCGGCATGAGCGGCATCGCCGAAGTGCTGATCAACCTGGGCTATGAAGTGCAGGGCAGCGATCTCAAGCCGAACCCGGTCACCGACCGCCTGGCGAGGCTGGGTGCGCGCGTGATGATCGGTCACGTGGCCGACAACGTCGGCAATGCCGATGTCGTGGTCACCTCCAGTGCCGTGTCGCAGGAAAACCCCGAAGTTGCCAGCGCACTGGCGCGGCGTATTCCCGTGGTGCCGCGCGCCGAGATGCTGGGCGAGCTCATGCGCTTTCGCTACGCGATTGCGGTCGCGGGCACGCATGGCAAGACCACTACGACCAGTCTCGCCTCTTCGATCCTCGCCGAAGGCGGCGAGGATCCGACCTTCGTGATCGGCGGACGCCTGAAGAGCGCCGGCACCAATGCGCGGCTCGGTGCTGGCAAGTATCTGGTCGCCGAAGCCGACGAGAGCGACGCCTCGTTCCTGCACCTGAACCCGATGATCGCGATCGTCACGAACATCGACAACGATCATCTCGGCACGCACGACGGCGATTTCGAACGCCTCAAGCACAGTTTCGTCGAGTTCCTGCACAACCTGCCGTTCTACGGCCTCGCGGTGCTGTGCGTGGACGATGCGCATATCCGCGGCATTTTGGCCAAGGTGAATCGCCCGGTCGTGGGTTACGGCTTCTCGGAAGGCGCCGACCTGCGCGCCGACAACCTGCGTCGCGAAGGGCTGCGCACGCATTTCGACGTGGTACGGCGCGCCGACGGATTGCGCCTGCCCGTCACTGTCAATCTACCGGGACTGCACAACGTGCTGAACTCGCTGGCGGCCATTGCGGTGGCGCTCGAGATCGGCATCCCGCACGAGGCGATCCAGCGCGCGCTCGCGAATTTCCAGGGCATCGATCGCCGCCTGACCCACGTGGCCGACATCAGGCTGGCGGGCGGCGGAGACCCGGTCACGGTGGTCGACGACTACGGTCATCACCCGACGGAAATCGCCGCGACGCTCGATGCGATCCGGCAAGGATATGCGGGCCGCCGGGTGGTGCTGGCGTTCCAGCCGCATCGCTATACGCGCACCCGCGACCTGCTCGACGACTTCGCGACCGTACTATCTACCGGCGATGCGCTGCTGGTGACCGAGGTGTATGCCGCCGGCGAAGCGCCGATTGCCGCCGCCGACGGCCGCGCCATCTGTCGCGCGATCCGCACGCGCGGCAAGCTCGAACCGGTGTTCGTCGAAAAGGTCGAGCACCTGCACGAGGCGCTGCGCGCTGTGCTCAAGCCGGGCGACGTGCTCGTGACCATGGGCGCCGGCTCCATCAGCGCCGTGTCGCATGCCTTGCCCGGGAAGTTAGGGGCCGCGTCGGCCCGGAGGCAGGCGTGACGTGCGCAGCGCGCTCAGAAAACCGGCCCGGATTGCCCTTGACCTGGATTCAGGCATGAGCGCCGGGATGCTCATATTCGATCCCGAGTTCGAGTCTCGCATCAAGCGCGACGAACCGATGTCGCGCCACACCTCCTGGCACGTGGGTGGGCCCGCGGACGTCTACTTCAGCCCGCGCGATCGGGCCGACCTGCTCGCGTTCCTGGCTACTTTGCCCGTGAGCACGCCCTTGTTCTGGCTCGGCCTCGGCAGCAACCTGCTGGTGCGCGACGGCGGCATCCGCGGCGTCGTCATCGATACGCAGAGCGCCTTGACGCGTCTCGAGCGCGCCAACGACACGACGGTCACCTGTGAAGCCGGCGTGCCCGGCGCGCGCCTGGCACGCCAGTGCATCAAGTGGGGCATGGGTCCGGCCGAGTTCCTGGCGGGAATTCCCGGCACGCTCGGCGGCGCGCTCAGCATGAATGCCGGTGCATTCGGCGGCGAGACCTGGCCGCGCGTGCGCAGCGTGGACGTGTGCGATGCGCGCGGCATCGATCGCCG
>Ga0307513_10011252_pt1 | contig 11138 bp, 17 predicted proteins | sample 15_EM_MG_FD_202174 | JGI IMG/M metagenome (GOLD analysis project Ga0307513, IMG submission 202174) | Populus trichocarpa ectomycorrhiza microbial communities from riparian zone in the Pacific Northwest, United States - 15_EM | ecosystem: Host-associated > Plants > Roots > Unclassified | place... | reverse complement strand
GAACCGGGTTGCTCACAAGAAACATGTCTATGGCCGTCTGCTTTGCCTTGTCTTGGAAGTTGTTAATGTAGGCTCTCGACACGCTCTTTGTTGCATCTGCAAGCATGCCTACGAGAATAATGCATCAGAAACTAGTGGGGCGTGATCATTCCTACATACCGCCGAAGGTTCGTTTGCCAGTCCGTGTGAAGCTTGTATTCAACGCTCCAGTCCCGGCGTATATCTTCGACAAAGCGTCGCCGTTTTCTGCCCAAAGCTCTCGATGGGAGGTCCAGATGTTCATTGTTTGTCGCCATTCGGGTTTGAGTTGAAGGAAGTACACCTCCAGCGCCGTTTTTGAGAGAATGTCTTGCACGAAGTTCGTTCGATCTAAACTGAGAAAGCCCAAGGTCAGAGAGAAGCGATAGACCTTCAACACTCGCTTACCAGTCCAAGCAATTTACCCGGAATACGCCTCGCTGTTCAGTGATGATCTCGTCTCCGCCAGAATCGACTGTAGTGAATCCGAACCCATCGATACTATAGCGGATACCGTGTAGGCGCCTAGAAATATATGCGTTTGGGCTTTCATCCTCCGAAGGAAACTCTACGGCCGTACCGAATTTCGACAACACTATCATGGCCGCCGAGCTTAACTTGATTATGGAAGTCATAGTGAGTAATACCGACCTCCAGCTCCCCTAAGCCTTGAAGTTGTCTGAGGTGCCGAGAATAGGCATCAGTGAGCGCTGCCTCGTTCTCCTTTGTTCCGAGCAGATTGATTGCGTGGGCTGCATCGTATTCTTCTATGATAGAAGTAAAGTGGCGGTCGAAGGCCGGCTGTGAGGCTGGTTGCGAGCGAGTAATTTGGACAGTGGGTCGGAAAGTTTGTAGGCCTTGTTGCTCCCAAAACACTAGTGTACGAAGCATCAGAAGGTACCAAGGACCGTTCGATGGTTAACTCACAAGGGACACTTCCGCGGACTTGAACATAGGACATGCACGCGTTTTCGGTGCTGAATAGTGTCTCAGACTAATGCGCAAGGGGCGATCTGTCAGGTCCTGTTAGGAGCACTCAGACCCTGACCCACCTCAACGAAGTTTGCGACATTGCCATCGTCGTCTACGCCTCGCGTGTTGAAGCGGGTTCCAGCTCTCTTCCAACTGAGCCGAGAAATCAAGCTAACAGTGGCCATTATCGGACCGCCTGAAACTGGAGATGTTGGCATAGGTACTGTGAATACCCCGACGTATCCCTGGATCGCCAGAATCTATGATAGAGAATCAATCATGCAGAACTCGATGGGAGACCGTCCACAGAAACGCACGATAAATCCGCAACGGTCTAGGTCTGCTCTTTCGTTCGCGTCCAGACGCTCTCGAAAGTCCAACAGGCTCCCTGCGATGTATTCGTTCCATATAAATCGTTCGTCAAAGTTGGTATACGGGTCCACGGCTCCTCCTTCTTCTTGGACTCTCTTTATACGTTTGTCCAGACGCGACGAAAGGTCCCACGTAGGATATGGTGCATAGTAGAATGTGCCAGAGGTGAATATCTTGGTGATAGCGGAGCAAGGATGTTCATAAATCGGGGTTTGTGCAAATGAATTGTATGGATCTGATCGAGTTGTGATGTCGTCGGGTCTCTCGATGTGCGAGAAGTGGGTCGGGCTGGGAAGGGCGCCGTCCGCAGCGGCGAGGTCGTCGTACATGGACGTATTGAGGCCAAAGAACAAGACACCATGAATCCTGTGGATATTTTCTGGTTGTAGTGCTGTTGGTCGTATATTTCCAACAGGCGTTGCAGCGGTGACGACAGCAAGGAAGATGTCTGCGGCGTGCGTAAGAAACCGGAAAGGTCAAACAAGGTACATAAGGGGATGATATGCACCGTTCGCTATATTGATGAGACCCAGAACGCCGTGGACGGGCCGCGCTGTGAGGCGAACTACTCCAGCAAAGTCGATTTCATCTTTTGGAACGAACTCGACGATGGCTTGCGAGGAAGACTTGGATTGACCAGCACGAAAGACAAGGACACGTCGTGGGCATCCTTGGCGCTCATTCTCAGAGCTTGTGCTCAGAATGAGCGTTCGAACCGGGGAATCGCGGAGGTAGAGATGCATCGGGCGCAGGACAAACACAACTCGGAACGCTCGGAACGCCCAAATCAATGCTACGTTGGTCCATTGTAGTACGCACTTTAGGCTAATCAACTTTCGGGTCGAGGCTTGTACCCTTCTGATGCTATAACCAAACCATTACCCATTACACCATGCCTGATTACAACCTCACCCTCACCAAGTCCCTATATGCCATTTTGAGAGTCGGCGTACCTGTTATGCCTCCTTATTTTTAAAATCGTCCGAAAACTCTTCACTTGCATTCCTAGCTACAGATCGCGCAGGTATACAACAAATACGGCTTAGTAATAGCTGACTAATGAGGAAGAGAGGTCCGTAGCGAAGCAGCCTTGATGTACCTGTGCCACCCAGCCTCCCACCAACCAGATCAGCATATTCCTTCACTCACGTGAACACTAGAGTCCGAGACGCAGACTAGGTTCCCAAAACACCCCATTGAATTAATATTACCTGTTCGAAACAACAACTAGTCAAGGTGGTTCAATTGAGGAGACATAAACTTGCCGCAGGAGCCTGTACGCAACTTGTGAGGAAGACATAGGCGAGGCCCATCAACCACTCGGCAAACACGGCTTGAACCCTCCGAATCAATGCTGCATTAGTCCAGTGTAGTACATAGAAGTAGGGGCTCTGGGTCAATCAACTCCGCATTAGTGCTTTACGCCCTAAGCCACCAGCAGTCTCATATATCGGCCTCGCAGTGTCCCAGGTAAGAAAGATATCCTTGTCCAATTCGATTTGATCGACAAACTGAAATGGTGCAGGGCGGTCTGCGTGAACGTGTGCAGGTGCTTCTTCCTCGATGGTCTCCAAGAGTGCGCGTTTCCCGTTCTTAGCTGGGCTCATGGTGAAGGCCTGTGGCTGGTTGAAAAAGTAATACCGTTCCTTTGCCCAGTTCTGGCTCTTTTGCTGCTTCTGCTGCATGTATCGCTTATACTTCCCGGTAGGGTCGCCATAAGCGGCTGCCACAGCAGTAACATGCGGGAAGACACAAGTAGGGTCATCTTCTCCGGGGTCGATGGTAATCATACGATCGAGAGCCGTTTGGATCAGTGCACCATACTTTGTTCTCTTCGTCCAGTAGTCGATCCCCAAAGAGTCAGCAAGCTTTGCACATGTCTACATTTCATGTAAGCGGGAGATCCTTCAGAGTCACGACCACGTACAATCATCGCCTCAAGGTTGAAACAGCGGTAATGGAATGGTCGTGTACGGTTTGCTTCAAAGACCTGAAATGATGTCGGTACATAAGCCAATAATTTTGAGAGACTCATACCTGCTCGCCATTTTGCACGATTTGCTCCTGAAATTTACCATTGAAATACATTCCCAAAGACTGGCGGGCTCCTTCCTCATCCTTGACGAGCACCTGGAGTGCCGAGAGTTGAGCATAGAAGAAGGTGACATGGTTGCTGGAAAGAGGTACCGTGAGCGGAGACGCTGACGGCGCAAAAGAATTATGCACTTGTCTTTGGTACGAGCGATGCGAGCGTATGTGTTAGTCCCCAACCAGTGAATATAATCCTTTGCCCAAGATACAATAGCACTGTCGCGGTCACTGCCCCAAGCTGGACTCTTGGTATACCGGAGGATATTCACGGCATTGGCAACTTGGACGAGAGACCGGAAGTCGAGTACGCCCATGAAAGAACCGCTCGGGTTAGGACCCCGTATCAACTGCGCGTAATCAGCGTTCGGGTTCATGCGATATCGTGCGTCTTTGAAAAAGATGTCGAGGAAGTAGGCGGCTTTCTCTGCATACTGGGACGAGCCAGTGAGCGCAAAGGCAAGAGCATTGTCGATAACGGACTGGCACATCTGTTGCAGCTGGTTTTTATTCGGCGGCATGGTGTTGTCAGGATTCGTATGACCGTCACGAACGACGTAGGGACAGGTAGTCCAAGCTGAGCTCAAGTTACCAAAACTGTCAGAGCCGGGAGTAAGAGTGACTTACTGGCACTGGGCGCCATGCTAGTCGTGGGTGATGGGGTACAATTATTCGCTTGGGCCTGAGCGGCTTCTGTGGGTGTGGGTGTGTAGCTGCTCGACTGGGACTGTGGGGGAAGACGGTCGACGGGGATAGGAGAGAATGGGGCCGGTAAGGTCTCAATAATTCCGGCTACCGAGGCGAGCGTGGGGGGAGGTGAGGCCGCAGGCATCATGGAGGGTGTGGGCAGAACGAAGCTGACGGGAATAGCATCATGCGACGCAGATGGAAGAAGACGCAGGATTGAATTGGAATCGCCTTGAATAGGTATGAAAGGTTGCGCTATCCCGGAATCTGTCGTGTCGGGAAGGTGGCAGATTGCGGAAATGAGTGAACGGGGGCGACTCTTGGCACGGGCTTTCCTTCGGTTTTGGTCATTAGGAGGACACCAGTTGCAGTTGGGCCACCAACTGGAAACTCATAAACTATCGAACGCCACTAGGCGGTCAGGTGTAGATGTGCGTACTAAGGAGCCCATGCAAGGAAGTCGTGCTTGTTACCACTTGGAGGTGTGATACCAGTATTTACAACTGACCATGGCCCGTTCTTCGCACTTGACCCTGCTCGCGAAATGATGCCTTTGATAGCGTCTTGCGAGCCGGGGGGTGGGTTGTTCTTCGAGGAAACCACATATTGTGGACGAATCCAGTCGATATTAGCTAAATAGTAAATAGCCTGTCAGTCATCTCGTGGACCTGAAAGCCGGCCGATGCACCTGCAGCCAAGGTGGCACACAAAAGAAGGGAGAACGATGCTTTCATTTGAAATGTGTCGTGGAAAAGGTGTCGCTTATGAAGAAAGATGGGAGGAGCCGGCCTCGAAATCGGAGAGAGAAAAAACGCGGGGGAGGAGAAGTGCAAGTGTTGATGTGACGGTTTCACAAGGTCTCGTATATGCTCGTGTCAGGCGGACAGAGGAGAATTGGATCACCGCATGAAACAAATGTTTTCAGGAGGTGAGTGGGGCCGAGTGCCAATACCGGTGACTTCAGTATTGAAACTGTGGGTGTTCCATGCGTTCTAGAAAACATATCATTCCTTTTTCTGAGCGACCTCTGTTACCACTCGGTGCTTTCTGAGAAATCGGTCGAAAATCGGTCGAGCTGGTTAATTCCAGGTTCGTGACTTGGAATTGACCACAATGCCTCACCCAGGGGAAGTGGGCTCTGCTGCTTATAAAAAGGCCTGGAGGCAACACAGGAAGTCCGTGAAGACTCCAGCTTCTGAAGACTTACCGTACATCCGCTATCAAGAGAAATATTTCAAAGCAAAGTTCCCTCCGCCCAGCCTTGAACAAGTCCTAGACCTGGCCACCAGGTTCGACTACCGAAAACACGAGATCGATGCTGGACTATGGAAGGGTTCGCCTGTGGCGGGCAATGTTGAGGAAATCTCTTGCCTCCAAGTAAAGGATGACCAGGACCCTCCCCGACGGGCTTTTCACTTTGCGGATTTACCTGGTGAGTACCCTCCTCTTGGGCTAATCCACGGAGTCTCACCAACTTCGTAGTAAATAGGGTTCATAATATTACCTGCATTTCTCTCTCCTCGCCAACAACGCGACTTGATCCGCGCTTGCCTCCGAGACCATGCTCGTGCACCGAACGAGAATAACCTGAACATACACTACTCAGTGCCACCCGGTGGCCCATGGAATGAGTGGGAGGCGTACACATCGAAATCGGCAAACGATTCTACTACACCGGAGCCTTTTATTCAACCAAAACACGTAGGAGAAGGAGTAGCCACCCAAATGGAAGTGGACAGTGGAAAACGCGAGCTCGTCAACAATGCACCAGCGAGCGTGGAGAACTTTGAAGAAATGCGTGAAGTCCCAAAGCCAGCGCCTACACCTTCGAACACCACTTCCACGGTTCCTCTCTCTGAGATCCTCCCAAAGCTGCGGTGGTCTAACATCGGTCATTTCTACCACTGGGGCACGAAGAGTTATGAGTTTGATCGCAAATATATCCCGATTCCGGACGACATCCGGGACATTTGCCAGGACGCAGTCAACTCTCTCAAATGGGGAGAGGTGTGGAAAGATGGTGCGGACCATAAGAGTGGTGACTGGGGAGCGGACGGACCCGACTGGATGGATTGGCACGAGACATTCTGTGAGTTCACACCCGGGTATGGAATATTCAACTAACTGAAATGTATCGTGTCCTTGTAGATCCAGACGCAGGGATTATCAACTTTTATCAACTCAAAGTCAGTTTTCGATCCCACCAGTACCAACTGTCGTTTGAACAAAACACAGGACACCCTAATGGCTCACGTTGACCGATCAGAGCTATCATCTACCTCACCACTTGTATCGATCTCGTGAGCGAGGGATCCTCTCGCGTCCCATACCCTTGCTCATTGCCCTCTAGCCTCGGTCAAGCCGCCATCTTCCTAATAGGGGGTTTAACACGGGACGAAGAGGCTATCCCAGTCCTGCTACGATCCGGCGACGTGGTCATCATGTCGGGACCACGCTGTCGACGGGCTTACCATGGTGCGAGGTCCAACGAAAGGGAGCGCGGACTCGAAACTAACCAAGGGCCCATCCAGGAGTCCCCCGTATCTTGGAAGGCTCGCTGCCACCCCATCTCTACGCTGCCGTTTGCGCGCCGGGTGAGGATGACTTCAACCTGTTCGAGGCATACTTAAGAACTACGCGGATTAACATCAATGTCCGTCAAGTCTTTCCGCCTAGTTTTGATTACGCAGCCCACGGTTTGGATGCTCTAAGACCGAAGCGAGACCAATGGGGGAGCAATGGTCGATGAGCTCTTAACGAGGTATAAATAGGTACATTACAGAGTATGAGATATTGCCCGTAACAAGTCGATTCAACAACAACAATAGCAGAACGTGGTATCTATGGACCCATGGGCCATTCAAACGAAGCACAGTAAAAGATTTGAGTAAAATACCTACGAGGCGTATCGGATGGCATTTACCAGCCACCTGACTGCCTCTCACAACACCCCTGCCACATCGTCGAGGAGCCCAGTACAGTGGCCCGTCATCGGTGAGTGGCAGAGTCATACAATGAAATAAAATGAGCATTTGCAGTCAGTCATTGTCCAAGGCACCGTCATCATTCTACTCTTCATCATCCTCGTCACTCTCGTCACGCCGCCGTTTGCGTTTCTTACTTGAACCGCTTCGAGAAGCCCCACCGCTGGTGGTGGGTTTGGTCCTCTACACCCCCATGGAGTACGAACATCAGAGATCGCCTGCATTGGAACGAGGGTGAACAGGTACCTTGGGGATCTTCTGCCCCTGGATCCCCACCGCCTTGCTTAGTTCTGTAATGGCTAATTGGGTGGAATAACGGTTCCGTCAGTCATCAGGTGGTGGAAAGGTAGAGAGAGTGATGCACAGGAGGAGATGTACCTGGAACGCCGGGAAAGTTCTTGGGGTTGAAGACTTGGAAGGGTGCCGAGTGCGTTTCGGCGAGTATATGAGAGTTGCCAATATTAATAGTCCACGATCTTCCATCCGCGGGGTTGAACCTATCAAGTCACGCGAGAGAGTCAGTTCGGTCATCCAGTGCCCAAAGATGAGGGTGGCCTCGAACAGAGGCACGCGAAGAAAGTGACTTACTCCCCAATGTTACTCAGGCGCAGCCTGAGACAAAAGGTTCCTTCTGTGCGGACACTGAGATCGCCAAAGACAAACAGAACATTTGTCTGGCCTTGGTCATCCTTCATGTGAACCCCGGAGGCGACTGAAGTTCCAATGAGAGTTTGGTATACTTCACAGGCATCGATTAAGGCGTATTGGCCAGAATGTTGTGCCGATGGACCAGGCTGAGCAGCGCTGGCCGTCGGACCATATGAGTAAGCTTGATCAGCTGTAAGCATAGCTTGAGGAAGGCCAATTGCGAAATGTGGGTCTATGGGAAAGTGTGGCGCATTTGAGGGAGGGGAGGCGGTGGAGTGGGTGGGATATCCCAAGGCCAAAGACTGGATTCCTGAATAGGAATCTGTAGTTATGTTCCCTGAATGGGTATATGTGCGTGGGCTACCTTGTGCTGGGTACAACAATGCTGCATTGGAGGGTGTCAGAGGTGGTACAGGGTACATTGGAGGCCCTGTCGCACCCCAGAAGGGCGTCGGAATCGGATTTTGTTGTTGAGATGAAGGGGCTCCTGGGCTTGCCCCTTTGGGGGAAGCGCGATGACAGCCGGCATGTAGAGAGGAGCTGCTACTCCCACCAAAGCCGGAGGTGGTTTCTCGGGGAGAGAATAGACTACTGTAGGTAGCTGGATCATGAGCTGCTGAAGGTGCATCGGTACCTGGGCCAGAGGTCTGGAGAAGCAATTATTTTCGGCTCCACCGGCAGAAGGGAGGCGGTATATTACCAATTTGGCTCTACTACCATGGGTAGCCTGCCGTTTCCTGTCTCCTTGGGCCTTTTCGCGGGGCGTATGATTGAGCACGTGGGTCCTTTCCTCGCGATCTTCAGACCAGAGGTCGACCATGACAACGAAGAAGGATGGATCGATTTCCCTATATGAGATGGCATTGTTCTGTTTATTAACCTTGGATGATCTATGCGGCCAGACTTACTCGGGAGCAACTGGAGAACCATCAGCATCTGTTGCCACGAGTTTTGCTATGAGTGCTGGAGCAATGGGTCGTCTGTCCTGCTCAGATAGGAAAACATAGGTCGTGGTCAGGGAATGAGATTCCGGGGAGAATAGCGAGGACCGAGTCGGACCTTGTCACCAAACCCGCACGTCCTTCCTCGTATAGGGTTTTGGATGATCTCCAAGCCGTAGTACCTGCAAACCGACGCGCAATCAAAGTCAGAAACGCGATAACTCGAGCTCGCGAGGCGCGATGGCCGAATGCGCCCACTGTGAACCGAAACGACGGTACGCGCTCGTTCCGTCTTGGCTGATAAGGCACCAACCGCAACGGAGATGCCAAATAGGGGTGCTCACCTTCCGTCCGTCCATCGACCGAACTCGGGGGAGTGGGTCATGCCTGATGGCGAGAGATGGGTGAAGCGCGAGGCGTATCGGCCTCTGGGACCTCCCACTTGTGGATTCGGACCTGGCTGCGTGCTGCCCATGGTAGCTCAGTCTCTGGGGTGGTGGGCTTTGATGAGGAACATCTACCTACCAAGAGACTCGTTATAAACCCTCCTTGGCGATACGATACCTGTTCAGAGATGGGTTGAAGAGGGAGGGCGGAGCAGAGCCGGTCGCACAGTCGGGTCCGTTCGGAAATTGGCCGAGTTGTCCACCTTACGCACAAATAAGGAATCTGATTTACTCTCAACTCACAGGCAGGCTTAAGGAGCCCGGGGAGACAGACAGAGCTCGAACCTGGCCGAACCTGCTGAAGAAGGAGCAGGAAATGTGTGGAAAACCTATTTGGGATCAAAAGTAGGACAGTGAGTATTTGTGAGGCCGTCACCTCGGCTGTTCAAGACAGCCGAGAAGAGCAGAAGAGCTTTGGACTCAGAGTCCGTGCACTCGACCGCGCGCTGAGAGGCGTGAGTGGTTCTAGAATTCCTGGTATGCTCTTGCCATGCCCAATAGGCGCTGCGAGGTGCCTCAATCGCGTCCTCGTCGTGGCATGCGCCGCACTAGACCTGCTCATATTCAGATGTAACCCCGGCGCATGTGGGTCTCCATACGCCGCTCTACGGGCCGATACAGTGCAATACTAAATCTGATCGGAGATCTTCTTAAGCGCCCTTCAACCACCAACACACGCGCGTTTGCTGTCGTGGTCAGCCCAGCGGACACAAATCCCCACCGCCTTGGGTCGTCTGAGCTTACAATGCTCAGTAACTATTGAAAAATTCCTTTCTTAGTCCTATAAGGTAAGTCGTGTCTGGCCCCAATGAAACACTGGTGCCACACGGAGACTGGAAGCACAGCATCTATTCACCCATTCATCTCAGGCTCAGCTATTCGCCAGCCCCGGACACCTTCCACAGCTCTGACCATTCAATCCTTCCTTTCACCTTGGGTCCACTGGTTGTTAATTCATAGAGTTTATCTACCCTTTGTCCTCTTGCCGCAATCCACTCTGTCGACTGTCAAGGGATCGCCTAGATTGCTTGTTTAAAGGATGTAAATTAGATCCTGTCGGCTCTGGAGAAATAGGCCTTGATGGTCCTAAAAGGCAAGAGGTTGCAGTGCAAACGATCGGGAGCTTTGCGGAGGAGCCACTCCGCGTTCTTCCATACTTAACCACTAGTACCACTGTGTTGAGGTTCTATCTTTCTTTGGAGCTCTCTCTGAGTCCGTCTGGAATTGATAAAAGAGTCTTTGAGTCAAATGACCGGTCCGCAGGCGCTCAGCAACGGGGAAGATCACAAATACAGGTAAAAATAAACGAGGAACCACCCATACGGTATGATAATCAGGTTGTACACGTACTTCCCCGAGCGATACGGAAGCCGTCGGGGACAGACCACTCCTCCAAGAAACATTCAACAATGCCCTGATGTGACTCAGATCGTATGAATAAATATCAAGTTCACCCGAGATACCAAGGTTGGGTGTTTCCCTCTAATCGCCACGAGCGTCGGCAGTCCTTTCATTCATCCTAAGTAGAGAGATAGAAGATAAGGCCATTCTTTGATACGGAATCTCAAAGGGATGAGGCGTGACGGCTTCTGGAACCCAGTTCATGCCTCCTATTTACAAACGGATTGACCCGGAATGTATCTGGCGCTCACCTTATGAGTGGGGAAGCATATTACGACACAATGCAGAACCAAGAATACTTGAGTCTCCGGAACGTCTGGCGTGCTTCATTCCTAGGGTCTCCGTTACAGGGGAAGTCGCTATTCAGGTACCACCCCTAAATCTAGATAAGTGTTGAATAGTTCATACTGGACCAGAAGTCTCCCAGCCAAATCGGCTGTTGCTAGGTGCAAGACAGCTCACAATATCTGTGTTCTCAGTTTTGGAAGTCCAGCTAGACATGCACATTCCTAAGAGTCGATCACTTGTCGATCATCCCATTTGCTTGCGTTGGTCAGTGTAGTAACTTTAAAGGTATACAC
>Ga0307513_10011251_pt1 | contig 11138 bp, 14 predicted proteins | sample 15_EM_MG_FD_202174 | JGI IMG/M metagenome (GOLD analysis project Ga0307513, IMG submission 202174) | Populus trichocarpa ectomycorrhiza microbial communities from riparian zone in the Pacific Northwest, United States - 15_EM | ecosystem: Host-associated > Plants > Roots > Unclassified | place... | reverse complement strand
CTGGTTGACTGGTTGTGGAAGAGTGTCCACATATGTGTACACTGTTAGCCAATCCCAGAGGGTAAGGTTTTCCTGCTTCACCTTCTTGATCAGTTGTGTGGAAGTCTTCGGGGTGTCTTTTGATGGACCTGGTAAGTGCTCACGATTGTGCCTAGCCACTTGAATGGGCTGCTTTTGGCATTTACGCTTCCATTCTTCCTGAGGCATGGTAATGGAGGTTGGGGGACTGACCAAAAATTTCATTCCGGTGTGATCCTTACTTAAACAGCCAATTGCACAGCCAATCGGCTGCAATCAGCCACAATTGGCCGTGAAATTTTAGCCTATTTCCGAATTTCATACTGCATAATCACCCCAAACGGCTATTCAGTATTCAATATTCAATAAAGGTCGATTTAGATAGGAACCAGCACCGTCGACACCCAAAACCAATGCATTATGGGATTTATGCATTATAGCCTATGCATTATAGCCATTTCGACTGTACTAGTGAATGTATACTGTGAAACCGGTCTATCGGGTCAGGCCACTACTCATTCGAGTCGGAAGACAAGCAGTGCGTACCAAACAGTCATTCCAGCGAGTTTCACTCTCAGACCGCGAAACGGTTGCTTCTGTGCTTGCGAGATACTAAAGTGCTAGCTCTGGGTCCCCTTTTCAAGTCTCGGCTCAGCGGCGGGTAGGGGCACCTGAGACGTTATCAGTACGGGTGGGACTCTCAAGTCAGCAAGTTCCCTCCGGAGCTTCTCAAAAGGGAGCCATGAGCCGTTCACTCGAACCACCCAATTTCAAAGCGGGCTGGAGGTCGGCCCCACGAGCGAGAACACATTCAACGTTAACTCCCTGATGTAACATAATGCGAACTCGTTTACTCCTGCCCATAACCTAGTAATAAATCGCAATCTACTGCATTGATTTTAAGAGATACTTGATGGCTCGACGCTACCGTTGGAAATTCCCATAACATATGTAGAATGGTGTCTTTATCTACAAAAGTGCTGCTTCATCGTCACCACAGCCAAGCGCGCGACAATCGTAATATCATCCTCTTGCGAAGGACCACAGAACCGAGGAACAAGGGCTATGACAGATGGAGCTTGTCGTACCGATCCTTGATTCTCCGCACCAACGTATCGCAGTTGATTCCGTCGAGAACGTTGACGGAGGAAACCGTGAGAAGTCTCAACTCGGGGCAGAGGCCATCATCGGCTTCCAACGCGTCCATGACCTCGGGTGCAAGTATACTGCATGCAGTCGCCAACGTCAATTCTTCCAGTTTCTTCGCCTGGCGGAGCAGGTCGATAAGCACATCGCCCTGCTGCGAGATTCTTGAGTTCTTCGAAAAGACCTCTATTCGCAGCCAGAACAGTTGATTGACTGATCCCTGTGCGAGGCTAGCGATACGCTCGAGGTCGTGCATTCTGATGTCGAGATTGTCTGCTGCTGGGGTATCAAGCCGGCAGAGGAGACACCGACCTTGGGCGATGCTCTGATCATGGTAGCCCAGCGAACGAATCCTGGGGTGAGTGAGGAAGGTCGGTTCTGCTTGTTGTGCACTTGGCGGAAAGACCGTAAAGGTGATTTCGAGGGTGCGCAGATGAGTTGCGGCGGCAATATACGACTGGAAGTCGTTAGGGTCATACGTTACAGGACATATGGATAGTTTCAACGTGCGAATACTAGAAAGAATTGAAGGGCGGTTCGAGAGGTTCAAGTAACGAATATGCAACGTGCGAAGATTAGGCATCCTCGAGGTGTTCAGGTCGTATTCTCGTCTCTCCAGTTCTGGGATGGTCGTTGGATCGTGGGTCCGCAGTGTTGGGGGCCCATACGTGAGCTGCTCTAGTCGAGGGAGGGGCCACTCCAAAAAGGCGAGAGATTCTCGGTGTCCAATTGTGAGCTGTCGTATCCTCCGACATTGCCTCCCATCCTCCCCAACAATCACGGGAGTAGGGAACCAGCGACCGTCCTCGGCCGCGTCCCAGATAAAGGCGAGACGGTCGTTGTTGACCTCAATAGGCGTCGGGTCAGAGAGAAGGAGGCGCCTATGGATGAATCGAGAGGCACGTTCTGGTGTTCGGTCAGCTGAAGGGATTTTCAGGTCGACCCAAAGACTCTTCACGCTAATGGCTGTATGGAACCAGCGCCGAGACACCAGTAAGAGGGTCTCAGGCAGACAATCTAAACAGACGTATTCCTGGAAGATGTCCATCAGGAGTTCGTCTGGAAGGCGATCGACGGAATCATTAGGCGGATTCAGCCACGATTGTAGATCATCGCGCTCTTGCCTCAACGACCGCGCTTCAATCTCAAGTTCACCCAATTGCTTGAGTAGTGCTGCTTTCTGTGCTTCAATATTTGCCTGCCTGGTCTGGACGTCATGAAGGCGCTTGCACCTGCCGCTTCGCTCTGCTGCGTCCTGGTTCGATCTTGACTCTGGAGCCGCCTGGAAAGGACTACTTATAAATTATACGAAGCATGTGTAAAGAACTGGAACCATACCCACCACGCGGGGAAGGACAAAAGGCGTCCAAGTGAAGGTGCCTTCAGGTGAAGATGGTAGGGCGAGGGCCATAAGTACCCAGGGAGAGTTTGTTCTGAAGCAACTAGTTATACTCAAGCGTCAGACTCTCTTCCCCAAAAGCACCTGAACGACGAAGGTAGAGCTCGAGGTTGGGAGCGAAGGGGAACAAATATATGTAAACAAACACGGGCCACAACCCAGAAGTAATATCAAAGATACAGCAGAAGACGTGGGCAGTAGGCGAAGTTCGTTTGGCACCTCTTGTTCACGAACGGGGATATGAGGTGAGATAGTGGATTAGGTGCATCATATCAAAAAATCGCGTACTCTGATAGAGCTGGGCAATCACGCCTCCTTCACTGCCTGTATTTCTAGAAAGATTTTGAAAGCTCCCAGATTGACCTTGTTCATATTCACGTCATAATGTCCGCAGGCCCAACCTGTCAAGAAGGCGGTAGTACAGTCGGTGCTTCGTTAATCTTCTTCAGTAATTTTAATTTCCATACCGCGAGCGACACATATCTTGACGTTAATGTTGTGACAGAAAGTGGATGTGTATAGACGTTGGAGCGAGTTGCACATATCTTATTGATGTACTTGAGGATTCTGTAGTCGAGAGTGTAACCCTTCAATCCCTCGTCCTCTTGTGTCATAACCCATACCGTGTCACTCGCATTGAGAACGCCCCGTGGCCTCGTAGTGTAAACCCATACATGCCCGCAAGGGTCAAACTCGCTACTGGATGGGTCACGGTGAACGGTCCAACCGTGCTACCAGCTACTATACGCGGAGCACTAGCTGAGTGGAGAGATAATCCAAAGCCTGGTGCATTCCGTACTTCTCGGCGACTAGCGTGAGGGCGGCCAACGGGAGGAAAGAATCGGTGGTCGGTTTTGGTTTGTTTGTGTGAGCGTACCATATTGAAAATAGTGCGCCCAAAACGCTGGAATCCCCAGCAGCGTTGACAACCGACTCTTCCGCGATCGTGTCTGTGAAACGGGTTCGCCGACAGTGGCAAAGAAACTGGAAGTGGCCATAAGTACAAAGCGACTGAGATTGAACTCGACCCCCATCTGGAGCGATTAGAATAGAGTCGTGAAGGCCAGGATAGTTAATCTGGAAAGGCTTGCCCTAACGTAGCGAGGGGCATGGGTTTAGTCGTCATCACAAAGAGGTCCGAGGGGCACAGAATTCGCCTCTTCCGGAATCTCAGCTGCTGAGACTGTCGAAGACGGAGTTCAAGGTTGAGGTCAGTCAATTGGAAACAAATAGGTACACAGTTTCGGGAAGGCTCGTCGTCAATCGTAATACCGAAAGTATAAAAGATTCCAGTTCGTCATAGGAAGCGCTTGGCAGACATCTCTCCCTTCACATCCCCCCAACGTTCGGAGTGGACTGATTCGAAACGGAATGAGAATTAAATCTGGACATAAAGTTAATTATTGACTAAGTCTGTCCTGATGGCAGACCCACTTCACGTAGTTGTGGGAGTCTGGACTCCTCAGCGGCCTGTGAGGTGATGAAGGTTGTGAATGCGCCACTATTGGGGGTCCTCAAATTCTGATGACAATTATTACAGGTCCACCCCTTGATAAATATACCGCTGAATGCAGTCAAATTTGGCCCTTGCCCGATCTTCTTGAGCAAGTCCGACTTCCAATTCTCAAGGCTATTGGTGCAATATGGATTGGTTGGACATGGTTGAAGGCCTTGAATGAAGGCTTTGTAGGTATCTAAGCGGGATTTGCGCATCCTGTGGATCTTTCTGAGCGTCCGAAAATCGAGTGTAAAGCCATCCAACTCTGCATCATCGAGAGCCGTATTCCAAATGGAATCAGCTGCGTTAACAACTTCCTTAAGTGCTAAACGAGCCGGTAGATTGAAACCGTGAGTCAATGAGAGCGAGAGGGTGGCTAAGGGATGCGTGACAGTGAAAGGCTGGGAATCTGTGGTACCTTGCATGCGCGGGAGCGTCAAATGGGATGAGAGGTAATCTAGAGCATGGCGCATGTGGTATTTTTCAGCCACTCGTATGAGCTCCGCAATCCGAGCGAACGTTTCGATCCTTGGATTCGTCTTCTCTGGATGCGAGTATGAGATAGCGAAGAGCGCATCGAGGACGATATGGCTTTCGGGAGCATTGACGGTCCGCTCCTCCGAGGATTGGGTCGATGCGGAGGGCTCGCCGAGAGTGAACCTAGCGGCAAAGAAGCTCGAGGTGGTAGCGAGCACAGTACGACTGAGGTTAAACCTCACTCCATCTGAAGCGACGACGACGAAGTCGTGCTGCCCTGGGTAGTCGATGGTGGCGGGAGGGGATTCGGGGGGGGTAAGGGCTGAGGGACGGAAACGTCTAGCCATCGTTCTCGACGGGATAATCTTATGAGTTGATTTACTCAGCATAGTGCGCATCCTATCCTCTATATAACGTGCGGTGAGATAGAGCCTGACGCAGGAACAGGCTCCGAACCCCGGAAATTGTAATGGATGGCATGCGCCTAACGCCCACTGTGTAGACGGAGTGTTTGGAAGTATTGATTTATAGAGCGGCGTCAGTTTGAGTGTTTAAAAACTGATGCTGATTGTGGAGGGGACCTACAAGGAACTACCGATGGTTTGGAACAAGAGTTCTCTCTCCGCATGGTCTTTGATGATTTTCGTATTGTGGACGATTGGTGTCGAGCCCACCGGGACATTATACGGACTTGCATTGGTGAACACGCTGAACGGCGGAACAGAGTTACGAAAAAATAAAAACATACGTGGTATTCTTCACACGTTGGTAGCCTGGTCGTCGTGCAGTGGCAGTGGTACGGTTGTGACTAGAGACTTTGGCAGCTCGGTGTAGGGTACGCAGGCGACTGCGAAGTAGCTCCTCGTCAGTTGGGCGCTGAAACTTGATCCACCTTGTGGTGGGATGTTGGCCATCCTTGAGGTAGAAGAAACCCGCTTCATCGAGGCCCAACATGGCAAGGATGGCCGCTGCACTCAGCCGGAAATCGAGAAGGGCTTTCAAGGGGAGAACCACGAGTAAGCAACCGAGATTAATCAGTAAACTACAAGAGACAACGTACTCTCTGGGGGATACGTGTATGGGTGGGGCGTTCCGAGTTGCGCATATCTTATTGATGTGCTCGAGGATCCTGTAGTCGAGAGTATAACCCTTCAATCCCTCGTCCTATCCCATACCGTGTCGCTCGCGTTGAGATCCCCCATAGCCTCGTATTGTAAACCCATACATACTTGCAAGGGTCAAACTCGCTACTGGATGGGTCACGGTGAACGGTTCAACCGTGCTGCCAGCCACTATACGCGGAAGCACTAGCTGAGTGGAGAGATAATCCAAAGCCTGGTACATTCCATACTTGTCGGCGACTCGCATGAGGGCGGCCAGTGGGGGGAAAGAATCAATGGTCGGTTTTGATTTGCTTGTGCGAGCATACGATATTGAAAAGAGTGCGTCTAAAACGCCGGAATCCTCAGCAGTGTTGACAGCCGACTCTTCCGCGATCGCGTCTGTGAAATGGGTTTGCCGACAATGATAAGGCTTGCCCTAACGTAGCGAGGGGCATAGGTTTAGTCGTCATCACAAAGAGGTCCGAGGTGCACAGAATTCCCCTCCTCCGGAATCTCAGCTGTTGAGACTGTCGAAGACGGAGGTCAAGGTTGAGGTCGGTCAATTGGAAACAAATAGGTACACAGTTTCGGGAAGGCTCGTCGTGAATCGTAATACCGAAAGTATAAAAGATTCCAGTTCGTCATAGGAAGCGCTTGGCAGACATCTCTCCCTTCACATCCCCCCAACGTTCGGAGTGATTCGAAACGAAACGAGAATTAACTCTGGGCATAAAGTTAATTATTGGCTAAGTCTGTCCTGACGGCAGACCCACTTAACGTAGTTGTGGGAGTCTAGACTCCTCAGCGGCCTGTGAGGTGATGAAGGTTGTGAATGCGTCACTATTCCGTGTAATCAAATTTTGACGACAGCTTTTACAGGGCCACTCCTTGCAAAATACAACGCTGAATGCAGTCGAATTTGGCCCTTCCTCGACCTTCTTGAGCAAGTCCGACTTCCAATTCTCAAGGGTATTGGCGCACAATGGATGGGTTGAACATGGTTGAAGGCCTTGAATGAAGGCGTTGTAGGTATCTATGCGGGATTTGCGCATCCTGTGGATCTTTTTGAGCGTCCGAAAATCAAGTGTAAAGCCATTCAACTCTGCGTCATCGAAAGCTCTATTCCAAATAGAATCAACTGCGTTAGCAATTTCCTTCAATGCTAGACGAGCCGGTAGATTGAAGCCGTGAGTCAATGAGAGCGAGAGGGTGGCTAAGGGATGCGTGACAGTGAAAGGCTGGGAATTTGTGGTGCCTTGCATGGGTGGGAACGTCAAATGGGATGAAAGGTAATCTAGAGCATGGCGCATGTGGTACTTTTCAGCCACCTGTATGAGCTCCACAATCTGAGCGAACGTTTCGATCCCTGGTTTTGGCCTCTCTGGATGCGAGTATGAGATAGCGAAGAGCGCATCGAGGACGATATGGCTTTCGGGAGCATTGACGGTCCGCTCCTCCGAGGATTGGGTCGATGCGGAGGGCTCGCCGAGAGTGAACATATCGGCAAAGAAGCTCGAGGTAGTAGCGAGCACAGTACGACTGAGGTTAAACCTCACTCCATCTGAAGCGACGACGACGAAGTCGTGCTGCCCTGGGTAGTCGATGGTGGCGGGAAGGCGTGAGGGATGGAAATGTTTAGCCATCGTTCTCGATGGGATAATCTTATGGGTTGATTTACTCAGCATAGTGCGCATCCTATCCTCTAAATAGCATGCGGCGAGATAGAGCCTGACGCAGGAACAGGCTCCGAACCCCGGAAATTGTAATGGGTGGCATGCACCTAACGCCCACTGTGTAGACGGAGTGTTTGGAAGTATTGATTTATAGAGTGCCGTCAGTTTGAGTGTTTAAAAGCTGATGCTGATTGTGGACGGGATCTACAGGGAACTACTGATGGTTTGGGACAAACAGTTCTCTCTCCGTATGGTGTGTGATGATTTTCGTATTGTGGACGATTGGTGTCGAGTCCACCGGGACATTATACGGACTTGCATTGGTGAACACGCTGAACGGAATCACCATGTGAACATGGAACAGAGGAGTCACGAAAAATATAAAAACATACGTGGTATTCTTCACACGTTGGTAGCCTGGTCGTCGTGCAGTGGCAGTGGTACGGTTGTGACTAAAGACCATGGCAGCGCGGTATGGGTAAGCAGGCGATTGCGAAGTAGCTCCTCGTCAGTTGGGTGCTGAGACTTGATCCACTTTGTGATGGGATGTTGGCCATCCTTGTAGTAGAAGAAACCCGCTTCATTGAGGCCCAACATGGCAAGGATGGCGCTGCACTCAGCTAGAAAGATCGAGAAGTAAGGGCTTTCAAGGGAAGAACCACGGGTAAGCAACCGAGATTAATCAGTAAACTACAAGAGACAATGTACTCTCTGAGGATACGTGTATGGGTGGGGCCGTTCCGAGTTGCGCGTATCTTATTGATGTGCTCGAGGATTCTGTAGGCGAGAGTAGAACCTTTCAGTCCCTCGTCCTGTCCCATACCGTGTCGCTCGCGTTGAGAACCCCCCGTGGCCCCGTATCGTAAACCCATACATGCCCGCAAGGGTCAAACTCGCTACTGGATGGGTCACGGTGAACGGTTCAACCGTGCTGCCAGCCACTATACGCGGAAGCACTAGCTGAGTGGAGAGATGACCCAAAGCCTGGTGCATCCCATACTTCTCGGCGACTGGCGTGAGGGCGGCCAGCGGGGGAAAAGGATCGTTGGTCGGTTTTGGTTGTTTGTGTAAGCATACGATATTGAGAATAGTGCGTCCGAAAAGCTGGAATCCTCAGCAGCGTTGACAGCCGACTCTTCCGCGATCGCGTCCGTGAAACGAGTTCGCCGACAGCGGCAAAGAAACTGTAAGTGGCCATATGTACAAATCGACTAAGATTGAACTCAACCCCATCTGGAGCGATTAGAACAAAGTCGTGAAGGCCAGGGATGGTCCACTCGATGAATCTGGAGTGGTGGCAAGACTTGCCCTAACGTAGCAAGGCGCATGGGTGCAGTCTTCACAAAGAGGTCCGAGGTGCACAGAATTCGCCTTCCCCGGAATCGAGACTGTCGAAGACAGAGGTCAAGGTTGAGGTCAGTCAATTGGAAACAAATAGGTATACAGTTTCGGGAAGGTTCGTCGTGAATGGTAATATCGGAAGTACAAAAGATTCCAGTTCGTCATAGGAAGCGCTTGACAGACATCTCTCCTTTCACATCCCACCAACGTTCGGAGTGGACTGATTCGAAACGGAACGGGAATTAACTCTGAGCATAAAGTTAATTATTTACTAAGTCTGTCCTGACGTCAGACCCACTTAACATAGTTCTGGGAGTATGGACTCCTCAGCAGCCTGCAAGGTGATGAAGGTTGTGAATGCGGCGCTATTGCGTGTCATCCGCTGTTCACTACAATGAGAACAGATCCGCCCGTCGCGAAATACAACGCTGAATGCAGTCGAATTTGGACCTTCCTCGATCTTCTTGAGTAAGTGCCACTTCCAATGCGCAAAGGTATTGTCGCTATATGAATGGATTGAACATGGTTGAAGGCCTTGAATGAAGGCTTTGTAGTTATCTATGCGGGATCTGCGCATGCTGTGGATCCTATTGAGCGTCCGAAAGTCGAGTGTAAAGGCAGTCAACTCTGCGTCATCGAAAGCCGCATTCCAAACAGAATCAGCCATGTTAACAATTTCCTTCAATGCTAGACGAGCCGGCATATCGAAGCCGTGAGTCAATGAGAGCGAGAGTGTGGCTAAGGGATGCGTGACAGTGAAAGGCTGGGAAATTGTGGTGCCTTGTATGCGTGGGAGCATCAAATGGGATGAGAGGTAATCTAGAGCATGGCGCATGTGGTACTTTTCGGCCACTCGTATAAGCTCCGCAATCTGAGTGAACGGTTCGATCCTTGGCTTCGGCCTCTCTGGATGTGAGTATGAGATAGCGAAGAGCGCATCGAGGACGATATGGCTTTCGGGAGCATTGACGGTCCGTTCCTCCGAGGATCGGGTCGATGCGGAGGGCTCGCCGAGAGTGAACATATCGGCAAAGAAGCTCGAGGTAGTAGCGAGCACAGTACGACTGAGGTTAAACCTCACTCCATCTGAAGCGACGACGAGGAGGTCGTGCTGCCCTGGGTAGTCAATGGTGACAGGAGGGGATTCGGGGGCGGGAAGGGCTGAGGGATGTAAACGTCTAGCCATCGTCCTCGAGGGGATAATCCTATGGGTTGATTTATTCAGCATAGTGCGCATCCTATCCTCTAAATAACATGCAGCAAGATAGAGCCTGACGCAGGAACAGGCTCCGAACCCCGGAATTTGTAATGGGTGGCATACGCCTAACGCCCACTTTGTAGATGGAGTGTTTGGAAGTATTGATTTATAGAGCGGCGTGAGTTTGAGTGTTTGCTGATTGTGGAAGGGATCTACAAGGAACTACCAATGGTTTGGAAAAAAGTTCTCTCTCCGCATGGTCTGTGATGATTCTCGTATTGTGAACGATTGGTGTCGAGCCTACCGGGACATTGTACGGACTTCCATTGATGAACATGCTGAACGGAACCATCATTTGAGTGCGGAACAGCGGAGTCACGAAAAAATAAAAACATACGTGGTATTCTTCACACGTTGGTAGCCTGGTCGTCGCACAGTGGAAGTGGTGCGGTTGCGACTAGAGACTTTGGCAGCCCGGTGTAGGGTAAGCAGGCAACCACGAAGTAGCTCCTTGTCAGTTAGGTGCTGAGACTCGATCCACTTTGTGATGGGATGTTGGCCATCCTTGCGGTCGAAGAAACCTGCTTCATTGAGGCCCAACATGGTAAGGATGGCCGCTGCACTGAGCTGGAGGGGTCGAGAAGTAAGGGCTTTCAAAGGGAGAACCACGAGTAAGCAACCGAGATTAATCAGCAAGCTACAAGAGACAACGTACTCTCTGGGGGATACGTGTATGGGTGGGGCTGTTCTGAGTTGCGCATATCTTATCGATGTGCTCGAGAATTCTGCAGTCGAGAGTATAACCCTTCAATCCTTCGTCCTATCCTATACCGTGTCGCTCGCGTTGAGAATCCCCGTAGCCCCGTATTGTAAATCCATACTTGCTTGCAAGGGTCAAACTCGCTACTGGATGGGTCACGGTGAATGGTTCAACCATGCTGCCAACCACTATACGCGGGAGCACTAGCTGAGTGGAGAGATAATCCAAAGCCTGGTGCATTCCATACTTGTCGGCGACTCACGTGAGGGCGGCCAGTGGGGAGAAAGAATCGATGGTCGATGTTGGTTTGCTTGTGCGAGCATACGATATTGAAAAGAGTGCATCTAAACCACTGGGATCCTCAGCAGCGTTGACAGCCGACTCTTCTGCGATCGCGTCTGTGGAACGGGTTTGGCGACACTTGGAGCTATTTAGCCTCCCTGACAGCACTCAGGTTGACAGTGGGTGGAACGCCAAGACAGCTGTCAACCTTCAAGAAGCGATCATTTGACATGTCACATGCTG